>WNGH01008385.1_pt1 | contig 10943 bp, 9 predicted proteins | sample 5400631 | NCBI WGS metagenome assembly WNGH01 (sample SAMN13153373, study PRJNA577476) | soil metagenome | isolation source: 115 cm soil or saprolite under Garry oak tree replicate 1 | place: USA:California | collected 2016-06-15 | reverse complement strand
GTCAACAAAGTCGAGACGGCCGTGCGCTTTACACATTTACCGTCGGGCATCGTAGTCCAATGTCAGGCGGAGCGCAGCCAGCACAAGAATCGCGAATTGGCTATGAAGCTCCTGCGATCGCGGCTGTATGAAGCGGAAGTCGAGAAGCGGCAACAAGCCACGCGGAAGCTCGACGAGTCCAAGCTGGAAATCAGTTTCGGCAGCCAGATTCGCACGTACACCTTGCAGCCTTACCGCCTAGTGAAGGACCATCGCACCAAGTTCGAGATGGGCGATGTCGACCGCGTCCTCGACGGCGATCTCGATCCCTTTATCCGCGCCTTCCTGCTGGCCCGCGTCGGCAGGGGCGTCGCCGTAAAGGCCGGCGGGCGGAACGGAGACGAGGACAGCGAGAAGTGAACCTAGTTCTTCGGGCCACATTCACCTAGAAGACGTCGCGCCGGACAAAGGGGCCGGCTTTGCCCAATTATTCTGCGTACAGATTCAGCTGATGCTGCTTCAAGTAGAGCAGCTTTTCTTTCAACTGCGTGGCCTCAGGCGCGGGGTGGATTTTGAAATTGGTGATTTCGTCGCATTGCTCGACATCTTCAAGCTTCAAGTAGCAGTTCTTCCAAACCAGCCGGGCCTTCTCCATCTGTCCTTTGTGTGCCACTCCGGTGGGAAACGAGGCGAGAAGAGAAAGAACCAGAAGAATGGTGATGGAGGCCTGCCGCAATTTACCTTGCAGCGAGAGTGCGTGAAGGTAGATGCCCAAGAACCCGGGGACCAGGTAAATCATATACCGCGAAGTCTGTGCCGAGCTGGAGTCAACGCAGATTCTTCCTGTCGCCGTGCCTGCGGCGAACAAGAGAGAAAAACTCAATAGTGCGAGGATGGCAACGCTGGCGCCGAATTTCCGTTTCTTATTCGATGGATCTAACGTTCGCGCGAGGTGGACGACCACGACAGCGAGGAAAATCGCTAGAACTACCGCACCACCGGCAGCCGAAAAATAATATCCTCTGGCCGCGAGAAATCCGGAAAACATCATGCACACGAATACGATGTAAGAGGCGGGATGTGAGTAGATAAATGCAAGACAATCCGGGTTCCTGACGTAATCGGCGAAGAAAGAGCCGATCGAAACTACCGAAAGAATACACGCCACAATCGGGTACCAAGGCGTTCTTTGCCGGCTTGTGATCCTGTTATATGAGTCGACTGCGAGCAGCACCGGCGTGACAAATCCGAGGAACAATCCAAAGCCCGTGTAAATCGCAAGGAAATTGAGAATCAGGACAAGCGGATACTTCAAAATGTCACGCTGGCACGTCCAGGCGAGGCAGTAGAGCACGATCATCAACAACGGCAAGGAACCGTGCGCCAGGTTGGTAGTGCCCAGATAGGTTTCCCACTGAACCCGAGTGAAGAAGAGCATCGGGATGATCACATCCGAGTACGCGAGAGAACCACAGAGTCGCTTTTTGAGCCACAACGCACAGAGGCTCGCAATGACAACGATGGTCCCGATGGCAAACGCGTCGCTCCGCGTACTCCAATGAGACAGGCGCCCAACGAGCAACCCTGCAAGCGCCCCGAGGCCCTGCCGGTGCGGACCGTGCTGATGGCGGAATGCCTGCCAGAGCGGCTGCGGATGGAAGAGGATCGGATTATTGAAATCCCATTGATCCCAGAAGAAGATGTTGACGGCTTCTGTGTGAATCGTCAGAAAGAGCCTGAATGCAAGCACAGCATACGTGGCCGACACGACGGGCAAGGGCCGAAATAGCCCGCTAATCTTACTGTTCTCGGTGGAGACGGCGCCCATTGGGATCGGTCAGCGATGACGTTGCTTCAATAGGGAAAACAAGGTACAGATTCAAGGGTGAGCTTGCAAGCGGCAAACGACTTGAGCGGAGTAAGCTGCAGTAATCTTCCGTAACCAATACATTTCTGATTTTGAGCCCCGCCCTAACGCCTTTCCGTCCTGCGTTGACTGTCTCAGGCCCCTGTGTTAGCGTCGCGTTTGCACGTATTTCGTCCTCGCGTCATCTAAGTTTCGTCAGGTACGCAGTTCCTGAAGGAGCCATGGTTTGAGCCAGAAGAAGCGCAGTTTCCTGTTCACTTCCGAGTCCGTTACCGAAGGTCACCCCGATAAAATCGCCGACCAGATTTCGGACGCCGTCCTGGACGCCGTTCTCTCTCAGGACGCCATGGGCAGAGTCGCCTGCGAAACGCTGGTGACCACGGGCTTGGCCATGGTCGCGGGAGAAATCACCACCTCCGCAGTTCTCGATTACAGCGAAATCGTGCGCGGGGTGATTCGCGAAGTCGGCTATACGCGCGCGAAGTACGGCTTCGACGCCGACACCTGCGCCGTAATCTCTTCGCTCAAGCGCCAGTCTCCGGATATCGCCATGGGCGTGGATACCGGCGGCGCCGGCGATCAGGGCCTGATGTTCGGCTATGCCTGCGACGAAACCGATGAGCTCATGCCCCTGCCCATTGTGCTCGCGCATAAACTGGTGCGCCGGCTCGCCGAAGTCCGCAAGGCGGGTCACTTGCCGTTTTTGCGGCCGGATGGCAAATCGCAGGTTACGGTGGAATATGTCGAGGACCGCCCCGCTCGCGTCGATTGCGTGGTGATCTCCGCGCAGCATAGTGACTCAGTATCCAATCGCGAAATTCACGAGAGTATCGTGAAGGAAGTCATCCAGCACGTCGTCCCTCCGGCGCTGCTCGATTCCCGCACCAAGTTCCACATCAATCCCACGGGCCGCTTCGTTGTCGGAGGACCGATGGGTGACGCCGGGCTCACCGGGAGAAAAATCATCGTGGATACCTACGGCGGCTACAGCCGCCACGGGGGCGGCGCGCTTTCCGGCAAAGATCCGACCAAGGTGGACCGTTCGGCCTGCTACATGGCCCGCTATGTGGCCAAGAATCTGGTCGCCGCCGGGCTGGCCCGCCGCGCCGAGGTGCAGCTTGCCTACGCCATTGGCGTAGCGGAACCAGTTTCGGTTATGGTCGACACTTTCGAGACGGGCATCATCCCCGACGAGCAGATGACGGACTTGGTTCGCGCTGTATTTTCGCTCACGCCTCGCGGCATCATCGAAAGTCTGGACCTGCGGCGCCCCATCTATCGTCCGACGGCTGCTTACGGGCATTTCGGTCGCAGCGAGCCTACGTTTACCTGGGAGCGGTCTGATAAAGCCGAAGCTCTGCGCAAGGCGGCCGTGATCCGTGGCGCCGAAGTCGGCGCGCGTTAAATTGCCGCACCACAGCCGTCCGACAATTTTTGGGCAGTTTTGGGGGCAAAACCGTGGCAACCATGCATTCACTCAGCGGCGATGTCAAAGACCTGGCGTTGGCCGAGAGTGGGAAGCGCAAGGTCGAATGGGCCAATCAGCGCATGCCCGTTCTGCAGTTGATTCGCAAGCGGTTCATCAAGGAGCAGCCGCTAAAGGGTCTGCGCCTTTCCGCATGCCTGCACGTCACCAGCGAAACCGCCAATCTGGCCATCACGCTTCGCGACGGCGGCGCCGAAGTCGCGCTCTGCGCCTCAAATCCGCTCTCTACGCAGGATGAAGTCGCGGCCTGCCTGGTGAAGGACTACAACATCCCAACTTTTGCCATCAAGGGCGAGGACAATACCACGTATTACTCGCATCTCGGTGCCGCATTGGAAAATAAGCCGCAAATCACCATGGACGATGGTGCCGACCTCGTCACCACGCTGATCACCAAGCGCCTCGATCTGGTGCCCAACGTAATCGGCGGTACCGAGGAGACCACCACCGGCGTCATTCGCCTGCGCGCCATGGCCAAGGACGGCACGCTCAAGTATCCGGTCATCGCCGTGAACGACGCGCTCACCAAGCATCTCTTCGACAATCGCTACGGCACCGGCCAATCCACCATCGATGGAATTTTGCGCGCCACCAATCTTCTCCTCGCCGGCCTTAAGTTTGTCATCGCGGGTTACGGCTGGTGCGGCCGCGGAATCGCCATGCGCGCCAAGGGTCTCGGCGCAGACGCGATCGTCACCGAAATCAATCCCGTGCGCGCCCTCGAAGCGGTCATGGATGGATTCCGCGTCATGCCCATGGCCGAAGCGGCCAAAATCGGCGATATCTTCGTCACCGTCACGGGGAATAAATCCGTCCTCGGCGCTGAGCATTTCGAAAAGATGAAGGACGGCGCCGTGCTCTGCAACTCCGGCCACTTCAACGTGGAGATCGATATCCCCGCTCTGGAACGCCTGGCCATCACCAAGAAGCCGGCCCGGCCGTTCGTCGAGGAATTCGCCATGAAAGATGGCCGCCGGCTTTATCTGCTGGCCGAAGGACGTCTCATCAATCTCAGTTCCGCCGAAGGTCATCCCGCCGCGGTCATGGACATGAGCTTCGCCAATCAGGCGCTCGCCGCCGAATATCTGGTGAACCATGCCTCCGAACTCAAGTGGCAGGTTTATCCGGTGCCCGAGCCGATTGATCGTCAGATCGCCAAGCTCAAGCTGGAATCGATGGGAATTCTGGTGGATAAGCTCTCTCCGGAGCAGGAGCACTACCTGGCCTCCTGGTCCGAAGGCACCACTTGAAGACGGCTTCTGTGCCTCGCCCGGCAAATTCCAGAAAAATCGTGCCTCCAATAATCGCCTCCGGCGTAGTCGGAGACATGCAGGAGTGGACTGCGCTGGCCCTCGACACGGCGAACACGCGAGGCGCGTCCTTTGCCGACGCACGCGTCGTCGATTTGCGTCTGCGCGACCTCAGCACCAAAAACGGTGAAGTTGGCACGCTGGCGGAAAGCGAGTCGCTCGGGCTCGGCATCCGCGCTCTCGCCAACGGCTGCTGGGGTTTCGCTTCGAGTGATGTGCTCACGCGCGAAGGCGTGCAGGCCTGCGCCGCGCAAGCCGTAGCTATCGCTCGCGCCTCGGCGATGGCCAAACGCGCCGATGCCGAGATGGTCCCGGAAAAAGCTTACGTCGACACCTGGCAGAATCCCTACGTCAAAGATCCGTTCCAGATTCCGCTCGAGCGCCAACTAGATTTGCTTCTCGCCGCCGACTACGCCATGCGCCGCGTGAAGGGCCTCACCCTGGCCGAAACTTCCATGCAGTTTCGCCGCCTGGAACAGTGGTACGCCTCCACGCTCGGCTCCCGAATTCATCAACTCAAGATGCAATCGGGAGCGGGCATCGTGGCCACGAGTTTCGTGAACGACGAAATTCAAAAGCGCTCTTACCCCAATAGCTTCGGCGGCCAGCATCAGCTAGCCGGCTACGAGCTGGTGGAGGCGCTCGATCTGCCCGGCAATGCGCAACGGGTGGCCGAGGAGGCTCTGGCGCTGCACAAAGCTCCCCAGTGCCCGGAAGGCGAGCGCACCGTCATTCTCGAAAGCTCGCAGCTCGGCCTGCAGATTCACGAATCCATCGGTCACCCCATCGAACTCGACCGCGTGCTGGGCATGGAAGCAAACTTCGCCGGCATGAGTTTTCTTACGCTCGACAAATTGGGCAAGCTACGCTATGCCTCCGATATCGTCAACGTCGTCGCCGACGCTCGCCTCGAGCACGGCCCGGGTTTGGGCACCTTCGGCTACGATGATGAGGGCGTTCCAGGCAAGCGCACCGACATCATCAAGGGGGGGCTCTTCACCGGCTACCTTTCCAATCGCGAGACCGCCGTGGCCATCCGCTTAAGGGAATCCGGAGGCACCATGCGCGCCGAAAGCTGGAATCGGCTGCCCATCATCCGCATGACCAACATCAGCCTGCTGCCGGGCACATGGCGATACGAAGACCTCCTCGCCGATACCGACGACGCCATCCTCATGGAGACGAATCGTTCCTGGTCGATCGACGATCGCCGGTATCATTTCCAGTTCTCCACCGAAATTGGCTGGGACATCAAGCACGGCAAGAAAACGCGCATGCTCAAAAATCCCAGTTATAGCGGGATCACCACCGAATTTTGGAATAGCTGCGACGCCATCTGCTCGCGCGACTATTGGACGCTTTGGGGCACTCCTAATTGCGGCAAGGGCCAGCCCATGCAAACAATGGGAACCGGCCACGGCGCGGCCCCTGCGCGATTCCGAAAAATTCGTGTCGGCATGGCTTTCGCCAAGTAATGAGCCCCGAATAAATGAGTGCTGTTCGCGAATCCGCAAAATCCCCGCGCCATCCGCGGCCGGCGCGCCACACTGCCGCCGGCCCCGCGGTCGCGGAAGCCCATTTACCCGCGGATGCGGAATTGCATGATCTCGCCGAGCGCGTGCTTGGCTTTTCTGATGCCGATGAAACCGAGGTGCATATCGATTTTGTCGCAGACGCTCTCACGCGCTTCGCCAACAACACCATCCACCAGAATGTCGCCGAGCAAACGCTCAGCGTTTCCGTGCGCACCGTCTTTGACGGCCGCACCGCCCGCGCCACCACCAACAAAACCGACGATGACTCGCTGCGCCGTGCCGTAGCAGGTTCGGCCGCGCTGGCCCGCAGTCAGCCCAAGAATCCCGACCTGCTGCCCATGCCCGGCCCTCAGAAGTACGCCAAGGTCGCGCGCTTTTTCCCCGCGACCTCCGGCGCCACTCCGCAGGATCGCGCCGTCGCCGTCGCCAAAGTCACCGAGCTCGCCGAGCAGAATCGCCAGACCGCCGCCGGGATCTTTGCCACCGGGGCTTTGGCTACTGCGATGGCCAATTCCAAAGGACTCTTCGCCAGCTATCGCCAGAGCCGCGCGGAATTTTCCATCACGATTTTGGAGCGGGATTCTTCCGGATGGGCTAAAGCCAGCGCTCCCGATCGCGACCAGATCGATCCCGAAGCCCTCGCCGAGCGCGCCAGCGAAAAAGCCGCCGCATCGCGCCATCCCAAAGAAGTCGAGCCCGGCCGCTGGACCGTCATTCTCGAACCCGCCGCCGTCCTCGATCTGGTCGGCTTTCTCTTTTACGACTTTGCCGGAACCGCCGTCCTCGATCAGCGCTCCTGCTTCACCAATCGCCTTGGCAAGCAGGTCATGGGCGAAAACATCACCATTCACGACGACGTCACGCACGCGCTTCAGTCCGGCCCGCCGTTCGATGGCGAAGGCCTGCCCCGGCAGACTGTCTTGCTGGTCGATCGCGGCGTGCCGCGCCATCTCGTCTATTCGCGCGCCACCGCCAAGAAGATGAAGGCCAGGCCCACCGGCCACGGCCTCGCTTTGCCCACTCAGGATGGCGAAGCGCCTTTCAATCTCGTCTTCGCCGGCGGCACTACCTCTGTCGAGACCATGATCGCCACCACCGATCGCGGCATCCTTCTGACTCGCCTCTGGTACATTCGCGAAGTCGATCCCTACGAAAAAATTCTGACCGGCATGACTCGCGACGGCACCTTCCTCGTCGAGAATGGAAAAATCTCCAGCGGCATCCGCAATTTCCGCTTCAATCAGAATATTTTGGAAATGCTGTCCCACGTGGGTCAGATGAGTCCCGCGGTGCGCGCCGCGGGGGAAGAGTCCTTCGAGATGGTGGTTCCCGCCATGAAGGTTCGCGACTTCCACTTCACCGAAGTGACCAAATTCTAATTTCGATACTCAAAGAATACTTGGCCAAATCTGGCATTCAGGGGGAAACATGACGGATTCACAGCAGGTGCTGCGCCAGCACAAGAAAATCTCTGCCGAGTGCCTCGATCAATTATTTCGCCAGGCGCGAACGCAGAATGGCTGGCGCCCCGAACCCGTGCCCATCGAGCTGCTGAAAGAGGTCTACGAAATCGCTTGCCTCGGTCCCACCAGCGCGAATTCCTCGCCTGCCCGCTTCGTCTTTGTCACCACGCCCGAAGCCAAGGCGCGGCTGCGGCCCGCGCTCTCTCCCGGCAACGTCGAGAAAACGATGGCGGCTCCAGCCACTGTGATCGTCGCCTGGGATACAGAGTTCTACGAAAAGCTGCCGCAGCTTTTTCCCGCGCGGGATATGCGATCGGTATTCGCCGGGAATCCCACGTTGATTCATGAAACAGCGTTCCGCAACAGCACGCTGCAAGGCGCTTACTTGATGCTCGCGGCGCGGGCCTCGGGTCTCGATTGCGGGCCGATGTCCGGATTCGACCAGCAGAAGGTCAATGCGGAATTTTTTCCTGACGGCAAATGGAAGGCCAATTTCCTCTGCAATCTCGGTTACGGCGATCCCAGCAAGTTGTTTCCGCGTAACCCGCGCCTCAGCTTCGAGGAAACCTGCCGCGTCCTTTAACGGATCGCAACGGCTTCCTGTGGTGCCTTAGGTGCGCAGCGGAATCAGTGTGCGCAGCCGGTCCTCGCGCAAAAAAATCCCCAACCACATCAGCGCGGCAAAGACGATCGGGAAGAGCGTGTTGAACATGGGATTGGCGATGCGCACATTGGAAGCGACCGCGCCGCCAAGATAGCCGGTGAGCAGGATCGCCCCGAGAACTGACGTTTGCGGAATCGCGTAGACGACAGTGCAGACGAGCGCGGTGATGCCGATGCCGACAATGGTGCTTACTGGGTACCCGAGCTGGGCTGACGCCTCCAGCACGGGAGCCACCTTCATCAACTTCGTAATGCCATCGAAGAGGAGGAACAGCACAACTAAACCGCTGATGATCCGCCCGGCCCAGAGTCTTCCCTTTGAAACTGGACGCGCTTGAGTGCGCGATGGCATACTTTCCTCCGTACAATTATCCCTCTACTCGCTACACCGGAAAGCTCACGCCCTCGCCAGATACTCCCCGAGCCGGTCCAGCGTCTGCCTCCAGCCTTCCGGAGCCCCGCGCGTCGCGTCGGACTCAAACGAATACGTCTGCTGCACGGTCAGTTTGGTCTTGCCCGCTTCTTCGGCAAACGTCACCGTGGTCCAAACTTGATGCCCGGGTTCATCGTGGATGGTTCCCTGAAAGACGATGCGCTGGGGCTCAACGATCTCGAGATACGCGCCCTGAAATGGGTAATCCTTGCCGTCGGGTCCACGCATGACCAAGCGAAACCTTCCCCCGGCGCGGAACTCCATCTCGCAGGTCGGCAACATGAATCCTCTCGGACCCCACCATTGCGCCACGTGCTCCGGCTTACTCCAAGCCTGAAAGACCAGCTCGCGCGGCGCGTTGAATACGCGCTCGATCGTTAACTCCCGTTTCTTGGACCACCTTGCTCCGCCAGCGTGGCCCGCGCTTTCCACGCCGGAGTCGCGTTTCTCCTTCGCCAGATAGTCGGCGAGTTGATCGAACGTCGCGCCAAAGCCCTGTTGCATGGATTTGTATCCATCCTTGAAGGCCTTCAGCTCCGCCTCGCTCGCCTTGACGGGATACCCGCGCAACGTGAGCGCCGTCTTGCCTTCATGCTCGTTAAGCGTCAAGGTGTTCATTTGTTTATCGCGAGATCGTTGCGCCGGAACGGATCGTTTTCGTCAATTCGTTTTCTAATGAAAACGGCGACACGGTTCGAGCGCCGTTCCATGCGAATTGGCCGCTCGAGGTGACTTGCCCCACATATTTGGCCCATTCGGCGCGCGCATGCAGTAGTGAAAAAGGCCGCCCGGCTGCAGATCCAGTTTTCCAGTAACCCATGTGAACCCTTTCGGTCCCCACCAGCGCGCCAGCCGTTCCGCCTCAGTAAAGGCTTTGAATACCAGTACACGCGGCGCATCAAAAGACCGCGTGATAACGAATTCATTCGTCGCGTCGCGTCGGAGGCGGCGCTAGTCCCTGCGTTGCTTCCGGCCATCTCTTTTCTCCTTTTTCTGCCGCTCTTGTATTTGCATTTCGCGCAAATAGTCATCCAATCGGTCGAAACTCTCGGTCCAGAACCGTCGATAATGCGCGACCCAGTCAGCAATGTCCCGCAGCGGACGCGCCGAGAGCCGACAGGGCCGCCACTGCGCGTCGCGCCCTCGCGCGATCAGTCCCGCTCGTTCCAGCACCTTCAGGTGTTTGGAGACGGCCGGCAGGCTCATCTCGAAGGGTTCGGCCAACTCCGTCACCGAGACCTCGCCCGCCGCTAGCCGCGCAAGAATCGCGCGCCGGGTGGGATCGGCGAGCGCCGCGAAGGTGCTGCTGAGGCGATCAGGTGTCAGGGGCATAGCAGGCGCCGTATTTAACCTATAGGTTAAATATACCCGCGGCGCGTACCGTGTCAAGCTTTTTTCGCACTGGCTATGGGTGTTATCCCGAAGTCGCCCAGACCCGCCGTCTCCGACGCGTATGCCGCGCGGGCGACCAAGGGATCTGCCTTTCGCCCTGGAACTCCTGGGAGTCAATCTCAGGCCTCCGCTTTCCACTTCTCCCGCGAAGCGAGACAATACCTACATAGGCTGGGAGGTCCTTCCGAATGGACCGGCGTAGGTTCTTCTCCATGGCCGCAGGCGCGGGAGTTGGCGTGCTCCTTCCCCTGACCGCTTATCGTTACATGATGATGGGCATGCACACCGGTTACGCCAACGTGCGCGCCTACCTGAACGATGGCCCCCAGGCCGCGCTGCGCGCCATCACTCCCAATGACGATTTCTACCTGATGTCGTCGCACGGCGAGCCCGCCGTCGATCCCGAGAAATGGTCGCTTACCATTGACGGCCTCGTCGATCATCCGCTCCGCTTCAGCTACGACGAGATTCGCCGCCTGCCAGCCTATGAGACTCCGCTGACACTCGAATGCATCTCCAATTCCGTGGGTGGAGGATTGATTGGAAACGCGCTCTGGCGCGGTACGCTGCTGCGTCCTTTGCTCGATCGCGCCGGGGTCAAACCACAAACGAAATACGCCGCGCTTTACGCCGCCGAAGGCTACAGCACCGGCCACACGCTCGAACGTATCTTACACGCGGAAAATTTCCTGGCTTGGGAGATGAACGGGGAAGCTCTGCCGCGCCGGCACGGCTTTCCTCTGCGCGTGATTCTTCCGGGCAAATACGGCATGAAAATGCCCAAATGGCTCACGCGCATCGAATTCGTCGATCAC
>WNGH01013402.1_pt1 | contig 10946 bp, 18 predicted proteins | sample 5400631 | NCBI WGS metagenome assembly WNGH01 (sample SAMN13153373, study PRJNA577476) | soil metagenome | isolation source: 115 cm soil or saprolite under Garry oak tree replicate 1 | place: USA:California | collected 2016-06-15 | reverse complement strand
CTGCGCAAAGTGGCGAAAGTACGGCTGACGAACGGCCAGGAAGTGATCGCTTACATTCCGGGCGAGGGTCACAATTTGCAGGAACACTCCATCGTGTTGGTGCGTGGTGGCCGAGTGAAGGATTTACCAGGTGTGCGCTATCATATTGTCCGCGGGACGCTCGATTCCCTCGGGGTTGATGGACGGCGCCGCAGCCGTTCCAAATACGGCGCGAAACGCCCCAAGGCGGGCGGCAGCGGTGAAGCTAAGGCGCGTCCGCCGAAAGCGGAGGCGAAGAAGTAAACATGTCGCGCCGGCGCAAAGTTTACAAAAAGGAAGAGAAGGTAGACTCGCGCTACGGCAGTCCAGCGGTGGCGCGTTTGATTTCCACGGTGATGAAGCGCGGCAAAAAATCGCTGGCGGAACGGATTGTTTACACCGCGATCGATAAATCGCGCGAAGGCTCCGACTCGGTCGATCCGCTCGAAATTTTAAACAAGGCGCTGGAGAATGTGCGACCCCGCTTGGAAGTGAAATCACGGCGCGTCGGGGGCGCGACCTATCAAGTGCCGATGGAAGTTGCGCCGGCACGGCAAATCTCGCTCGCCATGCGTTGGATCGTGCAATACGCCGATAATCGCCGCGGCCAGCCGATGGCCGCTTCGCTCGCCCAAGAAATTAAGGACGCCGCGGCCGGTCAAGGCAACGCGATCAAGAAACGCGAAGACACGCACAAAATGGCGCAGGCGAACCGCGCTTTTGCGCATTTCCGCTGGTAATTTTATGGCGACGGCGACGATGGAAAAGAAGCCAGTTTCCGCGAATCCGAATTCGCCGGAGCGTAAATTTCCGCTCGAGCGAACACGTAATATCGGTATCGCCGCGCATATCGATGCGGGCAAGACCACGATCACCGAGCGCGTCCTTTTTTACACCGGCATGATCCACAAGATGGGCGAGGTGCATGAAGGCACGACCGTGACCGACTGGATGGAGCAGGAGCGTGAGCGGGGGATCACGATTACTTCAGCAGCGACAACGTGTAGTTGGGCACAACGCAAAGAAGAAGGCGTTTACAAAGCTTTCGAAGGGATCAAGCAGCGCATTAATATCATCGACACGCCAGGCCACGTTGATTTTACGGCGGAAGTGGAACGTTCTCTTCGCGTGCTCGACGGTGCGATCGCAGTTTTTGACGGTGTTGCCGGCGTGCAACCGCAATCCGAAACCGTCTGGCGGCAGGCGACAAAGTACAATGTGCCGCGACTGGCATTCATCAACAAGATGGACCGGGTCGGCGCCGACTTCGAGATGTCGGTGGATAGCATTCACAAAAAACTCGGCGCCAACGCCTGGCCGGTCTTGCTGCCGCTTGGCCGGGAAGATCAACTCAAAGGCCAACTCGATGTTATTAATAAGAGGGCGATCATTTATTCGGACAGCGATGAGCTTGGATCGACCTATGAGGTGACAGATATTCCCGAGGAATATGTCGATGCGGTAAACAAGGCTTACGCCACTCTGCTCGAACAGGTTTCAAACCTCGATGACGAGGTGGCCGAGGCCGTCATTCACGAAAAGCCGGTCACGCCGGAATTGTTAAAAGCGGGCATTCGTCGCCAAACCATCGCCAACAAATTTGTGCCGGTGATCGGCGGCTCTGCCTTGAAGAACATCGGCGTGCAATACTTGGTCGATGCCGTGGTCGATTATCTGCCGAGCCCGCTCGAAATTCCGCCAGCCAAAGGCATGGAGCCCGACACGCACGAACCGATGCAAGCGCCTACGGACGACAACGGAAAATTTTGTTCACTGGCGTTCAAACTTTGGAGTGATCCGTTTGTCGGGAAACTTGTTTTTTTCCGGGTCTATTCCGGCACGCTTTCAAAAGGCGACACGGTTTACAATCCGCGCACGAACAAGCGCGAACGCATCTCACGTTTGATTCAAATTCAGGCGGACAAACGCGAAGACATCGAGACCTGTTATTCCGGCGACATTGCCGCGATCGTCGGGATCAAAAATATCACGACAGGCGACACCCTATGCGACGAGGACTATCCGATTTTGCTCGAGCCGCCGACGTTCCCTGATCCCGTTATTTCAATGGCGATTGAGCCAAAGACAAAATTGGATCAGGAAAAAATGGGGGTCGCGCTGCAACGACTCGCCGAGGAAGATCCCACTTTTCGCGTTTACACCCACGAAGATACCGGACAAACCATCATCGCCGGAATGGGCGAGCTTCATTTGGAAATCATTCGCGACCGGATGTTCCGCGAGTTTAAGGTGGACGCGAATGCGGGTAAACCGCAGATCGCGTATCGTGAGACAATCACAGGCGGCGCGCACGGCGTCGGGAAATTGATCAAGCAATCCGGCGGTCGCGGACAATACGGTCACGTGGAAGTTGACGTGCGTCCGGCTAGCCGAGGTACCGGTTTGGTGGTCGAGAACAAGATCGTCGGCGGCGTGATTCCGCGCGAATATATCCCGGCGGTCAAGAAAGGCATCGAAGAAGCGGTGCTAAACGGTGTGCTCGGCGGTTACCCCGTCATCGACGTAGAAGTCGATATCGTTTACGGGAGTTACCACGAAGTCGATTCCAACGAGCTCGCTTTCAAAATGGCGGCGATCTTTGCTATGAAAGATGGTTTCAAACAGGGTAAACCGATCCTGCTCGAGCCGATCATGAAAGTGGAAAACAGTACCCCGGAAGAGTATCAGGGCGATATCATCGGTGACTTGAATCGCCGGCGAGCGCGCATCGACAGTATCGAGCCGCGCGGCAATCTCACCATCGTGAACGCGGAAGTTCCGCTCGCGGAAATGTTCGGTTACGCCACTGCCATCCGCTCGCTTTCCAAAGGCCGTTCCAGTTACTCGATGGAACCGTCGCATTTCGAGCAGGTGCCGCAGAATTTAGTGAGCGCGATCCTTGATCAAAAGGAGACGAAATGACGAACGGCCAGCGCATTCGCATTCGTTTGAAGGCATTCGATCATCGCATGCTTGATCAATCCGCTGTCGAGATCGTCGAGACTGCGAAACGCACCGGCGCGCGGGTCGCGGGTCCCATTCCGCTGCCGACGTTGATTGAAAAGTTTACCGTCAATCGTTCGCCGCACGTGGACAAAAAATCGATGGATCAATTTGAAATCCGCACCCACAAACGTCTGCTGGACATTATCGACCCGACCGCGAAAACGGTGGATGAATTGAAGAAATTAAATTTGCTGACGGTTTTAAGAGATGAGCATCGGGTTACTTGGACAAAAAATTGGCATGACCAGCGTCTACGACGCCAATGGCAAGCTACGTCCGGTGACCGTGATCGCGGCCGGCGATAATGTTGTGGTGCGCCGGATAGTGGCGGAACGCGATGGCTACTCTGCCGTGCAAGTCGGGTTTGGCGCGCAAAAGGAATCGCGGTTGAACAATTCCGAGATCGGCGCGTTCAAGAAAGCCGGGGTCGAACCGAAAAGATTTTCTCGCGAGTTTCGGCTCGGGGCTGACCCGCCCGAGGGAGAAGTGAATTTGAATGTCACACAATTTCAGGCGGGTGACTTCGTCGATGTGATTGGCCGCTCCAAAGGCAAAGGGTTTCAGGGAGTGATGAAGAAACACAACATGCATGGGCAAGGTGCCGCGCACGGTTCCAAGACACACCGGCGGAACGGTGCCATCGGCAATCGTTCTACTCCTGGCCGGATCTGGAAAAACATGGGCATGCCTGGGCATCTCGGGGACGAGCGCGTGACGGTGCAAAATTTACAGGTGATGCAAGTGCGCGAATCTGAAAAAATAATTCTCGTTAGCGGCGCGGTGCCCGGATCAAACGGATCATTCGTGGTGGTGCGTCCCGCGATCAAAAAGCCTGCTAAAAAATCATGAGCGCGAAAGTTTTAACCAAGGCAGCGGCGAAAGAAGCCAGGATCGCGCTGGTAGACGGCGGGCGTGGGACGCAGGCAGTGCATGATGTCGTGGTCGCGATGCGGGCGGCGCGGCGCTCCGGCACTGCTAACACCAAAACGAAAGCGGATGTGAATTTGTCCGGGGCCAAACCGTGGCGACAAAAAGGCACGGGGCGCGCACGGGCCGGCTACAAATCATCGGTCATCTGGCGCGGCGGTGGTGTCGTCTTCGGGCCGAAGCCGCGCGATTATTCCAAGAAAGTTTCCAAATCGGTACGCCGGCTCGCCTTTCAAAAGGCGCTGAGCGAACGGATCAATGCCGGCGATGTGCTCACGATTGGCGAGTTCGCGGTCAAAGAGGCAAAAACTAAATCCTTCGTGCAGTTGGTCAAAAAACAGACTGATGCGCGCCGCATTCTGATTGTGTCGGATCAATTTGATGAGAACACCTACAAATCGGCGCGTAACGTTAAGCCGGTAAAGCTGGCGACGGCGAGCGACGTAAATACGGAACAATTGCTCGCCTTTGAGAAGATTTTAGTAACGGACGGTGCTCTGGCGAAGTTAGCCGAAAGAACCTCCGCCTCCGGCAAGGCGCGACAAGAATGAACGAGCCATTCGACATTATTGAAACAGCGTCGCTGACGGAAAAATCATCGCTTCTGAGCGAGAAGCAGAACAAGTATGTCTTTCGCGTCCGACCGCGAGCTAATAAGATTCAGATCAAGCAGGCAATCGAGAAACTCTTTCAAAAGAAAGTGGTGGACGTCAACACCTGCAATTACGCCGGCAAAAAGAAACGCGAGCGCCGCGCCGACTTCGGTCGCAAATCGCATTGGAAGAAAGCGATCGTAACACTGCAGGAAGGCGAGAAGATCGATTTGGTCTAAAGTTTATGGCCCTAAAATCTTTTCGCCCACTTACTCCGACGCTGCGATTCAAGTCGCTCCCGGCTTTCGATGACGTTACGAAAGCGAGACCGGCGAAGCGTTTGTTGGAGCCGAAGAAGAAGACCGGCGGCCGTAATCATTTTGGTCGGCTGACTTCCCGTCACATCGGCGGCGGGCACAAGCAGCATTATCGCAAGGTCGATTTCAAACGGCGCAAACGTGGGGTGGAGGCGGAAGTCCTAGGAATCGAGTACGATCCGAACCGCTCGGCCCGCATCGCTCTTATTAAGTACAGCGATGGCGAACTTAGTTATATTCTGGCACCGGACGGTCTGCGCGTTGGCGCGCGGGTGATGTCCGGCAATGAGGCGGCACCAGATTTGGGAAATGCGCTTCCCTTGTCAGCCATTCCGCTCGGCACCAACATTCATAACATCGAGCTGACACCCGGACGCGGTGGCCAGATCGCGCGCAGCGCCGGCCAACAGGCGACGCTGAATAACCGCGAAGGCGGTTACGGTCTCGTAAAAATGCCTTCCGGCGAAATCCGGCGGATTCATGAGACCTGTTACGCGACGATTGGTCAGGTCGGCAATGTCGATCACATGAATGTTTCAAGTGGAAAGGCGGGCCGGACGCGCTGGCGGGGTCGGCGTCCGCACGTGCGAGGCATGGTGATGAACCCGATCGATCATCCAATGGGCGGTGGCCAGGGTAAGTCCAAGGGCGGCGGCGGCCGGCATCATCCGGTGAGCCCGTGGGGACAACTCGCGAAAGGATTTAAAACGCGGACGAAACACAAGCCGAGCGATCGATTTATTTTGGAAAGGAGAAGGGGGAAGAAGAAGGTATAACCTTGTCATTCTGAGCGGAGCGAAGCGGAGTCGAAGAAGCCCGCGGCGACACCGTAAAGGTAACCATCGGGATCCCTCGATTGCGCTTGGGATGACGAGCGGCGGTCACGAGACAAATTTGACATTTATGGCTAGATCATTGAAAAAAGGACCCTTCGTCGAATCGTATCTTCTGGAGAAGATCGATAAGATGAACAGCTCGGGCGCGAAGAAACCAATTAAGACCTGGTCGCGACGCTCGATGGTGACGCCGGATTTTGTCGGCCACACGTTTCTGGTTCACAACGGAAAGATTTTTCAATCTGTTTTCGTGACCGAAAACATGGTTGGTCACAAGCTCGGCGAATTTTCGCCGACGCGTGTGTTTAAGAAACACGGTTCGCATACGGCGAAAGTGACGAAGTAATGGGAATTGCAGATTGAAGATTGCAGATTGCAGATTGAATTGGTCGCGGCGTAGCCGTCACGTTTTCGAATCTGAAATCTTAAATCTGAAATCGGCGGCGATGATTTTTGTGGGCTGCATAACGCTGGCTCGAGGGCTGGCGGCAGAGGGAGATAGTTCTTTGTCAGATTCCAAAAATGAAAGCGTGACGGTGACAGCGGCGGCGCTGCTGGCGCAGAAGGAAGAATTGCGCCGGCAGTTGTCCTTGAGCCAGGAAACGGTGAAAACGCTAACTACCAGTCTGGCCGAATCCAATGCCGAAGCGGAGTTGTTTCGGCGGAAATTCGCTGATCTGCAATTGCGGATGGAGGCGATCGGGCTGGCTTCGGCGAGCAAGGACCGCGCGAAACTGGAGCAACGGTTGCTGACGGCGGTGAGCGATTTGCAGCTGGCGCAGAAGGAGCGCGATCAATATCGCGATCAAATGATGCAGTTATCGGAAACGATGCTGCGTTATTTGAAGACTGCGGAAGGCGGCGACGCGCAGGCGCGAATGGATGTGGAAGCGCAGTTGCGCGGAATGAACGCGTTAGTGGACAAGTCAACCAAAGCGCAGCCGCAGAATGGATCGCTGCTCGATGGCAGCGTCATCAGTGTGAAGGAGGAGTGGTCGTTTGTGGTCGGTAATTTTGGCGCCCGCGAAGGTGTGAAAATCGGAATGCCACTGCGAGTGAAACGCGGAGACGATGTGGTTGCGAGGTTGCGGGTGGTGGATGTGCGCGAGCGGATTTGCGGTGCGGTCATTCAGGAATCTGGAAAGGAAAAAATTAAGGTTGGGGATCGGCTTGAAGTCGATGCCCGGCCGGATGTGAGTGCGAAATGATGGAAAGTTAGAAAGGTTAAAAAAGTTACAAGGTTAAAAAGGGATTCCGTTTTGACGGTGTAACTCTTTTAACAATTTTAACGTCTGCGAAGCAATGGAAGTTAGAGCGACATATAAGTACGCGAAGATTTCGCCGTTCAAGGCGCGTGAAATCACGCGTGAGATCCAGGGTCTGCCGGTTTCGGCAGCGCTTGATGTTGTCGCCTACAGCCCAAAAAAAGCGGCGGCGCTGATCAACAAGACGTTGAAGAGCGCGGTGGCGAACGCCGAGAACAACGCAAATTTAAAAGTAGACGGTTTAGTGGTGAAGGAAGCAATCGTGGGCGAGGGCCCAACGATGAAGCGGATGATGGCGCGGGCACGGGGGAGTGGTTCGAGAATTCTCAAGCGCTCCAGTCACATCCGGATTGTTTTGACCGACGAGATCAAGATTGAGACGCGCGAAACTCGGAAGGCAGCGCAGAAAGCGGCGAAGAAAAAAACGGGAGAGGCGAAAGCGGAAGGCGCGGTGGAGGCGAAAACGGAGAAGCCAGCGAAACGCGCCGCGAAGAAAGGGAAGAAGTAACAATGCACGGTCATTCTGAGCGGAGAGAAGCGGAGTCGAAGAATTCCGGGGAAGTTACGTTTAAGGTAGCAGTCCCGGGATCCCTCGACTTCGCTCGGGATGACGGAGTTGCGGTGACGAAATAAAATTTATGGGACAAAAAGTTAATCCGATTGGATTTCGATTGGGCGTGAACCGCGATTGGCGGTCGCGCTGGTATGCATCCCCGCAGGAGATGCCTGAGTTTTTGCACAGCGACATCGAGATTCGCGATTATGTGAAAAAGAAGCTTCTGTTCGCGGCGGTTTCGAAAATCGTGATCGAACGAGCGTGGAATTCAATTCGCGTCACGATTTTCACGGCGCGTCCCGGCATTGTTATCGGACGTAAGGGCGCTGAAATCGAAAAGATGACTGAGGAAATTTCGAAGATGGCGCAGGGCAAACAGATCAAGATCGATATTCAGGAGATCAAAACGCCGGAGCTGGATGCGCAGTTGGTCGCGGAAAATGTGGCGTTGCAAATCGAACGCCGCATCGCGTATCGGCGGGCGATGAAAAAGGCAGTGCAGGTAGCGATGGATTTTGGCGCGCTCGGAATTCGCTTACGAAGCTCGGGCCGATTGAATGGCGCTGAGATTTCGCGTTCGGAATGGTATCGCGAAGGCAAGGTGCCATTGCATACTTTGCGCACGGGAATCGACTACGGATTCGCCGAAGCGAACACGGTCTACGGGAAAATTGGTGTGAAGTGTTGGATTTGTAAAAAAGAGGAAGCGCCCGCCGAAACGCCGGCGCAAGCTGCCCCGCCGCCACCGCCGCCGGAACCCGACGCAGCTCAACTCTAAGGAGATTTGTTATGCCGTTGATGCCCAAACGCGTGAAGTATCGCAAGTCCCAGCGGGGAAGCCGGAAGGGAACAGCTTCGCGGAATTTGCGAATCGATTTCGGAGAGTTCGGATTGCAAACGCTCGAGCGCGCCTGGATCACGAACACGCAGATCGAAGCCGCGCGCGTAGCGCTTACCCGTAACATGAAACGCAAAGGCAAGCTGTGGATCCGGATTTTTCCCGACAAATCGGTCACGGCGCGCCCGCCGGAAACGCGGATGGGAAAAGGCAAAGGTCAGCCGGAATTTTGGGTGGCAACGGTGCGGCCGGGCAACATTTTGTTTGAGCTTGATGGCGTGCCGGAATCGGTCGCGCGCGAATCATTGCGCTTGGCGGCGGATAAGTTGCCGGTGCGGACGAAGTTTTTAAGTCGTCACCATGTGGCTGCCTGATTATGAAATTGATGAACAATTCCTGTCATTCTGAACGAGGGACGGAACACAGGCAGCCTGCCTGTGCGCCCCGTGGATATTCTATCCGCGGCCCTTACATTTCAGCGGAGTGCAACTCCGCTGGGCGCACAGACTGCAAGTCTGTGTTCCGCGCACGTGTTGCTGCCTAAAGAAGTATGAAGATCAAAGAAATTATTGAGATGAGCACGGACGAACTTCTGACGAAGAAGCGCGATCTGCGGCAGGAGAGTTTGCATCTGCGGTTGCAGCAACAGAGCGGACAGCTCGAGCAACCGAGCCGGCTGCGTTTGCTCCGGCGCGAGGTGGCCCGGATCGAGACGGTGCTTTCCAAACGGGCGAAGGAGACAAAATAGTTTTATGGCTGAACAACCATCAACCGCGGTGCCACCGCCGCTGCCGACAAGCGCCCCATCATCTGCTGCGGCCGCGTCAAAATCTCAGCGCGGTTCACGTAAGACCCGGGTGGGCGAAGTGATTTCGAGCGGGATGAATAAGACGATCGTTGTCCGTACCGTCACACGCGTGCCCCACCCGAAATTCGGCAAGATCGTAAAGCAACAGAAGAAATTTTACGCACACGACGAAGAGAACAAAGCGAAGAATGGCGACACCGTTCGCATTATGGAAACGCGGCCGCTGAGCAAATTGAAACGGTGGCGTTTGGTCGAGATCGTCGGGAAATAATTTATGGTGCAGATTCGTTCCAGACTCGATGTGGCTGATAACACCGGCGCGCGCATGGCGACGATGATCGGCGTGATCGGGAAAGCCACGCTTTACGCGCGGATCGGGGACGTGATCACTGCGAACGTAAAAGAGGCAAGCGCGACCGGCACGGTGAAAAAAGGCGAGGTGGTGCGCGCCGTTATTGTCCGTACGAAACAGCCGGTGAAACGCGATGATGGCTCGCTCCTGCGCTTCGATAACAACGCGATTGTCATCATCGACAAGGATTTGAATCCGCGCGGGACTCGTATTTTCGGGCCGGTAGCGCGTGAGCTAAGAGAGAAAAACTTCATGAAGATCGTCTCGCTGGCGCCGGAGGTGTTATGAGGAATGACGAAGGAATGTCGAAGCACGAAGCCCGAAACAGCTTCGCTGCGGAATTTCGTCATTTATTTATTCGTCATTCCTTCGAGCTTCGTCATTCGTCATTCGTCATTGTTTTATGAACCGGATCAAGTTTCACGTAAAAAAAGGCGACAACGTCGAAGTGGTCTCTGGGAATTTCCGCGGTTCGAGCGGGAAAATTCTGCAGGTGTTGCCAAAGAAGCAGCGGGTGTTGATCGAAGGGGTGCGTATTATTAAGAAGCACCTGCGGAAGTCGCAGGATAACCCGAGCGGCAAGATCGCGGAACGCGAGGGACCGATCCACATTTCGAATGTGCGCTTGATCGAAAAAGAGGAGAAGACACGGAAAGGCGCGAAAAAAGACAGCAAGACGAAGCCGGAGAAAGTGAAGAGTTAGAGATTCTTCGACTTCAGTCAGAATGACGAGTGAGTAGATGGAAAACGAATTTTACAAGCACTACAAAGAACGGGTAATGCCGGCTCTGCAACAGCAGCACGGATACAAAAACGTGCACCAGGTCCCAAAGGTGGAAAAGGTGGTGATCAACACCTCGGTGGGGTCCCAGGCGGAGGTGAAGCAGGCGCTCGACGATGCCAAGACCGAGCTAGCCTTGATCACCGGTCAGCGCGCGGCGGAGACTCGAGCGAAGAAAAGCATTTCGAATTTCAAGTTGCGGAAGGACCAGGCGATCGGCGCGAAGGTGACATTGCGGGGTGAACGCATGTACGAGTTTCTCGAGCGCCTGATCAAAGCAGCGCTGCCTCGCATTCGCGATTTTCGTGGACTTTCGCCGCGCGGATTTGATGGTCACGGCAACTACACCTTGGGCGTTTCCGACCAGTCGATTTTTCCCGAGGTCGAGCTCGATAAAATCAAGCGCAACATCGGATTTGATGTTACTATCGTGACCACCGCTCGCACGAACGCGGAAGCCAAATCGCTGCTCAGCGAAATGGGGATGCCGTTCAGCGACCGCGCGAAAAAGCTCGCCACGGCGAGTCCGCCCGAAGGCGGACCGGCTGGACAAGCTCAAGCAGCGTAATGATTAAATGAGTACCGTAACCGATCCGATTGCAGATTTGCTGGCGCGCGTGCGCAATGGAGCGCAGGCGCAGAAGCCGGA
>WNGH01006736.1_pt1 | contig 10946 bp, 9 predicted proteins | sample 5400631 | NCBI WGS metagenome assembly WNGH01 (sample SAMN13153373, study PRJNA577476) | soil metagenome | isolation source: 115 cm soil or saprolite under Garry oak tree replicate 1 | place: USA:California | collected 2016-06-15 | reverse complement strand
GTAGTGAAGAAAGAAAGGCGATCCGCTAAGCGCGGTCCCCGACGAGATGTTGATAATCTTCCCTTTGCCTTGTCGCTGCATCGCCGGATAGACCGCCTTTACGCAGAGGAAAAGACCTTTTAGGTTTACTGCCATCACCCGGTCCCACTCGTCCGGATCGATCTCCATAAAATTTTTCTTTTTCAATGCCGAATAGAGGCCGGCGTTGTTCACCAAAACGTCGATGTGGCCATATGCTTTTAATGTAGCCGCGGCCATCGCTTGAGTTTTCTCCGGCGAGGTGACGTCGACGGCTACGGCGATAGCTTCGCCGCTGGCCGCTTTGATGTCGGCGGCAACTTTCTTCGCTTCCGCCTCCTGAATATCGGCGACTACAACCTTGGCTCCCTCTTTCGCCAAACCGTGGGCGTAAGCTTTACCGATCCCCACGCCGCCGCCCGTGACAATCGCTACTCTGTCTTTCAAACGCATGGTATGCCTCCGTTAGATTCTTAATCGCTTCAATGTGACAATTCGGTTATGAAATCTATCAGCCCTGCCGAAAATCCCCCTCGATCCCCCTTTTGACAAAGGGGGAAATCAAATTCATTTCGCCCATCCTACCAACAGTGAGCCTCACGCCGCGCAACTTCACAAGAGACTACCCATCTTTTTCAAACTTTTTCAAAGAGGGGTCGGGGAGATTTTCCGGCGGACTTTGCCAAGACCGTCATGAGCTCGTCAATTACAAATAATGTCGGTTAGATCTTGAGCCGGTAAAAATTGATCGGGTTGTCGTACAGGATCTGCTGTTTGGTATCGTCGTCGATATCCGCGCGTTCGAGAAATTCCGGGATGTCATGCTTGAACATGTCCGGCAGTCGCTCGTGGGGATAATCCGATGGCCACATGAGGCAGCGCGGATTAAATTGCTTCAACACCTGAGGCAATGCTTTTTCTTCGACTTCACAAGTGGCCCAGATTTGACCCGAACGGATATATTCACTCGGTTTTTTCTTGAGAACCGGAGCCTGCATGCGGTACGGTTTTTCCATTTCCTCGTCCATGCGGTCCATCATGTAGGGAAGCCAGCCGGAGCCCGCTTCGAGGAAAGCCACCCTGAGTTTCGGGAAACGCACGAAGACGCCCTCGAAAATCATGTGCGTGAACTGAATCAGAATCGCGAAAGGATGCTCCAATGTATGAACGTGAAGAAACTTGTTGAAAAAATCGAAGCCCATGCCCCGGCTCGGCGCGCCGTGAACGGTCAGCGGCATATCGAGCCTCTCTGCCGCCTCATAAATCGGATCGAAGTCCGTATGACCGTAACCTTTGTTTAGAATGGTCACGGCGGGCATGAGACCGGCAACGAGCCCAAGCTGCTTCGCGCGCTCGAGTTCCTTGGCTGCTTCGGTGGGCTCGTGAACCGGTAGCAAGGCAACCCCTTTAAGTCGCGGGCTCTGTTTGGTGAAGCGCTCGGTCATCCAGGAATTATAAGCGCGGGAGATGACGCAGGCCCATTCCGGATTCTGGATGAGTCCGAGCGCGAGACCGCCCGTCGGATAGAGCACGGTCGTATGCACGCCAAGCTCATCGAGAAATTCAAGCCACTTCGCTGCCGGCGTCTCGTGGACTTTTCCCGGCACACCAAAGCCGCGATTCCAACCGTCGAGTGAGGGAAAATAGCTGTAAGTTTGAAAATGCGGACCTTCTCGATAACGCCCTTCGAGGAACTCCCGCAACTCGGAATCCTTTTCCATCACATGTCCGTCGGCATCGATAATCGGGTAATTCACGTTCATGATAGGGCTCCTTCTAAACTAACGGGCGAAACGAATTGGAGTGCTGGAGTGATGGAGTGTTGGGTAAAGAATTATCACACAGTTCATCCGGGGATTTTGCATCACTCCAATACTCCAGTACTCCATCACTCCATTTCACAGGAACGAAATGCCGCCATCGACATTAATTGTTTGACCGGTGACGAAATCACTCAAAGGTGACGCTAAAAACAGCATGGCGCCGACCAGATCCTGAGGCACTTGGACGCGCTTTAGAGCACGGTTGCCCACGGAGGATTGCCGGAAGCGGATCATCTCGTCGGTAGGGTTTTCTTCCGACAACGTGTTACCGGGAGCAAGAACGTTGACTTGGATGTTGTCATCGCCGACTTCACGCGCGAGTGTGCGAGTGAAACCGATCGTTCCAGCCTTAGATGTCACGTAATGAATTCGTCCCGGGCTGCCGTTAAATACCGTGCCGGAAGCGATGTTGATGATCTTGCCGGATTTCCGCGCGCGCATCGCGGGCAATACTGCGCGGCAGCAGAAGAAGAGCCCTTTTAAATTGACCGCCATGAGCTTGTCCCACTCTTCCGGGGTGATGGTTTCGATCCTGCCGCGGTTCATTGGGATCGTCGCGAAGATAGCCGCGTTGTTGACGAGCACATCGATTCTGCCAAAGCGCTGTAATGCCGCCGCAGTCATGTCCTTCGTCGATTTCTCGTTAGAGACATCCACGTGGACGGCCAGAGAATCGCACCTCACCTTCTCGGTGATTTGTGCCGCGACACGTTCGGCCGCCGGCTTGTCGATATCCGCGACAACGACCTGAGAACCGGCCTTCCCGAAGCCCAGGCAGTAGGCTTTACCGATGCCGTGGCCGCCGCCGGTGATAATGACGACTTTATCCTTCAATCCTTGGATCATCTCAGTTAAACCTGATCGATGGAGTGTTGGGTTGGTGGAGTAATGGAGTGATGTACCAGACCCAATACTCCAGTACTCCCATAGTCCAACACTCCATTTGCTTTATCCCAGCGCCGGATTGATCAATGCCTTGGTCGGGAACATTTCGGGTATCTCTCCGCCGACGGCGCGAATGCACTTCTCCGTGTCCTTCAATGGAAAGACATGGCTCACCATTTCTTGCACCGGGAACTTCGTCTCTTCGATGAGCCGGAGCGCCGCTTCCGTTGCGTCGTTGTCGGCGGTGAAACAACCCTGGAGTTTGATCTCGCCCCAGACGAGTTTATCCATGAGCATCGGTGTTACCGTCGTGTCGCCGGTCAAGCCCGCCAAGACCATGGTAGCTTGCCGATGCAAACAATCCACGGATGTCAGTATCGCCTTCGGATTGCCCGAGACGTCCACGACCACATCGCACATCTCGCCGTTAGTCTCCTTGCGGATGACTTCGAGAACATCTTCTTCTTCGACGTTGATCGTGCGGTCAGCGCCGAACTTTTTTGCCAATTCTAGCCGCGGCTTGTCGCGCCCGATACCCGTAATGAAGATTTTAGCCGCGCCCGCGTGACGCGCGGCGAAGGTGCAGGAGAGCCCTTGCTGTCCGGGGCCTTGGACTAAAACGTTGTCGCCCATTTTGACGCCGCCGCGGCGAATCGCCCACTGAAAGCCGTTGGCCATCACTGAGCCGATGAGCGCCGCTGCTTCCGCAGGAAGCGCGTCACTGATCTTCGTCGCGAGAACATCAGGAGCGAGGTAAATGTAATCCGCGAAGCCGCCGAACAGATGCGGCGGCTGATCGCACTTGGTGCGGCCACCATAGTTGGTGCGCTGCTTGCAGAAGCGCTGGTTGTTGCGCCGGCAATCGGCGCAGCGGCCGCATCCGATGGCGCCTTTCAAAATGATTCGATCTCCTTCTTTTACGTGGTGAATCGCCGCGGCATTTTTTCCGAGCTTCTCGACGCGGCCGAGAATCTCATGTCCGAGAATGATCGGATACGGAACCCGAAGCTTGCCGTGTAGGTATTTGACGTCGGTGCCGCAGACGCCGCCCATTTCGACCTTGACGAGCCCGCCGTCGGGCGGAATATCCGGCACGGGGTACTCGCGGATCTCCAGTTTGTCGGGACCCAAAAGTGTTGCTCCACGTGCGCTTGCCATAGAACCTCCTTCGATCGTCGGGTGTCCTTTAATGCAGCGACGATGCGGGTCAAGTTATTTCACTTTGTATTCTTGCGTCAGTTTGTCGATGAAACCGCTGGCATCCAGTTCCTTGACCAGTGAGGAATCCATGAACCGGTCAGGGTTTTCCTTCAATAGCTTAGGATCTTTTTTGCCGACCTCTTGAATCGGCAACTCGAAGTACTCTTTGGCCGGATAGGGTTTGAGGGGAAAGTCATACTCGCGGAAATTTTCTTCCAGCACTTCCCGATCTTGGACTTTCATATACTTCGCCAACACTTTCATGCTGAACTCCTTGTTAGCTTTATAAACGTGCACGCCCTCGATCATCGCCTTGGTGAAATTGACCAGGTCCGCCCGACTCTTGGCCAAATATTGCTTGCGCGAAACGAAGAAGAGGCTGGAGTAGGGAATGTTGAGTTTCGACGCATCGAGCAGCAGTGTCATTCCTAGCTTTCGTGCTTGCAGTGTCATCGGCGGGGTGAGCATCGCGGCATCCGCATTATTGGTCTCGACCGCGACAATGCGGTTCGATTGGTTGCCCACCTGAAGTAGCGCGACATCGATGTCCGGTCGCAAGCCTTCGCGTTGCAGGAGATACCGGGCTGCGAAGTCGGCGTTGCTACCGAAGCGGCTGATGGCGATGCGTTTTACTTCCTTGATGCTTTTGATTCCTTTTCTGGCAAAAATGCGATTGTCCATGGTATTGCCGAGCCGACCGAACATGACCAGATCCAACGCCGGAGTCGAGATCACCACTTGCGGCGAGAACATACCGACTTGAGCATCGCCCGATGACAAGGCTGCGGCGGCCGAGCTCGCGCCTTGGATAAAAATCAACTGGACTTGGTTGCCGTACTTCTCGAACAGCTTCGCTTCTTTGGTCACCCAGAGTGGCGCGAACTGACCGACTTCACTAGTCCAGACGACGTTGATGTTAGCGGCGTGAGCCGGTGCAAAGGAGCACAGGAACAACAGCCCTGCTAGCAGCCGAAGCGGCAAACGCCCACGAAATCTCATATGAATATCCTTTGCCTTGAGATCCTCTAAGAGCTATGGTGAGCGCACTTACCCGATATACTGCCGATCATAAATCGAAGCAAGTTCAAGGAGAGATCTATGATTCGATTAATCATTGCCGCGCTAACCATCGTCCTGCTCACTCATAATTCCTTCGCGCAGGGACCGACTCGGGTCATGTCTGGCTATGCTGCGATATCCGGACCTCACGCAGTGCTGTGGGTTGCCCGGGACGCCGGTCTCTTCGAGAAAAATGGCTTGCGCGCCGAGGTGGCCTACATCCGTAGCGGTTCGACCATGGCCCAGACCATAGTTGCGGGGGAAATTCAAATGGCTCAAATGGGCGGCCCGGCGATGCTGGCCGCGGGTGTGGCCGGCATGGACGTAACATTTGTCGCCGTGGCGCTCAATACCACGCCGATTGTGATCATGGGCACGGTTTCGAAGATGGAAGAACTGAAGGGCAAGGCGATCGGAGTTACCCGATACGGTTCCAACACCGATATCTCCGCGCGCTTCGCGATCAGAAAAGCGGGTCTGCAACCGGAGAAGGATGTCGCGCTGGTGCAGTTGGAAGATTACCCGGGAATCATGAACGGCATCGCGTCAGGCCGCATCGCTGCCGGCGCGCTGGCTGACCCGTTCACCGAACATGCCAAGAAGTTAGGTTATAAGGAAATTGCCGATATCGCGGCCCTCGGATTGGAGTTTCCGTTCGTCGGCATCGCCGCTAAGAAATCATTTATAAAAGAAAACGCGGATACGGCGCAGCGGTTTGTCCGCGCCTACACCGAAGCGATCGCACTATATAAGAACAACCGGGATCTAGCGATGAAGGTGACGAGCAAGTACACCGGCATCAAAGACCCGGCGATCCTGGGCTCGACGGTGGATTTCTACGCTCCTAAATTAGCCAGCGTTCCCTATCCGACCGTCGGCGGGATGCGCTTCGTGCTGGAACAAATCGCGACGCGCGACCCGCGGGCTAAAAATGTCAACGCCGAAAGCTTCATGGATGTTCGGTTCGTCAAACAGCTCGAAGAAAGCGGCTTTATTAAGGGGCTTTATCCGAAAGGGGAGAAGCGGTGAGACGCGCATGTGCCTTCCGCGCGATATTCTCCAAATCCGCGCTTCGACCCAACGCAAAATAGGCTCACAATCCGCTCGACAAAACGCTCATCGCCAACAATCGCTGATCCGCCGCTTCATAAGAACGCGCCACGTGGCCGAGATCTAGCACATCACTCACTTGACAATCCTTGCCAGACCAACATATTGATCCTACTAAGACTCTTTTAATGCAGTTTCCTTATGGTTAAGCAGGGACGTGGTGCTTGGCAATACTCGTCTCTAGGTTAGTGGTTTTAGACAAACAAAATTCCTTGCTGTCATCGTCCTTAATTTGCCTTGCCATAGTGCAGCGATGAAAACGAAGGGCGAAATAGAAGCGGCCATTAGCGAGGCGATAGTCCACTTCGAAATCGACTATATGGGACGCGGCCCTAAGGAGGCTCGATCTCATATTGTTGAAGATTTAATACTGGTGCGGCTCAAAGGCATGCTTACCCCGGCTGAACAACAGCTCGCCAAAACTCCCGAGGGTGTGGAACTGATCAAAAAGATGCGCTCGACGATTATTGATAACGCCAAAGCTGAGTTTTCTCGCGTGATCACTAATGCCACCGGGGTCGCGGTTCGAGATATTCTCACCGACATAAGCACCGCTTCCGGTGAGCGCATTTTTGTGTTCATATTGGACAGGAATTTGGGCAAGGAGTTGCCGCGTAGAATTAGTCCTTGACTTGGCGATTGGTTTTGAATAGCATTTTTTTAGTTTAGCAGATGACCCGAAGGGCTCCTTCGGCGGAAGGTAGCCAGTCGGGGCATAGGCCGACTTCAAGATGACAACATCTGAGTCGGCTTTTTCATTTTTATTCGATACGAACAGCCGGTAGGCCAGTGAGGAGGTAGCTCTCAGAGGGCGACTCGCTTAAGGGCAGGCCAGCTTATCCCCCAGGGGGAAGGCTGGCCTTTTTTTTGGGTTCGTTTTCTTTAAGCCTGCCGGGTATATCGAGGAGGTGATGCGTTCAACCGAAAAACTCGTTGGTGACTCGCATCGGAGATTCAAAGGAGACAAAGACAAGGAAGTGTCGTACAAACAAAAAACAGGAGGACAAGACGATGGCTGACCAAAATACGGCTAGTGAAGAGTTGCTATTGGACGTCCGAGTAGCCGAAGCTTCCAAGCTCTATAAGTTCTATCTCAACAATGAGAAAAAGATCCTCGGAACCTTCTCCGTTAGCATCTTTCTTCTCGTCTGGGAATTGACCGGAAACGTGTTTCAAATGATTAATCCCATGTTCATGAGCGCACCTTCGCTCATCTGGAAAGCCGCTGTGCAGCTCTTTGTCTCGGGAGAGATCTGGAATGATCTCAGGGTTAGCGGGATTGAATTCGCTTGGGGATATATCTTCTCGGTTATCGTGGGCGTCCCCTTTGGGATCGCGATCGGTTGGTACAAGAAGTTGGCCTATGTCTGCGATCCTTTTGTCAACGCGATGAACGCTACGCCGCGCGTCGCCCTTTTGCCGCTGATTATTATCTGGTTAGGTATTGGCATCCTCTCCAAGATCGGCATTATTTTTCTCGGCGCCGTATTTCCACTGCTGATCAATACGCGAGACGGCGTGAAGACCACGCCTCACAACCTCCTCACTGCAGCGCGGAGCTTTGGCGCTTCGGAGTGGCAAATATTCAGGAGCGTGGTGATTCCCTCGACCGTCCCATTTATCCTCACCGGGTTGCGGCTGGGGATCGGAAGGGCGCTCATCGGTGTCATGGTTGGCGAGCTTTATGCCGCGACCGCCGGGATCGGATTTATGATTACAGTGGCTGGCGCGACCTTCCAGACCGACAAGGTTTTTGTCGGTGTCCTGATATTTGCTATCAGCGGCATGGTCGCTACAGAAATAATTGATAGGGCAGAAAGAAGATTCGACAGGTGGCGTCCAAAGGTCGGAGCCGAGTAGTATCGTTGAGCGCGCTCTCAACCAGCATTCTACGACACTAGGGGCAGCAGTGAGTGCCCGAGATTGATTGAGGAATCGAGGACAAGGGCTTGGTAGTCCTTTCAGGAGCCTACGCCTGTCCCCACACGTCGTGGGCGGTGTCGACCACGAGCTTGAGCTTGCGCCACTGCTCCTCTTCGCTGAGCAGGTTGCCTTCCATAGTGGAGGCGAAGCCGCACTGAGGACTGAGGGCCAAATTTTCCAGGGGCACATACTTGCTCGCCTCGTCGATGCGCCTCTTGAGTTGGTCTTGTGATTCCAGTTCGGCGAGCTTGCTGCTTACGAGGCCTAGCACGACGGTCTTGCCGTGCGGCACGAAGCGCAAGGGCTCGAAAGTGCCGGCCCGCTCGGACTCATACTCGAGCAGGAAAGCGTCCACCTGGAGTCGTCCGAACAGTTTCTCAGCAATGGCGTCGTAACCGCCTTCGGCGTACCACTGGCTGCGATTGTTGCCACGACAGAGATGAATGGCCAAAATGACTCCCGCGCGCTTGGCGCCTTCGAGGCACGCGTTGTCCGCGCGGATTGCCTCATCGAGCGCAGCCTCGGGGTCTAATCCCATCTCGTTTTTAATGTAGTTTCGCCATTTGGGATCGATGTAGTAGCTGTAGCGAGGCGCATCGATCTGGACGTACTGCGCTCCTTCATCTATGACCGCTTGAATCTCCGCTTTGATGATCGGCACGATGTCCCAAAGAAAGGCGGAATGAGTGGGATACACTTTATCGCTGAGGCCCTTCTTGTAATAGATCGCGGGAAATTGATTGGCGGTGGGCAGGGTGATCTTGATATCGCCCGGGCTACGCTGTTTCATGAATGCGAGCTCGTGTTGGGTCAAACGCTGGGTCTGCTTGATCTTGCCCATCACGATCCCGGGCACCCGAGACGGCTGAGTCGAGGTGCCGGCGCCGCCCGCCTGCCAGGAGCGGAGGAGATTGTCGCTCTCGTCGATTCCTTCCACCGCGTCGTTGAAGTCGCTCATGAAGTTGAGGCGGCGGAGCTCTCCGTCGGTGAAGATCTTTAGACCGAGATCTTTCTGGCGCTGGAGCAGCCGCAGAATGTGCTTGTCTTCGAGCGCGCGCAATTGCCCGTGCTCCATCTGTTTATCGCTGCGAGCCTGCAGGACTTCCGCCGGCCGCAGGAGACTGCCTATGTGATCCGCGCGATATTTGGCCGCCATAAGAATCTATCCTTCACAGGCGCTAAAAATCGACGTTCCCCGCATATCATCCGGCTAAGCTTCCTGTCAACGCTAGGTAAGTTAGCTGTGGTAGTTTAGCCCGATCGTGACGTCATGATTGCGGGTAAATTTAGGATTGCGCTCTTCCCTTCGGCCATGCTCGTATCCAAGATTCGTCGCGCAGTTTCTTAGGCTCATAAGATTCGTAGTGCGTGAAGTCGGAGATTGTTCTGCGCGGCTTGGCGCCCGGCCAGAAGCGGGCACGGCCGATCGGCACGACCCAAAGCAGGCGTATCGGCTGCGGCACATTGAACAGCTCCCGCAGTTCTGGCTCGATTTCCTCGCGGACCGAGACCCAGACTGTTCCGAATCCCATGCTTGCCGCCACGAGCATCATCTGCTCGACCGCGCTCGCCACGCTCGCTTGAAAGAGCTTTTCCCGATCTCCCGGTCGACGCGTGGTGAGATAGACCATCATCGTCCTGGGATCGGCACAAACCAGGACCAGAACGGAGGCATCGCCGACATAATATTTGCTCAATCCTTTGTAGTTGACCGGGTCCTCACGCTTGCGCTGCCGCCATTCGTTATAGAAAATCTCACGGCAGCGCTTCATCTTCTCGCGATCGCGCGTCACGACGAACTCCCAGGGCTGCGTGTTGGCGCCCGACGGCGCCCAGCGGGCCGCCTCGAGAATCGCTTCGAGCTGTTTGTCGCTCACTTTTCCTGCTTTGTAAACTCTGACGCTCCGTCTCTTCTTTATGATCTGCAACAGGCTTGCGCTATTCATGGGCATCTCCAATATTGAGGGCGAGTTTGAAACCTGCCCCTCTATCTATTTGGTTGCTAAGGAGATCACGGCACCAAAGGATCTCCGTTTAGACCTAAATTTCTCACTGCTTGTAGACTTTGTCGATAAAGCCTTTTTTTTCCAACTCCCGCACGATGCTTTCGTCCGCCAGGTCTTCGAAGCGAAGCTGTGCGCCGGGCTTACGGCTGGTCGCTTCTTTAATTTGCGTCTCGGCACCGGCTCTGGTCACCAGCGGTACCACGTCATAGAGTTTTGCGCTCGCGGTGTAGGCGTCCTCCAGATAAGCTTCGTTGTTTATTCTGCTGTATTTGGCAATGATTTTTTTGGTCTCTTCCTTGCGGCTCTTGAAAAAGTGGATAGCCTCGATGTGCGCCATCAGAACTTTTTTCACCGTCTCCCTCTGACGCGAAAGATAGCTTCTCGTCGTTGTCGCGCAGATATAGGGAAATTCAAACCGCTTCTGAAAATCGGCGGTACTGATGAGGATCCTGAAGGGCATCCCTCTGGTCAAGTGAATAATCCCCGGAGGCGACGGAAAGCCGGCGATTCTGCCGGTGCGAAACGACGCTGCCCGTTCCGCCGGACCGCCGACCTGCATAATAGGAACTTGCTTATCAGGTTCCAGCCCCAATCCTTTTATCAGCGCGCGCGCCGCCACGTCTGACGCGCTGCCGACCCGGCTGATGCCGATGCTTTTTCCTTTCAGATCTTCCGCCGATTTGACGGATTCGCTCACGACCAGCTCATAAGGAAGAGAATTGAGATAACATGCGACAAGGACGAGATCGGCCCCTGCTACCACTGCGCTGGCTACGCCTCCACCCGATGCGTTGGCCACCTGTACGTCTCCGGCCACGAGACTGGAGACGCTGGTCGTGGTGCTCGGGATAAAGAGCAAGTCTACGTCTAATCCGTTCTTCTTATAAAAGCCGCGATCTTGAGCCAAATACCAGACGGAGTT
>WNGH01006734.1_pt1 | contig 10948 bp, 12 predicted proteins | sample 5400631 | NCBI WGS metagenome assembly WNGH01 (sample SAMN13153373, study PRJNA577476) | soil metagenome | isolation source: 115 cm soil or saprolite under Garry oak tree replicate 1 | place: USA:California | collected 2016-06-15 | reverse complement strand
TACCGAGGGGTCCTTGTTCGCGTCGACGATTGACAGTCCAGTGTGCTAACCAGGCTGCACCACGAGCCCGTATCGGGACTTCAAGAGGTTACACGACAGTCCACTGCTGTGCAACCATCGACTGGGCCCTCGCACGGTGGACTTCCGCACGACTCCTGTGACTTCGCCGGGCTCTCGCCACAGGTGACATCGCGCACGCTTGGGGCCAGGATCACGGTTCTCCGTTGGCCCGCTCGTCGGCCTTACTGAGGGCGGCCGCGCTACTTCGTAATGGGCGCGCACACAGAAGTTCCGGGCGGGCGTGTCTGACCAACCGGCACCGCATGTTCGGGTTGCGGCTCGAGTCCATGCGCGAATCGGCAACCGGTGGTGCCTTCGGGACCTGCCGGACTTCTTGGATTATCGCGCCACCCGGAGCTGGAGTTCCTGGACCCGTCGCGGGCGCTCCGCTGGGAGCACCGGGACTAGCGGAGCCTCCGGGGCTGGTGGTGTTTGTGCCGCTCCCGGTCCCGCCGGGTCCACTTCCCGAGGGCCCACCCATCGATGATGTCTCGCAACCCTTGTCGTGCCTCGTCACAGCTTGGGCGCTGACCGCCGGCCAGGCCGACGCCGGTCACGCGAATCCAAGATCTCCCCCGATGTACGCACCGGCGAGTCCGGGGATCGCTCGACCCCGAACGCGCTCGCCCATTCGTCCACACGGTCGTTGTCGGGAACGGCGACCGTCCCTCCTGGCAACTCATCTCCCACCATGGACTCTGCGGTGCGGTTGGCGCGACCCGTGGCGGACTCCTCCAAGTCGGATGGCACCAGCACGGTGTCTATAACCTGCATCGTCGATCGTTCCGCTTCATCAGTCGTTGTCGCGCCGACGCCAACCGACCGGCTCCCTGCTCCGCGACGCCCTTTCGACGTGACGTGCCCGCCGCTCGACCGACGCTTGGACCGTTCGCTCGCCGAACGGCTGCCCGAGCCGCGCTTCGGCCTCGACTTACCCTTTGTGTCGCGACGTCTCGTGGTCGTCGCCCCTCGCTTCGAACGGGCCTTGCGGTCCTCGTTGACCCTCTTGGCGTTGGAGTTCCTCTTGCTCTGACGCGCCATGTCGTCCCTCCTTCCGCGCGTGCGCACCGTCACATTCCTCTAGGAGCCCATCAAGTGCAAAGAGTGGACCGCTTTTGAATGCCCGAAATGAAGGCCTTCTCGTTGAGACACACCGATCCACTACCGGTCGCAGTCTCATCCGCTCCGTAAGAGCGACCGGGTAAGAGGTTCTACGGCCTTACTTGCTTCCCGCCAGCTCGTCATTTTGTCCATCGGCAAGGGCGCGCTGTCATTCGACGGCGCGCCACGCAGACATGCGCCATCCGCCCATGACCTCGCTTTCGCCATGAGCATCCCGTCCAATCGAAGGATCTCCATGGCAACGCTCCCGGTCATGCTCCCGCGGTGCTGCTCATCATCGACGCGATCGATGACTTTGCGTTCGCGGAAGGGCGCGAGGCACTCGCCGGAGCGCTCCCCATGGCGGCCCATCTCCGCCAACTCAAAGCGAGAGCCCGCCGCTCCGGGATTCCCTCCGTCTACGTGAACGACAACTTTGATCGTTGGCGTTCGTACTTTCGAACGGTCGTGGCTCATTGCGGAAGCCTGAGGTGGCGAGGTCGGGAAGTGACGCGACTGCCGAGCCGTCCGTTCCAAGATCCCTGGGAAAGCCGTTCGCAGAGGCGGAAGCCGCCGGGCCGTGGCGTGATCGTTCCAGAAGCCGTCCACTGGCAGGAAACATGCAGTTTCGCCTGCGGGAGGGACAGTTCCATGCGGGGTTTTTTCGGAAGTTTGCTCGCACCACTGCGGACCTGCTCTTCGTGGCGTGAAGGGGGCCCGGACCGGACTCGTCCGCCTCGAGGAGCTGACGGACGACGAACTGAAAGAGCTTGAAGCGAGCTTCGAGGCGCTACGCGGTAAGGCGCGCCCGGCAGACCCTACCGTGCTCTCGGAGTAGCCCACGCACGCAGAGCCTCAATCAGTTCTTCCGACGGCGACGTCGGATCTCCGGAAGGGAAATGGCGAGCGTTATCCGCCCGGCTGGAGCACGCGCTTTACGAATCCTTTGACGTCTGGCAAAGGAGCTTGACAAGGCACCGGTCGTATATTGTATACAACCTCACTATGCGGAGCCGTTCAGGGCCGACTTCGTCATCGAAGATGAGTGGCCCGCGGGAGGACAGCGGGGAGTTCTTCCCTGCCTTGGCCCAGCACCAGACCCTCGAAGAATCGGCGTATCAGGACCTGCGCCGCGCCATCGTCGAAGGGCGCTTCGCTCCCGGCGAGCGCATCGTGGCCGCCACCGTGGCCGCGGCGGCCGGCATCAGCCGCATCCCCGTCATGCAGGCGCTGCGCCGTCTTGAAGCCGACGGCTTCGTGCGTATCACCCCGCACAAGGACGTGGTGGTCCTGGGGTGGGCACGCGGGGAGATCCGCGAGCGCTTCCTCCTGATGGCGGCGCTCGAGGTGCTGTGTCTCCGCGAGTCGGAGGGCAAGATCACCGCCGAGATCCGCGCGCGGCTTCGGGCCCTGCAGAAGGAGATGGTCACCGCGCGAGGGCAGAAGGACGTGGCCCGCGCCGCCCTCGCCGATGGCCGGTTTCACCACCTGCTGTGGGAAACCGCGGGCCTGCCGCAGGTGCTTCGCATTCTGGAGAATCTTTGGGACCGCGGCGAGTATTACCGGCTCCTCATGCATGCCCGGCGCGGAAGCTTCGCGGGCGAGTCTCTGAGCGAGCACGAGCTCATTCTGAAGGCCTTGGACGCCGGGGAGCTCGATCGCGCGGCCAAGGCTATCGAGTATCACCGGCTGGCGGCTATGGAGCGGCTTGAACGGACGAGCTGATTCGGACCATCCCCTCACCTCCCCTCTCCCCTTCCGGGGCGAGGGAGCATGTACGGAGGCCTCGATATGAAACGGCACAGTGTCGTGACGTGGAGCTTGGTGGCGTCGGCGCTCGTTCTGCTGATGGCGGCGGTCGCGCTGATGCCGTCGCCACCGTCGGCTACGGCTCAGGAGGAGCTGGCGGGGAATATGGCGGTGTCCGTCGAGGCGTGGATGGTGGACAAGTACAACATGAAGGATCTCATCGCACGCTTCGAGCAGGCCCATCCCAAGGTCAAGGTCAAGCTCCTGACCCACGAGGGCCTCGGCGCCGCCTATCAGCGCGTGTTTCTCGAATGGGCGCAGACCAACAAGTCCACCGCCGATCTCTACTTCGGCGGCCTCGTGAGCCAGCTCACGATTCCCATGATCGACGACCTGCTCCTGCCGTGGGACGACATGATGACGGGCGAGCTCGCGCCGGACAAGTGGATCAAGGGCTTCCTCCAGTCTGCGTGGGTCGCGGGCCCCAAGGGCACGAACTATCCGACGCTCCCTGGTCTCGGCGAGACGATGAACTTCCAGGCCAATACGGACTATCTCAAAGTCATCGAGGGCACCGACGCCCAGGGCAATCCCCTTCAGTCCACCTCCTACAAGCAGATCATGGACATGGCGTGCAAGCTCGCCGCCACGCCGATCCAGGGCAAGAAGATCACCGGCTTCGAGGGCGAGTACGGCCTCAACTTCGCTCCCGACACATGGACGGCGGCGGTGGTGGCGGCGGAGGGAACCTACCTCCTGCCCGACGGCAAGGTGAACTGGGACAGCAAGGCGGGACGCGAGTGGATGGCGTGGCAGAAGGAAGTCGTGGACAAAAAGTGCGGTGGCACTCTGACCTTCACGGACAACAACGGCGCCCGCAACGGTCAGCAGGCGGGGCAGATCGCCATCATCAACGCGTCCAACTCGCGGTCCACCGAGAACAGCAATGCCCTCAACAAGAAGAACGTGGTGCGCATGTTCGGCTATCCGGGCAAGGGCGGGGTCATCGCCTTCTCGCATCAGATCTATATTCCGCGGGTGGCCGCCAGCCCCAAGCTCGCGCGGGCTTTCGCGCGTGAAGCGATTCTGGCTCGTCATGGCCAGGCGTGGTCGGCGGAGAAGTTCGGCAAGATGCCCACGCTCTGGGCCAACTACGACGCGCTTCCCAAGGACGACCCCAATTTCGCCTTCGTGCGCCGCGAGCTCTCGGGGCCGAGCATGGGGCAGTGGCGCTATCGCGACGGACAGGCGCTGCGCCAGGCCTACGTGGACAATCTGCAGAAGTACATGACGGGCGGCCAGACGCTCGACCAGACCGTGGCCGGGCTGAAGACGGCCCAGGCCAAGCTCGACCTGACCGTGCCGGGCAAGAAGTAACCGCGGGCTTCCGCGTGGCGCGACGGCGGCGGTGGGACCTGGAGCGACGCCAGGCCCGCTTCGCCGTCGCGCTCACCGCGCCCGCGGGGGCGATGCTCCTCGCCTTCATCGCCTATCCGATCGTCTACTCGTTCTTCCTCACCTTCTCGCGCTTCACCATCCGCGACGTCAAATGGTTCGCGGCGGGACTCGACAACTACCGCAGCGTGATCGCGGATCCGGACTTCCTCACCGCGCTGGGCTTCACCCTGTCCTACACGGTGGTGTGGGTCGCCCTCAGCATGGGCGGCGCCCTGCTCGTCGGCGTGCTCCTCCAGCAGGTGCGCATGGGCTCCACGTTCTTCCGCGGCATGCTCTTCCTGCCCACGGTGGTGCCGGTGACCATGGGCTTTCTCATGTTCCAGTGGATCCTCGATCCCGCCAACGGCATCCTGAACTATGTCTTGAAGGAGATGGGGCTGGGACACCTCGCCCTCAACTGGCTCTCCGATCGCAGCACCGTCTTTGCCAGCCTCGTCGCGGTAACCCTCTGGGGCTTCGGCCCGTGGATTCTCCTGCTCGCCGGCCTCCTCGCCATCCCCAGGGAGCTCTACGAGGCCGCGCGCGTCGACGGCGCGTCACCCACGCGCGAATTCGTCTACATCACCCTCCCCCAGCTCCGTCCCACCCTCATGGTGGTGACCACGCTGCAGGTCATCGCCGGGCTCAAGATCTTCGTGCCCATCTACGTGCTGACGAGCGGCGGCCCCGCCAATGCTTCGCTCTCCCTCTACTTCCTCGTCTTCCAGAAGATCAATCAGTACAAGCTCGCCTACGCGACCACGGTGGGCTGGGTCTTCACTGCCATCGTGACCGCCTTCGCCATCTTGACCGCGGTGGCCTTCCGGGTGCGGCGCGACGATGGGTGAGGGCCGGCGCGGGCAGTCCGCGCTGGTGATCGCCTTGAGCCTGCTCTGCTTCGTCACCTTCCTGCCCTTCATCTGGGTGGTGCTCACCGCCTTCAAGCCCAACACGGAGATCTATGCCCTCGACAAGCAGATCCTGCCCAGACATCCCACCCTCACGCACTTTCAGAAGGTGTTCGATCGGGGCGATCAGCTCCCCCGCTTCGTCCTCAACACCCTCGTCTATTCCGTGGTGACCATCGCCGCCGTCTCCCTCCTGTCCGCCATGGCCGGCTATGCCCTGGGCCTCCTGCGCTTCCCCGGCTCCGGCTTCTTCGTCCACCTCATGCTCGTGCTGCTCTCCGTGCCGTGGGTCATCCTCATGGTGCCCATCCTCATGTTTGAGTTCCGGCTTGGCATCTGGAACACGCGCGAAGGGCTCATCCTGCCCTACGTCGCCCTGTTCCTGCCCCTGGCCATCTGGATCATGCGGGGGACCTTTCTCACCATGCCGAAGGAGCTCGGCCAGGCCGCGCGCATCGACGGGGCGAGCGAGCTTCGCGTCTTCTGGCGCATCTATCTCCCGATGGCCCGCGGCGGCCTCGCCACCGTGGTGCTTCTGACCTTCATTCAGGTCTGGAACGAGGTGCTGCTCGCCTCCACTCTGGCCATCCATCCGGAGATCGCGAACATCAACACGGGGCTGCGCATGTTGCAGGACGAGGGGCAGGCCTTCGCGTTCGGCACGCTCTCGGCGGTGATCCTGCTCGCCATGATCCCCACCCTCGTGGTCTTCGTGTTCCTCCAGCGCCACTACGTCCGCGGGGTCAGCGAGGGAGCTTTCGCCGGTTTCTAGAGAAGCGCACGACGAGCCTGGGCAGCACGGCGAGGCATCCCAGGGCGGTGAGGGCGAAGAACACCCGCCACGCCGTCTCCGATAGCGTCCCTTCGCCGGTCAGCGCCTCTCCGCCCGCCCAGCCCGCGTAGACATACACGGCGGTGGCCGGGGCCATGAAGAGGAACGACGCGAGCACGTACGGCACGAGACGGATGCGCGTGAGCCCGAGGGCATAGTTGAGGAGATTGAAGGGAATGACCGGCACCAGGCGCACGAAAGCGACGAACTCCCAGCCGCCCTTGTCCACGCCCTCCTTGATCTTCTTGAGCGGGCCGGAGAGCTTCTCTTCCGTCCAGTCGCGACCGACGGTGCGGGCGGCAAGGAAAGCCACGGTGGCGCCCAGGGTGCCGCCCACGAGGGCATACACCGTGCCCCAGATGGGACCGAAGAGAATGCCCGCCGCCAGATCGAAGGGTAATCCCGGGACGAGGAAGGCCGGCCCGATCGCGTAGAGGAGAACGAAGGCCAGCGGACCCCATCGGCCCAAGCCCAGCACGAAAGCCTGGATCTGCGGGACCGAGAGGTAGCTTCTCCAGATGACGGCGCAGGCGATGCCCGTGAGCAGCATCACCAGCAGGAAGAGCCGCCTCACCGTGACGCCGCGTGCGCGGGGCATGCAGGCATCATTGTCGGGCCTCGGCGGGGACGAAATCAACCGTGATGCGCGGTGCTTGACACCTTCGGCGCTTGCCCATACGCATCCTGTCGTCGGGGGCGGCGCCTGCGCAGCCGCCGCCCCCGCCGGCACCCGCCCGGTCATGCGGGGCTATTCAGCGGATGAACGTGGCGGCAACCCGACGCGACTTCAGGAAGTATGGCACCCACACGAAGACGACGAGCACGTTCCCCGCGAGCGAGCCGTAGACGCGAGGGCCGATGGAGGCCGCCACCACGGGGATAGACCTCGCCACGAAGATATCGGCCATCTGAATAGCGACGCGCACGATGAGGAACGCGATCATCGCGCGGGGAAAGGCGCGCCACTTGGTGAAGAAGAGGTAGAGGAGCACGAAGGCCCACACGAGAAGCGCCGCGTTCGCCACCATCTCGCCCACGATGAGCGGACCGAAGAGCGGATGGTAGGCGGGCGAGCCCGGCGTGGTCACCACACGCCACACCACCGGCTCGAGCGAGCGCACACCCTGGATGATTTCCGCCCCGATGCGGAGCGGGGTCAGGCACAGGCCGATCGCCACCAGGATCAGCCATCCGCCGATGCCGCTCAACACGCTCTGATTTTCATCCGCCGACATCGATCCTCCCCTGCGAGGGCGATCCTCCCCGGCGAAGGACGCGGGCCGTGGCCAGTCTATCAGGTTAGTCGCCGCTGCTCCCACGTCCGGAGGCCCATTGACAAGGTGGCGCACGCGGGACACCATGCCGCCCATGCGCACCGTGGATCTCTCCTTCACGCTCAAGCCGCACTTTCGCTGGAAGGTCGCCAGCGAGCGGCGCTCGACGCATGAGTCGGGCGCTCTCTTCCAGTCCACCATCTTCACCTCGAGCTGCCACGCGTATACTCACGTGGACGCGCCCGTGCATTTCCTGCCCGGCGATCGCGACATCGCGGGGATGCCCGTGGACCAGTGGATGGGTCCCGCGGCCGTGGTGGATCTCACGCATCTCGGCGAGAACGGCGAGGTGACGGCGGCCGATCTCGAGGGCCGGGGTGGCCACGTCGAGCGTGGCGATATCGTGCTCCTGCGCACGGACTGGCCCCTCAAGTGCCCGGTGGAGAGCGAGCGCTTCTGGCGCGAGGCGCCCTTCACGAGCCGGAGCGCCTGCGAGTGGCTGGTGAAGCGCGGGGTCAAGGCGGTGGGCTACGACTACCCGCCCGACTATGCGATCCGCACCATGACCTTTGATGCCGGCAAGAAAGTCACGCGGTACGAGTGCACGACCCACGACGTGTTCTTCCCCGCCGGCATCACGGTGATCGAGTACCTGACCAACCTCGATCAGATCCAGGCGCCGCGCTGCCGCTTCATCGCCCTGTCCCTCAAGCTCGAAGGCGGCGACGGCTCCCCCGTGCGCGCGGTCGCTCTCGTGGACTAGCGCGCGCTACGAGGCGCCCTGGTCGCTGTTGAAGATGTCCGCCACCGCCCGCCATGCCCCCGCCTGCCGCCGGTAGATCACGACGTACTTGCCGACATCCGTCATCGGCGTGCCTCCCGCCGGCTCGAGGTTCATGGTGTAACGCCCCCGGCCGTAGGCAAGGTCGCCTGAGCTCGCGGTGACCGTGGTCTCGAGCTTGATACTGGTCAGGCCCGAGTCCATCAGGCCCTGGAGCATCTGCCGGATGCTCTCGCGTCCCTCCCTGGCCGGGCTATTGGGCGGCATGAGCACGGCGTCTCTGGCGTAGAAGGCCTCCACGAGGGTCGCGCCGTCGTGCGCGGCCGCGGTGCGCATGAACTCCGCATCGAGCCTTCGGATGGCCGCAGCGGCCGTCTCCACCTGGGGCGCGGCCTTCTTGGCGGGCCGGCGTTTCGAGGTCTTCTTGGCGGGCTTGGTCGCGCGCTTCTTTGCCATGGCAATGCTCCTTCCGGGGCGGGCGCCATCCAAGCGGCCCGCCACCTCGACGATCGGCCAGGTCGGACCCTTCTCCGCGAGCAGGGCGGGAGTCTGCGCGCCCTCCCCGCGTCTGTCAAGCGGACCGAAGCCCGTTCAGCTTCGTCCCGCGAGCACCCGCTCCACACGCTCGAGCTGATCGCGCGTGCCCATGGCGAGCAGGCGGTCGCCCGCGGCAAGCGCCATGTCGCCCGGGGGATTCACCACGGGATTGCCGTCGCGCATGATGGCGAGCACGGTCGCCCCCGTGGCCTGGCGCACGGCCAACGCCTCCAGGGTGCGGCCCACGGCCGGGCTGTCGCCGCTCACCGCGATCGCCTCGATGTTCAGCGCCTCATTGCCCCGGCGGAGCGCCGTCTCGAAGAAGTCCACCACGGTGGGGCTCAGGATGAGGTGGGCGAGGCGATGCCCGCCGATGGCGTAGGGGCTGATGGCGCGATCGGCGCCGGCCCGCGTGAGCTTCGGCACGCTCGTCTCGTCAATGGCCCGAGACACGATGTGAAGCTTCGGATTGAGTACGCGCGCGGAGAGCACGATGTACATGTTCGTGGCGTCATTGGCGGTGGTGGCGATGAGCCCGCGGGCACGCCTGACCCCGGCGCGCTCGAGCACGGCGTCGTCGGTGGCATCACCCTGGAGGCACAGCCATCCGAGCTCCTCCGCGTGACGCGCCGTCACTTCCGAGGGCTCCACGACGAGGAAGGGCATGCGGGCCTCCGCCAGCTCCTGCCCTGCCTGCCGTCCGACCCGGCCGAGACCGGCCAGAATGATGTGCCCGTGGAGCGCCTCGATCCGTTTGTCCATCTTGCGCCTCCCCGTGGGATCGGCCAGTCGCAGCGCGACGATGTACTCCATCACCACCCCGAAGGTAAAGAAGAGACTGCCCACTCCGACGATCGCGATGATCATGGTGAAAATGCGCCCGGCCGCATCGAGCGGCTTGACCTCGCCGTAGCCGACGGTGGTGATGGTGGTGACGGTCATGAACAGCGCGTCGAGCCAGGTGCCGCCTACGGCGCGCCAGAGCCAAAAGTAGCCGGCGGTCCCTCCCACCACCACCGCGAAGACTACGGACAGGGGCAGAACGAGACGCGCCTTGAGCCCTCGAATCTCCGCGCTGTAGTACTTGGAGGCGCCGGTCACCGCGCTGCCTTACTCCGGGACCCCGCGCAGCGAGAGCTCCCATGCCCGATGACAGGACACGGCGTGCCCCGGCGCAATCTCCTGAAGGGTGGGTGTCTCCGTGCGGCACTGCTCGATCGCGTAGGGGCAACGCGGGTGGAAGTGACAGCCGGGGGGTGGATCGGATGGATCCGCCACCTCGCCCTCGAGGAGGAGCCGCTCGCCGCGCAATCGCGGGTCCGGCTTGGGCACCGCGGCCAGCAACGCCTCGGTGTACGGATGCTTGGGGGTCGCGAAGAGCGCTTCCGTGGGCGCCAGCTCGACGATGCGGCCGACGTACATGACGGCCACCCGGTCGCTGACCAGCCGCACCACCGACAGATCGTGCGCCACGAAGAGATAGGTGAGCCCGAGCTGCGCTTGGAGGTCCTGCATCAGGTTGAGGATCTGCGCCTGCACCGAGACGTCGAGGGCGGACACGGGCTCGTCGGCGACCACGAGACTCGGATTGAGGGCGAGGGCGCGCGCGATGCCCACGCGCTGGCGCTGGCCTCCGCTGAAGGCGTGCGGATAGCGCCGCATGTACTCGGGCCGGAGCCCGACCAGACGCAGGAGCTCGACCACGCGGGCCAGCCGTTCCTCCTTGTTGCCGACGCCGTTGGCCACGAGGGGCTCCGCCACGATGTCGAGCAGGGTGCGCCGCGGGTTGAGAGAGGAGAATGGGTCCTGGAAGATCATCTGCATCTGCCGGCGGAGGGGCTGGAGCTCGCGCTTGGACAGCGCGGCCACGTCGAGCACGTGTCCGCCCGCCGCGTGGAAGAGGATGCGGCCCTCCGTCGGCGTGAGCGCGCGCAGGATGCAACGCGAGGTCGTGGTCTTGCCGCAGCCGCTCTCCCCGACCAGGGACAGCGTCTCGCCTTTCTCGACGTGGAAGCTGACATCGTCCACCGCGCGCACCACCCCCACCTGTCGCCGCAGAAAGCCCTTGCGGATGGCAAAGTGCTTCCGCAGGCCCTGCACGTCCAGGAGACGGACGCCGGACGGCGGGCTCACCCGGCGTTCCCTCCGTAGAGCAGGCAGGCCGCGTCGTGCCCGTTGCCCACCTCGATCGGCGGCGGCTCGATCTGATCGCAGCGGCCCGGCATGAAATCGGGGCAGCGCGGGTGAAACGGGCAGCCGGGAGGGCGAT
>WNGH01006732.1_pt1 | contig 10949 bp, 9 predicted proteins | sample 5400631 | NCBI WGS metagenome assembly WNGH01 (sample SAMN13153373, study PRJNA577476) | soil metagenome | isolation source: 115 cm soil or saprolite under Garry oak tree replicate 1 | place: USA:California | collected 2016-06-15 | reverse complement strand
ATCACGGCAATTTGAAAGCCGTTCGGGTTGATGGCCACAGGATGGCACGGGCGTCCCGCCCGTGGAAACTCGGGAGCTAGCGAGCGGACCCTCATACCGTCCAGTCATTCGCGCGCCGTGGCATGGCCGTCTCGGAGGCAGGATCCTCAGTTTCACGGGCGGGACGCCCGTGCCACGTCTGCCTGAGGTCTGAGGTCCGCGACTACGGGATGCAGGGTTCCATGGAAATGTTGAAGAGCTGGGGCTTCTCGCATATCAAGGCGGCCGAGAAGATGTTCAACACGTAGCGCTTTGTTTCATCGGGCAGCCATCCATTGCGGTAGAAGTTCCAGAAGTTGCGGTGTCGAGGGTCCGGTGGGAGCTCGTCGAGCCTTTTGATGATGCGTGTCTGGCCGTAGTTGTAGGAAGCGATGACGAGCATGCCCGACGCCGCGGCCTTCGTCGAGTAAAGGTATGCCAGGTACTGCGCCGCGGCGTACGTGGACTTGTTCTCGTCGTGACGCTCGTCCAGGGCGTCGTACTGCGCTTCGTTCTTTAGAGGGCCGATCTTGAGTTTGTATTCGGCGGCCGTGCTCGGGATGAACTGCCACATTCCTTTGGCGATTCCGAAGTCCGTCCTGGGTCCAATGGCGGTCGCATCAAAGTTACTTTCCTGAAGCGCGAGAAACGTCAGCTCTTTAGGCAGGCCATGATGGGCTAGGGCCAACTGAATTCTGGGAAAGAGCTGGCGCTGACGGGCGCGATCGACTGCGGTGCGCAATTTCGTGGTGCTTTTCCACTGGCTCACGTGACGCATTACGGTGTCGTAGAAATCCCGGGGGACTTCGAGATCGGTTTCCCCCAGCCGCCGGGCCAGGCGCATGACGGCTCTCTGGGTTTCCGTTTTGCCTTCGTATAACCCCAGCTCTTCGAGAAAATCGTCGTAGCGCTTTGCCATCCGGGACAGATCATCAATCTTGCCCTTCTCCATCCGATCGGAGCGGTACGCCTGTGCCACGATATCCGCCTGCATCGTCCGCATAGTATAGAAGAGCTCTTTTGCCTGTACCGTGAGCTTCTGTATCTTTTGCCGCTCTCGGTACCAGCTCGCGCTGGCGTAGATCGCGACGAGGAAAATGAAGGCGGAGAACGCGATCAGCGGCCAGCTGCGCTTTTTGTAATACTTTTGCGCGGCCTGAAGCATGAGCAGGGTCCGGTCACCCGCGGGACCTCCTTTCGCGGCGCTCTCCAGTTTGCGAACTATCCTGTCGCTCTCGCTGGAACGCCCGCCCCCGGATCTGCGCTGCCCGTCGTGCCATTGAAACTCGAAGACCGGGCCGCCTTCGCCCAACTCGACGCGATCCCCATCCTGTAGTTGCGTGGCGCGGACCCTCTCGCCGTTCACGAAGGTTCCATTTCTGCTGTTGAGGTCTTCCAGCTCGCAGCGGCCGGAGTGAACACGAATCTCCGCGTGGTCGGTGGACACCACGGACTCGTGCTCCCGGCCCACAACGATCTCATTGTTCGATCCGCGCCCCAGCGTCCGCGTGCCACGCTGAAGCGGAATCGGACCCCGCCCGTTCTCCCACGCCCCGGAAATCGGGATGATGCAAGCACCCTTCTTTCCCTGGTCTGTTCGGAATTCGAAGACGGGACCGTCTTCCCCCAACTCGATTCTGTCGCCGTCGCCAAGCAGCGCCGTCTCGACCCTTTTCCCGTTTACGAAGGTGCCGTTTGTGCTCTCGAGGTCTACGAGGGAATATTCATCGCCCCGCCGGCGAATTTCTGCGTGGTAACCGGAGACGACGTTTTCTGAATAGATAACGTGGTTATCGGGCTTTCTTCCCAGGCGGATGACGTCGTGATGGACCTTGTCTTTCTGCCCCTGAAGCGAGCCTTTTCGATGCACGAGGACGGCACTCATTGCCTGCATGATAACGAATGACAGTGGGAAAAAGAAGTTCTGCCCTGACGCTCATTTCGGATTGCGGATTGTCCTGATAGAGAAGCTGTTCATTAATTCCAAATCCGAAATCCGCAATCGCCAATCCGCAATCAAAGGGCCCTCCGGGTCTTCGTGGTGAAACAGGACGTCATACCGCCGCGGGGTCACTGTCTGAATCGCAGCTGACGCTCCATCCGATTCAGACAGGAGCGGTATCGTTTTGAAGGCTCTGTCAGGTCCGGTTTATTCGAGGTTTAGCCGAGAACAAATAACGTCATTCTTCCTGCTCGGAGAGAAGGATCAGATCGGCCCTGTCCCTGGCCCGCCCCGTGGCGCGTTTGTTCGCGACGAGATCCTCCCTGCCGAGAACGGCGACTTCCAATCCTTCGATCTGGACCGTTAACCTCCGGGGCCAGGCTTGCTCCCATGACACTCCGGTTATCGCGGTCAGGATGTCAATTCGGCTGGGTGCCGTTCCGATCTGAAAAACTGTCCCCGGGCGTATGAGGTCGCTCTGAGTGAGATCCAACAGCGGCGCTCCAAACTTTCTGAGAGCGCGCAGAACTCGCCCCGCATTCTCTGCACCAGGCCGGATCCAGATATCCAGGTCGCCTGTCGCACGCGGATGTCCGTGCGCCGCGAGCGCATGGGCGCCGACGATAATGAACTCAGCTCCGGTTTCGGATAGTGCGCACAACATCTCGACGAAGTCGCGGTTCATCGACCCGCCCTTCCTTGAACATCCAGGCCTGCAGGGTGAGCGTCCATACCATCATGACGCGCTCCTCCGGGGTAAGATGCTCCACATCCGTCACGGAGCCCTCGTCCTCGAGCATGATTTTTCGGACGCGATAATGAGAACGATCCATAGAAGATTCGCCGAATCTGCTCGGACTATATCACACTATTCCGCCCTAAATCCGTTCGCCCAGTGTAAGGGGGCTGAGGGCGGAAATTCTCATGGGCCGCACACTGGGGTGCTGGTACACCGGTACCTTGGTTCTATTCCAATCGGGTCTGTGGCCCGTGATATACTTCAGCCTAAATGACCAAGAGTCTATTTCAGCTGGGGGGTGACGATCCTTCTCCGGCTACCTGGGGTTCGCAGGGCAGGGCGGAACTCGATGTCGAGAGTGTCGGCAAGTTCCGCGTTGAACGTGTGGCTACCATTGGCCGCGCCCCGGAAAGCCATGTTGTGCTCAGCGCGCGGTCGGTCTCTCGCCACCATGCGCGGATTTTCTTCGAGGGAGGGCATTTCTGGATCAAGGATCTTGAAAGCGGAAACGGCACGACCGTAAACGGCAAGAAGATCAAGCTGCAGATGCTGGGCGATGACGATCAGATACAGTTCGGTGAAGTCAACGCCGTCTTCCGGAGCGCTAACTGCGCGTCTGGCCCGGCTCCGCTGGCGAAGGATCCGCTGGAAGATTCCGATCCGCTCTTTCAAGACGGGACGCCGACCGGTGGTTTGAAAGGTTCTTTTCCCTCGGGGGCCGGGGAAGAATACCCGGTACACGGGCTGGACCGCACCATTGAAAAGTTGCGCGAAGAAGCTGACGGAAAAGAGGCCGAGTTGAGCGCTCTCCGCCAGAAGATACAAACCCTCCAGGCTGAGAACGAGGCGCTGCGCAAAGAGCTTCTCCAGTACAGGGACATGGCTTCCGGGAATCCTAGCGCCGGCGGGCCGGGTTCAAGCAGCCTGCAAGTGGAAAACGAGAAGTTGTGGCGCCTGGTACAGCAACTCGAACGCGCCCTGGCCGACAGCAACCTCAAGCTCCGCAATCTTCAAGAGCGCCTTTAGCCAGTGACCAGTGACCAGTGACCAGTCGTTCGTTCGAAATTCTCGCTCAATTCGCAACGCACCCGTTAATTAAGAGTAGGGCAGCGACTAAACAGTGGCCAGTGGCCAGTGGTCAGTTGGAGATTGTCGCTCAGGAGGGTGTATGAAAGTTAAGAAATACAGCGAGCTGATTGCGTGGCAAAAGGCCGTGGACCTCACTCAAGAAGTTTATATGGATACGGCGCGATTCCCGAAAGAAGAAATCTACGGATTGACGAGCCAATTGAGGAGAGCATCGGTGTCCATACCGTCGAACATCGCTGAAGGACAAGGGCGGAAGTCAACGAGTGAGTTTCTGCATCACCTCTCTATAGCGTATGGATCGCTGATGGAATTGGAGACGCAATTGATCATTGCCGAAAGACTCGGTTACCTCGGACAACTGGCATTCGCAAAGCTGATGAGCCGAGCCGCTGAGGTCGGAAGGTTGATCAACGGTCTCTACAACTCCCTGAGATTGACTGGCCACTGACCACCGGCCACTGACCACTGGCCACTGACCACTGGCCACTGTTTTACCGACTGAGGCGCTCGGGGCAAGCAATCCCGCCAAAGAAATTGGGCGCGAAGGGATTCTGAATGCTTTTCGACTGGAGCCTGTACCGTATCTCGAATTTCCTGCCGTCGGCGCTCGTAACCCTCCAGATGATGGTGTAGGCTGCCGGGCTCTGAGGCACTATTTCCGCCAGCCGCAGCAGCCGGAAAAGGGCCCATTCGCCGTCCGCTACCGAGAGGATCGGCCGGTCCCCCGTCCCCACGATAGTGATCTGAAGCTTCGCGTGAGGAGCGCCGGTCTTACCCGGCCACACAAAACTCTGAGGTGCCTGCCTCCAATTACCGTAACTTAGCTGCTGGCCGTCGATTTCCAGAAGGCTTTGCGAAACATCCCGAGTTTCACCCGGAGTCAGGTCAAAACTTACCGTGGGTTCAGCGCCCGAACCGTAAAAAGCATTGGTCAGGGCGGAGGCCCTGGACATGAAGTCCAGGAAAGTCGGCGAAAACTCCACCTGGGACCCGAAAAGCTCTTTCGACGCGTAGCGGTCTCCCGCCTGGTTCAGGAAGAACCGGAGCTCCTGATCGTAAAAGGCCCAGATGAATCCTTCTTTGGGTTTAAGGTATTGAGACAGGAGCGCCAGAGGAAGATCCGGTCCCTGCGGATTGAAAGGGAACTTTGTTTCGGCGTTCGACGTGAATCCGTCGGCAACCCTGCTTTTCCAGAGGCCGTCGAGCCGAGAACCGACGTCGCGCAGGATCGCTGCCCACGATTGCCGCAAAGGCTGCTCCAGGAGTTGCCCGATAGGCGCGGTGCTTCTCGTTCCGCACAGCTGCTTCACGCGAGATATGGCGGCGTACCCGTCATGGAACTCGTCGCCGGAAATGTTGTTGGCTATCGTGGAAACATAAGCTTTTACCTGTTCCCATTGAGTGCCTCCGCCGAAGAGAGCCTCCAGCTTCTGCTGGATTTTGGCGAGTATGAGAATGTACCTGGCAGCCGGGGAGGGCTCCTTCCCGTCCGGGGACGTAACCAGGTCGTGCAAAGGCTGAAATTCCCGGGCGACCGCGTCGACCAGTTCCTCGCGGTTCACTTTGCTTCCCAACCCGACAGAACCCAGCGCGCTCGACACCATGCTGCCGATACCGTCGCTCTTCTCCGGCTCCTTGGGAAGCATGGTATTCTCCGCGACGTTCATCAGCAGGCGGGACAGCGCCGATTCCGCCTGAGAAAAAGATTCCAGGGCGGCGCGGGCCCGGTCGAGATTGGCCAGCGGGTTCACGGAGATACCCTCGAGGAATTTGGACCAGTGGTGGGCATATTCGTCGAAGTACAGATCGAGAAGCCTGCGGCGATATTCCGCGTCGCTGACCTGCCCTGTTCCGGTATAGGACGAGCACCCGCCGAGTACCCAGTCGTCTTTCGCCACTTCGCCGCTGGCCTTATCCACGGCGTTCTTGAAGTAGCTGGTCCACCCGTCTTTGGTGAATACGCCCGGCACGTCGTAGGTGGAGCTTAAAAAGTCGAGACTTGTGCCCCCGGTGGCGCGCGCAAGCGTAAAGGGACGAACCTTCGAGTTGCCTTCGTCTTTCAGGTTATTGTAGACGCGATTCAGGGCAGGGTACTGGCACAAACCCTGCCGCGCGCGGGATACTGTCGTCGTCTCCGCCGCAAGGACTATCTCGGGGTCTTTTCGGGACAACTGCCCGGCATAGAACTGCAACTGTTTGAGCGCAGCGCTTTCTCCTTCAGGTCCCCCCATCCTATTCCAGATGGGCGCAAGGGCGTTCACCAGGAAAGACGCATTCGAGTGACTCGGGTCGGTCATCATCATGTACGCTTTGAGATGCGTGTAGAACTCGTCGTAGCTGGCGCTCCTTCCGGGGTCTGACGAAATGGCAACCAGCCGTTGAAGCAATGCGTTTGCCGTAGGCCGGACAAAGGCTTGCATCAGGCGCTGTAAATAGACGTGCCGCGCCCTGGCATGGATCGCGCCCCCGCCGTATAGACCCCAGCCCAGCATGAACCCCGGCCCCTTTGCGGCGTGTTCGTCCAGAGTCGCCACGCTCAGGCGCAGGTCTTCAAGCGCAGTCAGGTCCGTGATTCGGCGGCCGTCCCAACCGGCATCGACAACCTTGAGGGCTCGGGATCGCGTGGTTTCGATCAGGCTGCGATTCTCGAAGAAAGAGAAGAACATGCCGATGATGAGCACGGCGCAGAGCAGGAGTGTCGAAACGAACACGATGTCCAACCAGAGCCTGCGCCGGAGACGGGTGTCTACATTGGCTCCGGCCATCGGGCGGTCGGCAAAGATGATCTTCGGGAAGAGGCTTTCCAGGAAATAGCTCCTGGAGCCTTCTTGGGGCGCTTCCTGCATAGCCGCCAGCCGGCGGCCTGGCTCCCATCTTTCCGTGGACTTCGACCGCGGCGCCTCTGCCGCCAGAGTTTGAGCGCCTACTGCGGCGCTGGTCAGGTAGAAGCCCCGAAACATCGGACGCTCCGAATAAGGGGTCGGTTGGAGCAAGGCTCCTACAAAGCTCGTCAGGCGGTCCCGGAGCGCAGCGAATCCGGCCGGAAAGTTGTAGATGCGCGACAGCTTCTGGCTGTCCTTTTCGCCTGCCATCAACTCCAGGCGGCAGGCATGAAGGGACTCGACGAGACCGTCAAATTCACGCTGGAAGATCTGTTCGGCTGAAGCGCGCTTTCTTTGGGATCGTGAGATGGTGGCTCCCCAGACCTGGGTTCGATCCCTGCCGCGCAGATTTCCGAAGAATTCGCGGAATCCAGGTATCTGGTCGCACTTCGTAAACAGGACGTAGATCGGAAAGCGAATTCCGAGACGACGGATCATTTCATCAAAGCGCAGCCGCAGGCGATGGGCCAGCTGCTCCGCGTGATCGCGGGAGCTTCCCATGATGTCGGGCAAGCTCGCTGTAACCACCACAGCGTCGAGGGGACGCGCTTTACGCGCGCGTTTCAGCTGGTTCAGAAAGCCCTTAAAGATGTCGAAGTTTTCATCGTCTGCTCCGAGCCGGCCCGCCAGATCCAGCACGATGCCGCCGCGGGAAAACCAGAATTCCACTGTTGCCGGCTGCTTGGAGCGCGACGACTTCCCGTCTTCGGCCGTGGTGTAGGGAAAATCGACCCCGCTTTCCCGCAGCGCGGTTGTCTTTCCGGACTCCGGCGGCCCCAACAGAAGAATCCAGGGGAGCGCGTACAGGGCTTCCTCTGGTCCGCGGCCCTTGGCCAGTTTGGATTCCTGAATGACGCGAACTGCCTGCTTCAGCTTGTCCAGCAGAGCATTCAGTTCGGCCTGCTCCTGCGGGTTGGCTCCCGGCGTTGGAGTTGCCTGGGATGCGTCCCTGCGCGCCCGAGCCGAGGAGAATGCGAAGATGATCTTGCGGATGATCCAGTAGAGGAGCCACAGGATGAGGACCAGCGCCAGGAAGACGAGGATGAAGAAGAGAAGCATTCTCGCCTTGCCTTGCCCCGCATAAGTATTTACAGCCCATAGGATCGTTCCGACCAGGGCGAGCCCGCCTATGACGAGTGCGGCGATCTTTGAAGAGGACGCCCGGGATGGAGGATTCGGATTCATCAGCTTACAAGATCATTCGGCTGCCCGCTTCGGCCGCATCGGAATTGAGCCAGAGCGCTAGAATGATAAACAAAGCGATCACCAGGACTAAGGACGCGACACCTGTGACCAGCACCCAGCGCGGTATAATGCTGGGCGGACGTTCCACAGGCTCTTCGGGGATCTGCCAGTGGGGCGCAAGAGAAGAGGATCTGCCTCTGTAATTATTTGTTTCCTGGACGATGTCGCGGATCAGGTTATCCAGCTCTTCACGCCCGCGTAACTTGTACTTTCCCTGGAACCCCAGGATGAGGCTCATGCAGAAGACTTCGAGGAGATCGCCCTTGCGCGCTCCCTTCTTCCGGATGCGGTCCAAAAGGTCGAAGAAGCGTTCTCCGGCCATGTGTTCGCCGAAGTATTCGAGCTGCAACGGCCGGTCAGCCCATTGGTCTTTGAATTCCCAGCGCGAGTTGAGAATCATCTCGTCGATGAGGGAGCAAATGGCATAGCGGGCGGCCTTGACGTCCTCCTCGGGATGGCCGTGGCGGCCGGCCTGACGCTCCAGGTCCTCAAGAAGAAGTTGGATTTCCTTCCTGAGCTGATCCGGATGCCCGGGGTCGTTGCCGCCCAGGATGTGAAAGATCAGCAGGAAAGCTTCATGGCAGAGATCGGCAAGGCTGCGCCTGTGCTCAGAGTCGGCTGAACCGTAGTCCGTGCTCTCAAAATCATCGCGCGCCGAAGGCATCGCGCATCCACCCCCTAAGAAGCTATGAAGGAATTGTAGCGCCGGCGTCTCGCCGGCACACAAGTCGTCGTACTTCAACGACGCCTTCCGCCGGCTGGAAGCCGGCGCTACGATTTTTCCAAAGCATCTCAATCCTTAACTGCGTACAATTCCAGTCGAAGCTCCGGGAACTCAGCAGGGAAGTAGATGCAAATGGTTCGTGATGCCGCGATCGTGTCCCAGTAGGTCCCGAGTTTTTCGAGGCGGAAGTACTTGAAACCCATGCGCGCGGGTATGGGCCCGGGCGGGACCGGGACAGGGCGGAGCAGAACACCCGGCAATCCCTGGCCGAGCAGGTAATTGATGGTGTCCATGGAGGCAATCTTGCTCTTGCGAGGCACCCTCTCGATGAGTTGCGCTTCCGGCATCTTCGCGTAAACCGCGAGGAAAAACTCAGCCGTGGCAGGCAGCCGCTCGTCGAGTATCCGCCCTGCGTAATGAGACTCCTTGGTTCGCTCCAGTGGGATCGGCACGCAGCGAGTTGGAATGACGGTTTCCAGAAGCACCCGAAGCCTGCGATCCAGTTCTGTGAAGGTGCGCGTGAGGTCGGTATGAATGTATTTCGGCAGCTCGCTCGGATGCCCTTCGGTCACGAAGGTCATCAATTCGCCCGCGAGGCTTGCCATGGCCAGGTATACCTGCTCCGGGTGGATGCGCTGCACGTGATGAAAGTGCATCATAACCGGGAGATAGGAATTCACCGTGTGCAGCAGCCAGAAATTCGCCACATCCGAAGTCGTGAAATCTGCCACTCCCAGACCCTTTTGCCGGCGTTGCTCAGAAAGGGTCGAGCTCTTGGCAGCCAGGATTTCGAACAGGCGACGCACGATGTCGATGAGCGGCCGGGATGCGGAGAGGCTCAGCGCCGGGGGGATGTAATTCTCATCCAGGACCAGATTTCCTTCTGTGGTGCGGCGCACTTCGGCAATTTTTAGAACCGAATGGTTATCGAGCGGCTCTTCGCCGAACAGCAGCCGGAGGTTCTTGGCGGCGAGAGTTACCTGTTGCGGATTTTCTCCCGTGTTTTCATCCGGGACCGTGGAAGTATGAGGAACATACCGCGCCAGGAAGTCAGAGCCTTTGCCCGCAGTCACGCTTGCAGTTCCCACTCGCATTACCGGAATGGTCAGGAACACATCCATGCGTTCGCTCGATGGCGCGAAGAATTCCGTGAAGTTTCGCGCCGGCGGAGGAGCGTCTACGCCCGGGATATCCACGGTGGACCCGTCCGGGAGGATCGCCCGGCAGCGCAGAACTTCGAACACCCCGTTTTCCAGGGCCTCTTCGTTGAACTTCAACTCCTCGGCCCCCCAGAGGAAGGCGTTCATGGAACGGAAGCGGAAGTTCAGGAGATCCTCGTGATATCGATCCCATTGCTGGAAGTGGTGAGGGGTCAGGAAGAGCCCTTCACTCCAGAGGATTTTCTGCAGCGATGTCATCGTTTCCCTTCCCTGCTACCCGAGCAAGCAGCATCCTTCTTTGCCTTTGCGTCTTCGCGTCTTCGTGGTAAGGGCCGGACGCAATCCACCACGAAGACACGAAGAATCGCGAACATCCTTACTTTCCGCTCGAGGTAAGAACGATGTTTTGCTCCTGCAGGCTCAGATTCACTTTCTGGGTTTTTCCCTTGCCCACAGGGATGACGCGGCGCCAGGAGTCCCCTTGGGGATTCCGAAACAGGGCCACGACTCCGATATAGTTTGCGGCGGGGTTGGCGCGTATCTCGAGGGTGTCCTGGGTTCCCGGCTCCAGCGTACGCTCCTGACGCTCCAACAGATCGTCCGAGAGCGTTTCTTTGTCGGATTTCCATACGGCGTTATAGTCGGCGGATTCCAGCCGTCCTTTGTCCTTGAGCTGGTAAACGCGCACGACAACCGAAAGGGGCTGCCCGTTGGCGCCCGGATTCACGTTAGCGGCGGCATTCATCACCATGCTGACCCGCGTCGGTTCTTTGGGACAACCCGTGAACGGGAGCAGGCACAGGCTCGCTAAAGACCAGAAAACCACTCGCTTAGCGTTTCTCATGACAATCTCCACGGGGCGGAACAAGGGCCAAAGGGGCCGAGGGGCAAAAGGGACCGACGGGAAGAAAAACTTTACCTCGCCCTTTGCATTCTGTCCTCCGAACAAAAAAGGCCTATCTGCTGAGCTTGTCCAACTTCTCCCAGAACTGTTTGACCTCCTTTGCCTTGTTGGAGTCCGCCGCTTTGAACTTTTCGAGTTTGTTGTTACGCGCGTCGACAAGCTCAAGATCTCTGTTATCTACCGACAGCTTTAATGAAGGGAACGGCCATTTCCCGCCGTGGTTTTTCTCCTGGTCCGGCCGGTACT
>WNGH01016769.1_pt1 | contig 10950 bp, 10 predicted proteins | sample 5400631 | NCBI WGS metagenome assembly WNGH01 (sample SAMN13153373, study PRJNA577476) | soil metagenome | isolation source: 115 cm soil or saprolite under Garry oak tree replicate 1 | place: USA:California | collected 2016-06-15 | reverse complement strand
GATCTGAACTTCACCTCGTTGTTCAGCGTGGTGGCGGGCACACCTCCGCTGCCCGCGGGCGGCGACGAGGCGGTCCGGCCCCGGCTCGCGGAGTTCGCGGCGGCGGGAGCGATGCAGGCGCTGCAGGGGCTCCTGACCGTGCGGAACGACCGCCTCGAGGTGGAGATGCGCCTCTACGACCTCACCTCGCCGGACTTCCGGATCATCGGGACGAAAAAGGTCGTCGCGCATGCATCCGAGCCGCGTCGGGCTGCTCACCGGGTGGCCGACGAGGTGGTGTTGCTCGTCACCGGCGAAGCGGGGGTCGCCGACACCAAAATTGCCTTCGCGAGCACGCGCTCCGGGGTCAAGGAGCTCTACCTGATGGACTATGACGGGGCGGGCACGGCCCCCGTCACCGCCAACAAGTCCATCAACATCTCGCCGAACTGGAGCCCGGACTCGCGCTCGCTCGCCTTCACCTCGTACATGAACGGCTACCCGTTCCTGTACCGGGTCTTCCCCTTCGAGCGTCGGCCCGTGCAGCTTCTCGCCGGCTATGCGGGAATCAATTCCTCGCCGGCCTGGAGCCCCGACGGCCGCGTCGTCGCCATGACGCTGTCCAAGGACGGCAACCCGGAGATCTATCTCCTGACGGTGGCCACCGGCGCCTTCCGGCGGCTCACTACCAATGTCTCCATCGATACCGAGCCTACGTGGGCGCCGACCGGGCGCGATCTGGCCTTCGTCTCCGATCGCTCGGGGGCGGCCCACGTCTACGTGATGGACACTGACGGGACCAACCTGCGACGGCTCACCTCGGGGGGCTTCAACACCCAGCCGCGCTGGTCACCCAAAGGGGATACCATCGTTTTCACGTCCCGATTCGGCAGCCACGACCTCTGGGCGATCAGCCCGGACGGGTCCAGCCTTCGTCGGCTCACCGCCGGGCCGGGCGACAATGAGAGCGCCTCCTGGGCCCCGAACGGCCGGCACATCATCTTCCAATCCAATCGCCAGGGAGGAACCCAGCTCTACACCATGCTCGCCGACGGATCGCAGCAGCAGGTCCTGACCGGCGGCCCCGGACAGGCTTCAAGTCCGGCTTGGTCACCGAGGCTTCCGTGATAGGATTGGCCAGTTTGTGTGATTGTTCACCAAGCTCGACTAAGGAGGATGTGACGCTATGCTGAAGCAGCCACGGGCTCACGCGTTTCTAGTGGTGCCTCTTCTCGCTCTCACTCTTTTCCTCGTGGGGTGCCCGAAGCGGCCCGCCACTACGGTCGCCGTAGCCCCGGCCCCAGCAGCGCCAACGCCCGCCCCGGCTGCGCCCGCCCCGGCGCCTGCGCCGGCGATGCCGGCACCCGCGGCTCCCGCCCCCGCTCCGGCGCCGATGGTGAGACCCAGCGAGTTCGCACCGAATCCGAACCTCAAGGCGATCTACTTCGACTTCGACAAGTACGATGTCCGGCCGAGTGACGCCAAGATTCTCGACGGCAATGCCGCTTGGCTCAAGACGAGCGCGGACAACCTTGTGCTGATCGAAGGCAACTGCGACGAGCGGGGCACGGCCGAGTACAACCTGGCGCTGGGTGAGAAGCGCGCCAAGGCGGCCATGAACTATCTCGTAGCGCAGGGAATCCAGGCCAGCCGGGTCACGATCATCTCCTATGGCAAGGAACGTCCGGTTTGCACGGAGAAGAGCGAGGCCTGCTGGGCCCAGAACCGGCGCGACAACTTCCTGACGAAGACCCGTTAGCACCGGAGGGTCCGTCGGCATGCAGTCAGCAGTGACCAAGGGGAGCCTCTGGCTCCCCTTGGTCGTTTCCATTGCCATCGCCGTGGGCGGCTGCGCGGGCACCCTGGACGAAACCACGCAGCAGGAGATGGCGCAGCTCCGCAAGGACGTCGACGCCCTCAACCTGGCTGTGCACCGGGGCCGCGGCGAGTCCGATACGACACTGACTCAGATGGAGCGCCGCTCCCGCGAGCAATCGGCGGAGAATGCGCGCCAGATGGCCGCGATGCACACGCGGCTCGAGTCCCTCTCCGCCGAGCTGAATCGCCTCTCCGCCCGCGTCGACGAGCTCAGCCAGCGCCTGGACAGCCAGAGCCGGCCGCCGGGCGGTAGCGGTGGGCCGAGTAGCCGTCCGACTCCGGCGCCCACGCCCCCTCCCTCGGGAGGGTCGAGATCATCGACCGAACCGGGTGCCGAGGAAAGCTACAAGGCGGCCTACGCGGACTTCACCAAAGGTAACTACACCCTCGCCGTCGCCGAGTTCCGGGAGTTCGTGCGGCAGCACCCGGACTCGCCGCGGGTGGACAGCGCCCAGTACTGGATCGGAGAGTCGTACTTCAGCATGGGCCGCGCCGCCGCGGCCGCGGGTCAATCAGAGAGGTCGCGCGAGGCGCTGGAGCGGTCGGTGCAGGAATTCAGGAAGGTCTTCGTGAACTATCCCGGGGGGAGACAGGTGCCGACCGCCCTCTACAAGGAAGCCCTGGCCCTCGTCGAGCTCAAGCAAACGAAGGTGGCACAGGCGAGACTGCAATATCTCGTCGACAACTTTCCTCAGTCGGAGGAGGCGCCCCTGGCCCGCGAGCGCCTGAAGAGCCTAGGCGAGTAGCTCGCTCACGGCACGTCGCCTTCAGCATCCTCCCCGGTTGCCTCGTACGCCTCGTTGGAGCCGAAGACCCAGATGACGGTGACTCCGTGATCGCGGCTCGAATAGACCATAACGCTGCGGTCCGGATCGTCGGCGGAGACGTCCTGCACGTTCACCTGGGAGGCAAAGGCGGCATCGTCCACGGGCCAAAACGAAAAGGCGACCACGAGGATGGCAAGGAGAGCGGCGCCGAAGGCGAGGCGCGGATGTCCCCAGACGGGCTTCCAGAACGGAACCCACCAGGACTCTCGAACCGGCCGTGGCACCTCGCTCACGATACGCGCCCGTACCGGCGGCCAGAAGCCCGACCAGTCAGGCTCGGCCGGCTCTGACCCCGTCTGGCGAACCAGTACTCTCAGCCGGAGCCACTCCTCCGAGGCCGCCCGGCAGGCAGGGCAGCCTTCCAGATGGGCGACCACAAAGCGCGCCGTTCGGGCTCCAAGAGCGCCGTCCACGTGCCGTTCGAGGCGGGGTCGAACCACCGCACAACTCAAGCTCCGCATAGCCGGCAGTATACCTCCACGTACTTGGACGTCGCCCCTCCCTTGATTATTTGCGCTGGGAACCTTAAGGTCATGACATGGAAAGCCCCGTAACACTTGAGGTTCCAGACGGTGTCCGCCTCGAGGCCCGCCTCGCCCATCCGGAGCCGGCCCGGGCGGGCCTCGTGATCTGCCATCCTCACCCGCTGTACGGCGGCGACATGGACAATCCGGTGGTCATTCGGGTGGCTGAGATGGCGGAGAGCCTGGGCATTGCCACGCTTCGATTCAACTTCCGCGGGGTCGGCGCTTCCACGGGCAAACACGGAGGGGGGGTGCCGAGGAAGACGACGTGAAGACGGCGCGGGCGGCCATGGCCGAGCGGCTTTCCGCCGGCGCCGCCATAGGTCTCTCGGGCTATTCCTTTGGCGCGGCAGTCGCCGCCCGCGTGGCTGCGACCGCTTCCGATCTCCCCGCCCTCGCCCTGGTCGCGCCTCCACTCGGAATGTACGACCTCGACTTTCTCGTGCGTGTTCCGGACCCCACCCTGCTCGTGGCCGGCACCAAGGACCAGTATTGTCCGGAAGAGTCCCTGCGCCGGCTGGGGCAGAAGCTGGGCGCGGAGGTCGAGATCATCGCGGATGCCGAGCACTTCTTCTTCGGAAAGCTCTACCCACTTGGACAGGCCGTGGAACGGTGGCTGCGCAGGTGGGCGCTCTAGAGCCGCTCACGCGGCAGCCGGGCCGGCGTAGCGGTGCCCGCGGAAAGAATGACGCGGATACCCTCTTCCACGGTGAGCCCGGTGGTGATGATGTCCTTCCTCGGGAGCACGATGACGTCCCCGAGATAGAGATTGTTCGTGGGCACGAAGACGGTGACCATCTCGCGCTTCCCCGCCGGCGTCTCCACCACCACCTCGGAGGTGACGAAGCCGAAGACGAACACCACGTTGGTGGCGATGGTGCCCATGACGAGGACGAGGACCACCGCGGTGAGAAAGCCCAGGCCGGGAATCCGACGCCCGAACATCCGCTCGTAGCCGGGGGAGAAGAAGGTGTCGATGGCATCCCAGAAGACGTAGAGGAGCCACGCGCTGGCGATGGCGGGCACGGTAACGAAGAACCCGGTGATGAAGCGAACCTTGATCCAGTTGCGGAAGGAGCCCGACATGATAATTCATGACACCACACGGGCTCAGGCAAGTCAACAAATGGGCGGCCCGATCGCTTCGTGACGCGGCGGGAGCGCTAGCTCCTTCCCATGGCACGAAGGAAGTCCGTCATGCTCGGGAAGCGCATCATGGGATTCTGACGCTTCTCATCGCCGATGGTGGTGACGGTGCCGCCATAGTTGTGGCCGGGGAAGACCACGGTGTCGTCGGGGAGGGCGCCCAGCCGACGGGTAAGCGAGGTGTACATCTCCTCCGGATCGCTCCCGGGCAGGTCGGTCCGCCCGCACGATCGGATGAACAGCGTGTCGCCCGAGATCAACCGGCCATCCACGAGAAAGCACTGTGAGCCCGGCGTGTGTCCGGGGGTGTGCACGAAGGTGATCTTCACGCGTCCCACCTCGAGGGTGTCGCCGCCGTTCACCTTGACGAGATCGGAGCCGAAGCCCCGCAGGAACTCACGCTCGGCCGCATGTACGTAGACCTTGGTGGGAGTCTGGGCGAGGAGAGCCTCGACCCCAGGAATATCGTGGCCGAAGAGATGGCCGCCCACGTGATCCTGATGGGTATGCGTGACGAGCACGCCGTTGAGCCGCATGCCGTCGGCCCGGGCCTGTTCGACGATGGCCTCGATCTCCCAGGCGGGGTCGACCACGATGCAGTCGCGAGTCTCCGGATCGCCGATGAGATAGACGAAGTTCTGCATCGGCCCCAGCTCCATCTGTCTCAGGTAGAGCGCTTCCGTCGCCATCGATTTTCTCCCCATCACCTACCCCGCGGACCGGCGCCGGGCGCCGCTAGCCGGGAATGTCGGTGGGCGCCTTTCGCAGGTCTTCGAGACTCTTAGGGTCGACCGCGTAGATGGCCGGGGACGACTTGCTCCGGACATAGGCGACCTTGTCGTCGGCTCGTCCGACGGCGAGGGCCGCCAGCTCGCCCCCGTCGGCCTTGAGCACGTCCACTTCGATCTCGGGCTTGTCCAGGCCGAAACGGGCGGGATCGGCGCCGTCGGCGGACGCGATTTCCTTCCACCTGAGCCCGCGGAGGGCCAGGATGAGCGCGGTCACCTTGAGCTCCTTGGCCGCCCCCTTGGCCGGCTCCAGCACCCGCCAGTCATCCTCGCCCTTGCGCTCGAGCACCAGGCGCTTTCCGCCAACGGACACCCGCAGGCGCTTGACCTCTTTCATGTCGAAGGAGCCGACCACGCTCTTGTCCCGGAGATCCGTCGCCGACTTGGAGAGATCGCGCACGTCCTTGGCGTCGACGATCACCACCGGCCCCGTCCCGGCCGGCGCGGCCACGCCCGTGACCTCCCCCACCCTCACCGTTCCCGAGAGGCCGAGGTGCAGGGTCTTGGGCTCCTTGGCGCCTTCTTCCCAGATCCGTACGGTCACGTCGGGCTTCGAGAGATAGCGAGGGATGCCCGCCGCCGACTCGTCGAGGAAGCCGGAGGCGCGAAGGTCGCGGAGGCGCCAGAGCAGGCCGTTGACCACGCCCGGGTCGGCCTTGAGGGCCTCGGGTGCGGTGATCTTCCAGGCTGTACCGTCGCGCTCGAGCATGACCTTGCCCGCCGCGCTCTCGATCTCCACCCGACTCACCTTGTCGTAGGCGTAGGGGAAAACCGTCTTGTCACGAGCCATCGCAACCGTCTTGGGGACCTTGTCCCACGCCTCGGAGGGAACGAGCAGCACTTCCTTTTCCCCCTCACGCTGCGCATAGACACCCTTCTTGTCGGCATCGACTTTGCCCACGAGGAGAGTCTTCGACGTCCGGTCCTTGTCCTTGCCGAGCCAGAGGGTCACCCGCGCCGGCTTGTCGAGCCCGTACGTGGCCGGCGGCTTCGGGGTGGACTCGAACTCCCGGATGCGGGCGGCCCCGAGCTTGTCGAGCATGTCGACCACCAGATCGGCGTCGGCGCGATAGGGGCCGGGTCGGGCAATCTTCCACTTGCCACCCTCCTCGGGCTCGAAGGTCATGCGCGAGCCCTCCCCGAGGTCGAGGTCCACGGCCGTCACGTTCTTGCGATCGAAAGCGAGCAGCGTCTTGTCCCTGAAATCGGCGAGGGGCCGAGCGGTATCGCGGGCCACGGACTCGCCGATCACGAACACGGCGGGCTTGCTCCCCTCCCGCGCGTACACCCAGACCCCCGTCGGGTTCTTGCCGCCCACGGCCAGGGTCAGAGGAGCCGCCTGTCCCTTGACTTCGAGCGCGACCTGGGCGGCCGGCGGCTCGAGCCCGAAGTCGGCGAGCTTCGACGGATGGGGATCGATCTCACGGTCCACCCGCGCCGTGGTGAGTCCCGTCACTACCTCGTTGACCACGCCGCCGTCGGCCCGTGTTTTCACGGGCTCCACCATCTCCCAGCCGTCGCCCGCGCGCTTGAGCTTGATCGTCTCGTCCTTCCGGGTGATGGTCAGCGCGTCGACGTCCTTGGGCTCGACGGTCCACAGGCGGCCCTTGGCACTTTCGGCCTTCTCACGCTTTGGAGCGATCCACTGGCTGTCCACGATGAGGAAACCGCCGAGGCCGGCGGCAAGGACGAGAAGGACGGCCAGAGTCTTCCAGCTCATCGGAGACGGTTACTTGGAGCGACGGCGACGGCGCACCACGAGGGCGATGCCGCACACCATCACCGCCCCCGGAAGCACGACGATCGACAGCCACAGGATGGCGTTCTTCTGAGCTTCGGTGGCGAAGATGGGATTCTGGCGCGGGTCCTTCGGACGCACCGCGATCTCGTCCTCCTGGCCGGCGAGCCACGCCACGATGTTGAGGAACAGGTCGCGATTGCCCTGAAAGCCGAGCGCCTGGTTCGAGGCGAAGGTCGAAGTGCCGAGGACGACGAGGCGTCCTTTGGGCTTCTTGCTGTCGTCGGCTTCGGCCTGTCCGGCGGGCTTGGGAGCCGGTGTAAGCTCGATGGTGACGGCGATGAGGACGGGCACCGGTCCGGGGGTGTCCTTGTCGTCGCGGCTTGCCGGCTGTCCGCGCCGAAGGCCGTCGAGGTTGGTCTCTCCCCAAGACTCGGCGCTCGTCTTGGCGAGGGGCGTCACGCTCATGCCCTTGGGCGGCGTCTTGGCCGGCGAGACGGAGCGCGTCAGGGGAAAGCCCGTCATGACCTTGGCCATGTCCCTGGTGATCGGATGCTGCTCGTACTGCATGACGAGCGGCACCTCGGGCCCCACGCCGAGGAGGCGGCCGACAGGGCTCGGCTCCACCACGAGATCCTGCCCCAGTGTGACGCCGTACTTGGCCAGGTACCTGGCGAGCCCGTCCGCCTGAAGCGGATCGGCCATGACCAGCACGTGACCGCCCTGCGCGAGGTAATCGTCGATGGCCGTGAGCTCCGGCGGCAGGAGATCGGTCCTCGGTCCGGGCACGATCACCACCGCGGCGTCGGGCGGTACCTTGCCGGTTCGCGCCAGCTCGAGATCCTTGACCGTGTAGTTGGCCTTCTCGAGCTGCTCCTTGGCCTGGCTCATCCCCGTCCGCTCGGCGCTCGAGATGTCTCGCTCCCCGTGCCCCTTGACGAAATAGACGATAGGGTTGCCCGGCCGCGTGACCTTGACGAGGGCATTGGTCAGCCGCTCTTCTTCGGCGTCGAGCACCTTCTCCGACTTCTCTCCGCTCTGCATCACGAGGGTTCCGTAGGTCTCCACGCCGTAGCGTCGGGCGAGCCCCGGCGATCGGTCGGGGTCTTCGACGCGATAGGTGAACTTGCCGTCGGAGGCCTGGGCATACTGCTTGAGCAGATCCTCGGCGGTGCGCTTGCCCGGCGTGTCGGAGCGGAAGAACCCGATGACCTCGACGGGCGTCTTGAGGGCCTTGAGCAGCTTCACGGTCTGCGGGGAGAGGCTGTGGCGCTTGTTCTCGGTCAGGTCCCAGCGGGTGTTGTAGCGCAGCGACACGGCGTTGGCGAGCACGGCCACGCCGAGGGCGATCACGATGAGGAGCGCTGCGCTCGCGCCGTAGCGCGTGCCGCGGCGGCCGAGGATCGAGGCGCCCTCGCGCCAGTTGAGAGCCACCGTCACCACGAAGAGGAGGGCGGCGGCGATGAGGAGGGCTACCCGGAACCGTATGAGCCAGGGCACGAAGAGGCTGACCGCGGCCGCACCCAAGAGGCAGATCACCACTCCCCACATGCCCCAGCGCTTGATGAATGTCATGGGCCTAGCCCCGCCACCGCTTGGAGTCGAGCGAGCGGAGGGTCAGGAAGAGCGCGAAAGCGATCACGGACAGGTAGTAGACGAGGTCCTTGGTGTCGATGACTCCTTTGGCAAAGCCGTCCATGTGCTCGATGATGGCGGTCTGCTGGACGACGGTCCTGAGCGCGCCCTGCGCGGAGTCAGCGAACCAGCCGAGGAGCCAAAGCGACAGGAGGGCCCCGAAGGTACCGAAGCCCGCCACGATCTGATTCTCGGTCGTCGACGACACGAAGAGGCCGACGGCGAGGAAGGCTGCCCCGATGAGGAGGAGCCCGAGGTAGCCCGTCAGCACGGCGCCCCACTCGATCTTCGTGAACCAGGCCACGGTGGCAGGATAGAAGAGGGTCAAGGCGAGGATGAGGGCATAGAGGCTGAGGGCGGCGAGGAACTTCCCCGCGAGCACCTCCCCGTCCCGCAGCGGATAGGTCAGGAGCAGCTCCATGGTCCCCGAGCGCTTCTCCTCGGCGAAGAGACGCATGGTGAGCATGGGGATGAAGAAGAGCAGTACCACCGCCATGTTGTACGTCAGGGGCCGTAGGATGGTCTCCGTGGCGTTGAGACTCTGCCCCATCTGCGGCTGCATGGCCGACCGCATCGAGAACTCCGCGTACTGGACGAAGGAGGGCGCGAAGAAAAACGCCGCGATGAAGAGGAAGAAGGTGGCGACGGCGTAGGCCACCGGCGAGCCGAAGTAGAGCCGCATCTCCTTCTTGAAGATCGGCACCCACCCCATCAGGCCGTCTCCTGCACGCTTTCCACGATCTGCGGGGCGTGCTCCTCGCCCGCCACCACGCGGAGGAAGACCTCCTCGAGCGAAAGGCCGACCTGGTGCAGCTCGAGGAGCGTCCAGCCGTGCCCCGCCACCAGCTGCACGAGCTCCCCGCGCACGTCGCGCCCGCGCGGTGACTCCACGACAAACCGTGAGGTGGCGTCGACGGAGGCCAGCGTCTCGACCGACGTCACGCCAGGCAATGCCCGGAGCGACGCCTGCACCGCCTCGGGGGGGCCGCCGATCTCCACCTCCACGCGAGCGGCGGGAAAGACCTGCTGCACCAGCTCGGACTGCGTCCCCTGGGCCACGATGCGCCCGCGGTTGATGATGATGATGCTGTCGCAGACCATCGAGACTTCCGGGAGAATGTGCGTCGAGAGGATGACCGTGTGCTGACCGCCCAGCGACTTGATGAGCGCGCGAATGTCGGCGATCTGGCGCGGATCGAGGCCGATGGTCGGCTCGTCGAGGATCAGCACTTCCGGATCGCCCAGAAGGGCCTGAGCGAGGCCCACGCGCTGCCGGTAGCCCTTCGAGAGCTTGCCGATGAGCCGATGCTGCATGTCCAAGACAGAGCAGCGCTCCATGACGTCGGCGACCTTGGAGCGGCGCAGCCCGCGCGAGACCCCCTTGGCCTCGGCCACGAAGTCCAGATACGCCGCGACGGGCAGGTCCCCGTAGAGGGGGGCGTTCTCCGGCAGGTAGCCGATGCGCCGGCGCACCTCGAGGGACTGGGTGAAGACGTCGAAGCCGGCCACGGTGGCGCGGCCTCCGCTGGCCGCCATGAAGCAGGCGAGGATCTTCATGGTCGTAGACTTGCCCGCGCCGTTGGGACCGAGAAAGCCGACGATCCGTCCCTTGTCGACGTTGAAGGACACGTCGTGGACGGCCGTCACCGGCCCATAGCTTTTCGTCAGATGGTCGGCCTGGATCATGGATATGGTCCCGTGGCTGCCCGGACCATCGCGCAGTATATCACACGACTAAAAGAGCCCGGTGATCGCGCCCTCCGGCGTCACGTCCACGCCCTCGGCATTGGGCTTTCGCGGCAGCCCCGGCATGGTCGTGATCTCGCCCGCCTGCGCCACGAGAAACCCCGCGCCCGCGGAGATCCTCACGTCGTTGATGGTGACCTTGAAGCCGCGGGGCCGGTTGAGCAAGGTGGGATCGTCGGAGAGCGATCGCTGCGTCTTGGCCACGCAGACGGGCAAGCGGCCGTAGCCGAGCGCTTCCGCCTGAGCGATCTGGCGCTCCACCTTCTTGGGATACTCGACGCCGTCGGCGCCATACACCCGCGTGGCGATGGTCTCGAGCTTGGTCTTGATCGACGCCTCGAGGGGATAGAGCGGGGTGAAAGCCGAGCGCTCCGAGTCGAGCAGCTTGAGGAGGCCGCGCGCCAGGTCTTCTCCCCCTTCCCCGCCCTCGCCGAAGATGTCGGCGACATAGGCGGGCACCTCGAGCGCGGCGCAGCGGTCGAGCACCGCCTTGTACTCGGCCTCGGTGTCGGTGGGGTAGCGGTTGAGCCCGATGAGCGGGGGCACCTTGAACTGCCGGATGCACTCCACGTGCGCCTCGAGATTGTCGAGCCCGCGCACGAGGGCCTCGACGTTTTCCTTGCCAAGCTCGCGGACGGGCACGCCGCCGTGGTACTTGAGGGCCCGCACCGTGGCCACGATCATGGCCG
>WNGH01007575.1_pt1 | contig 10950 bp, 9 predicted proteins | sample 5400631 | NCBI WGS metagenome assembly WNGH01 (sample SAMN13153373, study PRJNA577476) | soil metagenome | isolation source: 115 cm soil or saprolite under Garry oak tree replicate 1 | place: USA:California | collected 2016-06-15 | reverse complement strand
AAGCAGGCCACCTGACGCGGCAGCATTTTGCCCGCGACCTCAAGGCGCTTGCTGCCGCAGCGGGGCTGCGCGAGGTGAGCCCGCACGTGCTCCGCCACGCCTTCGCCAGCCATCTCCTGCACAACGGAGCCGATCTTCGGGTTGTACAGACGCTCTTAGGCCACGCCGATATCTCCACGACCCAAATCTATACACATGTGCTCGCGGAGCGCCTGAAAGGATTGGTGCGCGAGCTGCACCCGCTGGCGGACGATTCGCTTGAGCGCCGCAAATGATGGAGTTGCCGATGCCCGTCTTGGCAGCAAAGCGTCTCTGCTGGATAGTCACCGGCGGCTTGTTGGCCGGTGCGCCGGCGCTCGCACAGACGCCCCAAGAGCGGGCCTGGTGCGAGGGCGAGGACGCGGTATCGGTCGATCAGCGGATCGACGGTTGTTCCGCGGTAATCAAAGCGGGCCGCGATCGAAGCGAGAGGCTCGCGGAGACCTTCAACAGCCGCGGCATCGCTTACCGACTCAAGGGTGATTACGATCGCGCCATTCAGGACTACAGCCAAGCGATCAAGCTCAACCCGAAATTCGCGGTAGCCTATAACAATCGCGGCGTAGCCCACGAACGCAAGAGTGAGTATGACCGCCGGATTACGACCAAGCGATCAAGCTCAAGCCCTCCGCTGAGGCTTACTTCAACCGCGGCAACGCGCAGCTGGGCAGGAACCGCTACGATCACGCCATCGATGATTACAACCAGGCGATCAGGATCAAACCGGATTTCGCTGCCGCCTTTGACAACCGATGCTGGGCGCGGGCGGTGGTCGGCATTCTCAAGCCGGCGCTCGCCGACTGCAACGAAGCGCTCAGGCTGATGCCCAACAACGCCGCGACGCTCGAGAGCCGCGGTTTTGTGTTTCTGAAAATGAGTCATTTCGATGCAGCTGTTTCCGACTACGACGCGGTCTTGCGAACCAACCCGAAGCTTGCCTTCGCGCTCTACGGACGCGGCTTAGCGCGAGTGAAGAATGAAGATCCCTCCGGCGAGGTCGATTTGGCCGCGGCCAGGGCGCTTCAGGCCGACATTGCCGAGGAATGTGCACGCTATGGCGTGCCCGAGATGCGCTAGCCATTCTCTGGCGGGCACTGGCCTAAGAGGGTCTCGATGCGCAGCTATCTCGATTTCGAAAAGCCGGTGGCGGAACTCGAGGCCAAGGTCGCGGAACTGCGAGCGCTGGAAAGCGCTGACAGTGCGGCCGCGATCGGCGAAGAGATCTCCCGGCTTGAGACCAAAGCGGCCCAGACGCTCAAAGAACTGTACGCGGAGCTCACACCCTGGCAAAAAACCCAGGTCGCTCGGCATCCGGAGCGTCCCCATTGCCTCGACTACATCGGGTCCCTGATTACCGATTTCATTTCGCTTGCGGGGGACCGCAGATTCGGTGAGGACGTAGCGATCGTCGGCGGCTTCGGACGCTTCCATGGCGACAGCGTCTGCGTCATAGGCCATGAGAAGGGATCATCGACCGAAAGCCGCCTGAAGCACAATTTCGGGATGGCCCGGCCAGAAGGATACCGTAAGGCCGAGCGGCTGATGCAGATGGCCGATCGCTTCGGCATTCCGGTCCTGTCGCTGGTCGACACGGCGGGGGCATATCCGGGGATCGGCGCGGAGGAACGCGGCCAAGCGGAGGCCATTGCACGCTCGACTGATGCTAGCCTCGAACTCGGCGTGCCGAATATCGCGGTCATCATCGGGGAAGGCGGCTCTGGCGGAGCTATCGCGATCGCATCCGCCAACCGGGTCCTGATGCTCGAGCATGCGATTTACACTGTGATCTCGCCGGAAGGTGCTGCTTCGATCCTATGGCGCGACACCTCGAAAGCGCAGGAGGCGGCGACCAGCTTAAAGATCACCGCCGATGACATGATGCGGTTCGGAGTTATCGATCAGATCGTGGCGGAGCCGCCTGGCGGTGCTCATCGCGACCCAGCCGCCGCCATGGCCTCGACCGAGGAGGCCATCGCGTATGCGCTTGAGGAACTTGCCGGTCTGGACCGAGAGACCGTTCGCCGCCAGCGCCGCGAGAAATTCCTCACCATCGGCCGCATGTTGGGCTAAGGATATCGGCCCCATGGCACGCCCTCGAAAGCGCAGCAAGTGTCTGTCTTTTAAAGAGATCTCCGAAAGGGGGATTCTCGACCTTTGCCCTGATCTTACCCAAGTCTTGGCCTAGCTTGCTGCGGCCGTGGGCAAATCACGGGGCGCTTTGTACTGCGAGATCGCGCCTCCATTCGCTCGCGCAAGCCTAATCGGTGCTCCGCCGTCGTATGGCGCGGATACCAATCAGGCAGGGGGCAGGCTTGGGGAAGCCTAGCAGTCGGGGGGAGCTTTCGCGTGAAACCTGGGCCTTTGCTGCGCGCGCTCTTGGCGTCAGCTGCGGTCGCGGCGGCGTCAGCGCTTGCCAGTTGCGACACGGACGGCACGTCTGCTGTCAGCGGCCGGCATATGCAGCCGCTGTCGGACCGCATGATGGCCGAGATCGAAAGCAAGAACATGCCGAAGGAATCGCCGATTCTGGTGCGCATCTTCAAAGAAGAATCGGAGCTTGAGGTCTGGAAAGAGGACAAGAGCGGGCGCTTTGCCCTCCTTAACACCTATCCGATTTGCCGCTGGTCCGGCGAACTCGGTCCAAAATTCAAGCAAGGCGACCGGCAAGCGCCGGAAGGCTTCTACACCATCACTCCAGGCCTCATGAACCCGAACTCCAACTACTACCTCGCGATCAACACCGGTTTCCCAAATGCTTACGACCGGGCGAACGGGCGCACCGGTGCTTTTCTCATGATCCATGGCGACTGCTCTTCGGCCGGCTGCTACGCGATGACGGATGAGCAGATCGCAGAGATTTACACGCTCGCCCGCGAATCATTCTTCGGCGGCCAGAAGTCCTTTCAGATCCAAGCCTATCCATTTCGGATGACGCCGCTCAACATGGCGAGGCATCGCAATTCGCCGCACATGGCCTTCTGGAAAATGCTCAAGCAGGGCTACGACCATTTTGAGGTCACGCGTCGCGAGCCGAAGGTCGAGGTGTGCGAGAAGCGCTACGTGTTCGACGCCGAAGCGTCCGCTAAATTTAGTCCAGCCGACCGATGCCCGGCCTACAAAGTCCCTGAGGAGATCGCATCCGCGGTCAGAGAGAAACAGCGCCGTGACGATATTCAGACTGCCGAACTCATCAACCGCGGCACGCCTGCCGCGCCGGTCAAAATGGGCGTGGACGGCGGCATGAATGCAACCTTCCTAACGGCCGTGAAGAGCCACGGCGGCCCCGGCGCGAGCATTCGCACTGCCGCGGGCACCATCCCGCCTCACGTCAACCCGCCCGCCGAGCGCGAGAGCGGCGCCGCGGGTATGGGGGGCGCGAGCGCGTTCAGCCTCGCTTCAGCGGAATCAAGACTGGTTCCCGCGCCTAATTCAACCGTTCAGGTCGCCTCCGCGGCGCCAGCGAGCTCAGGCGGAGTTGGCGGCTTCTTCAGCAAGTTTTTTGGGTCCAAGAGCGAGGATCAGGGCACGGCTGCGACTGCCAGCCAAACCTCTGAGACTTCCCCATCAAAGTCGAAGCGCGCCTCAGCTGCGAAGCCTGGGCAAAGCGCGGCCGCGGCACCACGGCCGAAGCTCGAGCAACCGGCAGAAGCCAAGGCTTCCAGTACGGCCAAAGCTTCCGCGTCGAAAGAAGAAACCAACGGCGAGCCGCAGCGAAATACGGCCAGCACCACGGGCGCGCTCAACGGGGCCGCGCCGACGGTGCCTTCTGGCGGTTTCGAGGGCCGCTTCGGCGCCTGGAATTAGAAAGAACACAACGCGGATGTTTTTCGAGTAGGTCCGGTCCTCGGTCCGTCGTGTTGTGCTGCTCAGGCGAATCGCCCGTGACAGTGCTTATATTTCTTGCCAGAGCCGCAGGGACAACTCTCGTTGCGGCCGACCTTGCCCCAGCTTGAAGGATCCTTCGGATTGCGTTCAGCCGCCGCCGCTGCGCCGGCGGTGATCCCGTGGCGAGCGAGCGTCTCCGCGCCCGACCGCGCGAGCGCGAGCTCGTCCTCACCGCTCGAAGGATCGATCTTGTGCGCCTCCATATAGGGTAGGTTCGCTGGCTCCTCCGGCGGCGGTGCCGCCCGAATCTCGACTCGCATGAGCTGCGACGTCACCGCCTCGCGCAGATTGGTGCTCATCGTCTCGAACAGGTTGAAAGCCTCCGCCTTGTACTCATTGAGCGGATCGCGCTGTCCGTAGCCGCGCAGGCCGATGACTTGGCGCAGATGTTCGAGGGTGACTAGGTGCTCGCGCCAGAGGTGGTCAAGGGTCTGCAGCAGGATCGATTTCTCGACGTAGCGCATGACGTCGGCACCCCATTGCGCGACCTTCGCCGCCATGTGCTCATCCGCACGCCGCTCGATGCGAGAGAGAAGTTCTTCGTCGGCGATGCCCTCCTCCTTCGCCCATTCATCAACCGGCAAATCCAAGTCGAGGATCCGCTTGAGCTCGTCCCGAAGCCCTCTGGTGTCCCACTGCTCGGGATAGGCGTTCTCCGGAACGTGCTTGGAGACCAGGTCCTCTATTGCAGCGTGGCGCATATCGGCAAGGACCTCGTTCACCGCCTCGTCGCGCATCCACTCGACCCGCTGCTCGAAGATCACCTTGCGTTGATCGTTCATCACATTGTCGAACTTGAGCAGATTCTTGCGGATATCGAAGTTGCGCGCTTCCACCTTTTGCTGGGCTTTCTCCAACGCCTTGTTGATCCAGGAATGGACGATCGCCTCGTCCTCCTTAAGCCCCAGCCGTTGCAGCACGGTATCGAGCTTATCGGTGCCAAAAATTCGCATGAGGTCGTCTTCCAACGACAGGAAGAACTTGGAATGTCCAGGATCACCCTGCCGGCCAGATCGCCCACGCAGCTGGTTGTCGATGCGCCGGCTCTCGTGCCGTTCGGTGCCGAGCACGTAAAGGCCGCCAGCCGCAAGTGCCTTTTCCTTAAGCCGCGCCACCTGGGAACGGATATCCGCCGCCCGCCGCGCGTGCTCGCCATTTTCTTGATCGACGTCCTTCAGCTCCTGGCGAATGCGCATGTCGGCATTGCCGCCCAATTGGATGTCGGTGCCCCGCCCAGCCATATTGGTGGCAATCGTAATCGCGCTCGGCACGCCAGCCTGGGCAATGATGTAGGCCTCCTGCTCGTGGTAACGGGCGTTGAGGATAGCGAACACCTTCGCCTTGGAAGCACCGTCGTCATCCGAGTAGAGCGCCGCAAAGGCATTCGGATCAGAGAAGTCGTGCTGCTCCCATCCGCGCTGACGTAGCATCTCCGCCAATTGCTCCGATTTCTCGATCGAGGTCGTGCCCACCAGCACCGGCTGCCCCCGCGTTTTGCAGTCGTCAATCAATGCAAGGATGGCGCGGTACTTTTCCGCCGCGGTGCGGTAGACTTCGTCGTCCTCATCGACGCGAATCATCGGCATATTGGTCGGCACTTCGATTACTTCCAGATTGTAGATGTCGATGAACTCATCGGCCTCGGTCATGGCCGTGCCGGTCATTCCCGCAAGTTTCTCGTACATGCGGAAGTAGTTCTGGAACGTGATCGAAGCGAGCGTCTGATTTTCCGGTTGAACAGGCTGGCGCTCCTTCGCCTCCAACGCCTGGTGCAGTCCCTCGGAATAGCGCCGTCCTGGCATCATGCGGCCGGTGAACTCGTCGATAATCATCACCTCGCCGTTGCGCACGATGTAGTCCTTGTCGCGATGGAACAGCTTATGTGCCTTCATGGCCTGATTGACGTGGTGAACGGTCGAGACGTTCTCCACGTCGTAGAGCGAGTGCCCCTTGAGCAGACCGTCGTTGCGCAGCATCTGCTCCATCTTCTCCATGCCAACTTCGGTCAGCGTGACCGTGCGCTGCTTCTCGTCAACTTCGTAGTCTGCCTTCTCGAGCTTCGGGATATAGGCATCGATCGTATTGTAGAACTCTGAACGGTCATCCAACGGACCCGAGATGATCAGCGGGGTTCGCGCTTCGTCGACCAGGATCGAGTCAACCTCGTCCACGATGGCGTAAATGTGCCCACGCTGGACCATATCCTCGAGCCGATACTTCATGTTGTCGCGCAGATAATCGAAGCCGAGCTCGTTGTTGGTGCCGTAGGTCACATCGCAGTCGTAGGCCTGTTTGCGCTGCTCATCGTCCAGCCCGTGCACAATCACCCCGACCTTGAGCCCAAGAAAGCCGTAGATCTGTCCCATCCATTCGGCGTCGCGCTTGGCCAGGTAATCGTTCACCGTTACGACGTGCACGCCGCGTCCGGCCAGCGCATTAAGATAGACGGGGAGCGTCGCCACCAGCGTCTTGCCTTCGCCGGTTTTCATTTCCGAGATCCGCCCCTCGTGCAGGATCATCCCGCCGATGAGCTGCACGTCGAAGTGCCGTTGCCCGAGCGTGCGTTTGGCCGCCTCGCGGCAGGTGGCAAATGCCTCGACGAGAATGTCGTCGAGACTCACTCCCTCCGCTACCTGCTGCTTGAATGCGTCGGTGCGGGCACGCAACGCCTCGTCAGATAGACTCTCAAGCTGGGGCTCCAAGGCGTTGATTGCCGCCACCCGCGGAAGATAGGACTTGATGCGCCGCTCGTTCGAAGAACCGAACAGCTTGCGGGCAATGACGCCGATCATGCAGTGAGTCCTTCCCGTCCTCTCAGGTGTTGATGCCACACCTTACCAAATCCGACGGAGAGGAACGCCACGGCAGAAGACGATTTTTATCGCAACAGCGCCTGCCTGCGAGCATCCATGGCCGTGGAATGCGGAAATGCCGCACTTTTCGATCGTCTTTCATGCAAACGGCGGCGGCTTGCGGTCGGATCGGCCAGGTTTGTGGAGAGATAGGAGGGGGTTACACCCTTGTCAATCGGCCGGCCAGACGCTCACGTTATCGTCACAATCTCGCTTAGCGATTGCCAAGCAGCGCCGTTTTACCTAACTCTCCGGCGCGTCTTTGAATGGCCGCTCGATCCAGGATCACGCCATGACCTCCCCTCACGTGCTACCCCGTTCCGCGCCGCGCCGGCGGCCAATCGCGTTCGCCACACTCGCGGCATTACTTTTCATCGTGCCGGCCGCCTCAGGTTGCTCTAAAAACTCATCCTCAGAAGCGCCAGCCTCGGCGTCCGACCCGGTCATCGCGCGCGTCAATGGTGTCGACATCACACAGGGCGATCTGGCGCTGGCCGAAGAGGACATGGGCGCCGACATGCAGGCGACGTCGCCGGAAGCCAAGCGCGAAAATCTGATTTCTTATCTCGCCGACATAATCATGGTGACGCAAGCTGCCGACAAGAAGAATCTCGCTGACAATCCAGACTTCAAGCGGCGTCTGGCGTTCCTGCGCAACAAGCTGCTGATGGGATACGAGCTGCAGCGGGAAGCCAAGACTGCGCTCACTGACGAGGCCTTGCACCAGACCTACGATGAAGCGGTGCGATCGATGGCTGGGCAAGAAGAGGTGCGTGCCCGTCACATCCTGGTCGACGACGAAAACGAGGCGAAGAGCGTGCTCGAGCAACTCAAGAGCGGCGCTGATTTTGCAGCGCTGGCCAAGGAAAAGTCCAAAGATCCCGGCGCCGCGGAGGGCGGCGACCTGGGCTACTTCACCAAGGATCAGATGGTCCCCGAATTCGCCGATGTGGCTTTCAAGATGTATCCAGGACAGCTCTCGAACCCGGTCAAAACGCAGTTTGGCTGGCACGTGATCAAGGTCGAGGACAGACGCACCAAACAGCCGCCGGAATTCGACAAGGTGAAGGATCAGATCGAAGCCTATTTGGCGCGCAAGGCGCAAACCGACTTCATCACAAAGCTGCGCCAGAGCGCGAAAGTCGAGCGCCTCGACAAGGCGGCTGAGCAGAAAAACTGACCAGCGCCGCATTCGCTCATATGGCATTCGCCATTTCACCGCTTGCTCCTGCGCAATTTCCTGACATGCCGCCGGTCGCGGGAGTCAAGCTGGCGACCGCTGCTGCCGGTATCCGCTATGCCGGGCGCACCGACGTGCTGCTGGCGCTGTTCGATCAGGGCACGACTGTCGCTGGCGTTTTTACACGCTCGAAATGCCCGTCCGCTCCGGTCGATTGGTGCCGCGCGCATCTTAAGGCCGGCGCGGCAAGTGCCCTTGTCGTCAATTCGGGCAACGCCAACGCTTTCACCGGCAAGTCCGGACGCCAAGCGACCAGACTCACGGCAAAAATTGCCGCCAGAGCCGCGGGATGCAAACCCTCTCACGTGTTTCTCGCGTCCACCGGAGTGATCGGCGAGCCGCTCGACGCGACTAAATTTGCCACCGTCATGGATCGGCTGATCGCAAGCGCCGCCCCCAGTGCTTGGCACGAGGCTGCAAAGGCGATCATGACCACCGACACGTTTCCGAAAGGCGCCGCAGCCATGGCGCGGATCGGCGCCGCGCCGGTTACCATCTGCGGCATCGCGAAGGGCGCAGGCATGATTGCGCCGGACATGGCCACAATGCTCTCCTTCGTCTTCACCGATGCGCCGATCTCGTCGCGCGTGCTCCAAGACTTGCTCAAGCAAGGCGTGGCTGGCAGTTTCAACGCGGTCACAGTCGACGGGGACACCTCGACCTCAGACACCCTGCTAGCATTCGCGACCGGCGCCGCCGCCACGCGCGGGGCGCCGAAGATAGCGAAGACGTCTGATCCGCGGCTGCGAGCATTCCGTAAGGCATTCGACGCAGTGCTCGCCGATTTGGCCGAACAGGTAGCCCGCGATGGCGAGGGCGCGCGCAAGCTGGTCGAGATCATCGTCGAGGGCGCCGTTTCGAAATCGTCGGCGCGGAAAATCGCGCTCTCGATTGCCAATTCCCCGCTGGTCAAGACCGCGATTGCCGGCGAAGATGCGAATTGGGGCCGCGTAGTGATGGCTGTCGGCAAAGCCGGCGAGCGCGCCGACCGCGACCGGCTCTCGATCTGGTTCGGCGGCATCCGCGTCGCTCATCGAGGCGAGCGCGATTCCTCTTATGACGAGGCAGCGGTTTCGACGGCGATGAAGAAGCCCGAGATTACCCTCAAGGTTGCGCTGGGGCTTGGTAGCGGTCGCGACAGGGTGCTGACCTGCGATCTCACTAAGGAGTATGTCGCTATCAATGGCGATTATCGCTCCTGACGCGGTTGGCGCAGGGAGATCATGAGATGTACTCGCCCATTCATCAAAATGTTGCGACGGGAGAGCGCCTGTCAGTTCATCCAAACGCCGTCAATGCTTGTTTCCAGCCTAGGTCTAAAACCGCGTGAACGTGAACCTCGTCCTCGTCGCGGCCTGTGCCCTCGTGGACACGGACGCACGGATACTGCTCGCGCAGAGACCGGCCGGCAGGCCAATGGCCGGTTTGTGGGAATTTCCCGGTGGCAAGCTCGATGCGGGTGAACGGCCTGAGGATACTTTGATACGCGAACTCAAAGAGGAACTGGGAATCGCTGTCGAGGAGAACTGCCTCGCACCGCTCGCTTTCGCCAGCCACACCTATCCGGATTTCCATCTGGTGATGCCGCTCTATCTATGCCGAAATTGGCAGGGAACGGTGACGCCCTTGGAAGGCCAGAAATTAGCCTGGGTGCGGCCCAATCGATTGCGCGACTACCCCATGCCGCCTGCCGACGAGCCGCTGATCGCGCATTTGATGACGCTGTTGTGAATCGAAGAATAGCAAAGCAGGGCCACATGGCTTCCGCTCGGCTGCTCCTCAATGGGGGCTAGTGATCGTCGTCGCGTGGCAGCCGAATTTCCTTAGCCGCGAGTGCATCGGCCAATCGTCGGCGCGCCGAGCCCGGCGCGAGCGGCTTCTGCTGTGTCTCGTGCGGGGCCCAGCCGGACAGCCAGATGATTTCGAACGTCGCCCGGACGCGGCCGTCGCAATCGGCAAAACGCTCGCCATAGATCTGCATCATGCGGGTCAATGTCGCACGCCTGAGCGGCCGCCGGCTACGCTCTAGCAAAGCGTTTGTTGCACCCATGCGGCGCAGATCGTGCATCAAGGAAATTGGCGATGCGTAGCGCGCCGTGAGCCGATCTGTGTCCGCCACCGGGAGAGCAAAACCCGCGCGCTGAAGCAGTGCACCCATCTCGCGTAGATCCGCAAACGGAATGACGCGCGGCGATACGCCCCCCTCGATCTCGGCTTCCGCAGCCGCAAAAGCCTGGCGCAACTCGGTCAGCGTCTCGCCGCCCGCGAGCGCCGCGAGCATCAGGCCATCAGGTTTGAGCGCGCGGCGGATCTGGATCAGAGCGCCGGGCAGATCGTTAACGAACTGGAGTGCGAGCGCTGACACAACAAGATCGAACGAGCCGTCGTGGAACGGTAATGCCTCCTCGTCTGCCGCAACAACGATACGCGCTTGCGATGCCCCGCCGCTGGCGTGCAAATGCCGGGATGCCGGGGAGCCGGCCGACACATCGGCCGATATAACGGTGCCGACTTTGCCGCTCGCTGCGAGCGCGCGGCGCGCTGCATCCGTCGGCGTGCCGAGATCGAGTACATAGTCGAAACGCCGGAGCACCGCCGCCAGCCGATCCGACAAATCTTCCGCCGCGCGGTCGATCAGAAACGTCGACGGACCCAGAACCGCCGCGCGTGCCCGATGTTGACGTTGGCAGGTGCGATCGAAGATGTTGATATGCGACGAAATCATCGGTCTGCATTAGCACGACGAGAGCGCAGGGACGACCGCGGAATGCTACGCAGCCTGTCCACCGCCGCGGCATTCGTCGCGCCGTTGAGTTTGGCAATTCGAAACGCTAGCGTAATGCCGCCATGCAGAGGGAGGTGACCGAGGGCCCGGCCACGCGCTTGGCGCGGCTGACCGCCGCATTACGCGCAAGCCTCGGGCTTGTCGTCAAT
>WNGH01006728.1_pt1 | contig 10950 bp, 12 predicted proteins | sample 5400631 | NCBI WGS metagenome assembly WNGH01 (sample SAMN13153373, study PRJNA577476) | soil metagenome | isolation source: 115 cm soil or saprolite under Garry oak tree replicate 1 | place: USA:California | collected 2016-06-15 | reverse complement strand
GCGTCACACGACCCGACGTGTGCGGCGTCCTCGTCAGGGCCTTCTTCTCCGTGATGGGACTGGCGTTCCTCGTGGGTCGTGATCGCGCCGGCGTGCGCGTGGAATGGCAGCGCACAGATGTGACCGAGCACCATCACCACCGCGAGTGCGATCAGGACCCAGTACGAAGACCTGGGGAATCTCATGCACTTCGAGTCTAGCGGCCGCGATGCATCCCCGTCAACCTCGGGGAGCGAGCCTCAAGCCATCAGGTCTGTGATCCTCATAACTGCGACCACGTTACCGTCATTGAACGCTTGCTCTTTTGTGCTCTTCGCGCAAGTCCAGACCTGGTTCTTTTTCGCCGTAAAGGTCTTGCCATCTTGCACGAGCCGAAGCTCTCCTTCAGTGATGTGACAGACCATGGCATTCTTCATCGGGTTATAGGCAGTCTTCGACCCAGGCTGCATGATGATGTCGCGCATGGAGACGGTCTTAAAATCGGGGATGATGGCAGGTCCCTCGCCATAGACACGCTGCACGACACCGGGCGCCAACGTCGTCTCTTTGCCGGCCTCCATGGGTTGCGCGGCCGCGGGTTTCACCATCGCAGCCGAAGCGGCGATCAATCCGAACGCCAAAGCTGATCTGCGGTCAAGTTTGTCCATCGGTTCCCTCCATGGATGAGGCGGGGAGTCGAAAATTTGGCGATGCATATCGCCTCGCGCACAAACGCTATACTCGCGGGCGCGCGCTTGTCAAACGCCGACAACGCTCCTTGCGCGACCAGGACGGGCATGGGGCGCCCGCCCCCAAGCAGCTCAGTCGTTGATCACCGGGGCCCCATATGCTACCCCTGCTCTCGACATGCACCGCCTCTTAGGTTAGATAGCGGAAATGATTACAGGCCCTATCATCGCCGAAATCGCGGCTCTGGTCGGAGACCCTGCGAGAGCTACGATGGTGTCGGCGCTTCTCGATGGCCGTGCCCTGACCGCGAGCGAGCTTGCCTTTGCAGCGCGAATCACGCCTCAAACCGCCAGCACCCATCTCACGAAGCTGACAGAGGCGGGCTTGCTCGCGGTGGTCCGCAATGGCCGGCATCGCTATTTCCGGCTTGCCTCGCCGACAGTGGTAGACATGATCGACGGGATCGTCGCCGTCGCTCTTCAGAAGAGACCGCGATACCGCCCGCTATCGGGTCAAGCACGCGCGCTTAGTGCGGCCCGAATTTGCTACGACCACCTCGCGGGCCGCCTGAGCGTTGATCTCACCGATTCTTTCATCGCCCGAGAATACGTCGTGCTCGACAACGACGAAGCCGCTGAAATCACGACGGCAGGTATCCGGGTTTTCACCGAGTTCGGGATCGAGCTTCCCACACTGCGTTCGGCCCACCGCCACTTTTGCCGACTCTGCCTCGATTGGACCGAGCGACGCCCACACATCGCGGGTGCGATAGGCGCCGCGATGACCAAGCGCTACTTCGATCTCGGCTGGATGGAAAGGATGAAGCGTAGCCACGCCGTAATCGTCACCCCGTTGGGACGGTGGGGCTTCCTGGAGACCTTCGGCATCGACGCGTCCGCACTAGGCGACCGGAGGAAACACGAGTCGCGCTGCTGAGGAACTCGCCGCCGCGTCCCGGCGTCGAAGATCGGTGCTGCCGGACGCGGCCATGATTCTTCGGTCCTCATGATGGAGATCAGAACAGTGGGTGTGCCGTCTGCAGGAGGTGGCCATGCTGGAGGGGAAAACGCGCATCCCGCCGGTCGACGTCGAGACGCTTCCGGACGACCTGCGCGAAACGCTCGAGGAACAGCGCACGCTCCGGGGCGCGCCGCTCTATCCCTACCTTTTCTACGCGCGCAACCCGGCGTACTTCCGCGCCGCGAAGGCGATGTGGGCCGCTCTCCAACAAGAGACGAAGCGCGTGCCCGTTACACTCCGGGCGCTGCTCAATCGGCGCGTGGCCTCGTGGAACGGCTGCGAGTTCTGACAGGACGTCAACGCTGCCGTGGGCAGCAGGAACGGCCTCTCGACGGAGAAGATCGAGGCGCTCAACGACTATGCGAAGAGCCCGCTCTTCAGCGACGCGGAGAAGGTCGCGCTCGAATACGCCGACGCGATCACGGACACGAGCCGCGACGTCGACGACGAGCTGTTCGCGCGCATGCAACGGCACTACGACGACGACACCATCGCAGAGCTAACGATGATCATCGCATGGGAGAACTCGTCCTCTCGCTTCAACCGGGCGTTCCGCATCCCATCGCAAGGGTTCTGGAAGCGATGACCGATCAGCAGCACGGGCTCGCCGGCGACCTCACCCGCTGATGGCCGGCTTCGGAGGATTTCGGGCCGGGGTGGCAAGTTGGTGGAGTTGCCGGCGCGCGTCCCGGATCACGTCGATCGCTGAGGCGCCGAACATCGCGGCGATGCAAAGCCCCATCGCGATGTCCGGCCACGCCGACGCCGTGACGGCCACGCCGCCCGCCGCGAACAGGACGCCGGCATTCGCGATGACGTCGTTGCGCGAGCAGAGCCAGGCCGAGCGCATATTGACGTCGTCGGCTCTCGGGCGCCACAAGAGTACCAGGACCGAGGTGTTGGCGGCGAGCGCGAGGAGGCCCATCCACCCCATAAGGGCGGCGGTGGGGACGACGCTCCGAATGAGCTTCAGCGCCACTTCGGCGAGGACTCCAATTCCGAAGGTGGCCATGATGCCGCCCTTCAGAAGAGCCGAGCGGGCCTGCCAGACAGCGCCGCGACCCACTGCGTAGAGGCTGAACCCGTAGACGATGGCGTCGCCCAGCATGTCCACCGAATCGGCGAGCAGCGACGTGGAGTGGGCCACGATCCCGGCCACGAACTCGGCCAGGAACATCGCGACGTTGATCCAGAGCACGATCTGGAGCACGCGTCGCTGCCCCTCGGCGACGTGAAGGGGCACATCGTCGCAACAGGTCTTCACGTCAAGCCTCACGGCCCGAGGTCCCGCCGCTTGGCCTCGAACTCCTCTCGGCTGATGTCCCCTCGCGCGTAGCGCTCGCGGAGGATCTGCATCGCGGAGTCGCCCGACGCCCGGCCCTGCGTCACGAGCCAGCGGATGCCGACGACGAGCCCCGCGATCACCAACCCCCAGAACAGCAGCATGAAGAGCATCATGACGATACCCCCGGCGCCCCACATCCACCACATCGGGTGCATACCCCGGCCCCAGTCGGGCACGCGCTCCTGGGCGAATGCCGCCACAGGCGCCAGGGCCGCGCCGGACCCGACCAGCCACCACCTCGCTCGCCGAATCGCTCTCATCGTCTCGGACCTCCTCTCCTCACGTCCAGCCATGAGGACGCAACAATAGCGTACGGGCGGACTAACCCCCAGAGCGCGTCCGCGTGGCCTCCGCCCGCAGGAAGAAACTGCCGTCCGTCACGACGCGCTCCCCCGGCTTGACGCCCGCGAGAACCTCGACGACGTCACCCGTCGCGCGACCGAGCTTCACCGTCCGCTCGATGAAGCGGCCCTCCTCGCCGTCCGCCGGCACGTAGACGACGCTCCGGTCGCCGATCGACTGCACAGCGCTGCGGGGCACGAGCGTCATGCGCGGACCGCCCGTCTCGAAGCTCACGTTCACGAACATCCCGAGCCTCAAGTCGCCGCTCACATTCGGCACCTCGATACGGACCTTCGCGGTACGCGTCGCCGGATCCACGCGCGGGTCGATGTACGCCACCCGCCCGCGGAGTTGTCGGTCGGAAGCCGACGTCACCATGACTGTTGCTGGTGAGCCGACGCGCACAGTGGCGAAGTCCTTCTCGTAGAGGTCGCCGATGACCCACACCGTCTTGAGATCCGTCACCATAAACAACTCTTGACCCGAGGGCACGACCTGACCGGGATTCACGGCGCGTGCGATCACGACGCCGTCGCCCGGCGCGTGCACCGTCACCTCAGAGACGACGTGCGAAGCGTCGCGGAGCTGGGCGACCTGATCAGAGGAGAGGCCGAAGAGCAAGAGCCGCTGGCGGGCGGCGGCGACCTCCGTCGCGCGGCTCGCGTGAGTCGCGGTGACTTCTTCCAGCTCCTGGCGGCTCGCCGCGCCGAGGCCAACGAGCTTCTCCGTCCGCACCAGCTTCTGGTGATCGGCCTCCAGCATCGCCCGCATGGAAAGGTATTTCATCTGCGCCTCGGCCAGCTCGATGCTGAAAATGACCGCCAGCGGCTGCCCGCTCTCGACCGACGAGCCCAACTCGACGGACACCTGTCGCACGATGCCGCCGACGAGCGCGTTGACCTTGGTGTCGCGATACGCGTTGGACATCACCGTGCCAGGAACGGTGATGGCGGACACCGAGGCTCCGCTCCGAACGACGGCGGTCTTGATCCCCGCGCGCTCCGCTGCCTCCGGCGTGAGGGACACCTCCACCGTCTGTTCGTCCGATGACGGCCCGCCGCCCTGCTGCGCTTTGCCGGGTGCCATCCCCGGCATCGCGGGCATGGCGGCGCCGCGATTGTCGCCGGCTGCAGGCCCCCCCTGCGACGTGGTCGCCATCTTCGTCCCGCTTGCGCGATTGGACCCGCGCAGCTCACCCCACATGACGCCCACACCCAGCACGGCGCCGAGGACCAGCATCACCAGCAAGCCCCTCACGGCCCGGCGCCCAAGCCACGGCCTCGGCGTGTGCCGGCGATCGGGTTCCCCACGCACATCCTTGTCCTGATCCATCATCCCCTCCGCTCAGCGACCTCTCGCGCCGACGGTCCGCTCAATCTCCACCGCGGCGTCATAGACCTGCTTCAGCGCGTCCGTGTAGCCGTTCTCGGTCTCGATGTAGCGACGCTGCTCGGCGACGACGTCGAGAAGCGAGCCCCGACCCAGTTCATAGCTCTGCCGAACGACGTCCAGGTTCCGACGCGCGATGTCGCGGACGCCGCGCTCGTAGATCTCCCGGCCCCGCCGTGCCGCTTCATATTGCACGAACGCCGCCTCGACCTCCTGGCGTACCGTGAGCGTCGCGAACTCCACGCGCCGCTCCGCGGCGTCCGCCTCAGCCCGCGCGGCCGCGATGTTGCCCTGGTTCCGGTTGCGGACTGGGAGCATGATGCTCACGCCGCCGCCGAAGTAGTGGAAGACGTCCTGGATTGGGCGCGTCTGCCCCTGAGCCGTCGAACCCATGAGGTCGAAGCCGAAGTCCTGGCGCATGTAACCCAAGTTCACGCTGGCGTCCCAGCGACCTTCTGCCTGCTCCTTCAGGATCCTCGCCCGCGACGCCGCGGCGTCGGCACGGGCCGCTTCGAGGTCTGCCCGGCCGGCCAGCGCCCGCGTGACCGCCTCACCACGATCGGCGGTCGCTACCGTCGCGCTGAGATCGCCACGGAGCGAGAGCGGCGCGTCTGGCGTCATGCCGGCGAGCGCCTTGAGCTGCAGCGTCGCCACCTCGACGCGGCTGGCGAGCAACTTCTGGCTCGCGTCCAGCCGATTGACCTCCACCAGCGCGAGGTTCTCCTCCAGCGCTGGGGCCGCGCCCTGTTTGACGCGCTCCTGGACGATCCCGAGCGCCTGGCGGTTGACCTGCAGCAAACCGTCGGTGACACGAAGATTGCGCTGCGCCGCCAGCACCTCCCCCGCCTTCATGCGCACCTCGCCCCGCAGCCGGCGCTCGCGGTCCCCCACCTGAGCCCGCTTCATGGCGAGCTCGCGTTCGGCCACGGCGACGCGCCCCTCCTTCCGTCCGTTCAGGTCGAGAGGGAACGTTAGCATTGCTGTGAGGTTGTTGTCGGGGCTCAGCGCCTTCTGGCCGCCCAGCTCGAGCATCGGGTTCGGGCGCAGGCCGGCCTGGCGCAGGCGCCCCAGGGCCGCGTCGATCTCCCTCCGGGCCGCCCGCAGGTCGGGGTTGTCGGCGAGAGCCCGTGCGACCAGCTCATCCACTGTCATCTCGGCCTGGCTCGACGGCCCCTGCGCGCTTGCGGGGAATACGGCGAACATCACGCTGGCCAAGACGGCCACGTTGGCGGCGGCGAGCGCGTTACGTCGTCTCATGGCGCGCTACCGCACGGGCGCGTAGAACTTCGTCGAGCCCTTGCCAGCTGGACCATCCCACGTCACCGTCACCTGCCGAGTGCCGGTATCCGAGAACTCGATCGTGCCGAGGTAACGGCCGGGGGCCTTGTCCGGGTTGAGCGTCGCGCCGGCGATCATCGGCGCCATCCCGGTCATCGTCATGCTCGTGTTGAGCGTCACCGTCCCGGCGTCCAGCGGCTGCGTGTCCTTCGCGGACGTGAACTCCAGCACGAACGCGTTCTTTCCCTTCGTCCACTGCCCGGACTCGCTCTTGAGGGTGATGACGACATCCTTCGCTTTCTGGGTCGCGATCGTCTTATCGGCCGCCCAGGTCGCCGGCATGATGCCGACGGCCACCAGGAGGACCAGCGCGAAAGCTGCAACGAGTCGCTTCATGAGTGTTCTCCTCTCTGTCATGAGTCGGTCGAGCCCAATGCCGTTCGCGTGTGTGCTGCCCGATCGGCCGTCCGCTCCTCGCGCTCGGCCCGCCGCAGTTCGCGCTCCCGTAGCCAGTAGAAGATCACGGGCGTGACGATCAGCACGAGCGCGAGCGAGCTGACCATGCCGCCGAGCACGGGGGTGGCCAGGGGCTTCATCACCTCGGCGCCCGTGGAGTGGCTCCACATGATCGGCAGGAGGCTCGCCACCACCGTCGAGGCCGTCATGATCAGTGGCCGGAGCCGAAGCAACGCGCCTTCCTTCACCGCCTCCAGGAGCGCCGCCCGCGTGAGTCGCCCTTCCATCTCCTCGCGCTTACGGGTCACGGCCTCATTGAGGTAGATCACCATCACGACCGCCGTCTGGACGGCCGTGCCGAAAAGCGCGATGAACCCGACCCAGACGGCGACCGAGAAGTTGTAGCCCAGGGCGTAGAGCAGGTAGATCCCGCCCGCGAGCGCGAACGGCACCGCCAGGAGCACGGCCGCCGCCTCCAGGAACGACCGATACGTCAGGTACAGCAGCACGTAGATCACGATCAGGACGATGGGCATCACGATCTGGAGCCGCCGCTTGGCGCGGATCTCGTTCTCGTACTGGCCGCTCCACTGGATGTAGGACCCCTGGGGCAGCTTCACAGTGTCGGCGATGACCTGCCGGGCCTCGTCAACGAAGCTCCCGACGTCGCGCCCACGCACGTTGAGGAGCACCGTCACCACGAGCAGGCCGTTCTCGCTCGAGATCATCGCCGGGCCCGAGACAGAGCGGATCTCCGCGAACTGGCCGAGGGGCACTTGGAGGCCGTTCGGCGCCGTCACCAGCACGCTGCCGAGCGTGTGTGCGTCGACGCGGTACTGCGGCGCGTAGCGCACGCGCACCGGGAACCGCTGCCGGCCCTCGATCGTGAGCGTGAGGTTCATCTCGCCGACGGCGGTCTCGATCACATCCTGCACGGCGCCCACGGTGATCCCATACCGCGCGGCTGCCTCGCGGTTCACGCGGATGTCGAGGTAGGGCGCGCCCGTCACCTGCTCGGGGTAGATATCCGCCGCGCCCGGGATCTTCTTGAGGGCCTCGGCGACTGCCTGCGCGCGCTCCTGGAGCGCGTTGAGGTCGTGGCCGAAGATCTTCACCCCGACCTCGGAGCGGATGCCGGTCGTCAGCATGTTGATCCGGTTGATGATCGGCTGCGTCCAGATGTTCGACACGCCCGGCAGCGTAGTGGCCTGGTCCAGCTCGGCGATAAGCTTCTCGCGCGTCATCCCGGGCCGCCAGGCAGACTCCGGCTTGAGGCTCACGATCGTCTCGGTCATGTTGACCGGCGCCGGGTCTGTGGAGGTATCGGCCCGAGAGATCTTCGCCACCACGGAGGCCACCTCGGGGACGTTCTGAATGGCCTCATTCTGCTTCTTGGTGACCGCGATGGCCTGCGGCAGCGAGATCGCCGGGTCCGAGACGGGCATGAACATCAGGTCGCCTTCGTTGAGCGGCGGCATGAATTCCTTGCCGATGCGCGGGATCAGCGCCACGGCCCCGGCGACCACCAGCACGGCCATGCCCAGCGTCAACGCCCGATGGCGCAACGCCCAGCCAAGAATCGGGCGGTAGACCGAGACCAGCGCGCGCATGATGGGATTCGCCTCTTCCCCACGGATCTTGCCCCCGATCAAGAGACTGCAGAGCACGGGAACGAGCGTGACCGAGAGAATCGTGGCACCCACCATCGAGAACGTCTTGGTGAAGGCCAACGGGTGGAAGAGCTTGCCCTCCTGGCCCGTGAGCGCGAACACCGGGATGAAGGCCAGGATGATGATGACCATCGCGAAGAAGATCGGCCGCCCGACGAGGCGGGTGGCCTCGAGCACGGTCTCGGTCACCCGGCGACGGTTCCGGGGATTGATGCCGCGCTTCTCGATAAAGCGGTAGGCGTTCTCCGTGACCACGATGGCCGCGTCGACGAGCACGCCGATCGCGATGGCGATCCCCGCCAGCGACATGATGTTGGAGCTGATGCCCAGGTAACGCATGAAGAGGAAGGCGATCAGCACGGAGAGCGGGAGCGGGATCGTCACGATCAGGATCGAGCGCACGTTGAGCAGGAAGATGACGTTGACGAGCGTGACGACGACCGCCTCCTCGACGAGGGCCCGCCGGAGCGTGTGGACCGCCCGCTCGATGAGCGCGGAGCGGTCGTAGAACGCGACGATCTTCACCCCCGGCGGGAGCCCGGCTGCCAGCTCCGTGATCCGCTCCTTGACCCGGTTGATCACGTCGACCGTGCTGACGCCGTAACGGGCGACGATGACGCCCCCGACGGCTTCATCTCTGCCCTTGAGCAGGGCGCTGACGCGGAAGGCGTCGCCGATCTTCACGTCCGCCACCTGACGGACGAAGATTGGCACACCCCCCTCGGCGCCCACCACGACCTGCTCGATGTCCTTGACGCCCTCGATCAACCCGAGGCCGCGGATCACGGTCCAGGTGCCGCTTGCCTCGACGACGTTGCCGCCGACGTTGCGATTGCTCCGCATCACGGCATCGACGACGGCCGAGAGCGGAATCTTGAATGCGCGAAGGCGATTGGGATCGACGTCGATCTGGTACTGCTGGACCATGCCGCCGATGCTCGCCACCTCAGCCACGCCGGGCACGGCGTTGAGTTGGTAGCGGATGAACCAGTCCTGAATGGAGCGAAGGTCGCGGAGCGACTGGCCCTTGCCTTCCACCGTGTACCAGAAGACGTGGCCCACGCCCGTCGCGTCAGGCCCGAGGGTGGGCACGACGCCCGGTGGAAGCGATTTCGACAACAGCTGGAGCCGTTCGAGCACCCGAGAACGGGCAAAGTAGAGGTCAATCCAGTCCTCGAAAATCACGTTGATCATCGAGAAGCCGAACGCGGACGCGGAGCGCACCACGCGCACGCCGGGAAGCCCCTGCAGGCTGACCGTCAACGGATACGTGATCTGGTCCTCGACCTCCTGCGGAGATCGGCCCGACCAGTCGGAAAACACGATCACCTGGTTGTCGGAAAGATCGGGGATGGCGTCGATCGGCGTGGTCAAGAGCGCCCAGTACCCCCAGGCGCCGATGAACAGAAAGAGGGCGATCACGATGAAGCGATTCCGCAGCGCGACCTCGATCAGCCAGTTGATCACGTGCTCCTCTCGCGGTTGAGCGCAACCGTGCGCGCTCTTCCGGATAGATGCTTACGCGTGTAAACGGTCTAGTACGCGGACAGACTACGAGCTACGCGGAGAGGAGAGTGGCTCTGGGAGGCGGATCAGGCAGGGCCAGGAGCGCGCAGGGAAAGCCTTCTGGGGACCGCGGTGACACGCTGGCCACCGCAAGGAGTATGTTGCTGACGGGCACGTTGCTGGTCGCGCAGGACGAGACTCCACAAGGCCCCTCGCACATCGCGCCCATCGCCATGCAGTTATTCGACGCCATGGCGAGCGGAGCCGACAAGGCCCACACGGCGACGGCGATCACGGCAACGACAGCGCGCCAACGATTCATGGCTCGCTTACTATAACACGGAGTCCATGGCCCGTCTTCGAGCGAACATCCGCCGGCTCCTGGCCGCGCCGTCGCGCCGAGAGGGGAGAACGCAATGAGGATTGCCCGCGTGGTCCTTCCCGTCGTCCTGGCGAGCTCATCGCTAGGCCCGGTCTCGCCCGTCGCGGGACAGCCGCTGGAGGGCAACCCGAGCCGAGGGGCCGCGGTGTTCGGGCAGTGCGTCGCCTGTCACTCGGTGGAGCCAGGCGTCCACCTCACGGGCCCCAGCCTCGCGCGCGTGTGGGGACGGCGCGCCGGGACCGCCGAGGGGTTCACGCGCTACTCCGAGCCGCTCAAGCACGCCGCCGTCGTCTGGGACGCGGCGACGCTCGACCGCTGGCTCGAGGACCCTCAGACCGTCGTCCCGCGCAACCTCATGACGTTCCCCGGGCTGAAGGACGCGCGGCAGCGCGCCGACCTCATCGCGTACCTCAAGGCGGTCGCCGCCGGCCAGGCTCCGCCGACAGCGCCCCGCGGCGGGATGATGGCGTCCGCGCGTTCCGACCTCAAGACGCTGGGCCCGGAGCGTCGTGTGAGGGCGATCCGCCACTGCGGCGACGGCTATCACGTCACGACCGAGGACGGCCAGATCGTTCCGTTCTGGGAGTTCAACCTGCGCTTCAAGACAGACTCGAGCCCGATGGGGCCGTCCAGAGGCAAGCCGGTGCTGCTGCCAGCTGGCATGCAGGGCGATCGGGCGTCCATCGTCTTTGCCTCGCCGGAGGAGATCAGTCGCACGATAGAGGCGAAGTGCCCATGACCCACTCTCGTCGTGACTTCCTCCGCGCGCTCGACGGCTTGGGGACCGGCGCGGCGGCCGCGCGCACCGTGATCGAGGGCCTCCTGAAGTGATCGCGATCCGGCGAGCCGCGTTCATCACGGCGGCGGTCGAGCTGCTCTTCCTCGTCGGCTGC
>WNGH01006725.1_pt1 | contig 10952 bp, 10 predicted proteins | sample 5400631 | NCBI WGS metagenome assembly WNGH01 (sample SAMN13153373, study PRJNA577476) | soil metagenome | isolation source: 115 cm soil or saprolite under Garry oak tree replicate 1 | place: USA:California | collected 2016-06-15 | reverse complement strand
CTGGGTTATATACAGCACGCGCTGCTTGTCCAGCCGGTCCGCGAACACGCCGCCCAGCGGGCCGAACAGGAACATCGGCGCGAACCTGGCCGCGGTGGTGAGGCCGAGCTGGGTCCCGCTGTGGGTGAGGTCGAGCACGACGAAGGACTGCGCCACCGTCTGCATCCAGGTCCCGGCCACCGAGACGAGCTGGCCGAAGAAGAACAGCCGGTAGTTGCGCTGGCGCAGCGAGGAGATCATCTGCCCCGGCCGGAACCGCGGGCGGCCGGCCAGAAGGGCGGGGTGCACGGGCTGCCTATCGTCGACTTGTTAGTTCCGCTAACCAACTTACCATTGGGCCCGGCGGGAGGGTGGGCGCCGGGCCGGGCCGGCCGCGGGCATCTTGCGCAAGTACAGCCAGCTTACGGCGGCGTCCTTTGCGTTGCCCTTTTTACGGCGCCGCCGGGCCGGCCGTGACTGATTCCGGCCGTGACTGATTCCGGCCTTTCCTTTCGACCCGACGCCCCGGCCGCGCACCCAGCGCCACCGGGGCGTGAGGCGTCACCGGACAAGGTCGCAACAACATGTCGTGAAAGATCTACGCCTCCTGGCGTCCTGAGATCGGGCCGGCACCCCGCGGCACAGGCGCCGGCGCGGGCGAACGCCAAGGAACGGCTGCTGATCAGCGGCCTGAGTACGGACCGGCGGGTAGCCATTCGGCCGCCAGCTGGCCGAGGATGACCTCGTCCGCGAAGCCGCCGTCGACCCAGGCGCACTGGCGCAAGGTGCCCTCGAGCGTGAAGCCGGCCCGGGTGGCGGCGCCGATCATCGCGTCGTTGTCGGCCAGCGTGTCGACCTGCAGCCGCTGCAGGCCGCGGACGGCGAAACCGTAGCGGCACAGCACGCGGACGATATCGGTGCCCAGGTGCTTCCCGCGGAACGCCGGCCGCAGGGAGAGCCCGATGTGGGCGCTGCGGTTGTGCAGGTCGATGCCCCACAGCAGTGCCTCGCCGGCCAGTTCCCCGGTAGCCAGCTCGACGGCCGAGAACATGACGGCCTCGGCCGGGTCAGCCGGTCCCCGGCTGGGCGGGCCGGCTGACCCGGGCGCCACCGGCCGCCAGGGGCGGCTGTCGCTGCGCATCCGCGTCTCGACGTCGTTCAGCAGCTCGGCTACCAAGATCTCGATGTCACTGTCCTGCTGGGCGCGCAGCCCGATGATCTCTCCACGGAGCATTCGCCGTTCTTACCCGGGCCCGCCCGGGATGGCAAGTGCTTATGTCAGGGCGAGGTACCCGGGCCCGTTCGGTCCAGAAATGGTGCGGCAGGCCGGAGGCCGGCTGGGGCCGCTAGATTTACAGCATGTCTCTCTTCCAACGGGCCCACGACCTGCTCGCGGCCAAGGCCAACAAGGCGCTCGACGCCGCCGAGAAGCCCGACGAGATGCTCGACCTCTCCTACGAGCAGATGCTCGACCAGATCACCAGGGTCCGGCAGGCCCTGGTCACCATCGCCGCGTCCCGCAAGCAGATCGAGCTGCAGGAGCAGCAGCTGCAGCATTCGGCGGACCACCTGACGGACCAGGCCAAGGCGGCGCTGGCCCAGGGCCGGGAGGACCTGGCCCGGGAGGCGCTGTCCCGCAAGGCCGCCGCCCAGGCCCAGATCGACGGGATGGAATCGCAGCATGAGCAGCTCACCGAGGAAGAGCAGAAGATGGAGGAGACGCTCCAGGCGCTGCAGCGGCGGGTGAACACCTTCCGGACGCAGAAGGAAGTGCTGAAGGCCCAGTACGCCGCGGCGAGCGCGGAGAGCTCGGTGAACGAGAGCGTGGCGGGGATCTCGAGCACGCTGGGTGATTCGGGAGAGGCGCTGCGGCGGGCGCAGGACAAGATCGCCGTCATGCAGGCGCGGGCCGGCGCGCTGGACGAGCTGCTGCAGTCCGGGGTGCTCGAAGACGTCGGCGGTGACACCGACGACATCCAGAAGGAGCTGGACGAGGCCGGGACGGCCGCGGACGGGCAAGCAAGATCGCGCTTGGCCGGGTGAAAGCGGGCGAGGTGCGTAGCACGATCACCGCGGCGGATGCCGTCATCATGACCCGCGTCTCGGCCGCCAACTCACCGGTGCTGGACCGGGCGCTGCCCGCGCTGAGCCGGGCCGCGAACTACAGCCGCCTGTGGATGGGCATCGCCGCGGGGCTGGCCGCCTCCGGGAACAAGTGGGGCCGCCGCGCGGCCTTGCGCGGCCTGGCCAGCATCGCGATCGCGAGCACGGCAACGAACGTGCTCGGCAAGGGCCTGACGGGCCGGCTCCGCCCCACTAGCGAGGTCCCGCTGCCGCGCCGCCTGTCCCGGCTGCCGCGCACCACCTCGTTCCCTTCGGGCCACGCCGCGTCGGCTGCGGCCTTCACCACCGGCGTCGCGCTCGAACTTCCGGTCCTGGCGGTGCCGGTCGGGGCGCTGGCCGCGGCCGTGGGCGCGTCGCGTGTCGTGACCGGGGTGCATTTCCCGTCCGACGTCGCCGCGGGCTTCGCGATCGGCACCTGCGCCGGGATGCTCACCGTGCGCTGGTGGCCGCTGCGCCGGTCCGAGCCTGCCGCCGCCACCCGGCCGCGGCGGGACGCTCCGGCGGCGCCCACCGGCGAGGGCCTGAGGCTCGTCATAAACTGCGCGGCAGGCACCGCCTCCGACGAGCTGACCGCCCTCCTCCAGGAGGAGCTCCCGGACGCGCGCATCGTCAGCGCCGCCGACGGCGACGAACTGCCCGAGCTGATCGCGGAGGCAGCCAGCGGCGCCCGGATCCTGGGCATAGCGGGCGGTGACGGATCGGTGCAGCTCGCCGCCGGAATGGCCGCCGACAAGGACTTGCCGCTGCTGGTCATACCGGCCGGGACGTTCAATCACTTCGCGACGGACTTGGGCGTGCGGTCAGCCGAAGACGCTCTGGACGCCCTTCGGGCCGGGGACAGCGTGCTGGTCGACGTGGCCATGGCCGGCCAGCGGACGTTCCTCAACACGGCCAGCACCGGCGTCTACGTCGATCTCGTGCAGGCCCGTGAGGAACTGGAAGAACGCCTGGGCAAGTGGCCCGCGGTCCTGGTGGCGCTGGTGCGGGTGCTGGGGAGCAGCCGCCCGCAGGAGCTCGTCGTGAACGGCCGCCGCCGCCGGCTCTGGCTGCTGTTCGCCGGCAACTGCCGGTACGAGCCCGCGGGGGCGGCACCGTCCTACCGCCCCGACCTGCGTGACGGCCTGCTGGACATCAGGATGGTCGACGGCAGCCAGCCGCTGGCCCGGGCCAGGCTGATCGCCGCCGTGGCCATGGGCACGCTCGCCCGCAGCCGTGTCTACCGGGCCTGGACCTCCCCCGAACTCACCATCCGCACCCGGAACGGGTCACCCGTGCAGCTCACCATGGACGGCGAGGTAGTGCCCGCAGACCCCACCGTCACGCTGAGAAAGCGCAGCGAGCCGCTGCTGGTGTACCGCCCGGACAGGTAGCTGCCAGGTTTGCACGGGGTGGCGGTGATACGGGACGCGCCGTTGCCGCCCGCGGGGCCGGGCAAAACGTGTTAGATGACATCATCATGAGCGACAGCAAGGTGTTCCGCGCGGACCTGGCGCGGTCGGTTCGGCTGTTCCGGGCGTTCCGCACCGAGCAGGCGACCCCCGAGGCCTACTACACCGCGCTGGCCCAGGACACCATCCTTCAGCTCCGCCAGTACACCGAACTGGACCAGCGAATCGTGATCGATGTCGGCGGCGGGCCAGGGTTCTTCGTCAGGGAACTGAACCGCATGGGGGCACGGTCGTTCTGCATCGACGCCGATAGCGGCGAGATGGCGGCCCTGGGCCCGCCGGAAACCGGCAGCATCGTGGCCAGCGCGACGCGCATGCCCGTCGCATCGGGCACGGTGGACGTGTGCTTCTCCTCCAACGTGCTCGAGCACGTCAGGGACTGGCCGGCGATGCTCGCCGAGATGGTTCGGGTGACCAGGCCGGGCGGCATCGTCTTCGTCGCGTTCACCAACTGGCTGTCACCGTACGGCGGGCATGAGACCTCACCGTGGCACTACCTCGGCGGCGAGCGCGCGGCGGCCCGGTATCAGCGCAAGCATGGCACGCTGCCGAAGAACCGCTTCGGCCACAGCCTGTATCCGCTGTCCGTGGCCGAGGTACTCGGCTGGGCCGGCTCAGCGCGGGGCGCCGTCGCGGTCGAGGCGGTGCCCCGTTACCTGCCGAGCTGGACCCGGCCGCTGGTCCGCGTGCCCGTGCTGCGGGAGTTCCTGACCTGGAACCTGCTGCTGGTGCTGCGGCGAGAGTTAGCGGCGGTGGGCGCCCCGGCGGCCGCGCCGCGCCGTCCCGGGGCCGTCGTCCGGCGCGTCGGTGGCCTCGGCAGACTCACCGCTGGCCGCCGCGGGCATTTCGGCGGTGGCAGCGTCCGCGGGTGCGTCCTCGGCCTTGGCTGACCCGCCGGCCTTGGCTGACTCGCCGGCCTTGGCTGACTCGCCGGCCGCCTGCGACTCGGCGGCAGGAGCCTCGGCAGCGGGCGCTTCCGCCTTCGCGGCCTCGTTTTCGGCCTTGGCCTTAGCAGCGGGCGCCTCGGCGGTCTCGGCCTTGGCCCCGGCGGCGGCCGCCTCGGCCTTGGCCGCCTCGGCCTTGGCCGCCTCGGCCTTGGCCGCCTCGGCCTTGGGCGCCTCGGCCTTGGGCGCCTCAGCCTCGGGCTGAGCCGTCCCGGCTCCGGGCCCGGCGGGCTCGGCCTTGGGCGCCGTGCCCTTGGCGGCTCTGAGCTTGGCCGCCTTGGGCTGCGCGTCTTCGGCGGGGGCGGCCTCTGGCCTGATGACGGGCGACTCGACGGTGGCTTCGCGGGGCTCGTCCTCCAGGCCGGGGACCAGGGAGACATGGGCGGCCGGGTGGTCAGCGGCCGCGGCGTCGGCGGCGGCCAGTTCCGGCGAGGTCCCGCTAGGGCCGGCCTCGACGTCCTGGCGCGTCCTGCGGGCCATCAGGATGCCCGCGACGAGCAGGATGACACCCACGATGCCGGTCACCAGCGGCAGGAGCGTGCTGACGAAGGACGCCTTGCTCAGCTCGCTGTTGTCGAGCGCCACCAGCCTGTCCACGCTGTCCTGCGTGGCCGCCAGGTTGGCGCTGAAGAGCAGCAGGGCCTGGGCGCCGCTGGCGTCCCTGAGGGTCACCTTCTCGTTCTGCGTGACGTTGAGCAGCGCGCCCGTCACCGGGTCGATCCAGTAGGTGACGTGCGTCTCGTAGTACTGCGGCAGGGTGACCGACGCCGCGCTCTGGCCGACCAGCGAGCCGGGCACGGTCTGGGTGCCGTTCTGGGTCGCGGGGACGTTCTCGACGAAGCGGTACGCCTCGGTGCCGCCGGCCGCGCCGAGGCCGGCGTAGGTGAAGGGCACCGGCTTGTTCAGGTTGGTGTCGAATACGTCGTAGGTCTGCTTCTTGGTGCCGATGGGCAGCACGTACCCGACGTACCCGCGCTGCTCGACCGACGAGTCGCCGTTGACGTTCGCGCCGCAGCAGTTGACCAGCTGGGCGGTGCGCCGGTCGAAGGCGAAGGTGCGCGTCATGGTCTGGAACGGCAGCTTGTTGGTCTGGTCGTAGACGTAGATGAACTGGTTCCACACCGCGGTCGAGGACGAGCCAGCCGCTGCGTTGCCCTTGATCGTGTACGTGGCCTCCATGTTCACGCCGGTGAGCTCGGTCAGCTTAGTCGGGCTGAAATAGGAAGCGTTGCTGTCGGTCAGCGTGACCGACGCGTACTCGTTCAGCGGGAACTTGAGCACTCTGCTGCTCACCCAGGTGGGCATGAGCACCGTGAACACAATGAGACACGTCCCAAGCCCGGCAAGTACCAGCCCGACACGACGACGCATCGATCCTCCTGAAAGCAGCGGAAACTGAAGTTACCTCGGGGTAGTATGGCCGATTCTGGCGCGAATTGCCTTGCTGTTCTAGCACATATCGGTAACGAGTTCCGCTTTTTTAGTCGGCGTTTTGCCGGCGCTTTTGCCGAACGCCCGGGCGGCGAGCCTCGGCCCGTTCGGGATCCCGTTCCCGGCAGGCATGATCGAGACGTGCTGCGGGCACCGGGAAGCCCGTCACGGCGGCTGGACCGCTCCGGTCAGCCGCTCCAGCGCAGTGGCCGGCCGGCGCACGGCGGCGCCCCCGGCGATGAGCTGGTCGAGCACCGGGCCCTCGGCTAGCATGTCGCCGTCCGGCCCGGCCACGATCCAGGCCCCGGGGCGGCCGGCCCGTGACGTCCCGGCCTGGACCGAGGCCTGGATCAGCGCGGCCATCCGCGCCGCGCTCCGGCCCCAGTCGAGCCGGGCCGCCCACCGGCGGCACGCCGACGCGATGGCGGCGCGGCGGGCCGGGTCGCTCAGTTCCTTCAGCGCCTGGTCCACCACGTCGGCCAGCTGTTCGCCGTCCCTGACCAGCCAGCCGGTCTCGCCGTCACGGACGGCGTCGCGCAGCCCGTCGACGTCGTAGGCGACCGTGGGCACGCCGAGCGCCGCGGCCTCGAGCACGCACAGCCCCCAGCCCTCGCCCTGCGAGGTGTTCAGGTGCAGCAGCGACGCCGCTACCAGCGCCTGCTTGGCCTGCTCCGGGACGAAGCCGCGGAGCCTGATGGCGGAATCCAGGCCACGGCCGGCTAGCTGCGCGGCCAGCGGCCCGGCGGCCGGGCCGTGGCCCACTACGTCGAGGACCGGGCGCTCCCCCGGCGGCCGCAGCTGCATCCGCTCGGCTACTCCGACGAGCAGTTCTGCTCTCTTGTGCGCGACGAGACGGCCCACCCAGACCAGGTTCTTCGCGCTGTCCCGGGCGACCGCGCCGGTCACGGGGCTGGCTGTGCCGTTTGGGACCAGGTAGATGTCACCGGTCCAGCCGAGGCGCTCGCGCATGGCGGCGACGGTGGACGGCGAGACGGCCACGCAGGCGTGCCGCCGGTACACCCGCCGCGCCGCCGGCCCCTCGAGCAGGCGGCCGAGCCCGGCCATCCACCGGCCGAAGTGGACGCCGAACTGGGCCGTGTGCACGTGGTGTACCACGCACAGCACGGGCACCCTCCCGGGCAGCACGAGCGGGGTGAAGAACGGGATCCCGTTCTGGCAGTCGAGCACGGCGTCGAAGGACCGGCGGTGCGCGAGCAGCCACAGGAGCACACAGGGATAGACGGTGAACCGGCCGCCGAGCCTGACGATCTCGATCCCGTCCCGGTCTTCCCTCCTGGCCTGGCCGCGGGCGCGGGCGGTCAGGAAGCGGACCCTGGCCCCCAGGCCGTGCAGCGCACAGGCCATCTCCCAGGCGTAACGCTCGGCTCCGCCCGCCTGCGGGTGCCACGGATCGCGCCAGTTGGCGATGGCGATCCTGGTGCCCCGCAGGTCGGTACCGCTCACCCTCATACCGTCATGTCGTGCTGACGGCGGCCGGCAGCGGCGGGGGGCCGACCGGCTCGCGCACCGGCTCGCGCACCGGCTGGGGCTCGGCCTGGGGCTCGGCGTGGAGGCGCAGCCAGAGGGCCGCGACGTCGCGGAAGACGGCGGCGGAGTGGCGCTGCACCGAGAACGTGGAGCCCGCCACATCCCGCCAGTGGACCGGGATCTCGGTCAGCGGCGCGCCCAGCCGCTGGCACCGGGCGATCAGCTCGATGTCGAAGGCGAAGCCGACCGTCCGCAGCGGCTCCACCGCGGCCCGGACCAGCGGCCCGGAGAAGAACTTGAACCCGCACTGGGTGTCGGTCGCGTCCGGGACGATCTGGCGGGCCATCGCACGGAACACCGCGGCGCCGACCCGGCGGACCGCGCTCGACCGGGCCTGGACGACCGACTCGCCGAGCGCCCGGGAGCCGATCACCAACGGGTGCCCGGCGGTCAGCAGGCTTAGCGCCGCGTCCAGGGCAGACAGCTCGGTGGCCATGTCCGCGTCGCAGAACCCGGCCAGCGGCGCCCGGGTGGCGAGCAGTCCGGCCCGCACCGCGATGCCCTTGCCCGGGCGCTCACAGCGCAGCAGCCGGACCGGAACCGGCTGCCGGGGCCAGCGCCGCACCACGTCGCCGGTACCGTCGGTGCTCGCGCTGTCCACCACGACGATCGCCGTCGGCAGCGGGAGCGTGGCGGCCTTACGGCACAGGGCGGCCAGCCCGTCGGGCAGCCTGCGGGCCTCGTTGCGCGCCGGAACGACGATCTCGAACGCTGGTGCGTGACCCCCGTACTGCGCGCTCACCACGGTCCGACGCCGTGTCAGCGCGTTCCGTACTGGTAGAGCGAGGCGTGGCTCGGGCTGCCGTTCGAGGCGCTGGAGAGCGCGTTCTCCACCACGGCCACCGCCCCGACGGCGATCACGATGCCCACGACGATAGCGATGATCAGACGGGACACGGGGCGCTCCTCCTCCGGCTTGATGGCTGGACAGTAGCGTTATACAGACCCAACTAGCTAGTAACGTGGTCAAAATGTAACAAGTACTGTTCCGCCTGGCTAGTCAGGTATCTGATATACGACCAGCTCAGGCTGGTTGTAAAGGGCTTTGCCGCCGGGTAGCCGGGCGCCCGCCGGCGTGTCTCGCGCGTCCTGCGGGTTCCGGGCGTCCGGCGGGGCGCCGTCGACGACGACGAACCGGACGCCCGCCGCCCGCAGCGCCGCGGTCAGCGGCCCGACCGAGCCGATGAGGCCGTCCAGCTGCCGCGCGCGCGGGTCGTCCGGCGCCAGCGCGGTGTTGCCGACCTCGGTCCCGTCGTTCCAGATGACCGGGCGCGACACCAGCCGGGGCCAGGCGTCGAGCATCACCTCACCGTGGTTCCAGGACGGCGTCCGGTCCGCCGACCACGGCAGCAGCAGCACCGCACCGGGCGCGCCGCTGGCGTCGATCGTGCGCGCCGCGGCCAGGTAGGAGGCGGGATACCAGGCCGGGCGCAGCCGCCCGGCCGCCCCCCAGGCCAGCCCCGGCAGCAGCAGCACCGGGGCGACCAGCGCGAACACGCCGAGGGCCAGGCCCGGGGCGTCGGACAGGGCCGGCGCCCGGTGCTTGCCGCCGGGTCGTTCAGTGGTTTTTTTCATGCCGAACGATCCGGGGTGCATGCTCCAGCTCACCGCGAGCCCGAATCCGATGGCTTCGGCCAGCGCGAGCGGGGCGGTGAACTGCTGGCCATCTCGCACGATGGCGAAGCCGGGCCAGAACCCGATCGCGCCGCGGAGCAGGGCGCGCCCGGCGGCGGTCACCCCGATGCTCGCGATCAGCAGGCCGGCCGCGGCGCCCAGCGCGAGGCCCAGCCACGGGCCGCGGGGCCCGTGGCTGGGGGGCCCGTGGCTGGGGGGCCAGTGCCGCCGGCCGAGCAGCACGTAGCCGGCGGCGGCGGCCAGCACGACCGCCAGCCAGACGGCGGACGAGGGGCCGCCGTACGCCTTCGGCACCGTCGTCGCGTTCCACGTCCCGCCCAGCATGACCAGGCTGCCGATGGTGCCGAACGGGGTGTCGGCCCGGGCCGCGAACGCGGCCACGCCGCCCGGATCGGCGTACACGGTGTGCAGCACGGACGGGATCAGCCAGGGCAGGCTGCCGGCGGCGAGCACGGCCAGCGCCACGGCTGCGGTTTTCCGGCTCCGGGTACACAGCGCGGCCGGGACCACCACCAGCGCGGTGATGGCCATGGCGGCGAAGCCGCCGACGGCGGCGGGCAGCAGCGCGAGGGCCAGGCGGGCCGCGCCGCGCTTCGTGCTGCCGTGGTCGAACATGATCATGGCCCGGAACACCCAGGGCAGCCCGGCGTAACCGAGCAGCAGCGCCCACTGGCCGATGATGAGCCGTTCCGCTACGTAGGGGTTCCAGGCATAGAACACCGCGGCGGCCAGGCGGGCGAGCACCGGCGCGCGGTCCAGCACGGCGGCCGCGCCCGAGCAGGCCAGCACGAAGATCAGCAGCAGCACCAGCTTCTGCACGATGTCGGCCGGGAGCAGGCGCGAGGCGACGGCGACGGCGAAATCGCTCGGCACCGCCCGGGGCGCCCCGCCGGCCAGCCCGAACATCGCCGCGGTGAACGGCTCGCGGGGCACGAACACCATGTCGTAGCTGAGCAGGAACCCGCGCCGCAGACCGGGGCCGAGCGCGAGCAGGACGAGGACGAGCCCGGGGAGGAGGGGTGGCATCGCCAGCGTGACGGCGCGGGCGCGCCGCCGGCCGTGGCCGGATGGCAGCCGCAGAGGCACGATCTCGCGATGATATCGCCGTGGCTGGCGGGCGGCCGCCAACCTGCGCGGGTCTGTTGTTTCATGCGCGTTACGGTGCAGATAGGGGCGGCAGACACCCGCCAAAGCCACAAAATCTTGCTTACATATCTTTTCTATATCGTTCTTCTGCGTTACTCTCACCGGGAGTCGACTCGCCGCAACTCAGCCAGCCCGACAAAGATCGAAGCTCTCGAAATGGGCACGACCTGCCCGTTTGTCGGGCCCGCTACCGACAGACACAAGGAGCCTGAATGCTACGACGATGGGGCATCCTGCTGGCCATGCTGACCGGCGCGGCCCGGTCCTCGGCCGAGGTCATCGTGGAGGCGCCGTGCTGCACCGCCAGCGGCGGCGTCCTGCCGCTGGCCGACTTCGGCACGGTGAACATCACCGGTTCGCTGGCCAACGGATCCGCCCTCGGCACCGCCGGCGGCGTGACCCAGATCATCATGGTCGACAGCGCCGGACGCGACAAGGACACCGTCTCCTCGCTCACTAGCGGGGAGAACTTCAGCGCGACCTGGCAGCGCAGCAACTAGGCCGCATCGGTAATCCCGCTCACACGTCTCGCACCCGCCGGGCCCCGGCGGGTGCGAGGCCGGGCGCTCGCCCGCGACGCGATCATCGTGGATCGAAATACCTGCCATAGCAGGACTAGCGATCCGCGATCACGAACTGGCCGCGCGGGGCATGCGCTGGTTAGGGGGCGGGGTGCGGAGCCAGGCGGTGGTGTCGG
>WNGH01019505.1_pt1 | contig 10953 bp, 11 predicted proteins | sample 5400631 | NCBI WGS metagenome assembly WNGH01 (sample SAMN13153373, study PRJNA577476) | soil metagenome | isolation source: 115 cm soil or saprolite under Garry oak tree replicate 1 | place: USA:California | collected 2016-06-15 | reverse complement strand
CCTTTGGATTTGAGGATGGTTGGCGGGTCATTTGGCGCCGCGGAGCGCGTCGAAGGCCCAGCCGCCCAGGGCGAGCAGCACGAGGGCCAGCACGAGGGAGGCAAGGAAGAGCCGGCGCTTCATGCCGCCTCTCCCGTCTCGAGGACGGGCCCGACCGGCGTGGCCGGGTGCCCGGTCGCCGACAGCGCCCGGCACCAGGCTGTCGGATCGGCGGAATCGCCCTCGTAGAAGACGACGAACCGATCCTTAGCCGACCAAGGCGTCAGGCCGTGGACTTCGGGGAAGACGAAGAGTTCCCAGCGGGCAGTCGCGAACGAGACTGCGTCGTCGAGACCGTGGATTGTGAGTTCGTAGGCGTTCACTTGCTCGAGGCTCCTTGGGGAGTCAGGGCCCGCTCCCGGAAGGAAGCGGGCCCGAGGGAGGGCAGGACTCAGCGGTGGTCCCGCCCGTGGGGGAGGAGGAAGTTGGTCGTGACGTAGTCGGCGATCTGCGTGCCCAGCTGCTCGCCAGCCACTTGGTCGAAGCGGAAGTGCTGCCCGGCGTAGATGCGGCTGAGGCTGGCCTCGTCGGCCGCGTCGGAGAAGCTCGTGAAGGTGCGTTCGACTCCCGGCAGGACTTCGGAGGTGACTGCGAAGTCCTCGTTGTTGCCGAAGAACCTCGAGAGCACGTCTGCGCCTGCCGCGCTGACGACCGCATGTGCGCCCGGGTAGGAGGGGTCCAAGGCGGTCGTGGCGAGCGGCGTCCAGTTCGGGTCGGCGGCGGTTGCCGGATTTCCGTCGTTGTCCGCCGCCCGGATCGCGGTGATCGGCCGCCAGAAGTGGTACGTGTACTTGGCGTCGTAGAAGGCGATCACCGAGTCGGCGAGCGTCAGGTCGAGGAGGGCGAAGAGGCGCGTGTTCTGCTCCAGGGCCGTCCCGTGTGCCAGCGCTGCCGTCTGGGCGATCTCGTTCCAATAGTTCTGGATCGGAGCCCCCCAGAAGCGGGCGATCTGGGTCTGGTCTGCCGTGCGCGTCAGGCTGCCCACTGCGCCGAGCGACTTCACCTCGTCGAATGAATCGGTGTACGAGGGGCTCGTCAGCGCCGGGGGCGGCGGGGGCCGGAACTGGTTCGCGCTCCGCAGCGCGAACGGCTGCACGAAGGGCCAGTGCGTGAACACGGGCTGCGCGAATGCGGGCGGCGTGAGCTGGTAGTCGCCGGGATTCGACCCCGGCACGAACGGGATCGGCGTGGCTGCGGAGCCGTCGCCGGCGCGCAGCGTGAGGATTGCCGCGGCGGCTTCTTCGCCGACCCTGACGCCCTGATCCTTCGCCTTACCATCCGGAACCTGAGACAGCGCCCCGGCGAGGTCGGCGTCGAGGATGGCTGCTTGGGCGGGATAGAGCCGCACGAGTACCGCGTGTGCGGCGGCGGCGGCAGCCGCCGGTTCAGAGGCGTGCCGCGGCGCACTGAGGTCGACGACGTAGGGCGCGTTCGTCTTCGCGATCGCGTTGACGGCGTCGTAGACCGCCGCGTGCAGAATCGCCATGCTGCGGGTCGGGTGGATCGTCGCCGGCTGGGCGCCGGGGGTCCTGAGGATTCCGAGCAGGATTCGGTTCCACTGGATCACCTGGTCGGGTGAGGTCGCCGGCGCGGCAGTGGCGGGTGGTGCATTCGTCGAACGAGTCGGCCGTGCGACGCGCGCATAAGCGTTGGCGGCGAGGACGACTGCCGCCCCGACGGCGCCGAGGGCCATCCCGAAGGCGAACAGCCGGAAAGAGAAACGTTTCACTGGAGAGCTCCTTTTCTGTAGATGGTCGGGTCTGGTTGAAGCGTTCGGATGAAGGAGTCGAAGGTCCACCGATCGCCGTCGAAGAGCACGGCGAGCACGTCTTCACGCGCCGTGACGAAGACACCGCGGACCTGGTCGCAGGCGACGAGCGCCCACTGCAGAGAGCGCCGCTCGCGCGCCGTCGCCGCCCAGCTGATGTCGAGCTCGAAGACGCTCACGAGATCGGGTCGAGCGGGTAGAGGAGCGACTCGGGCCCCGACGCAGGCTCGCCGTCGCCGAGGCGTTTGAAGCTGTGGATCCGCGCGGTCCCGGCTGCGCCGTCGACCCGGCTGACGCTGTAGATCGGGCCGAGGACGAGGCGCCCGTTGCGAATCGAGAACTGGTAGCGGTCGAGCGCCCGCGGGGCCGGCCCGGCCGTGCGATTGCCCTCGGTGTCGAACTGGCTGCCGTGACAGGGGCAGCCGAAGCCTCCCGCGGGCAGAGTCGGTACGACCTTGATCTCGCCGACGTTAGTCCGCCGGAACCTCTCTTTCTGGACGAAGATCGGTCCGTTCGGCTGCGTCGGACAGCCGACGTGCGTGCAGCGGCTTGACATGATCGTGAAGCTCGGCGACTTGCCGACGAAGCCGTTGTTCCGGACGAATGCCGCCCGGCGAGAGATCTCGCCGGCCTGAGGGTCGGACAGGAACGTGGCGATCACGAACTCGCCTTCCGGAAATGCGCCGATCGGCCCGAGGTCGATCGCCCGCGCCTTGGTGTGGCTGAACGCCGGCAGGACCGCCGCGCCGATCGCGGGCAGCGCCACACCGGCGGCGACCAGGCCACCGAGGCCTAGGGTCGCACGCTCGAGGAGACGGCTGCGCGGGAACCTCTCGCCCTCGTTGGTCGCGGGTTCGAGCGACTTGGTCTGAGCCGGGGATCGTTTTCCGCTGCCGCGAATCCACGCGACGGCTGCCAGCACGGTGATCGCGACGCCGGCCGGCGCGATCACTTCGAGGTTCACGACGAGGCCGGCCAAGATGACGGCGACGCCGATTGCGAACACGATCGGCGCCAGCGTCGGGCCGGCTTGTTGTTCGTTGAGCTTGGGGTCTGGGGCCATCTCGCCTCTCCCGTAGGACTCCGCGTGAGCCCTCGAGGCTCCGCGTGGGAAAGAGGCGACCTTGGCCTCGCCGGCACCTTTCGTGGGTGCCGCTTCTCGACCGTAGCAGCAGCTGCCGACCCTGCGGCGGTTCGTCTATTGCTTTTGCGTTAAGCCGGCTTCAGCGGGAACACGATCCCGTCCGCTGTCGTTGATCGGCTTGTGGGGAGAGACCTCCAGGGTTTAGTGACCGCGAACAATCTGCCCGCGAGTCTCGAGCTTGACTTTCGCGTGTCCGCGCTCCGAGTCGGTTGGTGGCTGGGCTGGGCGGCGCTCGTATCCGTCGTCGTTGGGATCGCCGTCGGAGTCGATGCAGGCCACCGCTGGCTGTTGCTCGCACTCGCGGCCGCGGCTGCGGCCGGCAACCTCGCCGCGATGGTCGTCCCCTGGCGGGAGTGGCTCGGTAAGGGGCGAGGGTCTGCCCTGCTCGACGTCTGGTCCGGCGCACTGATCGCATTCGTCGTGCTGCTCGTAGGCGTCGGCGGTTCGTCCTTCTCGCTCCTTCTCTTCCTGGCGGTTCCCTTCGTTGCGGTCGTACAGGTGGGGCGCCGGCGTGTTTTGTGGCTCGCGACGACAGTCGTGGCCTGCGTGATCGTCACTGTGGTTGTGTCATTGCCAGCCGGAGCGACTGCAATGCGGCTTGCGATTCTGGCCGCGGTCGTCGGCGGCGCGCTCGTCGTCGCGCGTGCGCTGCGGCGGGAAGCTGCGGCGGGTGCCGAGGCTGCGGCACGCGCGGAACGGGAGCGAACGCTTCTCGCGGATGCAGAGCATAGGGTCAAGAACAGCCTCCAGACCGCGGCCGACCTGCTCTTGCTCGGACGACCCGACGGCAGCGCCGGGCTTCAGTTCGATCTCACCGCGTCACGGATCCGCTCGCTCGCGGCAGTGCATCGCCTGCTGAGCGAGACGCCTGAGGAACACGTTCGCGCCGACCAGCTTCTCTCGCAGATCGTGGAGGACGTCGACGTGTCTCTCGTCCTCGACGCCGAGCCCGTGACCCTCGATGCTGCGTCCGCCCAACGACTAGGGCTTGTAGCCAACGAGCTGGTGACGAACGCGGTTCAGCACGGTTCTCCGCCCTTGTTCGTCAAGCTCGAAGGCGGTTCGCGAACCCGTTTGCGCGTCGAGGACGCTGGCGGGGCGCGCAACGGCAACAGCTCTGGGCTCGGCCTGGAGCTGGTGCGGCGAATGGCCGAGGAAGGCCTCGGCGGCTCGTTCGAGCTCGTCGAGCGAAGCGGCGGCGGGACGCGCGCGGAGCTCGTTTTCTGATGCGCATCCTGATCGCCGAGGACGATCCGGTGATCGCCCTCGCTCTCGCCGAGCGGGTCAGGTCTCTCGGCCACGAGCCGCTCGGCCCGGTCGGCGACGGCGAGCAGGCGGTTGCCGAAGCGGCGGCGACTGGGCCTGATCTCTACCTCTTCGACGTCGAGATGCCGAAGCTCGACGGGCTAGCGGCCGCCGCCGAGCTCACCGCGCGTGGCCTGGGCCGCCCTGTTGTCGTGATCACCGGGGTCGACGACCGCGGCCTGATCGAGCGATCGGTGGCGACGGGCGCCGGCGCGTACCTGACGAAGCCGGTCGACACGCGGGAGCTCGAGGCTGCGATCTCGCTTGCCGCGGCTCGCCACGCTGAGCTCGAGGGCGTGCAGGCCGAGCTTGCTCAGACGAAGCAGACGCTCGAAGAGCGAAAGATCATCGAGCGCGCGAAGGGCCTGCTGATGAAGGCGCTCGGGCTGGCCGAGCCCGATGCGTTCCGCCGGCTTCAGCTCGCGGCGCGAGAGCGGAATCTGCGGCTCGTCGACGTGGCGCGCGTGATCGTCGAGCAGCAGGACATCTTGGAATCGCCGGCAGCGAAGAAATAGCGCGCTTCTGAAGCAGATCCGCCACAGCGCCGTCACGCGACGGGGCTAGGGTGGCCGGGTGGACGCGTCGGCGATCTTCGAGGGGTTGAACCCCGAACAGCGGCGTGCCATCGAGACGGTGCGCGGGCCAGTGTGCATCCTCGCGGGCGCGGGCTCGGGCAAGACGACGACGATCACGCGGCGGATCGCAAACCAGGTCGCCACGCGTGCGTTCTCAGCCGACCAGATCCTCGCCGTCACCTTCACGGACAAGGCAGCGCGCGAGATGCGGAGCCGCTTGGAACAGCTCGGCGCCGGCGGCGTCCGCGCGCGGACGTTCCATTCGGCCGCGTTCGCGCAGCTGCGCTGGTTCCGCGGCGAGCCGCCCGGGCAGGTCCTCGCGTCCAAAGCTCTGATGCTCCGGCAGATCGGCAACACGCTGCCGATGCCGTACAAGTTCCGGCCCGCGGTCGATCTCGCGACCGAGGTCGAGTGGGCGAAGAACCGGCGGCTGACGCCCGAGACCTACCGCCGTGGTCTGAACGGCCACGAGCCGCCGATCCCGGACGACCTGATGGCCCGCGTCTTCCGCGAGTACGAGCGGCGCAAGGAGGCTTCCGGCGCGATCGACTTCGAGGATTTGCTCGGTCTGGCGATCAAGCTGCTCGAGGACGAGCCCGAGGCGCTCGCGCAGGTGCACGAGCGCTATCGCGCCTTCACGGTCGACGAGTACCAGGACGTCAACCTGCTGCAGCAGACGTTGCTCGAGCTCTGGCTCGGCGACCGCGACGAGCTCTGCGCGGTCGGCGACGACTACCAGTCGATCTACGCCTTCACGGGCGCGACTCCCGAGTACCTGCTGGCGCTGCCGCAGCACTTCCCGAATGCGACCGTCGTTCGGCTGGAGGCCAACTACCGCTCGACGCCGCAGGTGCTCGGCCTCGCGAACCGGCTCGTCCCGCGGCTCGGCGGCGCCGAGAAGCATCTGCGCGAGACGCACGGGCCGGGCCCGGAGCCCGAGCTGCGCGGCTTCGACGGCGGCGATGCCGAAGCGCAGTTCGTCGTCGAGCGCGTCCGCGAGCTGCACGCCGCCGGCACGCCCCTCGAGGAGATGGCCGTGCTGATCCGCCTGAACGCGCGCTCGGTCGACTTCGAGGAGGCCTTCAGCGACGCGGAGATTCCCTTCCAGGGCGCGGCTCTGCTGACGCGCGACGCCGCCCGTCAGCTGCTCAAGGCGCTCGGCGGCTCGACGTCACGCACGGTTGCGTACGAAGTCCGGCGCCTCGCCCTCGAGCACGGCTGGGAGGAGACGCCGCCTCCGGACCTGGGAGAACGTGAGCTGACGCGGCAGAGCGACCCGGCGCCCAGGGAGGCGTTCACCTGCTGACGCTGCACCGCGCCAAGGGGCTCGAGTGGGACGCCGTCTTCCTGCCCCGGATCGAGGAGCGCGAGCTCCCGTGCAAACAGGCGCTCGGCGACGACAAGGCGATCGCGGAGGAGCGGCGGCTGCTCTACGTCGGCATTACAAGGGCCCGCAAGCACCTCGCCTTGACCTGGACGCGCCGGCCGAGCCGTTTCCTCGCCGAGCTCGGGGTCGAGACTCGCCGCGAAGCGGCCCCGCGCCGCTCGGAGGAAGAGCTACCGCCGGCCTTCCGGACGCTGAAGCAGTGGCGGCTCGAGCGAGCGAAGGCCGACGAGGTGCCGGCCTACGTCGTCTTCCACAACTCCACGCTCGAGCAGATCGCCGAGCGAGGGCCGCGAACGCTCTCGGAGCTCGCAGCGGTGCCGGGCGTCGGCCCGACGAAGCTCGAGCGCTACGGCGAGGAGGTCCTCGCCGCGCTCGCGGTTGCCTGAACGCAATAGTCAGTGCCTCACCCGGCGATACACGCCGGCCTCTCGCCCGCGATCACGCGGCGCCAGAGTCCACCCTCGCCCTTGCCAAGGCTCCAAGCCTTGGCCGCGGACGATGGCAGCCTCTGGCTTGGTGCTCGCAACCGAGAGACTCGGCAGCATCACCGCGTGAGGCACTACGCCCTCCTTCATAATGAACGCTTATGGATACGCGTCAGCTTTCCGCCTTCTGCGAAGTCGTCGACCGCAAGAGCTTCTCGCAGGCCGCCGAGCGGCTCGGGGTGACCCAGCCGGCCGTCAGCCTTCAGATTCGCTCGCTCGAGAAGCGGCTTGGGACGAAGCTGCTCGACCGCTCGGGGCGACGGGTCGAGCCGACTGAGGCGGGGCAGCGCCTCTACCGGGCCGCGCAGCGCATGCTCGCGCTCGAGGGGCAGCTGCTCGACGAGCTCGCAGGAGACGGCGACGTGCTGCGTGGCGAGCTTGCGCTCGGCGCCTCGACCGGGCCGGGTGGCACGGTCGTCCCGGTGCTGCTCGGCGAGTTCCAGCGCACGAACCCTGAGTTGAGTGTCGCGCTGTCGATTTCGGACACGAATCGGGTGATCGAGCAGGTGGCCGAACGCGAGCTCGAGCTCGGCATCGTCGGCGCCGCGCCGCGCCACCGCGGGGTCGTCTTCGAGCCCTTCTTCCGCGATGAGGTGATCCTCGTCGTCCCTCCCGGCCACGCTTTCGCGGGCAGGCAGGTGACGCTCGACGAGCTCCGGGGCGAGCACCTGATCCTGATGCAGGAAGGCGCCGGCGTCCGCCAGGTCATCGAGGACGAGCTACGTGGCGGCCCTCTCCGCCTGCGCGATCTCGATGTCCGGCTCGAGCTCGGGCTGCAGGAGTCCGTGAAGAGCGCGGTTGCCGCCGGCTTCGGCGTCACCTTCATCTCGCGCTCGGGCGTCGAGGCCGAGCTCGCGGCGGGCACGCTGGCTGCGGCCCGGGTCAAGGGCCATGAGCCCGTCCGTGAGATCTCGCTCGTGCGACCGGCCGGACGCTCGCCGACACGAGCAGCCGAGGCGTTCGTCGACTTCGCCCGGGCCAAGCTCGCGGCGTGATCGTCCGGTGGGGTCTTCGGGAACTCCCCGGGCTCCTGGGGGAGCTCGGGATCGAGCGGCCGTTCCTGATCGCGAGCGAGCGCTGGTCGGAGCTCGACCTGCCCGCAGTGGGACGCTGGAACGAGGTGCCGAGCCACCGGATCGACGAGATTGCCGCGGCTGCCGAGGGCGCCGACGGGCTGTTGGCGGTCGGCGGCGGCAGCGCGATCGACCTTGCGAAGGCCGTCTCGGTCGCAACCGGTCTGCCGGTTGTCTCGGTGCCGACCACGTACGCCGGCGCCGAATGGGCCACGAACTTCGGGATCCGCGACCCGGAGCGCCGGATGCAGGGCGGCGGGTCGGGAGCGGATCTCGCCGGCATCGTCTACGACCCCGACCTGAGCCTCGGGCTCCCGCTCGACGTGACGGTCGGCACCGCCATGAACGCGCTCGCGCACTGTGCTGAGGCGCTCTACGTCAAAGGGCGGAGTCCCCAGGCCGACGTGCTCGCGATCGAGGGCGCTCGGACGATCAACGAGGCGCTGCCGCGGGTGGCCGCTTTCGGCGAGGACCGGCAGGCGCGGACGAAGCTGCTCGCGGGCGCCGATGTCGCCGGACATGCGCTCGGGCTCGCGGGGCTGGGTCTGGGTCACGCCATGGCGCAGGCGGTCGGCGGCCGCTATGGGCTGCCGCACGGTGCGCTGAACGCGATCTGCCTCCCTGCTGCGCTGCGGTTCAACCGGCCGGTTGCCGGCGAGGAGATCGCCCGCTTCGCGGAAGCCCTCGCAACGGACGATCCCGTGGGGCGGGTACAAGAACTGGCGTTGCTCGGCGGATTCGAGCGCCTGCGCGATCTCGGCGTGCCCGAGGAGGACCTCGACGAGCTGGGCCACGCCGCGTCGCAACGGGGTGGAGCAAAGGCGAACCCCCGGCAAGCTGAGCCTGCCGAGGTCGCCGAACTCCTACGTTCCGTCTGGTGAGGCCGGACTAATGGCCGTCAAATGCGCTCGAGGCGATCATCCGGCCTCCTTCCTTTGATCTGGCGATTTCGGGGCATAGGCAGAGCCACAGGTTGACGCACGAGCGGCCGGGTGACGGCTCCCGGCCGCTTGCGCGCGCCCCTCTCCGCCGCAGAAGCTCCGCGTCCGAACCGGGCTCTTCAAGCTGGCTGTGCCTTCGGTCGGCACTTGCGGTCTCCTCTCACGGTCTGCGGCTCTTCCTTGACTGACGGCGAAGCGATGTTCCCACCACCCGCTTAAGCTCCGCTTAAGGCGCTCGCTTGCGACGCCGAACTGAAGGAGGCGGAACAATCGAAATGCGGCTCGAGTACCGGATTCTCGGCCCGCTCGAGGTGCGGCGCGGAACGGACGTCGTTTCGGTCGCGGGCGGCAATCAGCGCAAGGTGCTCCTGGCGCTCGCGCTCGAGCCGAACCGCTCGGTTTCCCGCGAGCACCTGATCGACGCGCTCTGGGGCGAGCGCCCTCCGGCGCGGGCAAAGAACGCCCTGCAGGTTCATGTCTCCGGGCTCCGCGACGTGCTCGAGGTCGGCGTCGATCGCGGCGCGGTGCTCGCGACCACCCCGACCGGCTATCAGTTGAACGCGCCGGAAGAGACGATCGACAGCAGGCGCTTCGAGCGGCTCGCCGCTGAAGGCCGCGCCGCCCTCTTTGCCGAAGACGCCGAGCTCGCCGCGCGGCTCCTGTCCGAGGCAGAGGCTCTCTGGCGGGGACCTGCGCTCGTGGACGTTGTCTATGCCGAGTTCGCTGCGCACGAGGCCGCACGGTTGGAGGAGCTCCGTCTGAGCACGTTCGAGGATCTCGCGGATGCCGAGCTCGCGCTCGGACGCCACGAGCAGCTGATCCCTCCCCTCCAGGCCTTCGTCGCGGTTCAGCCCCTGCGGGAGCGCGCTCGGGCGCAGTTGATGCTGGCTCTCTACCGGGACGGCCGCCAGTCGGATGCGCTCGCGGAGTACCGCGCCGCACGCGAGACCCTGGTCGAGGAGATCGGAATCGAGCCCGGGCCGGCGCTGCAGGCGCTCGAGCGGGCGATCCTTGTCCAGGACGAGAGCCTGGCGGCGGCGGGCGGCGCCGCGCGCCGGGTCGACCTGCCCGCCGCGCCGACACCGCTGCTCGGGCGCGAGCGCGAGCTGGCCGAGGCCGCCGACGTTCTGCAATCCGGACGGGCGCGTCTGCTGACGCTGACCGGGCCTGGCGGGATCGGGAAGACGAGGCTCGCGACGGAGGTTGCACGGCGGCTCGCGTCGGACGAGCGCCGCGGGGCCTTCTTCGTCGATCTCTCGCATCTCTCAGATACTGGGCTGGTCGCCTCGACGATCGCGAACGCACTTCACCTCAGCGCCGGTGGACGGCCGGTCGAGGAGGCGCTCGCCGACCACCTGGCGGACGAGCCGCCGCTGCTTGTGCTCGACAACTTCGAGCAGCTGACGGAGGCCGCGCCGCTGCTCGGCCGCCTGCTCTCGGCGTCGCCCGAATTGCAGCTGCTCGTCACGAGCCGCGCCGTCCTCCATCTGACCGGCGAGCACGAGTTTCCGGTTGGCCCGCTGGCGCTGCCCGGGGAAGGGGACGACGACGAGGCGGCACGTGCGGCACCCGCTGTCGCGCTCTTCGTCGCCCGCGCGCAGGCTGCGAAGCGCGACTTCGAGCTCGCGGCAGAGAACGTCGCCGACGTCGTCGCCCTCTGCGCCGCGCTCGACGCGCTGCCGCTCGCGATCGAGCTGGCCGCGGCTCGCGTAAAGATCCTGAGCCCCGGCGAGCTGCTAGCACGCTTCGGCAAGCGGCTCGAGCTGCCCGCCGCCGTCCAGGATGCGCCGGAACGCCACCGCACGCTCCGCGCCGCGATCGACTCCAGCTACGAGTTGCTCGACGACGCCGAGCGGCGGCTGTTCGGCCGGCTCTCCGTCTTCGTCGGCGGCTGGACGCTGGCGGCCGCCGAATCCGTCTGCCACAGCGAGGAAGGCGACGACGTGCTTCCGCTGCTCGGTTCGCTGGCCGACAAGAGCCTGGTCGTCGACACGGGCTCGCACGTGCGGCGGTTCACGATGCTCCAGATCGTCCGCGAATACGCGCTCGAGCGTCTCGTGGCCGCCGGCGAGGAGGTCGACCTTCGCAGGCGCCACGCGGCGTACTTCGGCGGCGTCGCAGAGGAGGGCGAGCCGGAGCTGAACGGGTCGAGCCAGGACGTTTGGGCGGCGCGCCTGGACCTCGAGCGCGACAACTTCCGAGCCGCGCTCGCATTCGCCCTCGAGAGCGGCGACGG
>WNGH01012603.1_pt1 | contig 10955 bp, 13 predicted proteins | sample 5400631 | NCBI WGS metagenome assembly WNGH01 (sample SAMN13153373, study PRJNA577476) | soil metagenome | isolation source: 115 cm soil or saprolite under Garry oak tree replicate 1 | place: USA:California | collected 2016-06-15 | reverse complement strand
TGCTCAGGGCCGCCCACCGAGTGGGCGTGCGAGGGCGTTCTCGATCGCGGGCAGCGCGTCGAGCAACACGCTGCCGACGGTCTGGAGACTCCGCGCCGACACCTTGTCGAGCGTGTCCTCCGGCGTGTGCCACGGCGGGTAGTAGAAGTCGATCAGCAGCGTCGCGGGCACCCCCAGGCGCATGAACGGCGCATGGTCATCCTCGACCGCGAGCGAGTCGGGGAGGAAGTGGGGGGCGTGGCCGAGCCGCGCCGCGCTGGCCCAGATGATATCGGTCAGCCAGCCGGTGGATGAGGCCTCGCGCCGGATGCCGAGATTCCGATCGCCGATCATGTCAGCCACGATCACGGCGCGCGGCAGGCGTCGCGCCTTGTCGAGCTCGATCGCCATCCGCCGTGATCCGTAGAGGCTGTCGACCGCGGTCCACGCCTCGCGAGCCTCCTCGCCGTCGAACCACACGATCCAGTACGTGTACTCGCGCGGCCGCTCGCGGAGCTCGCGCGCCAGCTCGATCAGGAGCGCGGTGCTCGAGCCGCCGTCGTTCGCGCCCACGAACTTGAACTCGCGGAACCACTTGGTGTCGTAATGCCCGGCGATGAGGATCACGTCGGGGCGGCGTCCCGGCAATACGGCGACGATGTTGGCCATCGGCAGGCGGCCGTGGGGCGTGTCGGCGTCGAACGGCTCCACGCGCGCGGTCACGCCGGCCGTCCGGAGCGCCTCGACGATGTACTGGCGCGCCCGGACGCCGCCCGCCGATCCGGCCGTGCGCGGGCCGATGGTCACGAGCCGCTCCACGTGGCGCAGCGCCGCGGCGCCGTCGAACGTCGCCGCGGCTCGTCGCTCCTGCGCGGCGAGCGGCGCGAGCCCGGCCAGGAGCATCGCGGCCAGCGCCAGCCCCGCGCCAATCAGCTTCATTCGGGCTTCGTTCCGACGGCGCCGTAGTAGTTCAGCGTCATGACGAACGCGCCCTCCGCGACGACCTCGGTGAACCCGTCGAGCCAGCGCGTGGCCGCCGGCGCATCGACGATGCCGAAGCGCAGGGCGCGCTCGGCGCGGCGCTCGAGGAAGGTCTTGGTCCACGGCTCGAGCGTGGTGTCCTGGTAGACGTCGGTCAGCAGGCGCACGCCGTCGAGACCCGCGCGACGCAGGAGGCCCGGGAGCCGGCGGCCACTGTGCGGCTCGGGATAGATGTGCTCGGCCACCCCCTGCATGATCCGATCGGTCAGCTCGCGGTCGGGATGGGTCAGCGCCACCACGCCGAAGTCCTGATCCTGAAGTCCGACGCGCCCGCCCGGCCGCGTCACTCGCGCCATCTCCTGCACGATCCTGAGCGGGTCGGCGACGTGGAGAATGACCGTGATGGCGAGCGCGGCGTCGAATCGATTGGCGGCGAACGGCAGCTGCCCGCCGTTGCCGAGCCGGAGCGCGACGCGGGACCGGCGCGCGGCCTCGCGGCAGAGCTGACGCGCGCGGGCCAGGAGGAGGCGGCTCGGGTCGATGCCCACGACCTCGCCGCGGCGGCCGACGAGCGCGGCCAGGTCGCGAACGACCACCCCGGTGCCGCAGCCGACCTCCAGCACGCGATCGCCGGGCCCGACCGGGACGAATCTCAGGAAGCGCCGGCGCAGCCGGGCCTGGGTCGGCGTGCGCCCACGCGCCTCGAGCCCGGCCGCCATCTCCTCCACGTTCGCCTGGGCATCGGCGTCGCGCCAGGGATCGGGAGGACGGCGAGGCGTGCTCGCGCGGCTCGCCGGAGCGGCCGTCCCCGAGCGGTGAGATCTCACGCGGGAGGGATCAGCGGCCCGTGTCGAGGCGGGCGCACTGCTCGCTGCAGAAGTAGCGTACGCCGTCGGCGGTCGTGCGGCGGACCGCACGCGATTTCACGATGTACGTCTGGCACACCGGGTCCTTGACGAGCTCGTCACCGACGGTGGTCGGCAGGGGCCGGGCGGGCAGGCGAAGCCGACGCAGGGTGGGGAGCAGGATCATGACCGCGACGACCGCGAAGATGAGAAACGGCAGCAGCCGCATGAGACTCAGCGATCAGGCTTGATCGACACCGCCCGGAGAAACTCTTTGTCCTGGGCGGTCAGCTCCGCCGAGACGGTGACGCCCTTCTTGCTGCCGGCGAAGAAGATTCCAGTATCGGCGCCGCGCCTGAGAATCTCCTGGACCGCGTCACGCGCCGCATCGGCGGCGGCCAGGGACACTTCGACCGTCTGCAAGAGCTTCTTGAGGAGCGCGTCGATCTGGCGTTCCCGGGCCATCGCGTCTCCTACGATATCATAGGGGCCGTGAACGCAGCCTGGACCCGCCTGTCGTCGTCTGCCCGTTACGCGCGCGGCAAGCTGACGCTGCGCGAGGATGCGTGGCGCCTGCCGGACGGCCAGGAGGTCGTCTATCCGGTTCTCGCCGTAGGCGTCACGGTCGGCGTGCTGGCCTTCGTCGACGCCGCCCGGGTGCTGCTGATCGCGCAATACCGACACCTGCAGGGCGCGGTCTCGTGGGAGCTGCCGGGAGGCGGCGCGCAGGCCGGCGAGGATCCGGTGACCGCGGCCCAGCGCGAGCTGCGCGAGGAGGGCGGCTACCGCGCCGAGCGCTTCGCCTTCTTGACGCGCTTCTACCCATCCAACGCCTATCTCGACGAGGTCGCGTACTGCTACGCGGCGTACGGGCTGACGCCCGACCCCCTGCCCGCCGACGACGACGAGTTCATCGAGCGCCGGGTCGTCCCGCTCGCGGAAGCGGTGCGCATGGCCCTCGACGGCGAGATCACCGAGTCGGTCTCGAAGATGACGCTGCTGCAGTACGCCGCCCGGCCGCCCGAGCGGTCGTAAGCGACGGCCCTCAGGCCAGCGCCCGGTCGAGGTCGTCGATCAGGTCGTCCGGATGCTCGAGGCCGATCGACAGCCGCAGGAGATTCTCCGGAGTGCGCGTGCCCGGGCCCTCGATCGAAGCGCGATGCTCGACGAGGAGCATCCCGCCGAACGCCGCCATCTGACGGCGCGCGACGTCGTGGGCCGGATGCGTCGGGAGCCCGGGGTAATGGACCGCCTCGACGCGTGAGTGGCCGTGCAGGAACGTGGCGACCCGCAGCGCGTTGTCCGAGTGGGCGCGCACCCGGTACGGCAGCGTGCGGATGCCGCGGCGAACGAGCCAGCAGTCGAACGGCGACGGCACGGCGCCGCCCGAGGCCTGGATCGCGCGGATACGCTCGAAGACCGCGTCGCGAGTCCGGGTCACGACGGCGCCGCCGAGCACGTCGCCGTGGCCGCCCAGGTACTTCGTCGTCGCGTGCAGCACGAGATCGGCGCCGAGCTCGAGGGGCGCCTGGAGCACCGGCGTGGCCGTGGTGTTGTCGCACACGTAGAGCGCGCCGGCGCGCCGGGCGATCTCGCCGATCGCCGCGATGTCGGTCACCTTCCACAGCGGGTTCGACGGCGTCTCCACCCAGACGAGCCGCGTGTTCGTCCGGATGGCCGCCCGCGCGGCCGCCGCGTCGGTCATGTCGACGAACGTGGTGTCGAGCTTCCACCGGGCGAACGTCTCGCGCAGGAGGCGCGAGGTCCCGTGATAGGCGTCCAACGGCGCGACGACGTGGTTCCCCGGCTCGAGCGCGAGCAGGATCGCGGCGGTGGCGGCCGACGCCGACGCGAAGGCCGCGGCGTCCTCACCGCCCTCGAGGGCGGCCAGGCATTCCTCGAGCGCGGCGCGGTTCGGATTGTTGTTACGCGCGTACAGGAACCCGCGCGGATACGAGCCATCGGCGTCGCGCTCGAAGGTCGTCGACGGATGGATGGCGGGGGTGACGGCGCCGGTCCCGGGATCGACGCGCGTTCCGGCGTGGACGGCGACCGTCTCGATCCGCCGCTCGTTCATCCGGCGGTAAAGCCGCCGTCCACCACCAGCTCCGCGCCGGTCATGAACGAGGATTCGTCGCTGGCGAGGAACAGCGCGACGTAGGCGATCTCGCGCGGCTGGGCGATCCGGCCGAGCGGAATGCCGGTCTCGAACTCCTTGCGGATCGCCTCGGTGAGATACGGCGCCTGCAGCGGCGTGTCGACAATGCCCGGATGGATCACGTTGCAGCGGATCTGGTCGCGGGCGAACTGGATCGCCAGCGACTTGGTCAGCGAGATGAGCGCGCCCTTCGCCGCGGTGTAGGCATCCTGGGCCCGCGTGAAGCCGGCGAGCGCCGAGACCGAGCCCATGTTGATGATGGAGCCGCCGCCGGCGCGCCGCAGGTGCGGAATGCCGTGCTTGGTCACCCAGAACACCGACTTGAGATTGATCGCCATCACGCGGTCCCACCAGCGCTCGTCGGTCTCGAGCACCGAGCGGTCGCGGTCCTTCCACAAGACGCCGGCGTTGTTGTGGAGCACGTGCAGCGCACCGAAGCGCCGGGCGCCCTCCTCGACCATGCGCTGCACGTCGGCCTCGAGCGCGACGTCGCCGACGACGGCGAGGGCCTCGCCGCCGGCCTTGCCGATCCGCGCGGCCGTCTCCTTCGCCGCGGCCGCGTCGATGTCGGCCACCACGACGCGCGCCCCTTCCTCGGCGAAGAGCACCGCCGTCTCGCGCCCCATGCCCATGCCGCCGCCGGTGATCAGCGCGACCTTTCCGGCCAGGCGTCCGCTCATCAGATCCTCTCGAAGTTGCGCGCCAGCTCCCAGTCGGTGACGACCTGGTCGAAGGCCCCTTGCTCGAGGCGCGCGGTGTGCAGGTAGTGCTCGACCACCCGGTCGCCGAACGCCGCCCGCGCCACCTTCGAGCGCTCGAGCTCGGCGATCGCCTCGCGGAGGGTCTTGGGCACCTGGGGAAGCGTCGCATCCGCGTACGCGTTGCCCTCGTAGAGCTTGGGCGCCTTCAGCCCGCCCGCGACGCCGTGGAGCCCGGCGGCGATCGTCGCGGCGAAGGCGAGATAGGGATTGGCGTCGGCGCCGGGAATGCGGTTCTCGACGCGGAAGCCGCCCCCTTCACCGCACAGCCGGAAGCCGCACGTCCGGTTGTCCCACCCCGCCACGATGCGCGTGGGCGCGAACGATCCGGACTGATAGCGCTTGTAGGAGTTCACGCCCGGCGCGTAGAAGTACGCGAGCTCGCGCGCCATCGCGAGCTGGCCGGCCAGCCACTGTCCGAACAAGGTCGTGCTCGTGGTCCGGGATCCCTTGCCGCCGGCGGCGAACAGGGGCTTGCGGCCCGTCTTGTCCCAGAGCGACGAGTGCAGGTGGAACGACGAGCCGGCCGCGGCCATGTCGTACTTGGCCATGAACGTGATGGCCGACCCGTGCTGGTACGCGATCTCCTTCGCGCCGTGCTTGTAGAGCGCGGTCCGGTCCGCCATCTCGAGCGCTTCGGCGTAGCGGAGGTTGATCTCCTCCTGGCCGCGCCCCCACTCCCCCTTCGAGGTCTCGACCGGGACGTCCGCGCCTTCCATGCCGTTGCGGATCGCGCGGATGAGCGGCTCCTCCTTCGAGGTCTGCAAGATGTGGTAGTCCTCGAGGTAGCCCGACACCGGCGTCAGGTCGTGGTGTCGCTTGCGGCGCGCCTCCTCGAACGACTCCTTGAAGCAGTAGAGCTCGAGCTCGGCGGCGGTCTTGACGACGTAGCCCAGCGACGCCGCGCGCTCGATCTGCCGCTTGAGGATCCACCGCGGCGCCTCCTCGATCGGCTCGCCCTCCTCGGTGTAAACGTCGCAGAAGACCAGCGCGGTCTTCGGCAGCCACGGAATGAGCCGCAGCGTCGCCAGGTCGGGGACCAGCTTCATGTCCCCGTACCCGCGCTCCCACGAGGTGAGCTTGAAGCCCGGCAGCGGCTCCATCTCCATGTCGACGGTGAAGAGGTAGATGCAGGCGTGGGCGCCGTCGTCCACGACGTGATCGAGGAAGTAGCTTCCGACGACGCGCTTGCCCATCAGCCGGCCGAAAGTGTCGGGGAACACAGTCAGCACGGTGTCGACGTCGCCCTTCTGGATGAGCAGCTCGAGCTGCTTGCGACCGAGTCGGCCCGGCATGGCGCGGATAGTAGCGTACGCTGGCGGCCTGTGTCATCCTCCCGCGGCGCGTTCATGACAGCACCTGAGAGCAGCCGCGCGGAGCAAGTGAGCTGGTACTTCTACGATTGGGCGAACTCGGCCTTCGCCACCACGGTCGTGACGGTCTTCCTCGGACCGTGGCTGACCACCGTCACTAAGGCCGCTGCCGACGCCGCCGGCTTTGTGCATCCCCTCGGAATCAAGATCCCCGCCGGCTCCTTCTTCCCGTACGTGATCTCCCTCTCGGTGCTTGCCCAAGTCCTGGTCCTCCCTGTCCTCGGTGCCGTCGCCGACTACTCGCACCGAAAGAAGCAGCTGCTCGGATTCTTCGCCTACCTGGGCGCCGGCGCCACGCTTGGGCTCTATTTCGTCGACGGCGCTCGGTACCTTCAGGGCGGCGTCCTCTTCCTCGTCGCCAATCTGAGCTTCGGCGCCTCGGTGGTCGTTTACAACGCGTTCTTACCGGACATCGCCAGCACCGACCGTCGCAACGTGGTGTCATCGTATGGATGGGCGCTCGGTTATCTGGGCGGTGGGCTCCTTCTCGCCATGAACCTCGCGCTGTTCTCGCAGACTGCTTCGCTCGGGCTGAGCGCCGGCCACGCGGTCCGTATCAACCTCGCGTCAGCGGGCGCCTGGTGGGCAGTCTTCACGCTCGTACCGCTGTTCGGCCTCCGGAACCGTCAACCCGCCGCGCGGCTTCGACCGGGCACTCATTACCTCGCCGTCGGCTTCCGCCAGCTCACGCGCACGTTGGGCCGCGTGCGCCTCTACCCGCAGACGGTCGTGTTCCTCCTAGCGTACCTCCTCTACAACGACGGCATCCAGACGGTCATCGCCCTTGCGTCACAGTTTGGTCAGGAAGAGCTGGGTCTCCCGATCTCAACACTGACATTGATCATCCTCATGGTGCAGTTCGTCGCCTTCTTCGGCGCCCTCGTTTTCAATTGGGTGGCCGCGGCGCTGGGGACGAAGCGAGCGATCCTCGCGAGCCTGGTGATCTGGACCGGAGCCGTCACCTACGCATACGGTTGGCTCAGGACGGCGGATCAGTTCTTCGTCCTCGGCGCCGTGATCGCGATCGTGCTCGTAGGAAGTCAAGCCCTCAGCCGTGCCCTGTACTCGCTGATGATCCCCAAGGGTCAGGAGGCCGAGTACTTCAGCCTCTACGAAGTGAGCGAGCGGGGAACCAGCTGGCTCGGGCCGCTCCTCTTCGGCCTCGCGCTGCAGTTCACCGGCAGCTACCGCGTAGCAATCCTCTCGCTCTCGGTCTTCTTCGTGCTCGGCTTCGTCCTCCTCATGTTTGTCGACGTGCGCCGAGCGGTGATCGAAGCGGGCAACGAGCCGCCCGCGCGGGCGTGACGAGCGACGTTCTAGTGGATGACGACGGGCGGGAGCATCAGGATGAGCAGGACGAGACAGATGACGCCGACCAGACGGCGGCCCGGTGAGATCGGCGAGAGGTCGTCGAGGGGCGGCGTGTGATGGAAGCCCACCAGGAACGAGATCAGGCCCGCCCACACGAACCAGTTCAGCGACGACGCCAGCGCCGCGAATGCATCGCCTCCGGTAGCCCGGAAGTTCCACAGGAACGAGCCGACGCCGAAGAGGAGCAACGCCGAGACCGTCGCTTTGCCGATGGCGCGGTGGTAGCGGCCGAAGAGCGCGTAGGCGATCCGCCCGCCGTCGAGCTGGCCCACCGGGAACAGGTTCAGCGCGGTCACGAGAAAGCCGGCCCAAGCGGCATCGGCCATCGGGTGCGTGAAGAGCATGTACCCCGGCGGGATCGGTCCGAAGCGCAGGTAGGCGAGGGTCCACGTGAGCGCCGAGTCGCCGAACGCGGTGTAACCGCCGGGCGGCATGGGCACGACGCTCGACCACGCCAGCCCCAGGAAGATCGCCGGGAACGCGACGGCCAGGCCGGCGAGCGGACCGGCGGCGGCGATGTCGAAGAGCGAGTTCCGGTCGCGCGCCGGCGAACGCATCAGGATGATCGCGCCGAGGGTGCCGAACCCGATGGGCGCCGGGATGAAGTACGGCAGGCTCACCGCCGCGCGGTAGTATCGCGCGGTCACGTAGTGGCCGAGCTCGTGAACCCCGAGAATCGCCATCAGCGTGAACGCGAACGGTAGCCCGGCCAGGAACCGGGCGGCCGACGACGATGCGCGAAGGGCGTCGAACGTCGGCGACCCGGCGAACGAGAGTCCCGCGACGAGCGTCGACAGGCACGTCACCAGGAACAGGAGCAGGTTCACGGCGATTCGACGGGGCACGGCGGTCTCGGCGAGCGGCCACGCCTGAACCGCCACCGCGTCGCCCTCCTGGCGCAGGAACGGGGTGTAGCCGAAGGGCCGGAAGCGGTCGATCAGGAGGTCGAGCGCGCGCCGCGGCTCGATCGTGAGCGCGCCGCGGAACACGATGACGCTGCCGCGCACCTGCCGGTCGCGCACGACCAGGACGTCCTCGACGTTCCGGCGCAGCTGCTCCTCGGTGACGAGCACGTCTTCCGGCGGCGGCACAGCCGACCGGCGACGCGGGCGAGCGGGCCACAAGCGCATGGTCTCAGGCTACCACGCGATCATGTGCTCGATCGAGGCTCGCACGGCGTCCAGCCCGCCTTCCAGGTAGATCGCGCCCAGCACCGCCTCGAGCGCCGTCGCGAGGATCGACTCGCGCGCGCGCCCTCCGGACTGGTCCTCTCCGCGACCGAGCCGCAGGAGCGGCGGCAGCTCGAGCTCGAGCGCGAAGCGCGCGAGGCGGGCGCCGGCGATCAGCTCGGCCCGCCGGGGCGTCAGGACACCGACCGGCGCGTCCGGATCGGACGCGATGACGTGCTCGGCGACGACGAGCCCCAGCACCGCGTCGCCGAGGAACGCGAGCCGGTCGTGCGCGGCCGCTGGCGGATGTTCGTGAGCGTACGACGGATGCGTGAGGGCGCGCTCGAGCAAGGCCGGATCGAGAAACCGGTGGCCGAGCCGCCGCTCGAGCCCGGCGACCCGGAGCGGATCCACCTACCCGACGTAGGTTCGAAAGGCGAGCGTCGCGTTCGTGCCACCGAAGCCGAACGCGTTCGACAGGGCCACCTCGACGTCGTGCTTGCGGGCCTGGTTCGGCACGTAGTCGAGATCGCACTCGGGATCCGACGTCTCGTAGTTGATGGTCGGGGGCAGGACGCCGTGATGGAGCGCCAGAGCGGTCGCGATGGCCTCGACCCCGCCGGCGGCGCCGAGCATGTGCCCGGTCATCGACTTGGTCGACGAGACGGCGAGGCGGCGCGCGTGGTCGCCGAACACCCGCTTGATGGCGAGCGTCTCGAACTTGTCGTTGTACGGGGTCGACGTGCCGTGAGCGTTGATGTATCCGACCGCCGAGGCATCCAGCCCGCCGTCGCGCAAGGCCGCCGTCATGGCCCGCGCCGCCCCGTCGCCCTCCGGGTCGGGCGCCGTCAGGTGGTGGGCATCGCTGGTGAGCCCGTAGCCGACGATCTCGGCGTAGATGCGGGCGTCGCGCGCCCGCGCGTGGTCGAGCGACTCCAGGATCACCAGGCCGGCGCCCTCCCCGCACACGAAGCCGTCGCGGTCCGCGTCGAACGGGCGCATGGCCTTCGTCGGCTCGTCGTTGCGGGTGGACATGGCCTTCATCGAGCAGAAGCCCGCGATGGTGAGCGGGATGACCATGGCTTCCGAGCCGCCGGCGATCATCACGTCGGCGTCGCCGCGCTGGATGATCTTGAAGGAGTCGCCGATCGCGTGGTTGCCGGTGGCGCACGCGGTCACCACCGAGGAGTTCGGTCCCTTGGCGCCGAAGCGCATCGACACGAGCCCGGACGCCATGTTGATGATCATCATCGGAATGAAGAAGGGCGAGACGCGGTCGGGTCCCTTGTCGAGCAGCGTCTTGTGCGTCTCGAGGAGCGTCGAGATCCCCCCGATCCCGGAGCCGATGAGGACCCCGAACCGCGTGCCGTCGATCTTCTCGGTGTCGAGCGCGGCGTCCTGCACGGCCATGACCGCGCACGCCATGGCGTACTGCAGGAACGGATCCAGCCGGCGCGCGTCCTTCTTGTCGACGAACGCCAGCGGGTCGAAGTTCTTGATCTCGCCGGCGATGCGGGTCGGATAGTCGGTGGCGTCGAACTTGGTGATCGGCCCCACGCCCGAGCGCCCCTGCAGCAGCGCGGACCAGAATTCGTCCACGGTGTTGCCGATCGGCGTGAGGGCGCCGAGCCCGGTGAGGACGACCCGTCGCGTGCTCACCGCTCTACGAGTTGTCCTTGATGTACTGGATCGCGTCGCCGACGGTCACGATCTTCTCGGCGTCCTCGTCCGGGATCTGGATGTCGAAATGCTCCTCGAGGGCCATGACGAGCTCCACCGTGTCGAGCGAGTCGGCTCCCAGGTCTTCGATGAACTTCGCCGTGGGGGTGACGTCGTCCTCCTCCACCCCGAGCTGCTCCACGATGATCTCCTTCACCTTCTCATCCACTGACTTCGCCATGAACCCGTCACCTCCACGGATAGGATGAGTTACATGTAAAGTCCGCCGTTGACGTGGAAGACCTGGCCCGTGATATACGTCGCCCCGTCTCCGGCGAGGAATCGTACCATCTCGGCCACCTCGCGGGCGGTCCCGCTGCGTTTGAGCGCGATCTGGGCGAGCAGGGCCTCGCGCGCCGCCGCGGGAAGTGTCGCGGTCATGTCCGTCTCGATCAGCCCCGGCGCGACCGCGTTCACGAGGATCGACCAGTGGGCCAACTCCCGGGCCGACGCTTTCGTGAACCCGATCAGCCCGGCCTTCGCCGCCGAGTAGTTCGTCTGGCCGGCGTTGCCCATGGCGCCGGCGGTCGACGTGATGTTGATGATACGTCCGCCGCGCTTCTGTCTGACCAGCGCCTTGCTGACCGCACGCGTCATCATGA
>WNGH01008323.1_pt1 | contig 10958 bp, 13 predicted proteins | sample 5400631 | NCBI WGS metagenome assembly WNGH01 (sample SAMN13153373, study PRJNA577476) | soil metagenome | isolation source: 115 cm soil or saprolite under Garry oak tree replicate 1 | place: USA:California | collected 2016-06-15 | reverse complement strand
TCCTTGATAATTCACCTGGACCCGTCCGCCGGTATCGTTCACGTATACGCTCGACCATTTCGTGATCAACGGGTACGGGAAGGTCGCCCCCGAACCCAGGAGCGTAACCTTCTGCACGGGCGAGGGATTGAACAATCCCGCCAGGACGGCGACCGCAACGAGGACCAACGCGATGACGATGACCACCACCACGATCCCGACGTTGCTCCGCGAACCCCGCCGCAGGCGCTCCTTGTCTTCCGGTGTTGCTGCCATCGGACTCACCGACTCCTCTGACTTACCATGGATTCGTTTTCCTTGGCCCGACGGAGACCCCGGCGCTCTATGACGGTTCCCGACGAAATATTCCCTGTCAAACGGTGTCGAAGGAAAATCTATATAGTCTACGGAAGTAATCCTTTTGACTCTATAGCATCTTCATAGCGGTAGGAGTGAGGGGAATGGAAGGAAGAAAACTACAGCTGACCGGAGGTTCGACCTACGTCGTGTCCCTGCCCAAGCGCTGGGTCTTGGACGCGGGCCTGAAGGCCGGCGACACGGTCTTTCTGGAGACGGAGGGAGATGGCGCCGTCTCGGTTCGACCGAGGCCGGCCGACAAGGTGCCGATGCGACGCCGACTGTTCGAGGAGAAGGGCGAAGAGCGTCGAGACCACCTGCTGCGGAAACTGATCGGCGCGTACATCGGGGGATTCAGTTTCATCGAGATTCGATTCCCGTCCGAGATGGCCCCGTTCGTGCGAAAGGTCGCGCGGGAGTTCAGCCACATGGTCATCGGACCGGAGGTCATCGAGGAGTCGAGGAACGCGGTCGTCATCCAGGATCTGTCGGACACCGCGGAGCTGAGCGCGGAGAAGTGCCTCCGGCGCATGCACTTGATCGTTCGCGCGATGCACGAGGATGCCCTGGAGGCCCTCCGGACGCACGATGAGGCGCTTGCGCGGGACGTGGCCCAGAGGGACCAGGACGTCGACCGGCTCTATTGGATGGTCGCGAAACAGTACAATGTCGCCCACACGGCCGGTGCGCCGACCCCGAACGCCGCATCGAAGATTGAGCTGCACAATTCGCGGCTCATCGCCAAGTTGCTCGAGCGGATCGGGGACCACGCGGAGCGCATCGCCCGGACGTATCCCACGTTCGCGGAGGGCCGGCTCGAACCGAAGTTGATCAAAGAAATGGACGCGGCCCGGGAATCGGCCATGGCCATCCTGGACAAGGCGTTCACCGCCCTCCTGACCGCAGACGCCGACGCCGCGAACGAGGCTGTCGACGACCTCGCGAGGCATCAGAAACTGATCGACGGACTTTCCCATCATGTCGCCACGAGGAAAGGGGAGGAGCTCCTCGCCTTGGCCGCGATCGTGGACAGTCTAGGTCGGACGGCCAACTACGCCACGGACATCGCGGAGATCGCAATCGACCACGCCGTCTACCTGGGTACGTAAACTCCATAGGTCTATGGAGAATACGAGCGGAGACTTTGTCCCCAACGGATGAGGTGTATTGATCAATGGGTTCATCAGGGGGGTCCGCGACGCTCCGCGCGGAAGAAGTGGTACGACGTTTCTACGATTTCCTAGCACGAGGTCGACTGGTCGACGCCCTCAACTTGTTCACGACCGATGCGAGGCTCCGAGACGCCTCGGGGCGGGAGTCGGCCGGGATCCGGGCGATTACATCGTCCCTCTTGACGTATCGAGTGCCGCAGGACATCGCGGTCGAACAGATGGAGCCGGAGGACGGGGAGATTCGCGCCACCGTTCGATCGCCGAGCGGTCGATCCGTCGGCCGGTTCTCCGTCGCGCGGGGCCGAATCAAGTCCCTCCGAATGGAACGGGCGTAGGGCCTCAAGTCCTCGTCGACCCGAGTCCAAGGCTCACTCAAGGGCTCGGCGGAATTCCGTTCTCTGGGCCCGATTAGACGTGCGAGCAGCTCAATCTCAGGCCTTGAGGACCTTCTCAAAGCTTTCGTCGATGCCCGCAAACTCGTTGACGTCCCCACTCCAAGTCGGGAGGATCCCGGCGTATCGATCCTCGAAGTCCTGCAAGGCGTCGCTCACGGCGTACTTCACATGTTCGGCGTCCAAGTCCTTCGCGACCGCGGCTGCGATCGTGTGGAGGCCGCGGACGAAATGGACTGTGTAGGTCCCGTACCGAAGCTCATCGAGATTTCCCGCCTTCGACGAAAGCGTCTGCTTCACGAACTCCTGGACCGCGACGAGCATCCCGCTCAAGATATCCCGATCGAGGTCGGTCCGTAGCGTGTCGGAGTAATGGCGGATCAGGATTCCGGCTTTGGTGATGATGAAGAGTTCCGAGATGCCCGATGAGGTGCCGAACGCAATTCCTAGCGCCTCCGCAATCCGCGCGGCGGTGCGCTTCATTTCAATCTTGAGGACTCCCAGGTTGGCGCTTCGCTCGACGAGCGTGAGCAGGCTCACGTCCCCGGCCGCGAACTGCACGACCGCGACGTTCGCCTGATCGCCATCCATGATGATGAAGCTCGGACCCGTCATCTGGATGTTCTCGAAGACCCGTGCGCCGGACTGCGCGATCAGCGTGCTCATCGCCGAGAGGACGGCCGGACTGACCTGGCCCTGGATGTCGCTCGCTACGGTCAATCCATTTCCGTCGGCGATCACGGAGCCGCGGATCCCGGTCGTCTTCCGACGGAACTCGCCCAAGATTTTCCCGAGTTGTCCTTCGATACCTTCGTCCGAGAAATTGGAGAGGGCGGCCTTTCGTCGCGACTCACTTCGCTGCATCCCGTTCCCTCCCGGACCGTTCCAGGATCGCGGCCTTCTCGAGCAGCACTGAGCGGCCGGTATTCGACTTCTTCATGAGACGGAGGAGTGTGCCTTTCGGCGGCCGGACGATGAGGAACAGTTCGTAGGTACCATACCCCATGCCGCCTAACCAGACGACCAACAGCCCGGTTCCGATCGCGGCGGGGAGGCCGACGGCAATCATGGAGGCGCTAATCAACACGGTCAGCGCGATGAACGCGAAGGTAAACGCACCGAGGAACCGCTGGATCCGCTTTTCCATGATAAACATCCGGGCCCTCCGGACGTCTTTGTCCATGCGCGTGAAGGCGAGGAACGTCACGGCCAGGAGACCCGTGATGGTCCCGAAGAATGCGAGGAAGCCGACGACAACCCAGAGGTCTGCCATGGCTGGTCGAACGCTCGGCTTTGGATTGCCTGTTTCAGGGCGATATATCTATCGCTTTGAATGTTCCCTTTTGTCACTAACCTCGGCCCAAGCGGATTGCGCGGCTTCGGATCAGCAGGTCCTGGTCATTTCGCGACTCGAGCCGTCGCGGACCGCCGAGGGTCGTTCCGGCTAAAGGGGCTTACCGCATTTCCGGCAAAACGCAGCGTCTTCCATTTCGAGGTTGCCGCAATTTCGACACTTGACCTTCACCACTTCCTTCGGGGGCGCCGGATCGGCTCGTACGGTGTTGGTTGCCCCTCGGGTGGCGGAGAGGGCCTGCTGCACATACGTCTCAAGGGCGTCGGGCGACATCCCCGCCCCGCCCCCATGGCGCCCCCGGCCCCGCCCATCACGGCGAACGTGAACGCGCTGCGGAGCATCGTCCCTCCGAGACCGATCAGGGTGAAGCCGAATCCCCAGACCGCGAAGGGGAGATACCAGCCTCCGGGGCTGACGAGCCCGGTGATATTGTTGCCGTTATCCGGCGGCGGGCTGATGTAGGAGTCGAGCCGGCCTGCGATGTCGGCCGAATAGCGGAAGACGACGAGGCCGGCTCCGATCAGGATGAGTCCCAGCACAACCATCCTGCCGCGACGGCCCGACCGTCTCCGCTTCTGGCGTATCGATCCTTCCGACACTTCGCGCCCCTCCCCGCCTCCGCGATGACGGGATGCGCCGAGTTAGGATTAAATCTATTCGGGGGTCAAAGGGGGAACGCGCGGCTCATTCGGGCCAGCGCCACGGCTCGAAGTCGTATCCGACCCAGACGCTCTTCACTTGGGTGTACTCGCGCATCGTCTCAAAGCCCATCTCTCTCCCGATGCCGCTCATCTTCATCCCGCCGAACGGCGAGGCGGGATCGACCAGTTTGTACGAGTTGATCCACACCATTCCCGCTCGGAGCTGAGCCGCCACTCCGTGGGCGCGCCGCAGGTTCTGTGTCCAGAGGCCCGCGCCGAGGCCATACGGAACGCCGTTCGCGATTGCAACGGCCTCCTCCTCTTTCGCAAACGGGGTGACCGTGATGAACGGCCCGAAGACCTCTTCTTGGCAGATCCGCATCTTCGGGTCCTCCGCCCGCACGAGGGTGGGAAGCACGTAGTAACCGCGGGACGTCTCCGGGGTGTCCGGTCGCTTCCCCCCGTACAGGATCTCCGCGCCTTCGCCTTTCGCGACATCCACGTACTCCAAGACTCGCTTCTGGTGATCCTTCGACGTCAGGGGGCCCATCTGCGTTTTCTCGTCCAATGGGTCGCCGATGCGGAGGGATCGGATTCGCGGCAAGAACGCGCTGAGAAACTTGTCCCAGACCGATTCGTGCAGGAGGATCCGGGATCCGGCGATACATGCCTGTCCCTGATTATGGAAGGCGGCGAACAGGGACCCCTGGACGGCCGCGTCCAGGTCGGCGTCGTCGAAGATGATGTTCGGTCCCTTCCCTCCGAGCTCGAGAAGCGGCCGCTTCAGGTTTGTCGCGGCGTCGCGCATGATCCGTTGGCCGACTTCGACCGAACCGGTGAAGCAGATCTTGTCGACCCCCGGATGGCGCGCGAGGGCCGCCCCGGCGATCGAGCCTTTGCCGGGAACCACGTTCACGGCCCCGGCCGGAAAGCCCGCCTCCTTCGTGAGCCGCGCGATCTCGAGCGCGCTGAGGGGTGTGTACTCGGCAGGCTTGAGGATGACCGTATTCCCGGCGGCCAAAGCAGGCGCGATGTTCCACGCCACGAACATCAACGGAAAGTTCCACGGGACGATCTGAGCGACGACGCCGAGCGGCTCCCGCAGGGTGTAGTTCAACACGCCGTGGAAGGAGGACGGGATCACGTCGCCCTGGATCTTCGTCGTCATGCCGGCGAAGTATTCGAACCAGTCCACGGTCCGCACCAGGTCGAATCGCCGGACGTCGCGGATCGGGTGACCGGAATTCTTTGCCTCCAATCGGGCGATGGACTCGCCCTGATCCTGGATGAGGCGCGCGAGCCGTAGGAGGAGCTTCCCCCGTTCCTTCGGAGTAAGGGCGCCCCAAGGTCCTTCGAACGCGGATCGGGCGGCAGCGATCGCGTCCTCGACGTCTTCCTCGCGGGCCTCCGCGACTTGTGCGAACACCTCGTCGTTGTGGGGATTGTGAACCGGAAAGGTGGCGCCGGAGTGGGCGGGGACGAACTCGCCGCCGACGAAGAGGCCGTACCGTTGGACGTCCGTCATGCGCGATACGAAGGTCAAGGGCGGTAAAGAGCTTGTGCCCCCAAGTCCTGGTTTAATCTATGCCGTTTCTCGTTCCGGAGAACCATTAAATAGCCACATCCCGGTGCCGCGGTGAGGGGCGAGTATGGAGGGGGAAGATTCAGGTTCTGGTGTCAAATACCTCGTGGGAAAGACCGCGGGAAAGAGTGGGGTGATCGCGGCCTTCGTGGCTACGCATGTCGCCACGATCTTCGGCTTGTGGTTCTACGGTGCAAGGCTTCCGAAGTTTGACTTCCCGACCTTGAACGGGTACATTTACCTCGGCGTGCCGTTCGGCTTCCAACACCCCGACATCGCCTTTGCGGTCGGGGGCGTCATGCACTATATCGACGGGATCCTGTTCGGCCTGATCTTCGCCATCGTCGTGTCACCGATGATGGGTCGCGTCGTCCCGGCGCTGGCCCCGATGACGCCCACCGTGAATTATGTGAAAGGGCTCATCTGGGGTTGGACGTTGTGGATCCTCAGCTCGGCGCTTTGGATGCCACTCCTGATCGGGCCAATTCTCTCGCCTGCCTTCCCCGTCGGATTCGGGGTCAATGTCGGTCCGTTCTTGACGAGCTTCGGACCGTACGGGGTCCAGGCGCTCCTTGCGAACCTGCTGTGGCACACCATCTGGGGTGCCAACCTGGGGCTGGTCTTCAGTCCCCGGCCGGCCTCGGGTGGGGCCCGAAGCTGGGCGCGTGCGACCGCCGCGGAGATGAGGTGATCCGATGGCTGCACGGACCGTCATGGTCGCCGCGGGACTGTTGGTCTTGGGGATTATTCTGCTCGTCGCGGGTGCGGTCATCGAGCCGCCGGCCCCTCAGATCAGCCAAAGCGGGGAGTCACTCATCGCGCTTGGTCTCACGTTCATCGCGATTGGCATCGGTTTCTTCTTCGCCTGGGCAGCCCCATCCTGAGCCGGCCACCCTTCCCTACGGTTCATCCGCGCCCGGGAGGAAGTGGTCGAACAGCAGTGGAGTCGCCCGGCCAGGGCGGAGGGGAGGCCGCACCGACCTGCCCGACTCGTGACCTCGCTCGAGAAACGCGGAGGCAAAGTGAGCGGCCAGTGCCTCCCCTGCCTCTAACGCCTCGTCCAATCGGTGGACCGTATCTGAGATTTCACTCAGGGCGAACGGTTCTTCGCCGATCAACACGGACGTCATGCGGAGATCGAAGCGAGCCTTCGCTTCGAGGAACCTGCGGACGAACTCCTCCGGAATCGGGCCGAGACCGTCCGAGACGAAGAGGAGATCGTTGCCCGTGTAGTGCTGCGCCTCGATCGCCTCGAGGACGTGCGATAAGGGTTTCACGAAGTCCGTCCCTCCGCCGAGGAAGTACGAGGCCACATCGAGCAATTTCTCGAGCCGCGTGGACGCATCGTCGGCGGGACGCATCGACACGACCCGGAGCGGGTCCGCAGCATCTCCGAACAGGACGACCTCGACCGGGCGGTCCTCCGCCAACGCGAGATGCGCGAGGGCGAGCGCGGACGCCTTGGCCCACACCTCTTTTTCGCCCGCCATGCTCCCGGAGTTGTCGATGCAAAGGTACACCGCTCGCGGTTCCTCCTCCCGGCGCCACAGCTCGTAGATCAAGAGGGAGCGGGTCACGACCTTCGAATAGAACAGGTCCTCCCGTTCCTCCATGGCGAAGCTGGAGAGCTCGCCGGCAAGCGCCCGGGCCACGTCACCGCCCTGGACGAAGTCGACCACCTCCTGGCTTACGCGCAATGCAGGAAGGGTTCGTTCTCGGAGCCCCAGACGGCGGTAGCGCCCAAAGAGGCGCGCGATCATGCGCAGGCGCGGGTTTCGGACAATGTCCCGCATCAACCGCAGTTTCAGTTCCGAGGGCAGACGCGTTTCCTGTCCGGCCCCGGCAGACCATGCCGCGACGAGTTCGGTGACCGTCTGCAGATCCTCGCGTGCGCCTTTCAGGACCTCGCGAAGGCGTTCGGTCGTGACCGCTCTGGCCGACTCGGACGACGGATCCGCCGGCTCCTGCGCTTCGGTGGGTGATTCCGGTGCCTGCGGTCCCTGTGCCATTTCCCGGAGCAGGGCGTCGAGCACGAGCTCCGTCGCCAGCGCGGTTTCCGTGGGTTTCAACTTTGTGAAGCCGCGGAGCTTCGCGTGCTCGCGCAGGTCGAGCGCCCGGCCCAAGAGGTCCCGATTCCCTTGCGCCTCCGGCGCGATTTCTGCGGGGGACCGGAGCTTGACGAAATACTTGTAAAACGAACAGAACAAGTCGAACGCAAGATCGTTCGCCATCGGGAGATGGCCCTCGTTCAGCAGGAGACGCAGCCCCGCTGCCTTGGGGAGAATCTCCCGGAACGCTTCTTCGTCGAACGGATCATGGACGATCGCGCTCCTCGAGATGGCCGGTCCGGGTGGGCCGAAGACCGCCATGGGACCGCCTAGGCGCTCTCCAGGTATTGACGTTTCACCTGGGCCTCGTATCGGTCCGTCTCCCCCAAGAAGAAGACGAGCTGGGATTCGTCCGCCTCTCGGCGTCGCAGCCGTTCGCGGAATCCTTGTAGCTCGGCTTTCGCGGTCCGAAGCTTGCTCAGGAACTCGACCGCGGCCATCGTCCGATCCCGTTCATCCTCGAGGCCTTGGAGGTTCGTGAGAGCGACCTGGAGCGCGTCCATGATCTCCCGAGCCCGCTTGTCATGAGGGTTCGCGACATCGATGACCAGGCCCCGGACCATCGGCTCGGACGCGGGATCGTCCCAAAGGACGTTGGCGAGCACAGCCAAGTCGTCCTCGACCGCGTAGGCCCGACCTTGGAGCCACGCCTTCGCGCGGATGATCGAGAGGCTCTCCTTGTAGCGGCGATCGGACAGGGTGAGCCCTTCGCCTTCGAGCCGGCGGCGGATCTTCGCGATCGATTCGAGGAGCGGACGGTCGAACTCCACGGCAGCCACGGCTTCGCGAGCGGCGTGAATCTCGTCCAACGTGATGCGTGTGGTTAGGACCGGGGGGCGATTGTCGGCCATCATCTCGAGCAAGTGGCCGTCCTCGGCGATGTACTCGACCCGGTACCGGAGGAGGAACCGGTCGTACAGGGCGGACAGCGCTTCCTCCTGGGGAAGCTCGGCGGAGGCCCCCATCATCGTCTCCAACGGACATTGGATCACCTCGCCGTCGTTGTAGAACAACCGCTCGTTGATGATCGCGAGAAGGCTGTTGAGGATCGAGCTGTTGGCCTTCCACAATTCGTCCAGGAAGGCAAAGTGGGCCTCGGGCAGATAGCCTCGCGTGATTCGTGAGAATCGGTCTTGCTTCAGGGCGGAGATCGAAACGGGGCCGAACAATTCGTCGGGCAGCGTAAAGCGCGTCAAGAGACGCTCAAAGTAATGCGCCCCCTGGATAGAACCTGCCAGCATCCGGATCATCATGCTCTTCGCGGCGCCTTTCGGCCCGACGAGGAGGATGTGCTGGCGGGACAGGACAGCGAGGATCAAGCCTTCGATTTCCTCACGTCGTTCGAAGAGACGGCCCTCCATCTCCGACTGGAGGGACTGGAATCGCGCGGGTTGGACCATACGCGGGAACGCTTAAGCACCCGGGGTGCTCAAATTCCTTTCGACGGTGCCTCCTCGGGTACGGAGCCTCAAGATTGCGATTCACATCTGCGCGTGGGTGGCGAGAAACGAAACGAGTTCTGTCTGGCTCCCTTCACGATCCAAACGATTCAGGATTTCGAAGTAGCGTGTCCGGTCATGGTGTCGGAGGAAGATCAACCGAAGGAGGAGGTCGCGTTCGATCTGGAACTCTCGGTGCTTTCGCGGATCCTCGATCACAAAGTCGGTGTGTCCGGTGGCCTGGTAGCTCATCAGGCAGCTCTCGACCGCCATGAGGAGGCTCGGTTCCCGGGCGATCGTTTGCGGGACCTTGCCTTGGTCCGGGAGATGGAAGTAAATCGCGTACCGATTGACGAGGGGGCTGGGCATGGACGCGGACCGGGAACGGTGTGCGCGCACGTCTACTTCAGCCCGAACTCTTCCAACGGCGCGGTCGGAGTCTTGCCCAGGCGAATGAGCTCGGGTAGCTGCGGGTTCCCGTTCTCCCACACGAGGAGCATGGACCGCTCCGGGGCCCACAGATTGTGGGAGATGTCCGCGGGCATCGCGGTGCAATCGCCGGGCTTCATGTGGAGGTAGGCCAGCAGGATGCCCGTGTCCCGGTCGCGAACTTCCATCGAGATCTGCCCGTTCAGGAGGAGGAACCACTCGACCCGATCGTTGCCATGTGTGATCGGCAGGATGTATTCCTCCGTCGTCGGACAGAACAGGTCGGCAGGATGTATTCCTCCGTCGTCGGACAGAACAGGCTGTACTCAACCGCTGAGACGATCTCCGGGTTCCAGGTCACGTCGTTCCGCGCGAGATATTCGTACAAGTTGAGCAAGCCGAACCGCTCCGCGTATTCCGGCTTGATCTTCATCTCGCCGTCCTTCCCGCGGAGGTCTTGGAAGGCTTCGTTGACCGGATGAGTGTCGTCGGTCCGCTGGGTCTTGATCATCGTCGTTGTCACGATCCGCTTCCGAAAGATCGCAGGGTGGGGACCGCCGCGCTTCCGGCCGAACGGACTCCCGGTCTCTCGCGGCGCGGCCCACGGATTGAAATCGGGTGGGACCCAGTCCTCGAGGATCGCCTTGAACGTCGCGCTGATTTTTTCATTCGGGAACATCTCGCTGTAGTGTTTGCCGGACTTCTGCCACGCATCGTTGTACTTCCCGAGGAACATGTCGACGCCTTTCTCGTAGAAGTTGAACGTCCCGAACACCTCGTCGAACTTCACCATCCCGTAGAAGAAGTTCCATCCGATGTCCCGTTGGACCGCACGCATGAATTCTCCCACGGGGATGTGATACTCCCCTCCCGGGTAGCGGATAATGGTAAAGTACGCGTTCCGCTCGAATTCGTAGCCACCGAGGCGGAAGGTCTTGTACCCCAGGTCGTTCGCCCGCCCGGACTCCACCAACGCCTTCTGTTGTGTGACCATTCGTCACTCCTCCGTGAGACAGATGTCTTCCCATGCGTACGTCAGCCACTCGCTGTGCTTCGTTTGCAAGAGGACCAAGGACTTCTTCGGGGCGCGCATCCGGTACGCCACGCGCGCCGGCAAGGAGGCTAAGCTGCCGTCCCGCAAGACCATGTGACCCATGTCGGTGCCCGTGACGTTCTTGTGCGGGCCGGGTTTCAACTGATCGCGCGGCTCGATGTAGTCCACGCGGACCTCGCCTTCGACCAGTAAGAGGTATTCGTCGTGCGGCATGTACCACCACGACGCATCCTCGCCTTCGGCGCGGAAGCATGCGAGCACATAGGGTCCGTTCTTTCCGATCACGACCCGGTCATACGCCTTCGGCCACGTCGCGCCAATCTCGTAGATGTTCGACATCGCGTACCGGATCGGCCTGTCGTCGATCAGGAGCAGGCTGCCTTTCGTGTACTTCGCCATGCTCCCCGTCATCACCATGTCGTCGCCTCCCTCGCCTATGCAGCGTGGGCAA
>WNGH01016523.1_pt1 | contig 10959 bp, 9 predicted proteins | sample 5400631 | NCBI WGS metagenome assembly WNGH01 (sample SAMN13153373, study PRJNA577476) | soil metagenome | isolation source: 115 cm soil or saprolite under Garry oak tree replicate 1 | place: USA:California | collected 2016-06-15 | reverse complement strand
ACGATCACGTGGGAGGGGCTCGTCCGCGAGACGCTCGCCTTCGGCTCGCCGGACACGGTTGCGCGCCACATCGAGCAGATGCGGTCGCTCGGCGTCGGCCACGTCCTCTGCTGGATGAACTTCGGCGGCTTGCCCCAGGCGCGCATCCGACGCTCGATGGAGCTCTTCGCCCGCGAGGTCATGCCCCGGTTCCGCTAGCCGAGCGTCAGGGGAACGCCTTCAGAATGTCGCTGTTACCGAGCGGCCACCCGATGGCGGCCGTCATCAGCCGCAGCGCGAACCCGTGCATATCCTCCCCGTCCATCGAGTCGACGGCGTCGGCCGCGACGACGACGCGGAAGTCACGGTTGGTCGCCTCGAACGCGGCGCACAGCACGCACGTCGTCGTGTTGACCCCGGCGAGGATCACGGTGTCGGCTCCGAGCCGTCGCAGCAGGAGCTCGAGCCCCGTCCCGTCGAACGACGAGTAGCGTTTCTTGCCCCGCACGACGTGATCGCGCGGATCGAGCAGCTCGGCGACGACCTGGGCACCCAGGCTCCCGGCGAGGTTGTGGCCGAGGACGCCGCGCCGCGCCTTCGTCGGGTCGTCGTGGACCGCCTTCCAGAACGGATTCGCCGCGATCTCTCCGGCGTCGCGGAACTCGGTCACCACGTGGATGACCGGCACGCCGCGCTCGCGGACCGCGGCGAAGAGCGCCGCGGCGCGCTTGATCAGCGGGCCGCACCGCTCGGCCGGCAGCGGCAGCGTCGCGACCGACGGGTCGAGGTGGCCGCGGTGCATATCCACGGCGACGGCGGCGGTGGACGGCGGATCGAGACGGAGCGTGGCGCGCTACCTGGCCTTCGCCGCCCAGTCGGGGTGGTACTCGATGCCGAGCGCCTTCATCTCCGCGAGCTTCTCCCCCCACGCCGCCTTCTGCTTGTCTCGCCCGCGCCGCTCGGTCACCTTCTCCCACTCGGCCGCCGCCGTGTCGAGCGCCTCCTTCGGCGACTTGCGCTTGGCCAGCGCCTCCGTGATCTCGAACGAGAGCTTGCGCTGGTACTCGTCGGCGGCGGGAACCACCGGGTCCGGCACCAGGTAGGGGAACGAGGCCTCGATGGCGTCCAGGTACTTGTCGGCGTCGGGGAACGCCTTGCGGAAGATCGGCGAGCGCAAGTGGGACAGCCGCCACGGGTCCATGATGGTCTTGGGGTCCATGACGATCTTGAGGCTCTGATCGGGAAGCGAGATAAACTCGAGCACCTTCATCGTCACTTCCTTCTTCTTCGAGTACTTGGAGACCGCCATCCCGCGCCCCGGCGTGATCGCCGGCCGGTTGACGATCTTGCCGTCGATCTCGGCGCCGGGCACGAGGCCGAAGCCGGCCTTGCCCGCGATCACCGACTCGTCCCGGTTGCCGACGCGCTTGCCCGTCGACGTCCACGAGTAGAGCATCGGGACCTCGCCCTTGACCAGCAGGGTCTTCGGCTCTTCCGACTCGAAGAGGAGGACACCCGGCGGGTAGTACGGCATCGTCTTCACCATCTCCTCGAGCGCGCGGACGCCGGCCGCAGTGTTGATCAGCGGCTTCATGTCTTTGTCGAAGTATTGGCCGCCGTAGGAGAAGAAGCGCGAGCGCCACCAGTGATAGGAGTAGCCGCTGCCGGAGGGCTTGTAGGAGGCGCCGGCGCCGAACAGCTTCTTGTCTGAGCCGTCCCAGCCCCAGCCGTGGAAGAACTCGGCCGCGTCGTCCCACTGCTTCCACGTCTTGGGCGGTTTGAGGTCGTAGTTGTACTTGGCCTTGAACTTCTTCTGGTTGTCGGGCCGCTCGAAGGCGACCTTGTTCCAGTACATGATGTGGATGTCACCGTCGTACGGCATGCTCACCAGCTTGCCCTGATAGCGCAGCATGACCTTGGCGAACACCGGCACGATGTCGTCCATCGCAAAGTCGAGCTTCAGCTTCTCGATCCACGGCTCCAGAGGCTCGAAGTGGCGTCCGTAGTCCGGCATGTTCGACGGCCCGAACATCACGAGGTCCCACGGGCTCGAGCCGGAGTTGAACTCCAGCAGAGTTTTCGACACGAAGGCGTCGAGCGGGATCACCTCCGTCTCGATCTTCACACCGAGCTTGTCGTACAGGTCCTTCTCGACGAGCGAGAGCGAGTACTTGACGTACTCGGCGTTCACGACCGCCCGGATCGTCTGGCCCTCGTAGGGGCGGGCGGCCGCCACCGGCCGGGTGAGGAGGGCGGCCGCCGCGAGGAGGCCGGCGAGCACAAGCACCAGTGACACCTTGAGCGAGCGTTTCATGCGCTCCTCCTTGGCTATCCTTTGGTCCCGCCCAGCGCCAGGCCCTTGACCAGGTACCGCTGCAGCATGAAGGCGACGGCGAACGCGGGCAGTACCCCGAGCACGACCGAGGCCGACGCCTCGCCGTAGAACATGTCGGTGCCGCCCGACGTGAACGAGGTGACCAGCACCATCATGGTCTTGGTCTCGATGCCGGTGAGCACGACGGCGAAGAGGAACTCGTTCCAGGTGGCGATGAACGCGAAGAGCGCGACCACAGCCATCCCGGGCGCGATGATCGGGATGATCACCTGGATCAGCGCGCGCAGGCGCGAGCAGCCGTCGATCATGGCCGCCTCCTCGATCTCCACCGGGAAGTCCCGCAGGAAGCCGACGAGCAGCCAGACCGCGAACGGAATGTAGAGGACGGTGTACACGACGACCAGCCCCAGGTAGCTGTTCGTCATCCCGAGCATCTTGTACATGATGTAGATCGGGATGATGAGCGCGATGGCTGGGAGCATGCGGAGCACGAGGAGAAACGTAGAGAACACTCCCCCGCCGAACCGCCAGCGCGCGATCGCATAGGCGGTGGGCAGGCTCACCGCCAGCGCGGCGAACATGCTGAGCGAGGAGATCACCAAGCTGTTGGCGAAGTAGCGGGCGCCGCTCGAGCGGGTGAAGAGCGCGACGTAGTGCGAGAGCGAGGGGTCGGCCGGCACCCACACCGGCGGAAACGCGAAGAAGTCCTCGTTGCCCTTGAGCGAGGTCGTGACGATCCAGAAGAACGGGCCGAGGAAGAAAACGAGGGCGAGGGCGAGCCCCAGGTAGGTGAGGGCGTGGTCGACGACGCGCCGGACCCGGTACCGCCTGGCCCGCCGTGCCGCGACGCGCGGCCGCTCGAGCGCGATGGCCATCAGGCGGCCCGGGCCTCGCGGATGCGCTGGATCCAGAGGAACACTAGCGTGAGCACGAGCACGCCGCCGACGATCACGTACGACAGCGCCGCCGCGTAGCTCATGCGAAAGTCTTTGAAGCCCGCCAGGTAGGTGGTGAAGGCGACCGTCTCCGTGCTGCTGCCGGGGCCGCCATAAGTGAGCACGAAGATCAGCCCGAAGAGCTTGGTGAGGTCGATCAGCCGGATCATCAGACCCACCGCCATCGTGAATTTGAGCAGCGGCAGCGTGATCGACCAGAAGCTCTGCCAGGCGGTGGCCCCGTCGGCCTTGGCCGCGTCGTAGAGCTCCCGGGGGATCGACTGGATACCAGCCAGCAGCACCAGCATCATGAACGGGGTGTTGTGCCAGACGTCGACGAGCACCACCGCCGCCCTGGCGATGGCCGAGGAGCCGAACCAGTCGAAGTACACATCGATGAGGCCGAGCTGCAGTCCGAGGTTGTTGATGGCGCCGTACTTGACGCCGAACATCATGCGCCATGCCATCGCCGCCATGACGGGGGACACCATCGCCGGGATGGCGAGGAGCGCGGTGATGATTGGGCGGCCGCGGGCGACGCGGCTCAGGAGGAGCGCGAGCCCGAGACCGAGCACGAGCTCGACGACGAGCGCCGGCCCGATGATGATCGCCGTGTTCCAGATCGAGCCGATGAAGCGGCCGTCGCGCAGCAGGCTCTCGCTGTAGTTGCGCACGCCGACGAACTGCGAGTCGGGTCCGACCGACAGGTCGAAATCCTGAAACGAGAGGTAGAACGAGTAGGCGAGCGGGAACAGGATCACGAACCCGATCAACACAGGGCGAGAACGGCAGCCCGCATGCGTCTCCCTCAAAGCCGCCGCGGCGGTCTCGTTCCTCAAGGCGGCGGACGCAAAGCATACGGCAGGAAGCGCGTCAAAGGAAGAGAGGGCCACCGCCACTCGCCACCTCGTTGTGAGTGATCGCACACCTTGACGGTGCGCGGTTGCCCGGCTAGCCTCGACGGCGTCGCCCAGGAGGGCCCATGCCGCGCTACATCGACCTCTCCGTCACCGTGAACGACACGACCATGAGCCCGCCCTCGACCAATATGCGCCTCGAGGTCACGCCACACCGCCGCGGCCCCGGCTTCTGGCAGGTGTCGAGCGTGCATCAGAGCCTGCACACGGGTGCCCATATCGACTCACCGCTCCACGTGTTCAAGGACGGGATCACGACCGCCGAGATCGCGCTCGACCAGGTGATGGGCGAGGCGATCGTCGTGGACCTCTCCTTCGTCGGCGCGAACCACGAGGTCACGATCGACGACCTTCGTCGGGGCGGTGCCGACCGGGTGAAGCCGGGCGACATCGTGCTCCTGCGTACCGACTGGACGGACAAGATGTACGGCAAGTGGCCCGACTATTTCACCCAGTCGCCGTGGTTCCCGCCGGGGTCGGCCGAGTGGCTCGTCGCCAAGGGCCCGAAGAACATCGGCTTCGACTTCTTCGAGGAGTACTGCGCGCGGCTCGCCAACTTCTCGTCCGAGGACTTCCCGATGCACCGGGTCATTCTGGGCGCGGGCCTCGTCATCATGGAGGGGCTCACGAACCTCGGCGCGCTTCCGGCGCCGCGCGTGGACTTTGCCGCGCCGTTCTACAAGATCGCGGGCACGGAGGGAGCGCCCGCGCGCTTCTTCGCGATCGTCCGCTGATGGCCCAGGACCTCCGCGCGTTCGTCGCCGCCTACGCGGCCGCCCACCCGGGCGAGGTCGTCCGCGTGAGCGAGGAGGTCGCGCTCGAGCACGATCCGATGGCGCTCGTCCTGGAGTACGAGCGGCGCCGGCGGTTCCCCGTGATCCTCCTCGAGAAAATCCGCGGCCACGACATGCCGATCGTCATGAACGTGGTCGCCAGCCGCCGCGCCCTGGCCTTCGCGCTGGGCGTCCCCGAGAAAGATCTCGCGCGCGAGTACGCCCGGCGACTCAAGGAGGGCGTCAAGCCGGTCGTGGTCGCCGAGCCGCCCTTCCGCCACCGAATCACGCGCGGCGCCGAGGTGGACCTGACGCGGCTGCCGATCCCGACCTACTTCCCCGGCGACGCCGGGCGCTACCTCACGGCGGGGCTCCTCGTCGCGCGTGACCCGGATACGGGGGTCGAGACCGAGGGCTACCACCGCTTTCAGCTCAAGGGGCCGAACCGGTTCGGCGTGAGCCTCCACTCACGCCGGCGGATGTTCGACTACCAGCGCCGGGCCGAGGCGAAGGGGCAGGCGCTCGCGTGCGCGATCGTGCTCGGCCTTCACCCGCTCGTCTCCATGGGCTCTCTCGCCTACCCGCCTGCCGACGTCGGCAAGTTCGAGGTCGTCGGCGGCCTCTTCGGCGAGGCGCTCGAGATCGCGCCCTGCGCCACGCTCGACCTCCACGTGCCGGCGCACGCGGAGATCGTCATCGAGGGAGAGATTCCGCCGGGCGTACGCGAGCCGGAGGGTCCGTTCGGCGAGTTCACGGGGTACTTCTCGCGCCGCTCCACGGAGCACGTCTTCGTCGCCAAGGCGCTCTGCGTGCGCGAGCGTCCGTGGTTCCAGTCCATCGGCTCGGGGCGCGCGGGCGACCACATCACGACGCTCGGCCTCGTGCGCGAGGCGGAGATCTGGAACGCGCTCGCGCGTTCGATCCCGGGCGTCGCCGGCGTGCACGTGCCCCTCTCCGGCACGTCGTCGTTCACCGCGTACGTCGCGATCAAGCAGTCGCGGCCGGGCGAGGCGAAGCACGTCATCCCGATCGTTCTCGGCGTCGATCACTATCTGAAGCTCGTCGTCGTGGTCGACGACGACATCGACGTCTTCGACGAGTCAGACGTCCTCTGGGCCGTCGCCACGCGGATGCAGGCGGACCGGGACCTCGTCACGATCGGGGGCAGCCTCGGCGCGCTGCTCGACCCGAGCGCCGACGAGCGCGGCGTCACGGCGAAGCTCGGGATCGACGCCACGCGCCCCTTCGGCGAGCCCTTCGCCGAAAAGCTCGTGATGCCGGCCGAGCGGATGGCGTGGGCGCGCGCGCTCGTCGAGCGCCTCGGCGGATAGGCGGTCAGGCCTTCAGATACTTCCCGAACCACCCGGTGCACTTCGCCCACGCGTCGTCCGCCGCGGTCTTGTTGTAGGACGGCCGGTAGTCGGCGTAGAAGCCGTGGTTCGCGCCGGGATAGATCGTGATCTCGACGTTCTTGTTGGTCTGCTTGAGCATCTGCTCGAACTTCTTGACGTCCTCGGGCTTCGGGTTCTGGTCGAGCTCGCCGAAGAGCCCCATGAACGGGATCTTGATGTCCTTGACGAGGTCGAAGCCCGTGACCGGACCCGAGGCCCCCGGATAGGGACGCGCCGGCGGCCCGTACCACGCGACCGCCGCCTTCATGTCGGGGTTCGTCGCCGCGACCTGGATCGTCGTCGAGCCGCCCCAGCACCAGCCGGTGACGCCGATGCGGTCGGCGCGCACGCCGGGGCGCTTCTTCGCCCAGTCCGCCGCCGCCTTGATGTCGCCGAGCGTCTGCTCGCGCTTCTGGGCGAGGACGATCTTGAGGATCGCCTGGATGTCGGTCATGTGGCCGACGCCGCCCTCACGCTTGAAGAGCTCCGGCGCGACCGCGCAGTAGCCCGCCTTCGCGAAGCGACGCGTACAGTCACGGATGTATTCGTGCACGCCCCAGATCTCGGAGATCACGATGACGACCGGATGCCCGGTCCCGGTCGCCGGCCGCGCCTCGTACACCGGCATCTTGTAGTCGCCGATCGCTACTTCCTGGTCGCCCGCCACCAGGCCGTTGGTGTCGGTCGTGATCGCCTGCGCCAGCACCTTTTCCACACCCAGCGCATAGCCGGCGAACGTTCCTCCCGTCACCAGAAACCCGCGGCGGCTCACGCCGCTCGTCACTGCGTTGCCCATCGTGGCTCTCCTCCTGATGTGGTACGACGGTGGATCCTACCACGGCGAGAACCCGCGCACGACGAGCCACGCGCCGATGAGCGCGAGGAAGCCGAGCACGACGCGCCGGAACGTCCTCTCCGGCAGCCTGTCCTGAAAGCGCAGCCCCGCGGCAAACGCCACGAGGGCGACCGCCGTGAGTCCGATCGACGCCAGCAGCAGCCGCCATGTCAGGAGGCCGTACCATCCGGTCGCGCCGAGCTGCGCGACCTTGACGGTGATGAAGACGAGCGAGATGGACCGGACGAACTCCTGCTTGTCCATGCCGAGAGCGGTGAAGTAGATCACGAGCGGCGTGCTGGCGGCGTTCGTGATGCCGGTGAGAACGCCGGCGGCGAGCCCGACCACGGGCGCGAGGGGCTTTTCCCACCGCGCCGGCATCCGGGGCACCGCGCCCGTGCCGGCCAGCGCGATGAAGACGAGGATGAACGCGCCGAGCACGGCCGAGGCGATCCCCTCCGACAGCGCGGCGAGCAGGCGCGTGCCGAGCACGGTCCCGACAGCGCTGAAGCCGACGACGACGGCGAGCCGACGGATGGCCGCGAGCGCGCCGGGGCGGCGGGCGATCTGGAGAGCGTCCATCACGATGTTCGGCACGATCGCGAGCGCGAAGGCCGTCTTCACGTCCACGGCGAGCGCCAGCAACGGCGTCGCGACGAGCGGGAAGCCGAACGCGATCGAACCCTTGACGAACGAGGCGAGGGCGATGGCGCCGACGACGAGGAGGGTCGTTATCGGGCGAGCGCCTCCCTGATCAGCTGGGCCGGGTGCTTCGCGCGGCGCCCGGCGAGGTGCTCGATCTGCTGGCGGCAGGAGATGCCGGGCGCGACGACCTCCGTGTCGGCGGACGCCGCCTTCACCGCCGGCGCCAGCCGGCGGTTGCCGAGCCAGACGGAGACATCGTAGTGCTCCTTCTCGAAGCCGAAGGAGCCGGCCATGCCGCAGCAGCCGGAGTCCACCTCCGTGACGTCGTAGCCGGCCCACGCGAGCGCCGCGATGGTCGGCGCCGTGCCGACGATGGCCTTCTGGTGGCAGTGGCCGTGGAGCAGCGCCTTGCGCCCGGCAGGCGCGAAGCGGAGGTCGAGGCCACGCTCGCGCTCGCGCACGAGGAACTGCTCGAGCAGCGCGCTCTGCGCGGCCACGGCCCGCGCGTCGTCGGTTCGCAGGAGGTCGACGTACTCGTCGCGCAGCGTGAGCAGGCACGAGGGCTCGAGCCCGACGATGGCCACGCCGCGCCGGGCGTACGGGGCGAGGAGCGCGACGTTCCACTCGGCGTGCGCGCGCGCCGCGTCGAGCATCCCCTTGGAGATCATCGGCCGTCCGCAGCACTTCCGGTCGACGAGCGCGACGCGATAGCCGGCGGCCTCGAGGACTTCGACGGCGGCCCGGGCGATCTCGGGCTGGTTGTAGGTCGTGAAGGTGTCGTGGAAGAGGACGACCTCGCCGCGCGCGCCGGCGGGCGCCGGGGTCCGCCGGGCGAACCACGTCGTGAACGGCTCGGACGCGAGCGCGGGCAGCGGCCGACGCCGGTCGATGCCGAGCCAGCGCTCGAGCAGCCACCGGCTCAGCGGCAGGCGCGCGAAGGCGTTGGCGAGGGACGGCACGCGCGCGCCGAGGCGGCTCCACCGCGCGATCCCGCCGAAGAGCCGGTTCCGGAGCGGCAGGCCGTGAGCGCGGTGATAGTGATGGAGGAACTCGTACTTGAGCTTCGCCATGTCCACGTTCGCCGGGCACTCGGCCTTGCACCCCTTGCACTCGAGGCACAGATCCATGACCTCGTAGAGCCGGCGGCCCGTGAACTCGTCGGCCGGCAGCCGCCCGGAGAGTACCGCGCGCAGCGCGTTCGCGCGTCCGCGCGTCGAGTGCTCCTCGTCGCGCGTCGCCATGTAGGACGGGCACATCGTGCCCTCCAGGCTCTTGCGGCACGCGCCGACGCCGTTGCACAGCTCGACGGTCGCCGCGAAGCCGCCCGCGGCTCCGAAGTCGAGCAGCGTCTCGGGCTCCCACGTGGTGTACTCGGCGCCGTAGCGCAGATGACGCGTGACGCCGGGCGAGTCCACGATGTTGCCGGGGTTGAGCCGGTTGTCCGGGTCGAAGGCGCGCTTGAGCCGCCGGAAGGCCTCCATGAGCCGCGCGCCGTACATCCGCTCGAGGTACGGGCTCCGGGCCCGGCCGTCCCCGTGCTCGCTCGAGATGGTGCCGCCGTACTCGAGGACCAGATCTGTGACCTCGTCGGCGATCGCCGTCACCTGGGCGAGCCCGCGCGCCGTCTTGAGGTCGATGACCGGGCGGATGTGCAGACACCCGACCGAGCAGTGGCCGTAGTACGCGCCGGCGACGTCGTGGCGCGCGAGGATCTCGCGGAAGCGCGGGACGAACTTCGCCAGGTCGCGCGGCTGGACGCACGTGTCCTCGACGAACGCGATCGGCTTCTTGTCCCCCTTGAGCCCGAGGAGGAGACCGAGCCCGGCCTTCCGGAGCTTCCAGATCGACTGCTGCGCGGCGGGCTCGAGCGCGAGGTGGCTCGCGTAGCCGAACCGCTCGCGCTGGCGCAGCGCCGCGAGCGCCTCGACCTTCGCCCGGGCCTCCGCCTCGCTCTCGCCCGCGTACTCGACCATGAGGATCGCGCCCGGATCGCCCTGCACCCAGCCCATCCGCTGCGACTGCTCGATGTTGTCCCGCGCGAGGTCGAGAATCATCTTGTCGGTCAGCTCGACCGCGTACGGGCCCGTCTCGAGGATCGCCTGCGACGACTCGAGCGCCTCCTGGACGTCCCGGTAGTGGATGATCTCGAGCGCCGTCGCCTTCGGCCGCCGGACGAGGCGCAGCTTCGCCTCGAGGATCGTCAGGAGCGTGCCCTCGGAGCCGACGACGAGCCGCGCCAAGCTGAGCGCGTGGTCCGCCACCAGCTCGTCCAGGTTGTAGCCGGCGACGCGCCGCCAGTGCTTGGGGTAGCGCGCGCGGATCTCCTCCGCGTACGCGTCACGGATCGCCGCGACCTCGCGGTAGATCTGTCCTTCGAGCCCGGGCGCGCGGCACTTGGCGGCGAAGGCGTCGGGCGTGACCTCGCCGAAGACGACCTTCGTGCCGTCCGCGAGGAGCGCCGTCAGCTCGATCACGTGGCTCACGGTCAGCCCGTACGCGATCGAGTGCGAGCCGCCGGAGTTGTTTCCGAGCATGCCGCCGAGCGTGGCGCGGTTCGACGTCGAGGTGTCCGGGCCGAAGAGGAGCCCCAGCGGGCGCACGTCGTGATTCAGCTCGTCCTGCACGACGCCGGGCTCGACGCGACACCACAGCTCCTCGCGGTTTACCTCGAGAACCCGGTTGAGGTGCTGGGAGAAATCCAGCACGAGCGCGTCATTGACGGTCTGGCCCGTCAGCGACGTGCCGCCGCCGCGCGACAGGAGCGCCGTGCCGAGGCGCGCCGCCGTCTCGACCGTGGCGTGGACGTCCTCGACGTGACGCGGGACGACGACGCCGATCGGCTCGACCTGGTACATCGACGCGTCGGTGGAGTAGAGGAGTCGCGAGGCGGGATCGAATCGCACGTCGCCGCGGACGACGCGTCGCAGCTCGCGCTCCAGGTCTGTCACGCGGTCATTATACGGTGACGGTCGTACTATATCCGCATGCGCCTCCGCCCCCTCGTCCCGGCCGTGCTGCTGCTCGCCGCGGCCGTCGCTGCCTACGCGGCCCCCGCCGCGCCGGGCTTCAAGGTCAAGACGCTCGACGGCCACGCCACGCTCGACTCGCGGACACTGATCGGCAAGAAGGTGCTCGTGCTCCGCTTCCAG
>WNGH01006711.1_pt1 | contig 10959 bp, 10 predicted proteins | sample 5400631 | NCBI WGS metagenome assembly WNGH01 (sample SAMN13153373, study PRJNA577476) | soil metagenome | isolation source: 115 cm soil or saprolite under Garry oak tree replicate 1 | place: USA:California | collected 2016-06-15 | reverse complement strand
GCACCTGCTCCGGCGGCTGCGCGTTCTGCATGGTCACCTTGCTGATCGAGATGCCCGTCTTGTAGCGGTCGAGGATCTGCTGCATCAGGGTCTGCGCTGCCACCGCGATCTGCTCGCGGCCCTCGTAGAGCACGAAGTCCATTTTGCTCTTACCGACGATCTCCCGGAACGCGCTTTCCGCGGCCTGCAGCACCGTGTCTTCCGGGCGGCGGTTGGTGAACAGGTAGTCCACCGGATCCTTCAGAATATACTGGACCGCGAATTGGATATCGGTAATGTTTTCGTCGTCCGTCAGCATGAGCGATTCGCGCAGGACTTTGGTCTTGACATTGTTGCGATAGCCCACCTCGACGGTGCGCACCCCGGTCAGATCGACGATCTCGTTGCCCTGAATGGGATACGGTAAGCGCCAGTGCAGTCCCGCGGTGGTCACCTCGGAGAACTTCCCGAACGTGAGTATGACCCCCCGCTGACCTTCCACGACGATGTAGAAGCCGCTCGCGAGCCAGGCGACGAGCACGACCAAGCCTATCAGCCCTGCTCCGCCGCTCAACTGCCGGACGCTCGGCGGTTCACCGGGATCCCCCTCTCCTCCACGGCGCCGACCGAACAGGCCGTTCAGCTTTTGGTTGAACCTGCGCCACATCTCGTCGAGATCGGGCGGCCCCTCGTTGCCTCCGCCTCGCTTACCCCATTGCGGGTCGTTCAATGACATGAGAATCCTACGTTGTGGCCGCTTGGCCCAGTTTCTTCGAATCTGTCGGTTTCGGCGGGCTCGCCGGAGATGTCCTCGAGGCTGTTGCCTCGATCAGGGCCCGCCGCAGGCCATCCACGCCGTCGCCCGTTTTTGCGCTTAGACGAACGCGGCAAATTCTATCATATTCGTTCCGGTCGACTCCCGGTTGAAGGCCGTTCCGGTCGATCTTGTTCCACACCAGAAGCCGGGGAACGGCGCGCGCGCCGATTTCTGCGAGGACCTTGTCCACTTCCAGGATCTGCGCCTCGCGTGCGTCGTTGGCCGCGTCGACCACGTGCAGAAGCAGGTCGGCGTGGATGGCTTCTTCGAGCGTCGCCCGGAAGGCGGCGACGAGCGTATGCGGAAGATCACGGATGAACCCGACCGTGTCGGAGATGGCGATGTTTCCGGCTTCGGGAAGGTAGAGCCTGCGCGTAGTGGTATCGAGAGTCGCAAAGAGCCGATCCTCGGCAAGCGCTCCCGCGTGAGTCAGTGTGTTGAAAAGCGTCGACTTGCCCGCGTTGGTGTAGCCCACGAGCGAGACCGAAAAAGCCCTGCCGCGCTCCCGCGCGCGCCGCTGGACCTCGCGCCGGCGGCCGAGCTTGCCGAGCTTGTCCTTGAGAATCTTTACTCGGTTCGCGATCAAGCGCCTGTCGACCTCGAGCTGCGTCTCGCCCATTCCCCCGAGAAAGCCTTTGCCTCCGCGTTGCCGCTCCAGATGCGACCAGCCGCGCACCAGCCGCGTCGCCGCGTGCTCGAGCTGCGCAAGCTCCACCTGGAGCTTGCCCTCGTGACTCTTGGCGCGCTGGGCGAAGATGTTCAGGATCAGACGCGTGCGGTCGACGACCGGGCAGCCGAGCGCCTTCTCCAGATTGCGCTCCTGCGCGGGCGACAAGTCGTGATTGAAAATCGCGAGCGAGGCGCCCTGCTCCTGCAGAGTTCGCCTGATCTCCTCGACTTTTCCGGAACCCGCGAAATGGGCGGGGTCGGGTCGCTCGCGGCGCCCGCGCACCAAGGCCCGCGCCCGGATTCCGGCGCTGGCGGCGAGTTGGCTGAGCTCTTCGATGCCCTCGGCGTAGCCGCCCACACCGAAGTCCAAGCCCACGAGCACGGCAGCGTTGCGCTCCGACGAACGCTCAGCCATCGCGCCAGGTCGGAGTCGATAACGCGTCCGTATCAGCTCTCGGGAGAGGAATGATCGACCGACAAATTGACCGCACGCGAAGGCACGACGGTGGAGATGGCGTGCTTGTACACCATTTGCGTCACGGTGTTCTTGAGGAGCACGACGTACTGGTCGAAGGACTCGATCTGACCCTGGAGCTTGATCCCGTTGACAAGATAGATCGATACCGGCACGTGCTCTTTGCGCAGGGTATTCAGGAACGGATCTTGTAGTAATTGTCCTTTGTTGCTCATGGCTTACCCCGGAGTCGTATTATTTGAAGGTCTACTGTAAAGGGTTTTGCGGAAAATGCCAATGTACTATGCCGCTACTTTGAAGCTGGCTCCGCGGTGAGGGGAGCCTAGGGATGCTTCCGCTGGCGCCGACTCTTAGATACGCCTATCGACGTAAGGGTTCCTGCCGCTGCGAAATTCGATCCGGAGGGGCGTCCCTTCCAGCCGAAACACCCTGCGGAAATCGGACTCGAGATACCGGCGGTAGCTCTCGGGCACTGCGTTGAGCGCAGTCCCGTGCACAACGACGATCGGAGGGTTGCTTCCGCCTTGATGCGCGTAGCGGAGCTTGGGCCGCGAGAGCCCCGCGCGCGGCGGGGCCTGCTTCGCCACGGCAGCGATAAGAGCGCGGGTAAGCCGTGGAGTGGGCAGCTTGGCCGTTGCCGCCCGGTAGGCCGCGTCCACCGAGTCGATGACCCGCTCGACGCCCCGGCCTTCGCGAGCCGAGATGTAATGAAAACGCGCAAACGAGAGAAATTTCAACTTGCGCGCGATGGCACGCTTGGTCATGTCGCGTGTGTAGCTGTCCACGCCGTCCCATTTGTTGACCGCCACCACCACCGCCCGCCCGCGCTCCAGGATGAACCCGGCGATGTGCGCGTCCTGGTCCGAGATCTCGCCTTGAGCATCCAGAACGAGGACCGCAACGTTGGCCCGATCGATGGCCTGCAAGGTCTTTATGACGGAGAACTTCTCGACGCTTTCGAATACCTTCCCGCGGCGTCTCAATCCGGCCGTGTCGACGAGGACATAGCGGCGGCCGTGCACCTGGAGCCCCACGTCGATCGCATCGCGCGTGGTGCCCGGCTCCTCGAACGTCACGACGCGTTCCTCACCGACCAGAGCGTTGACGAGCGTGGATTTTCCGGCGTTGGGGCGGCCTACGATGGCAATTCGGACCGCGCTGTCGGGCTCGCCGCTCTCCCTTTCAACAGGGAAATCGGCGAGCGCGGCCTCCACCAAATCGCGCACTCCCTCCCCGTGTTCGGCGGAAACCGCGTACGGCACACCCAGTCCCAGCTCGTGGAATTCGAGCGTGGCCAGCTCGGGATTCATGCCTTCCGCCTTGTTGACCGCGACAAACACGCGCCGGCCGATCCGCCGCAGTTCCTCTCCGATCGCGCGGTCCTGCGCCGTGAGGCCCTCGCGAGCATCGGTGACCAGCATGATGACGTCGGCTTCGGCGATTGCGGTTCTCGCCTGCTTGGCCATCTCGACGAACACGCCTCTCGCTTCCGGTTCAAGGCCGCCGGTATCCACCACGAGGTACGGCCGGTCACCCAGGCGTCCCATGCCGTAGTGGCGGTCTCGCGTCAGACCCGGGACATCGGCGACCAGTGCATCCCGGGTGCGCGTGAGCCGGTTGAACAGCGTGGACTTGCCGACGTTGGGCCTGCCGACGATTACGAGAGTGGGTTTCATGACAAAAATCGAGGACCGAGGAAAGAGGATCGAGGGAAAAGTGCACCGTGCCCGATCTTGCTCTCGATCCTCCGCCGGGTCCCCGCAACTACTGGGTGCTCAGGGCGTACAGATTCCCGTCCTGTGTCTGCACCAGGAGCCCGCGGTCGAGCCGCACGGGCGAAGATCTGATCGAGCTGCCGTCGGTAGCGACACGGCCGACGAAGGCGCCGCTTTCTCGCGACAGGAAATGTACGTATCCCTCGACGTCGCCGACAGCGACTTCTCGCCCCAAGGCCAGAGGCGCGGTGAGGCGCCTCAGGAACAGGCGATCCTGCTTCCAGACTGTCGCGCCGCCGGCGCGGTCCAGAGCGTGCACCGCACCTTTGTCGTCGCTGACAAAGACGTAACGCGCGTCGAGCGCCAGCCCTGCGGTGCTCGATAGCTCGCGCGACCAGACTGGGTTGCCACTGGCTAGATCGAAGCAGCCGATCCGGCCCTGGTAGGCGACCGCGCACACTTCGCGCTCGGCAACGACCGGAAGCCCGACCACGTCGGTGACGCGTTCCAGTTCCGTGGCTCCGCGAGGCAGCGCGACGGTCGCCTCCCAGCGCACATTGCCGTTGGCAAGCGCGATCGACACGAGCTTACCTCCGGCAAACCCGGTGAGCAGATAACCCCTGTCGGCGACCATTCCCACAGGGGACCGAACCGAGAGAGGCGGACTCGATCGCTGGTACAGCCAGCGCCGCCTGCCGTCTTTCGCGTCGAGCGCGAATAGGCGCCCGTCGGCGCTGCGGACAATCACCAGATCCCCCGTCACCAGAGGCGCCGAGAGGACCTCGCTCGATACGCGCGCGCGCCATCGCGCTTCGCCCGAACGTCCATCGAGCGCGATCACTTCGCCGTCGAACGTTCCGACCGCTACGAGGGTGCCGTCGGAGCCCACTCCGCCGGAAAGCGTGCGGCCCGCATTGACCCGCCACGATTCCTGCCCGGTCGACGCTTCAAAGCGGGCGACGGTACCGTCCTGGGCCGCGGCGTAGACGCCGTCGACCGCCAGCGCGGGAAACAATATGGCGTCTCCCGCGTCGCCAACGCTCGCCTGCCACAGCGTGCGCACCGGAATACTTGCGGGCAACTCCTGCAATTCGGCCATCTTCGGTCCGGTCGAACCTGAACAGCCGGCGAGCAGCATCGCGCCGGCGAGGAAGAGCCGCAGCATCAGCCTTCTCCAAGCGCCTCGAGCTTGAGTCGCAGCGCATCGCGCAGCGGCCCGGATCCGGCCTTTTCCAGCGCGGCTTTATAGGCGGCTCGCGCTTCGGAGCGTCTCTTCTGCGTGGCGAGAATGTCCCCGCGCTGCGAAGCATAGAGAGCCTCGAAACCCGGATGAGGCTTTGCTTCGAGAATTTTCAGTGCTGCGTCGGGCTCGTTGTCGTCGAGCAATACGCTTGCTAGCCTCAATGTGGCGATCGAGCGTATCTCATCGCTCCTGGCGTGCTCGATGACCCATTGAAGCTGCGCGCGCGCGGTCTTCAGGTCTCCCGCTTGAAACTGGACTTTGGCAGAAACCAAGGCTGCGAGCGGCGCGTAAGCGCTACGCGGAAAGTTCTCCAGAATCGCTCCCGCAGTCTCCTGCGTCGTCTTGAGATCGTTGGCGCGCGCCGCCTTCTGCAGCGTGTCGTACAGCACGGCGGCTTGCGCGGCTTGCGAGCGTTCATACCGTGTCCAGCCGATCCATGCTCCGATAGCCGCGAGCGCGAGCGTGGTACCGAGAATGATCGCGCCGCCGTGGTCCTTCCACCAGGCTTTCAGGGCGGCGAGCTGTTCCTGTTCTTCGAGATCGTACGCGCTCATTCTTTTTCACCTGTGCCGAAAAGCAGATCCGATATCGCATCCGCAAGGCGTTCCTGCGGCACGCGGAACTGCCCGCGCTCCTCGCGCAAAGCCTTGATGCTCGCTTCACCCGCCTGGGCCTCTTCGTCGCCCACGATGACCGCGACCGGTGCGCCGCTCGCGTCGGCTTTTTTCATCTGCGATTTGAAGCTGCCCCCTCCGCAGTGCTGGGTCACGCTGAAACCGGCCTCGCGCAGGGCCTCCGCCACGCGAAACGCGGAGCGGGCCGCCCGTTCTCCTTGGTTCACGAGGTACACGTCCGGGCAAGGATGCTCGCCGGAATCGGAGACAAGTGCGAGCAGGCGCTCGATCCCCATCGCCCAGCCGCAGGCCGGAGCCGGCTTGCCGCCGACCTGCTCCAACAGGCCGTCGTAGCGCCCGCCCGCGCACACCGTCCCTTGAGCGCCGAGCCGATCGGTAACCCATTCGAACACCGTGAGATTGTAGTAATCGAGCCCGCGCACGAGGCGCGGATTGATCTCGTACTGGCGCCCCGCGTCCTTGAGGATGGCCTGCACGCCCTCGAAATGTTTGAGCGACTCCTCGCCCAGCGCATCCAACAGACGCGGAGCTCGGGCGATCAGCGGTTGCATTGCCGGGTTCTTGCTGTCGAGAACGCGCAGTGGATTGGTGTGCAGCCGCCGCCTCGAGTCTTCGTCAAGATCCTCCTCGACAGACTGGAGATAGACCATCAGCGACCTGCGATACGCGGCGCGCTCCGCCGCCGAACCCAGGCAATTGAGCTGCAGTCGGATGCCGGACAGATTGAGGTCGTCCCATAGCCGGGCGCACATGAGCAGCAGCTCGGCATCGATATCAGGGCCCGGAAACCCGAGCGCCTCGGCTCCAACCTGGTGAAACTGCCGGTACCGCTCCTTCTGCGGCCTTTCGTGACGGTACATGGGACCGATGTAGTACAGACGCTGCGCCCCGCCGTAGAGCAAGCTGTGCTCGGCAGCCGCGCGCGCGACCGAAGCCGTAGCCTCGGGACGCAGAGTGAGGGACTCCTTGTTCAGCTCGTCGGTGAAACTGTACATCTCCCTCTCGACGATGTCGGTCGCTTCGCCTATCGCCCGGCGAAACAGCGCCGTATGCTCGAGGATGGGAGTACGCACGTTGCGATAGCCGTAGCTCCGGAGCCAGTCGCGCAGCAACTCCTCCAGCGTTTCCCAGCGCTCGGCTTCTTCGGGCAGGATGTCGTTCATTCCGCGCACCGCGCGGATCGGCTCGCTCATGTCGATATCGCGGCGCGAACTACACCGCGGTTTTGATCGGGATGTTTCTCTTCTTTTGCGGCTCGTCGCGACGCAAGCGCCCGCCTTCCCCATAAGTCGCACGGACGTATTCCTCGACCAGTTGCTGGAATTCCTCGGCAATCCGCTCGCCCTTCAAGGTCACGGTTTTTTCGCCATCCACGTAGACCGGCGCGACCGGGCGCTCACCGGACCCGGGAAGGCTGATGCCGATATTGGCGTGTTTGCTTTCGCCGGGCCCGTTGACGACGCAGCCCATGACCGCGACGTGCATGTCTTCGACTCCGGGATAGAGCTCGCGCCACTGGAGCATCTGCTCCCGAAGATAGCGTTGGATCTTTTCAGCGAGTTCCTGGAAATACGTGCTGGTGGTCCGGCCGCAGCCCGGGCAAGCGATGACCATCGGCGAGAACGAGCGCAAGCCCATGGTCTGGAGCAACTCCTGGGCGACGATGACCTCTCGCGTCCGGTCCCCGCCGGGTTCCGGGGTGAGCGAAATACGGATCGTGTCGCCGATACCCTCCTGGAGCAGCACCCCGAGCGCGGCGGTGGAAGCCACGATGCCCTTTGTTCCCATCCCCGCCTCGGTGAGCCCGAGATGCAGCGGATAGTCGCAGCGGCGGGCGAGCTCCCGGTACACGGCGATCAGGTCCTGGACGCCGCTCACTTTGCACGAGAGCACGATGCGATCGCCGGCCAGACCCAGAGCTTCCGCGCGCGCAGCCGATTCGAGCGCCGAGGCGACCAGCGCCTGCCGCGTTACGGTGTCGGAGTCGACGGGCTCTTCTCTCCGCGCGTTCTCGTCCATGAGCCGCGCAAGCAGTTCCTGATCGAGGCTGCCCCAGTTGACGCCGATTCTCACGGGCTTGTCGTAGCGGCAGGCCATCTCGATCAGCGTCGCGAATTGCTCGTCGCGCCTGGCACCCCGCCCGACGTTGCCCGGGTTGATCCGGTACTTTGCCAGCGCCCGCGCGCAATCGGGGTGCTCGGCGAGCAGCTTGTGCCCATTGAAATGGAAATCGCCCACCAGGGGCACGTCGCAACCCATGGCGTCGAGCCGCTCGCGGATGCGCGGGACCTGCGCTGCCGCCTCGGCGGTGTTGACGGTGACACGCACGAGCTCCGAACCGGCACGGGCAAGCTCGACTACCTGGGTCGCGGTGCTCTGGGGGTCGGCCGTGTCGGTGTTGGTCATGGATTGCACCAGGACCGGCGCGCCCCCCCCGATCAGCACGTGCCCGACGCGGACTTGGCGCGTTTTGTGTCTCGGAATATTCGTCATCGGTTGTTTCAATTCAGCGTCAGTCGCGCGACTTCGATCTGGATGTACGGTTTCAGATCGACGGGGTTGTTGTTGTAGATAAGGCGCACGGCAGTGCCGTTGCCGATCACGAGGGACAAGGGGGGCCGCCCGAGGACCACCCTGCGGCTTCCAGCGGGATTCAGTTGCGACATCAGCGTCCTGCCGTCCCGGTCCCTGATCTCGACCCAGGATTCCCTGTCGAACTCGAGGCGAATCCGCGCTTCGTTTCCGCCACCTCCTCCTCCAGAGGGCTGCTGCGCCTGCGCAGCAGGGGTCTCAGCCGCACTGACTGAAGCCGCCGCTGGAGCCGCTGGAACCTCTGTTTCTGCACGCGGCGCGGCGGGCGGTTCCATGGGGGCCGCTTTGGATTGCTTTTGCGGGGGAGGCGTGTCCGAGGCGAATCTTGCCCAAGGGAAAGCTCCCGCGCGCCACTCATAGAGGACGCCGGCCACGATGATGAGGGCGAGGACCGAAAGAGCCAGGTAAGCTCGGGTGCCGCGCTTCCCGCTGTGCACAAACGGGATGCCCTTGTCGCGCAGATCGAGGTCGATCTCCCCGGGGACATATCTCCGCTCGAGCTCATCGAGCATGGGCTGCGGATCCGTGTCGAGCAGCTTGGCGTAACCGCGCACCATCCCGCGGACGAACGTCGCTCCGGGCAGCTTGTCGAACTCCTCGGCCTCGAGCGCCTCGATTTGGCGCACGCCGTACTTGAGTCGCTGCGCGACATCGGCGATCGACAGCTTGCGCTCGAGGCGCAGCTGCGCGAGCATCCGTCCGGGCCCGGCCTTGACGGAAGATACGTCGGGTTCAACTTCCTGATTCATTCGAACCGCCCTTTTTGCAGTTCCTGGTATTCCTTCGACCCGGGAAAGCGCCGACGCAGCTGGTTGGCGTAGCTCGTCACGGCGGAAGAATCTCCCAGTCTGCGTTCAATCCGCAATGCAAGCCATAACGATTCCGCAGTCGGCTCGGCGAGCTTGTTGTAGCGACCTGTAAGGCTGCGCGCGGCGTCGAGTTCCCCGCGTCGGTACTTGAGCTGCGCGAAATCGATCAGCGCAGGATAGTAGTCCGGATCAAGCTTGAGCGCACGTTCGAGATAGTCGTGGGCGTCGCGCTCGTTGTTCTTGCGCATCGCACATACCGCCGCCATCGCATACGACTTTTGCGGCGTAGCGTAGAGGGGATGGCGGACCGCCATCAGGAAATAGCGGATCGCCTCTTCTTCGCGCTTGTTTTCGCAAAGGAACCACGCGTAGTTGTGATTGGTATCCGGGTCGTTGGGATTCAACCTGAGGGAACGCTCGAACGCCTCCTCGGCGAGGTCCTTTTCGCGCAAGTCGCCGTAGACGAGACCCAACACGTTGTAGGCGGGCGCGTAGCTCGAGTCAGCCGCGGCTGCGGTGCGCGCTTCCGCAAGCGCCACGCCGAGGTTCCCTCTCTGGAAGTATGCCCCGGCAAGCTCGGTGTGAATACGCGCGCGCTCCCGCGAGCTGGCCACTTCCCCGATGATGGCTCCGCTATCGGTCTGGCCGGGCAAGTCGCCCGAGAGCGGCCCTCCGGCGCAGCCGAAAAGCACCACTGCGCCGGCGAGCACTGTTGCGGCGTACCGCGATCGATTCAAGGGCCCGTCCCTTCCAGGCGCGCCGGCCTGCGGGTACGGTCATGGATCTTTCCGGCCAGTTGTCCGCACGCGGCGTCGATTTCGTCCCCGCGCGTCTTGCGCGTGGTTGTGACGATCCCCGATGCGCCGAGCACCTCGCTGAACCGTTCGATCACTCGGCGCGGGGAGCGCACAAAGCCCGAGTTCGGGAACGGATTGAACGGAATCAGATTGATCTTGCACGGCACCCGCGAAACCAAATCTACGAGCTGGCGTGCGTGCTCCTCGGCGTCGTTGACGCCTTCGAGCATGACGTATTCGAAGGTAATGAAGTCGCGCGGGGCACGCTCAAGGTACCGCAGACACGCGGCAAGCAACTCGGCGAGCGGATACTTGCGGTTGATGGGCATGAGCGTGTCGCGCAGCGCGTCGTTCGGCGCGTGCAAAGATACCGCAAGCGCCACCGGGCATTCCGCGGCCAGGCGGTCGATCATCGGCACGATTCCGGACGTGGAGAGCGTCACGCGGCGTCGCGAAAGCCCGTAGGCGTCCTCGTCTATCATCAGCTTCAGCGCCGAGACGGTATTGTCAAAGTTGAGCAGGGGCTCGCCCATCCCCATCAACACGACGTTGCTGATGACGCGCTCGCCGCCCCGAGTCGCGCCGAGCTCGCGGTTGGCGAGCCAAAGCTGCCCGATGATCTCGGACACCGAGAGATTGCGGTTGAATCCCTGCCTGCCGGTCGAGCAGAACTGGCAGGCCAGTGTGCAGCCCGCCTGGGTGGAGATGCACAAAGTACCGCGGTTGGTTTCGGGAATGAATACCGCGTCGACCGCATTGCCTTTGCCGACGTCGAGAAGCCATTTGCGAGTTCCATCCCGGGCCAAGCTGTCGCTCACGATTCGCGGCGGCGAAACGCACGCGGTCCGTGCGAGCTTTTCACGCAGCGGTTTCGCAATGTCGCTCATCCGCGAAAAATCCGATTCGCCGAGACGGTGCATCCAGCGCTTGACCTGTCGCGCCCGGAACGGTTTCTCATCGAGGCTCGCGACGAAAGCGGCGAGCCCTTCGCCGTCCAGATCGAGGAGATTGATGCTCATTTAACGGGAAAAGATCTCGGAAGCGGAAAAAAAGTACGCGATCTCGGTGCGGGCGGACTCGGGCCCGTCTGAACCGTGCACCGCGTTCGCATCGATGCTCTCGGCAAAATCGGCGCGGATCGTGCCCGTTTTCGCCTTCTTCGGATCGGTCGCGCCCATCAGTTCGCGGTTCCGCGCAATGGCGTCCTCACCCTCCAGCACCTGCACCA
>WNGH01018654.1_pt1 | contig 10960 bp, 6 predicted proteins | sample 5400631 | NCBI WGS metagenome assembly WNGH01 (sample SAMN13153373, study PRJNA577476) | soil metagenome | isolation source: 115 cm soil or saprolite under Garry oak tree replicate 1 | place: USA:California | collected 2016-06-15 | reverse complement strand
GGCCGCGCCACCTTGGAAAACGCTGCGCGTTTCCCACTTTTCCACCGCTCCGGCGGCGACGAGGCCTTTACCTTGAATTTGGAAAGCGGACACTTCACGTGCTACAAAAAGCGGACATCTTCACGTGCTAACGACAGAATAATTGCAACTTTGGCGCAAGATCCTTCGAACGAACCCGATGAACGAGCTTAGTTGGCAAACGCGCGTAGCAGGGACGCCGAATCGGTGGCACAACACCGATGGTGGGGCTTACTTCTCTAAAGCAGAAAAGGCTTTGCCGTTGGTTTTTTAAGCCAAGAGACCAAGAAGATTCTACGGATAGGGACCGATTAGCGATTCTTTGCGTGACGCCTGACTAACGATCTCGTGATTCTTATTTTTCTCCGCGGCTGAGTAAGGTCCCGCCGCCACTCAGCTCATTTCGGATAATCTTTCCGCCCTTCATCACAAATGTCACTCGCTCCAGTTCCGTGATGTCCTTGAGTGGGTCTCCGGAGACACCGACCAAATCGGCATACTTCCCTTTTTCCACGGAGCCGATACGGTCCTGCCATCCCAGCACTTCCGCATCGACGATCGTTGCGGCCTGGATAGCCTTCGCCGGCGCCATTCCGTGGCGGACGAGCCACTCGAACTCGGTTCCCTGCGTCCCATGAGCGTAAGGCGTACCGTCAACGCCGCTGCCGAACATGATTTTCACGCCTTTGGCCAGCCCCATCGCAAATGACTTCTCAAAGATGGCGGGCAGGCTGTACTTACCGCCCGTTTCCCTATGATCGCGCTCCACGATTTCGGGCATGGAGTAGCGGTAACCCGTAACGTCCCAGTAGAGGCCTTTCTGGATCATCATCGCCATCTCGGATTCGTCCAGGGCTTGTCCATGCTCGATTGTATCCACGCCTGCTAGCACGGAATTGCGCAAACCCTCGCTGCCATAGGCGTGGGCCGCAACTTTACGATGGTGCCGGTGCGCTTCGTCGACAATCGCCTGCACTTCTTCGAGGGTAAACGTCGGCTCAACGTAGAGCTCGCCCGTGGGGCTGAAGGAATAATTTCCGGCCGGAAAGATCTTGATCCAGTCGGCGCCGTAACGAATCTGCTCACGCACCACCTGGCGGGCGTCCTCTGGTCCCATGATGTTCTTATTGCCACCGGTGATCAGCGTGCCCGGAATCCCAATGTAATCCGATCCGGAGGCGCCGATACCCCGCGTTGACACCTGCATGCGTGGACCGTCGAAGAGGCCCTTATTGAAGGCGTCGCGGACGGCCACATCGCCATAGCCCTCGCCGTGAGTGCCGGCATCTCGTACCGTCGTGAATCCCGCTCGCAAATCGGTCTGAGCTTCCTTAACAGCGAGAATCGTCCAGGCCTCAATGGACGTATTCACACGGCCGCCGGCCGAGAGGCTGTCGTAAACGTGCGTATGCCCATCCACAAAGCCGGGCATTACACTGGCTTGGCTCAGGTCGATGACTTGAGCGCCGGCCGGAATCTTCACCTGATCGGCCGGGCCCACGTCACTGATGCGTTCACCTTGAATCACGATCACCTGGTTCGCCAGCATTTGACCCGACTTGCTGTCAAATAGCCGGCCGGCACGAACCGCGACCATCTGTGCCGGCTGAGGAGTTTGAGAGGCCAGCAGGGCCGCAAAACTGATGATTCCAAGGCAGGTACCGAGAATCGATTTCCGATGAATCACGGCAATCCTCCTATGTAATCCGGCAGCATAACAGCGATCACATCTACCTGAGGCTGCTTACGGTCCAAATGTCGACATTACTTCCATTGCTTGAGGCGAGTATACGATCGTCAGGACTAAAATGAACCGAAAAAATTATCGCTGGGCGCATAAGGGAAGCCAGTTGCTGGCCGCTGTTTGCATCCCACAAGCGCAACATTCATTCCCGATTTCCGGCAGCGACAACATGGCCATCTGAGCTGAACGTGACCCCTTGAATTTTGCCGGACCCTGCTAAGGTCCGCAGTACGCGCCCGCTGGATAGATCCCAGAGTGTTACCGTCGAGTCCCAGCTGCCGGCAACTAACATCTTTCCATCCGGACTGAAAGCAACGCCTTGAACCTGGTCACTTGGACCCGTTAATGTCTTCGTATTTCGGCCCGTAGCAACTTCCCAAAGTTTGACCGTCTTATCCGTGCTGCCGGGAAGCCAACAGGCGGCCATCGGGACTGAAAGCGAGAGCAAATACAGCGTCGGTATGTCCCATCAAGGTGCGGACCTCTTTCCCCGTTTGGGCGCCCCACAATTTGATCGTTTTATCTTTGCTACCTGACGCCAGCAGCTTGCCATCAGGACTGAAAGCTACGGCCTGCACATAACCACCGTGCGTCGTCAAGCGATGGGCCTCCTGCCCTGTGCTCACGTTCCAGATTCTCACGGTTAAGTCGTCGCTGCCGGAAGCCAATAGCCGGGCGTCAGGGCTGATCGCTACCGCATTCACGTCTCCAGTGTGCCCTGCAAAGCTTTTGAGCTCGCGACCCGTAGCGACATCCCAAAGCTTGACAGTCTGGTCGCTGCTTGCGGAGGCTAGGTAGCGACCGTCCAGACTGAAAGGAGCCGCGTGCACGTTTTTCGTGTGTTGGCTCAGGGTTCGAATGAAACTCAGTTTCGGGCTCTGTGCCTCCACACTAGAAACGATAGCAACGAGCAGAAAAATCGCAGCCGAACAGCAAGAAAGACTTTGTTTCCTTAGAGCTGTGGGAGAAATTGTCATCCTACCAAATTACTTTGACCGCAATCTGCATCTGTCGCGAGGGAGTCTGCGTGGAAGTGATCAAGGCATTGCCGGCGACCGAGGTGCCGGAGGCGTCGAAAAGAGTTGTGCTCGCCGGCACTGAGAAATTCGCGCGATTGAGAATATTGAACACTTCCCAGCGGATTTGAACGTTGAAGGTTTCGGAGAGTTTGGTGACGTAATTGTTTTTGAATAAGGAAGTATCCAAATTCACCAATCCCGGCCCGATAGGTATGTTGCGACCAGCGTTGCCAAAGAGATTGAGGCAGATCGGAAACGGTTCCGTTGTCTTGCTGGGTCCATAGATCTTTGATGTTGTGTCGCAGTTTGCCTGCCAGAAAGCCATGTCTGGCGCAGTCGGAATGCTAAAGCACTGCGCCTTAATATAATTCGTGGGATTGCCGGGATTAACGAGCGTATCGCAGCCCGGACCGGTTAGGCGGTTTGGCGTGAGGAACGTAGCATCTGAACCGAGCACGCCCGCTGGATCGCCACTCTGCTCGAGCGCCGATCCCTTTGGCGAAGGAATATTCCAGGTCCCATTGATGACCAGATTTTGACTGATATTGAAGTCCGTCAAGCCGCGCCAAATCTTTGGCGCAAACCACGGCTGAGTGGTCTCACCATTGCCAAACGAATCGCCGGCGAACGTGCCCGAAGAGTAGTCGATATTCCTGCCCCAGGTATAGGATCCGTGCAGCTGAAACCCGTGGTTCAATCTTCTGGTGACTTCGACTTGCATGGTGTCATACCAAGAGTGATTCTGCATCTCTTCGCCGACGAGGACACCGGCGTTCGGGTTCAGCTTCGTGCCACTGCCGATTGGTGCTGGCCAGATATAGCCTGCGGAGGACAGCGTGGGGATCACGAAATCCATGTCGTCCTGATGTTGGGGCAGGTGCAGACCTCTCGACGCCACATAACCGACCATCAGCGTGAGCGTCGGCGTCAGTTCTCGCTGAACGTTGAGGTTCCACTCCAGGATGTAACGGCGCTTGGGATTGGGTTCGACATAGGAGTATTTGAAAGTCTTGGGATTCCCAGCGAGCAAGGTATAGGCCCCAGATGTGAACTTGCCGTCAAGGCAAAGTGGGCCGGGACAGCTGCTGCTCACGGCGCCTTGCGCGAAGAAAGGCGCAGTTGTGGCGTTCCCAAGAAAGAATTCATACGGCAGCGGCAGCATATCGTAGATACTAAAGCCGCCCCGGACAGCGGTTTTGCTGGTGCCAAACGGGTCCCAAGAGAAGCCCAGGCGCGGTTCGAAATTGCGCTTAGTAAAATTCGAAAAGTACGGTGAGCCGAGGGTGGGTTGCGCAGCCGTAGGCGGGACCATATTGGTTATCTGATTCCGCACTTCGGTGGGGACAGTCGCGAATTCGTAGCGCAGTCCCACGTTGAGGGTCAGATTCGATCGCACACGAATGTCATCTTGCACATAGGTGCCGAAGATCGACTCGCGGATGCCGCGCACGCCCGGTGCGCTGGTGTTCAAGGCCGCGGTGAATCGAGACGGTTGGTTCAGCAGGAAATTCTTAATGGTCTTGAAGGTAAATGTTCCATCGGTGCCCTGCCGCGCGCCATCATTGTCTTGGATTCTTTCGAAGGAAAATCCCACTTTAATTCCATGAACTCCTCTCGTCAGGAACGCATCGTTATAAACCTGGTACGAGTTGTAGTGAAAGAAATAAAATGGCGGACCGTTGAGTCCCCCCTGAAATACAGAGAGTCCCGGAACAGATACGCCGGGCGCGAATTGCCCCGGAACCGCAGCGAATTGTGGATCGGCAACGCCCGGGACTACCGCGATTGGGGTCGCACCGACGGTGGCTACCGGTCGGTTGTATCCGAGACGGAACGAGTTGATGGTTTCGGCGCTGAAAACGTGTGTTTCTTCGAGCGCCACGGACTGGCGTCCTGTCGAGAATACTCCGACTTTCGTGTTGTGCAGGTCTGGCACGGTGATGCGGCTGGAATCGAAGGAGTAAACCGCGTCCATGCTGTCTGCGTCTGAGAATTTGTGGTCGAACCTGGTGGTCCAGAAATTATCGTGGGACACGTCTTGTACGGACGTCGTAAACGACGCCGTGTCGAAGGAAGGACCTATGGCTGGGCCGTTCGGTACGGGGTAAATAGCGGCAATAAAGGCCGCCACGTTCTTATCTACAGTGACTGTTCCGCTGCTCAGTATTCCATTACGGGCATTCGCTGAAAGCGTGGTGCCCCCTTGCGTAAGCCCCAGCGACTGTCGCAGGCCCTCATAGTCACCGAAAATAAAGGTGCTGTCTTTGTGGATGGGCCCACCCATGGAAGCTCCGAACTGGTTCCGCCGGAAGGGAGGGATGGCAGCGAGATCAAAAAAGTTCCGTGCGTCCATCGCGCTGTTGCGCAGAAATTCGTAAGCACTCCCATGAATCTGGTTGGTTCCGGAGCGGGTGATGGCATTGAACACTCCACCGGATGAACGCCCATACTCTGAAGGATAATTGCCCGTCAGTACCGTGAATTCCTGAATGGCGTCCACGCCCGTCGCCCCTCCGGTAACGTTGGACGGTGAATTGTTGGCGTAGTCGTTCACGTTAATACCATCCACACGATAAAGATTTTCGTCGGGGCGGGTTCCCGTAATGGATACCTGCGTGCCAAAACCGCGTTGACCTCGGCCGGCCACGGTGAGAGGTTTCTGGGTATTCGGCTGATTCACTCCGGGCTGAAGGCTGCCCAGATCAACCCAGGAGCGGCCATTCAGTGGAAGTTCACGCACCGTCGTCGCACTGACTTGGCCCGTCAGGGCGGACGACGCCAGCTCCACCATCGGCGCCTCTCCCGTGACCTCCACCGTCTGCGTCACTTGGCCGACTTGCATCTTGATGTCCAAAACCTGCTGGGCACCTACGGTTAAAGTGATTCCCCTGCGGATGGCGCTGTCGAAACCCGGAGCCTTGGCACCGACGTCGTGATTCCCCGGTCGCAGATTCGGCGCGATGTAGAGTCCCGCAGTGTCGGTCTCTACATTGCGAGCAATACCGGTGGCAAGGTCGGTTATAGTGACTTGGGCCTTGGGGATCACGGCGCCGGAAGAATCCGTGACCGTGCCACTGAGCGTCGCCCCGGCAACTTGCGCATAAGCCTGGCGCACTGCAAGAAAGCTCGCAACGAAAACTAAGATCGCAGTGAACGCAGCAGCAGACTTCGCCAAAAGTGTTCTGCGTTGCATGGCAGCCTCCGAAGCTTGAATTACCATCGCAGCCAAAGCTGCTGCGATCATTGCCGCTTTTCCGAATGTCGATCAGTGGGAGCCGAGGAAAACTGAGGCGGCATATACTGCCGATCACGCCTCATGTCAAGAATAATTACAGTTCGTGTCTCTGCAAGCGATGGCCAAGCGCGTGACCTGGTGGCAAGCGGCGGTGATTGTTGGCATCAGTGACCGGCAGATGCGCCACTGGCATCCGCTCGACGAGAAGGTCGGCTACGACGGGCTGTGGGATCGACGACGCGGAATATCTTCATCGGATTTTTATTCTAGGCGCACTTCTGCGGTCGGGGCTTTAGGGTATAATCCGTCCCGCTAACGATAGCTGCCGGGGACGCGCCGGGGTCTCTGGCACTACCAAGCCCCGCAGCCGAGAGGAGGCTTCATGAAGGTTCGGTTCGTCCTTGGTGTTGTGTGTGTGTCGTTTCTTGTTCTCGGGGCGCTTGCCTTGGCAGGTCCTCCAGCGGGCAGTTACCACTTGCTTAAGAAAATTCCTCTCGGCGCGGCCCCGGGCGGCGGGGAATATTTTGACTACATTACCTTCGATGCCTCTACGCGCCGCGTCTACCTCTCGCATGGCACCGAGGTTAAGGTGATCGATGCGGATAGTTATCAGGTCGTGGGCACTATTTCCGGCTTACAGCGATGCCATGGCGTCGTCATCGTGAGAGATCTCGGTAAGGGATTCATCACGGATGGGGATGCTCAAAAGATATTCATTTTCGATCCGAAGACCTTCAAAATCACTGGCGAGGTCAAGAGTTATCCGGACACCGACTCGATTGTTTACGATCCGGCATCGAAGCTCGTCTTCAGCTTTAACGGCAACAGCAAGAACGCGACGGTCATCGATCCCGCCAAGGGAACCGTAGTGAAGGCCATGGACTTGGGCGGCGGGGTGGAATTCCCGGTCGCCGATGGCAAGGGGATGATTTACGACAACAACGAAGAGAAGAACGATGTCGTGGCCATCGACACGAAGACTCTCACCATCAAGGCACGCTGGCCGGTCGCGCCGGCGGGAACGCCCGTAGCCATGGCCATGGACCGCCAGCATCGCCGACTTTTTTCATCTGGCCGTGGACCGCAGATGCTGGTGATCATGGATGCGGATAACGGGAAAGTAATCCAATCGTTCCCCATCAGCGCTGGGGTCGACGCCAATGTGTTCGAGCCGGAGACGGGCATGCTCTACGTTTCGACGCGCGAGGGCAAGCTTCACATCTATCATGAAGATTCCCCGGACAAGTTCAGCGAAGTCGAAACTGTGACGACGGAATACGGGGCCAAGACGATGGCGGTTGACCCCAAGACCCATAATGTTTTTTTGACAACGTCAGATTTCGGCCCGGCTCCTGCTCCGACCAAAGAACGCCCGAATCCGCAGCGGCCCACTATTCCGGGAACGTTCCGGCTGCTGGTTTACGGCCGCTGATCGCGTTTACGCGGACAAATGTGGGAGCGGCTCAACTACCGCTCCCACAATCTGCAAGGTTGAACACGCACGCAGGGTCAGGCGCACGCACGGCACTTTACTGTACCTGATAAATCTGCAAGGCCAACTTCGCGTCCGGCTTACCCTTCCCTGAGACGGCGACATACAGGCTATTGAGTTGCGGTATGTAAAGCGAAGTCTTCGCTCGGAATCCTGTAGGCACTTCGGCTATCTGCTCGTAGTGATCCGCGTCCCGCTGGACAATAACACTCGTCGTGTCGGATCCTGTCACATAGAGCCGCTTACGGGCGACGTCGAACCACATGTCATCATTGATTGGGGCGCACGGGAGCGAGGCCACAATTTTGCCGCTGTCCGTATCCAGGACAAAGAACTTCGGGGGCATCCGTGTGGCAATGAACAGCCGATGGTTGGATTCGTCCAGAGCCATGGAATTCTGGACCTTGGCGTCGCTGATCGGCCATGTTGTTGTCAGTTTGCCGCTTTGCAGATCGACCACTCCCACCTGACTCACTGCCGTGAGGTTGACGTACAGCTTGTTGCCCGCACGGTCAATGGCCATGGCCTCGGAATGGTTTCCCGGCAGCGTGATGTCTCCCACATGCTTGAAATTCTTTGTGTCGATAATGTTGAGTTGGTGCTCGGTCTTGCCGCCGCTTTCCACGTAGTAGTATTTGTTTATCGGGTTAAATACGGCGCCATCGACGCCCTCGGGCAGCTTGATGGTGTCCATGATCTGGTAATTTTCTCCGTTCACCAAAGCCACTCGTCCGAAATCGTCACCGTCAGTGACGATCAGTTTATTGGAATCGGGCAAATAGACAATGGCGTGCGGCTGCCCAAACCCAGTTATGCTGTGAATCGGTTTGCCGCTTTTGAGGTCGAAGACTTCTACCGTCTTGTGATCTTCGGCCGCAAGAAAAAGGCGATTGCCCTTCAGGTCCGCTGCAAGATGGTCAAAGTCTCCCGAAAAGCCTGGCAGCGGGGTCGTTTCAATAAGCTTGAGCGGCGCCTTCTGCTGAGCGGGCGCTCTTGGCACCATCACGAACAAGACGAGCACAAAGATTGCACTGATTTTCCTCATTAGTCCTCCGAGTCTGGAGCGGCTGGACCGCTCATAATTTTACGAAAGATGTCACCAAATCAGCTTGAGCGCGAATTGAATTTGTCTTGAGGGCGTTGTCGTCGACTTCAGCAAACCCCCGGCGGCGTTCGGGTCGCCGGCTGAATCGAAAATATCCGTACCGTTGGGAACTGGGGGGTCGGCAAAATTCGCGCGATTGAGAATGTTGAAAATCTCGGTGCGGAACTGCACATTGAAAGTCTCTGAGATGCGGCGGATGGGATTGTTCTTGAAGATCGAGAAATCAAGGTTGATCAGACCGGGCCCGGGAATAATGTTCCGACCCGCATTGCCACGAAGGTTGAAACAGACCGGATAAGGCTCCGGTATACCATCCGGCCCAAAGATTCCGGAGGTTGTATCGCAGTTTGCCTGCCAGAAGGCCTGACTTGGCGCTGTTGGCAGGCCGAAGCATTGTGTCTTGATGTAGTTATTGGGATTCCGAGGATTGGTGAGCGTTGAACATCCCGGCCCGGTTAGACGATTTGGGAAGTCCCATGGATCGGTGCTGTTTAGGCCCAGAGGATCGCCGTCGGTCCCGAAAGTAGGCGTGATGGGCGGGCCATCGCTGAGCGTGAGGATGCCGCCCAGTTCCCAACCGTTCGTGGCCCAACCCAAGCCAGCCGGGCCAGATTTGAGTGTTGGCAGTTGCCAGCTTCCGTTCACTACAAAGACGCGACCTATATTGTAATCGGATAACCCGCGAATCGATTTCAAGTCATACCAGGGCAGGCTGCCGATGGCATTCGCCAGTGTATCCCCCGCAACCACTCCCGAGCCCTCATCGATACTCTTGCCCCAGGTATAGGAGCCCTGGATTTGCAGTCCATGGCTCATCCTTTTCTGAACTCCCACTTGCAAGGCGTTATAGAAGGAGTCGCCTCCCCAATCCAAGAAGCGGATCGCGCCCACACTATTTGTGTTTGGGTTGACAGTCGTCCCATCGGTGATCGGCGCTGGCCAGACATAACCCGCAGAGGTCCGCGTGGGAATGACGAAATTGCCGTGCCCCGCCGCCCTGAGCAAGGATGGCAGTAAGCGCTCCGCTGGGGAATTTTCCCTTAAGCAAGCTAGCACTGGTGGAGCTGGCGATCTCAAAGAATGGCGCGCCTCGACCATTCAAAGTTACGGTGGTATAGAGCATGGGAAGCACATCAAACATCCCGAAGCCGCCGCGCACCGCCGTCTTGCTGTTGCGGAAGGGATCCCAGGCAAAACCGATGCGCGGTTCAAAATTTCGCAGCGTTGGGTTGGAAAAATAAGGATCGCCAAGGTGTGGCGTTGCCGTATCCATGGTAGGAAGATTCGTGAGTTTTCCCTGGGTCTCCGTCAGCACAGTGGACATCTCGTATCTCAGGCCTAGGTTTAGAGTCAGGTTTGGGCGGAATCTCCAATCGTCCTGAACGTAGACGCCGGCGATGGATAGGCGCATATAACGCGGACTAGCCCGACCTGGAACAACACCGGCAACACTCTTAGGAGCATTCGTAAGAAAGTTCTTCATCGATCCAAAAACGAAAGTGCCTAAGTAGTCAGCAGTGTTTGTGGTTTCATTGAGCTGGTCCCGCTCGACGCCCACTCCGAATTTCAGGGAATGCAGCCCTCTGGTCACGAAAGCGTCGTCATAGGCCTGATAGGCGTTCCAAACATATGCAAATGTCGGAGGAGCGAAACCCGGAGCTCGGTCCATTCCGGACACGTTCGCCTGCGGCGGAGGCAGCCCAGGCGCCCAGCTTAGGGAGGTATCGGCGGCCACTGGATTGATCGCTTTGATTCCTCCTCCGGAACTCGCTCGTTCGCGGTTGTAACCAACCCGCAGGCTATTGACGACAGTCGGACTGAAAACATGGCTTTCTTCAATGGCCGCAATCTGCCGTTTGGCAATAGAGGATATCAGCACGTCATCTAAAATATTAGGCTGCGTCAGAGGCGAGTTATCGAAGCTGTAGGTACCGAACAGGCTGTCCTTCTCTGAGATTCTCTGGTCGACTCGTGTGGTGAAATAATTCTCACTCACAATCTGGTGCCTATCAAACGTGAACGTTGCTAGATCCCCATTCCCAATGCTTCCGCCGTTGGGTAATTGAAAAAAAGGCAGATATCGCAACACCGTCTGATCGATACGCGTTACCGGGTCGGGAGCGAAGGCCCCAGTAACCGGATGCGGCAAGCACGGATTGGAGGGATCGGGGCCTGGCGGATTGGAGCACAAAATGGCCGCTGTCGGCGTTTTGCCGTCTGTCATCAGCCCACGTGCAGCTAGCGAGGGCACTGTGGCAACCGTAGTCACCCCCTTGGAATATCGTATGCCTTCGTAATCGCCGAAGATGAACGTTCGATCCTTGCGAATCGGGCCTCCGGCCGAGAC
>WNGH01006708.1_pt1 | contig 10962 bp, 9 predicted proteins | sample 5400631 | NCBI WGS metagenome assembly WNGH01 (sample SAMN13153373, study PRJNA577476) | soil metagenome | isolation source: 115 cm soil or saprolite under Garry oak tree replicate 1 | place: USA:California | collected 2016-06-15 | reverse complement strand
AGCTGTGATAGACTTTTGCATGACCGCCTCGTCTGGATTTAGCTGCCGCAGTCCCTATATTAGCTTTTGCGACTTGCTTTTTACAGTCTGCATTAAATTCTGCATCTAATTCTTTCAATTTGCAAGTAATTATGGCGTTACTGGATATCCTTCGCTACCCCGATCCGAGGCTCTATAAGAGGGCCGCGCCCGTACTGGAGGTTGACGAGTCGGTTCGCGCCTTGGTCCGGAACATGGCCGAAACTATGTACTCAGCGCCGGGGATGGGACTCGCGGCGACGCAAGTCGACGTGCACCAAAGGGTGATCGTCATCGACGCCTCCGAGAGCCGAAATGAGCTCCTGGTTTTGATCAATCCGGAGATCGTCAGCAGCGAGGGTGTTCAGTATCGCGAGGAGGGCTGCCTGTCGGTTCCAGGAATCTACGAACCGGTTGAGCGTGCCGAGCAGGTGACGGTGCGCGCGCTTGGCCTAGACGGAAGATCCTTTACCATCGTCGCGGAGGAACTCCTCGCGGTCTGCATTCAGCACGAAATGGATCACCTCGAGGGTAAAATTTTCGTCGACTATCTGTCGCGCCTCAAGCAGCAGCGCATCAAGGCGAAACTTCAAAAACAACTCCGCAAGACGGCCTGAGGCGGGTTGGGACCCCGCCGACTCGTTATTCGACGACTGCCGAAGCGCTGTCTTTCGCGCAAGCCTGAACGGGTGCCGCATCCGTGAATGTCCTCTTCGCCGGCACTCCTGAATTTGCCGCACGGTGCCTTGAGACGCTCCTCGGGTCCCGCCATCGTGTGGTCGGTGTGATGACTCAGCCGGATCGACCCGCCGGGCGTGGTTTTGCGCTGGCGCCATCACCAGTGAAGAAGCTGGCGGCAGCGCGAGGCATTCAGGTAACCCAGCCCATGAGTCTGCGAGACGCGCCGGCGCGAGCGAAGCTCAAACATTTCCGAGCTGACGTCATCGTGGTTGCCGCTTATGGCTTGATTCTGCCGCAGCCGGTGCTCGAGCTTCCTCGGTACGGGGCAATCAATATTCACGCGTCCCTGTTGCCGCGATGGCGCGGCGCAACGCCCATTCAGCGGGCACTGCTGGCCGGTGATCGGGACACCGGTGTATCGATCATGCAGATGGACGCCGGGCTCGACACAGGCCCAGTGCTGATGCAGGAAAAAATCCCGATCCTGGAAGAAGATACCACGGGCACGCTGCACGATCGGCTCGCGGAACTTGGCGCGAAACTCATAGTGCAAGCTCTGGATGCGTTGCAAGCTGGCGCCGTCAAGGCGACGCCTCAACCAACCGAGGGGGTGACGTACGCAGCCAAGCTCGACAGGCGCGAGACTCGCGTGGACTGGCATGAGAGTGCGGTGAGCGTGAATCGCCAGGTTCGCGCGCTCAATCCGTCACCTGGCGCGGATGCACGCGTGCGCGGGGCGGAGCTCAAGATTTGGCGTTGCGCTACGGCAGCCGAGCGGGGGAATCCGGGTGAGATACTGAGCGCAGGTCCGCGCGGCTTGTGCGTCGCCTGCGGGGAAGGCGCTCTGGTCGTAACCGAGTTGCAGCGCTCCGGGGGAAAGCGACTGCCCGCCGCCGAATTTCTCAGAGGATTTCCGCTTTCGGCTGGCGAATGCTTCGAAGCCCAGTAGCAAGGGCGGTCAAACGCACTGCGCCTATAATGCAAGTAACGCCCGTGACCTTGCGCAGTGCATCCGTGCCCACCGTTTCCGCCGGCCATTCCCTCGCGCACGCCTTTGTTGCCGCCGCCGAAGCCATCGGGCGCGTTTCCGGGGGGGAGAGCCTGAACATTGCGCTCGCCGACCTGAAACACCGTGCATCGGCGCAAACGCTTGCCGCGGCGGCACAGGATCTTTGCTACAACACGCTGCGGAGCTACGGGGTGGTCGATGTGGCCCTGGAGCGACTGCTGCAGAAACCTCTCACGGATTTTCCGGTGCGTGGGTTGCTGCTCACCGCGCTCGCGGAACTCGCAGCGCGGCCGCAGTCCGCGCACGCGGTCGTGCATCAGGCGGTGGAGGCGGTTGCTTTGCTTGGGCACTCGCGCGCGAAAGGGCTGGTCAACGCGGTAATGCGCAACTTTCAGCGCCGCATGCCCGAGCTGCTCTCGGAGATCCAGTCTACTGAGTCTGGCCGTTACCGTCATCCGCAATGGTGGATCGACGCGTTGCGCCTGGCCTATCCGCGCGAGTGGGAGTCCGTCCTGTTGGAGTCGAACCGACATCCTCCCATGGTTTTGCGGGTAAACCGTCGACGACTCTCTGCGAAGGGGTATCTGGAGAAACTGGACCGGGCTGGAATTCCCGCGCGGGCGCTGGGACATGATGCGGTGCTGCTGGAAAAGCCCCGCCGGGTAGAGCGGCTCCCAGGATTTGCAGCAGGCGAGGTCTCGGTGCAGGATGCCGGCGCTCAGCGAGCGGCGCCGCTTCTGGATGTTCGCGACGGGATGCGGGTGCTGGATGCCTGCGCGGCGCCAGGTGGCAAAACCGGACACCTGCTTGAGCTTGCCCAGTGCGAGCTTCTCGCGGTGGACGCGGACGGCGTACGGGCGCGGCGTATCGCCGAAAATCTCTGCAGACTGAAGCTCTCGGCCAAAGTCGTGGTCGGCGATTGCCGCAAGCCGGAGGATTTCTGTGAGGGGAGGCCTTTCGACCGCATTCTTCTGGATGCGCCTTGCTCGGCATCGGGCGTGGTGCGGCGCCACCCCGACATCAAATGGCTGCGGCGGAAGACCGATGTATCCGAGTTCGGCCGCACGCAGGCGGAATTGCTGGAAGCCTTATGGCGGGTCCTCGCCCCCGATGGTAAATTGTTGTACGCCACGTGCTCGGTGTTTCCCGAGGAGAACGGCGCTCAGGTGGACAATTTTCTTCTGCGGCACCCGGACGCTAAAATGCTTCCGCTCCCAGGGCTCGCCGAGAATGACAAAGGGGTCCCACGGGCTTTGGAGGGCCAGATCCTGCCGAGCGCCGATAGCGACGGCTTCTTCTACGCCTTGTTGAGAAGAACCACTGCCTAAGCTGAGGAATGAACACAAGCTTGCGTCGATTCGTTGCCGCGCTCGCGGCGAGCTTCGTTGCGTCGGCGCTAGCCCAGCCCATCCAGGTTAACACCGCAGGGTTGGAAATCGCCGAGACGCGCTATTTCCTGAACGCGGATTTTCACCTTGATCTGACCGCGCCGCTCCTAGAGGCCCTGAAAAGCGGCGTATCGCTCGGCTTCCTCGTGGAGTTCCAGCTGACACGGCGGCGATGGTACTGGTTCGACGAGAAAACCGCCTCGGAAAAGCTGGAGCTGCGGCTTTCCTATCTCCCGCTGGCGCAACAGTACCGGCTGTCGAGCGGGACGCTGCATCAGAACTTCCCCACGCTCGCCGAGGCGCTGGAGGCACTCGGCAGGGTCCACGGCTGGCCGGTGCTGGGACAGGACCAGGTCGACAACGGCCGAGCGTACGTTGCTGCGGTGCGCCTGCGCCTTGATCCGGCTCAGCTGCCAACGCCATTCCGCGTGAGTGCTGTCACCAACCGCGAGTGGACGGTGACGTCTGATTGGAAGCGATTTCCGTTCACTCCGCTCGCGCCGGTGCAGGAGGCCCGATGACCTACGCGCTCATCGCCAGCGCCGCGCTCGGCGGCATTTTGCTGTTCCTGCTTGCCGCGGCGACTGCCAACTCGCCCCTCTTCGCCGAGCGCTATCCGCTGCTGCTCGGCCTGAACGCGGCGATCGCTCTGGCGCTCCTCGGGCTCGTCGTGTATCAGCTGGCGATCCTCGCGCGGCAGCGCCGCACCAAGGTGTTCGGTTCGCTGCTGACCTTCCGGGTGCTCGTCATGTTTGCTCTGGTGGGGGTGGTTCCCGGGCTCCTCGTCTATACCGTGTCGCTGCAGTTCCTAGCGAAGAGTATTGAATCTTGGTTCGACGTGCGCGTCGAGCGCGCGCTAGAGGGGGGACTCAATCTCGGCCGGGCGGCGCTCGACGTCATGTTGAACGAACTGCTTCTGAAAGCTCATGTGATGGCGCTTGATCTCTCCGAGACCCCGAGACGCGAGCAACCCGCCGCGCTTGCTCGTTTGCGTGAGCAGGCCTACGTCGAGGAAGCGTGGCTCATGACCGAAGGAGGACAGGTGCTGGCGAGGGCGAGCCGGGAGGCGGGAAAGCCCGTGCCGCCTGCCCCAAGTACGCAGGCGTTGCGCGATGCGCGGCAGGTGCGCGGTTATGGCGTGGTCGAGCCGGTCGGGGACAAGGGACTCTTGCTGCGAGTGATCGTTTCCCTGGAGAGTCCAAGGCGCGCCGACGACCCGCACTTGCTGCAGCTTACGCACTGGGTGCCGCAGACGCTCGCCGAACAAGGCGAATCAGTGCAAAGCGTGTATCGTGCATACAAGGAGCTGTCGCTGTCTCGCCAGGGGCTGAAGGAGATCTACATTCTCACGCTGACCTTGACGCTGCTGCTCGCCTTGCTTTCGGCGATTGCGCTCGCGTTCCTGCTGTCGCGCCGCCTGTCGAAACCGCTTGCCGTGCTCGCCGAGGGCACCCAGGCGGTGGCGCGCGGCGATTTTTCGCGCCGCGCTCAGGTCACTAGCCGCGATGAGCTGGGCATCCTTACGCAGTCGTTCAACAGCATGACTCAACAGCTGGGCGAGGCGCAGAGCGCCGCCCTGCTCAATCAGGCGCAGGTCGAAACCGCCAAGGCGTACCTGGAGAGCATTCTCGCCAATCTGTCGGCGGGTGTACTCGTTTTTGATCATGGCCTTGTCCTCCGAATTGCAAACAACGGGGCAGGCAGCATCTTGTACGAGGACGTTGCCGCCCTGATCGGACTTAAGCTCGAGAATTGGCACACGCTCGCCGAATTTGCTCGCATGTTGCAGGCGGAGTTCGAACTACACAGGGGGACCGCGTGGCAGCAGCAGATCGAGATGCGTGAGCGTGGGGCGGTGATTCTCGTAAGGGGTTCGCCGCTGCCCGAGACGGGTGGGGGTGGCTACGTCGTCGTATTCGACGACGTCACGCAATTGATCGCGGCGCAGCGCGCGACCGCCTGGGGCGAGGTCGCGCGCAGGCTCGCTCACGAGATCAAGAATCCGCTCACGCCGATCCAGCTCGCCGCGGAGCGCCTGCAGGCGAAACTCGGCGACAAACTTTCGCGTGAAGCGGCGCGGGCGCTCGACCACGCCACGGAGACCATCGTCGCACAGGTCACCGCCATGAAGAACATGGTGGACGATTTCCGCGACTATGCCCGCACCCCCTTGCCGCAACTGGGCGGACTGGATCTGAACCGGCTCGTGACTGAGGTGCTGGCGCTGTACGAACAGTCCGGAACCCGGATTCAAGCCAACCTCCAGAAGAACATTCCTCTGGTGCGCGGTGACCCCGACCGTTTGCGGCAGGTAATCCACAATCTGCTGCAGAACGCTCAGGATGCGCTTTTTGGAAGTAGCGACCCGAAAATCGACGTGTCGACCGAGCTCTCGGGCGGCCAAGTGTGGCTTCGGATCAGCGACAATGGTTGCGGCTTCCCCGAGGCCATCATCAACGGAGCATTCGAGCCCTATGTCACAACCAAGCCCAAAGGGACGGGACTGGGGCTAGCGATCGTGAAACGGATCATCGACGAGCATCACGGAACCGTTCGGATAGAAAACCGCACGGGGAAAGGAGGGGGTCGCGGCGCGGCGGTGCGGATTTCGCTTCCGCTTGCGGCTTGATCGACCATGGCACAGATACTGGTCGTTGACGACGAAGTCGGAATCCGGGAGCTGTTATCGGAAATCCTCTCCGACGAAGGACACTCGGTGCAGCTTGCCGAGAATGCCACCGCGGCGCGCTCGCTGCGTGCGCAGAGACGGCCGGACCTCGTGTTACTCGATATTTGGATGCCCGACGCGGACGGTATTACGCTCCTGAAGGAATGGGCAACCGGGGGCCAGCTCACCATGCCAGTGATCATGATGTCGGGTCACGGCACCATCGACACGGCGGTGGAGGCAACGCGCATCGGCGCAATGGATTTCCTGGAAAAGCCGATCGCGCTGCAGAAGCTGCTCGCGACCGTGAAGCGTGCGCTGCGCGCAGGCGAGTCGCGCGCGGTGATGCCGCTCAGCATCGCGAATTTCGGCCGCTCGATGATCATCACCGAATTGAAGAAGCGCTTGGCGAGGATCTCTGCCGCTGGCACAGCGGTGCTGATGCGCGGCGAAAGAGGCGTGATGCCGGAGCTCTACGCCCGCTATCTTCAGCAGCCCAATGCGCCCTGGATCGATGCGGCGCACGCGCTTAACGACGTGTCTCAGGATCTGTTGCAGCAGGTTTCCAGCGGCGTGCTGTTCGTCGGGGAACTCGCGATGCTGTCCAGGAACCAGCAGAAGCACCTGGCGTTTCTTGCAGCACGCGCGGAAAAGAGCAACGTGCAGCTGGTGTCTTTCACCGCAGAGGAGCCGAAGCACCTGGTGGAATCGCAGGGTTTTGACGCGGCCTTGATGCAAGCGCTCGCGGGAATCGTAATCGCGCTTCCGGCTCTGCGTGAACATCCGGAGGACATCCCTGAGATCGCAACCCTCATGCTTGCCCAGTTGGTGGAAACACGCTTTTGTCCGCCGCGAAACTTTTCCACTGGGGCCCTCAACGTACTGCGCTATTTCGCTTGGCCGGGTAACCTCGAGGATCTCGCCGCAGCAGTGCGCAGCTTGGCGCTCACCAGCTTGGAGGAGGAGATAGGTGTCGCGGACGCGGAACGAGTGCTGCCGCAGTTCGCACGCCGTGCCGCGGAGACCGACCTGTCGCTCGATCTCCCCCTGCGCGAGGCCCGCGAGGCCTTCGAGCGAACCTACTTCGAGCATCATCTTGCACAGGTGAACGGCTCTATTGCGCGCGTTGCCGAACGAAGCGGTCTCGAGCGCACGCACTTGTACCGCAAGTTGAAAGCGCTCGGCATTCTCGCCGGGCGAAAAGAAGACTGACTCCGATACAAGTTCGGCATAAAATGCGTGCCCTTTCGCACGGATTTCCGCCTTGAAAATCGTAATTCTCGGCGCTGGCCAAGTTGGCTCATCGGTCGCCGAAAGCTTGGTGTCCGAAGCCAATGACATTACGGTTGTGGATATCGACGGCACGAGACTACGCAACCTCCAGGACCGCCTGGATTTGCGCACAGTGCTCGGCAGCGCCGCGCACCCCTCCGTACTGGTCGAGGCGGGTATCGAGGACTGCGACATGATGATTGCGGTAACGCAAAGCGACGAGACCAATTTAGTCGCATGCAAGCTGGCACAGCAGTTGTTCAACGTTCCAACCCGCATCGTCCGCCTGCGCGCCACAGACTATCTTTCCAACGAGCGCGTGCTCGGCCCGGACTGCTTTGCCGTGGATTTGGCAATCTGCCCGGAGCAGATCCTTACCGACTACATCGTCAAGCTCATCGAGTTTCCCGAAGCGCTGCAGGTGCTCGAGTTTGCCCACGGCAAAGTGAGCTTGGTCGCAGTGCGTGCATTCCAAGGCGGTCCCTTGGTCGGTCATCCCCTGAAGGACCTCAGGAAGCACATTCCGTCCGTTGACACGCGCATCGCCGCCATATTTCGCGGTGACAGCCCGATTCTGCCCGAGGGCGATACGGTGGTGCAGGCCGGAGACGAGGTATTTTGTCTCGCCGCGACGCAAGACATCCGCCAAGTCATGCACGAGCTGAGGCGCATGGACCAAGCAGTAAAAAGGATCATGATCGCAGGGGGCGGTAACATCGGATTGCGCCTGGCGCGGGCGATCGAGCGCGACTACGCGATCAAGATCATCGAATACGACAAGAGACGCTGCGAAATACTCTCCACACGCCTCGATCGGGCGCTCGTGTTGCAGGGAGACGTCACGGACGAAGGACTCCTGGAGGCCGAAAACGTCTCCGATATGGACCTCTTCGTTGCCGTAACCAATGACGACGAGGACAACATCATGTCTAGCCTGCTTGCGAAGCGCATGGGCGCGCGCCGCGTAGTCGCGCTCATCAACCGGCGCTCCTACGTCGATCTGCTGCAGGCCGGTCAGATCGATATCGCGATTTCACCGGCGCAGGCAACCATCGGTACGCTGCTCGCGCACGTGCGGCGCGGCCACGTTACCCGGGTACACAGCTTGCGCCGCGGCGTGGCCGAGGCGCTCGAGGCGGTGGTGCACGGGGATCGCAACTCTTGCCGCTTGGTCGGCCGGAAAATCGAGGAAATCGACCTGCCCAAGGGCGCTGCAATCGCTGCAATCGTGCGCGGCGACAAGGTAATCATGGCCCATCACGATACCGTGGTGCTCGCCGAGGACCACGTGATCGTCTTCGTCACCGACAAGAAACTCCTGCCCAAGGTGGAGAAACTTTTCGAGGTCAGCGTCGGCTTCGTCTGAACCGGACCCCGCACGCCATGGTAAGGCCGATTCCCGTTCTCTACGTGCTGAGCGTCTTGATCGTCATCTTCTCCCTCGCAATGCTTGTGCCTCTCGGCGTATCGTTCCTGTACGGCGATGCGGCGCGGCACGCCTATTACGAGGCGGTGCTGATTACCTTTGTGAGCGGAGCGACGTTGTGGGGTGTCACCCGCTTCAGCCAGGCCGAACTGCAGACCCGCGACGGGTTTCTCCTCGTGGCGCTGGTGTGGACCGTCCTGCCCGCGTTCGCCACGCTGCCCCTGCTGATCTACCTTCCCGAGCTCAATTTCACAGACGCCTACTTCGAGACAGTTGCAGCCCTCACCACTACGGGTTCGACCGTATTGTCGGGGCTCGACAAGCTGCCGCCTTCTATCAACTTTTGGCGCTGTGAGTTGCAGTGGCTGGGCGGAATGGGGACTATCGTCCTCGCCGTTGCGGTCCTGCCGCTACTCGGAATCGGCGGGAGCCAGATCATGCGGACCGAGATCCCCGGGGCGATGAAGGACACCAAACTCACTCAACGCATCACCGAGACGGCCAAAGGCTTGTGGCTGGTTTACGCGATCATGACGCTCGGCTGCGTCCTGGTGTTCAAAGCTGTGGGCATGGGCTGGTTCGACGCCGTTGTCCATGCGTTCTCGACTCTGAGCCTCGGCGGATTCTCCTCTCACGATGCGAGCTTCGGTTATTTCAATTCTCCGGCTATCGAGGCTGTGGCGATTTTCTTCATGCTCATCGGGGGAATCAACTTCGGCACTCACTTCCTCGCGTTTCGCAAGCTGAGCTTTTCTCCGTACCGGAGCGACCCCGAGGCGGGCGCCTACGTCGCCTTGCTGGCGGTCTCGGTGCTCGGAGTCGCGTATTTCCTGCTGGCCAATCACGTCTATCCGTCCTTTTGGACGGCGCTGCGCTATAGCGCTTTCAACGTCGTCTCGATTGCGACGACAGCCGGGTTTGCAAGCACCGATTTCAACCAATGGCCAATCTTTGCGCCGGTGTGGATGCTCTTTCTATGCTGCTTCGCCACCTGTTCCGGCTCCACCGGCGGCGGCATCAAGATGATTCGCGCCGAGCTGATGGTTCGCCAGGCGCTGCGAGAGCTCATGTCCATCATTCATCCGCGCGCGTATCTGCCTGTCAAGCTCTCCGGCCAAAGAGTGGAGAACAACATCATCTTCGCGGTCCTGGCGTTCATGCTGATCTGGGGCGGATCGGTCGTCGCCATGACGATGCTGCTTGCCGCCTCGGGTCTCGATATCATCACCGCCTTTTCAGCGGTGATCGTCTGTATCTGCAACACCGGACCGGGGCTGAACCAAGTCGGGCCGGCGACGACCTATGCGGTGCTCAGCGACTTTCAAACCTGGGTGTGCACGGTCGCCATGCTGATCGGGCGCTTGGAGGTGTTTACGCTGTTCGTCGTCATCACGCCGGCGTTCTGGCGAAAGTGACCGCTTACGCGCCCACTTACTTGGCGCAGGTCACCATGATCTCGACCAGCATGCGCGGGTCGGCCAGTTTCGCCTCGACCGTAGCGCGCGCCGGCAGATTGGCAGGATCGGCCCACGCCGTCCAGGCGGCGTTCATCTCGTCCCGGTTGCGGATGTCGGTGACCCACACGTTGGCGGAAAGAATCTTCGATTTGCTGGTGCCCGCTGCGGCGAGGATTGCGTCGATCTTCTTCAACACCTGCTCGGTCTGACCCCTGACGCCCTGAGTGAGATCGTCCGCAACCTGGCCTGCCACGTAGACGAGGCCGCCGTGTTCGACTGCTGCGCTGAACAGTTTGCCGGCTTGATGGCGTTTGATGCTCATCTGAACCTCCGGTGGGCGCGGTAGCCGTTATCGCGCAGGCAGGATTTTCACCCGCAGCTCACCCAGGCCCTGTATTCCTGCGAGGAGTTCATCTCCCGGCTTGGCGGCGCCGACACCGGCCGGCGTGCCGGTCATGATGAGATCGCCCGCTTCCAGGGTGTAGTACTGCGTGAGAAACGCGATCTGTTCGGGCACGCTCCAAATCATCTGGTCGATATCCGAGGCCTGGCGAAGCTCGCCGTTCACCTTGAGCCAGAGCTTGCCTTTTTTCGGGTGCCCGCTCTTTGCGGCGGGAGCGATCGGCCCGACGGGAGCGGACTGGTCGAAATCCTTGCCGAAGGTCCAGGGCCTGCCTTTGTCCTTTCCGACCTGCTGCAAATCACGCCGGGTCATGTCCAGGCCCACCGCGTAGCCCCAGATGTGCTCGTTGGCTTTCGCCGCCGGGATTTTGTAGCCACCCGTGCCGATCACCGCAACCATCTCGGTCTCCCAGTGGTAGCTGCTCGTCATGGGCGGATAGTGCACTGCGCCACCCTCGGGGACGAGATCATGAGCCGATTTGGCGAAAAAGAACGGCTGCTCGCGGCCGTCTCCGCCCATCTCCTTCTGGTGCTCTACATAGTTGCGGCCGACGCAGAAGATGCGGCGCACGGGAAAGCGGGCATTCGAGCCGACGATGGGAAGCGAAGGGATGTCCCAGCTGCTGATGACGTATTCCATT
>WNGH01006706.1_pt1 | contig 10963 bp, 12 predicted proteins | sample 5400631 | NCBI WGS metagenome assembly WNGH01 (sample SAMN13153373, study PRJNA577476) | soil metagenome | isolation source: 115 cm soil or saprolite under Garry oak tree replicate 1 | place: USA:California | collected 2016-06-15 | reverse complement strand
CCCCCCAGATTCCTACGAAGGGTTCCGCTGGTTCTACACTGAAGAGGCTGCGTTCCGTGGCTTGGTCCCAATTTTCGTTAGCCGCAAGGTCGTGGTCTGACTTGAAATCTCGAAGCGCCTTCCGCGATAGCGGCCCCCACACGCCGGTGGCAGATACTGATAAATAGCCAAGTTGGACGAGCCTTTGCTGAACCTCCTTGGCGTGATCACGATTAAACAGGTTGCGTATTGGCGTCTCAGCTTGAGGCTTTTCCTCCCAGGCTTGCACGGCCTCACCAGTCAACACCCGAGCCGATTCCGCTTGTTCTAAAGAGGGGTCAGACACCTCGCGTGGTGGCTCAAGACCGCGCGTCTGCGTCGCCGCCCGTTCTAACAGCACAGCAGTGGTCAGCTCGAAATCATGCTGCCTTGCTGCCGAAGGTGATCCAGTTGTGGTAAAAGGTCGAAAAAGAAGTTCGGATGCCGCCGTAACCGGAATGCAAGTGGACCCGCATTCATCGAGGCCCGGTTGAAGGGCGACCGTGGAATTCACCTGCTTCCGGTAATGCAGGCCCTTCAGGAATTACTACGGAAATAGGGGAACGGTTTCACCATTTAGGCAAGAGTAGAACGTGCTAACTGGCGCCAACAGATCGTCAATGACGCCTCTGCTGGGTCCTGGACGTTAACCGCTGCCACGCTCGCGCGCGACACGATTAGCTCAGGACAGATCACCGTCGTGAGGCCGCTTCGGACGCTCAATGCCCCGAAGATTTCCCACCCGGGTGCTTCATTGCATACTCGATCAGGTTGATGGCCGTGGTGATGATCCCAGGCAAGCCGATCTTTCAATAGACCATGATTGCGGAAGGAAATGAGAAAACTGATTCCGGAATTCACGATGCAGATTGTGAATGTCCCGAAGTTGCCGAAACGTAAGCCGCAGTGGTTCACTTTCGGGGGTTCGTCGCAAACATCGTTTCATCAGACACAGAAAGTCGGCGAGGCGAGCTTTCTTCGGATATTCTCCCTCTCCGTTCTGCCACTTTATAACCGCTCTTGCTGATCTGTCGTCCAGAACGCTCACGCCAATCGAATCATGCAGGGCACATACCATCGCACCTTGCAGAGCATTATGCGTGGCAATGATGACGCACTTCCAGTAGAGGGGGTTCGTTGACACTCGGGGAATTATATCAGCAAGCAAGTCGGTAGAAGCCAACACGTCCTCGATTTCGTCAAACTCAATGTATTCCGTGCTCATCCATACCGCCGTTGAATTAGCTCGTGCCGGTTTTGCTTCTGGCTGTAATTTGTATTCAGCACCTTCCACCATCGCACATTCGGCCCGTAGTGATCTTCCAGCCGTTTGCAACCCACCCCTCCAAATCCATATCGCAGACGGTTTCAAACAGTGACTTACCACACCCGATGAACAATTCCGACTTCTGCAATGCGTAACGCTTGGCAACCTGATCCAAAATCGCTCGGCGTTCTTTCAGTGGCAGGGACCGAATATCTTCCCGCTCATAGAACAGCAAGTCGAAAACCACATAGACCGGTTCACCCCTCCCGAATAGCAGAGCATTGAACTGGGGCCGACCATCGCTATCCAATGCACAAATCTCGCCATCGAAAACACAGTCCAGGGGGAGGCTGTCGAGCAGGTGTTGGAAGCGTTTCACTGGGTTGAGGTCCTTACTCAGCATCCGGCCCTGAATCGTGTCTGCCAATCCCCGGAAGCCGTCGATTTTTAACTCCCAGGCCCACCCATCCTTTTCGGGAGGTAGGTCTTTGCGGCCGGTGGGGAGTATTGGTGCAATCGGAGGATACATGGCGGCAGGACTGAACCGAACCTCAGGCCAAGGTCAAGGGGAGGGGCGGACTAGGGGATGGAACGCGGTGTGGGGGTAGTGAATTTCTGCACTTGATGCTGGCGAAGAATGGCGACCGGCATCATGGGCGACGACGAAATCCATAAGATGGCGCAATAGAGCGGAAGAGTGCCGGGTCGAGTAGAGAATGTGAGCGATCCAAAAGCCATACGAACGCTGCTGGACATTGCCGCTGTCTACGACCGACTGGCGGACAGGACTGAAGCGTCTCGGAATCCAGTCCAGGCTAAGAGATGAACCGGGAATCGATAGGCGAGGCAACGAGAAGGAGGAAGGACCATGATGACTGTGCCGGAACTGGCCTCAGAGGCGTTGGGCTCCTTCCTTTCTTCGTTCATGAGGCAACGCTTCGGGTCATCACACACGCGGCTGACTGAAGTTGTTCCGTCGCTTGCCCAACTTGCATTGGAATGCATTGGAAACAGCGACGCGCTTTATCACAACGTTGAGCACACCATGCTAGTGACGCTCGCAGGGCACCATATTCTGCGAGGAAGATTTCTGCTTGAAGGAAAGCAGCCAAGCGATTATGCTCATCTTATTGTAGCCTGCCTGATGCATGACATTGGATATGTAAGGGGCATCCTCAAAGGCGACAGAGAAGGCGGTTACGTAATTGACGCGTCTGGCCGTAAGGTGTCCCTGCAGCGAGGAGCGTCTGATGCTGCCTTGTTGCCGCACCACGTCGAACGCTCTGTTCTGTTTGTCTTGGATCGACTAGAAGCGATTGATGTTCTTGACGCTGAACGGATCGCGCGAGCGATCAAGATCACTCGCTTTCCACCCGACCTGGCAGAAGAGCAAGACGCCGACGAAGAGGGATGGTTGCTTCGCGCCGCCGATCTTGTTGGTCAGCTTGGCGACCCAAATTACCTTAGAAAATCCAATGCACTGTTCTATGAGTTTGAGGAGTGCGGTCTCAACCGGCAGCTAGGGTATACCTCGCCTGCTGATATAATAGAGCGATACCCGCATTTTTTCTATGACAGCGTTGCTCCCAGAATCCAGAGCGCGATTAGGTACTTGAATGTGACATCGAGTGGCCGTCAGTGGATTGCTAATCTTTACAGCAATCTTTTTCGGGCCGAGCAAAACTTGAACTTATCTGGACCGCAGCCTTGATGAATAGTACCGTGCTGACGATATCATCACCTTGTCGGAAGCCGTCCAGCGACACACCTGCTGAACTGGCCAATCCGGGAGGGAGGTCTTTGACGAGCGTCTCATTAAACTCTGCGATGAACTGAGTTATGTGCTTACTCCGATTGGCCTTTCCAATCGCGACACGTCTTTCGACCGCGCCGGTGAAAGGCCCGAGAACAGGTCCTAGCTAGTAGGGCTTCTCGGAAGCGCGGCGATTGCTTGGCCGGTTGCCGCACAGCAGCGCTCCGCGAAGTTGCCCCGCATCGGCTACCTCACGGATCGGGTCAGCCCTGGGGAATTCGACGAAGCCTTCCTTCGTGGCCTTCACGAGCTCGGCTATGTGGAGGGCCGGACAATCGCCATCGTTCGGCCGGACAAGGATGGAGTTCGAGCCATTGCGCCTGCTCGCCGGCGGCTGGGGCAGCACCCCTGCCGTCAACATGATCGAGAAGGAGAATGCTTATGAGCTCACGGGTGAGTTGGCCGGAATGGATGAAAGCAACATAGAGCTCAAGGTCGCCGGTGGCGTGCTGACTATCAAGGGCGAGAAGAAGGAGGAAAAGGAGGAAAAGGGCGCAGACTATGTGCTCTCGGAGCGCCGCTTCGGCTCGATCCAACGTTCGATCCCGCTGCCAGAAGGCATCGATCTCGAGAGGATCGAGGCAAGTTTCAAGAAGGGTGTATTAACGGTGACCATGCCAAAGACGCCCGAAGCACAAAAGAGCGAGAGGAAGATCGCGATCAAAGGAGGTTAACTAACATCAGTTTCACCGATATCAATCTCCTGCCCCTCCAAATGGAACCAAGTAATGCCCGAATTGGTTATGTAGATCGAGTTCCGACCTCCGGCGCCAACTTACCGGGCCCAGCGCAGGATAGCCAAGCGTAGGGTTGAGGAAGGCCGCTCGTGGAAACCTGGGCGGCCTTTTCACGCGATGCTCCGCCGCGTCAGGGCGGCAGGGTCAGCGCTTCCGCCCTGGAACCATTCTGCCGATTCAAGAATTTTATGCGCGAGGAAACAGGCAACCCCGCGAGGATGAGCTTGATGGGGTTACCGGCCGGGCTCTGGTCGAGCATTGGTTGGGCGCAAGAAACCTCCTACGGCGTTAAGACGCTAGACCATTTCTCAACTATTTGTAGGGTGCGTATTTTATTTGATCATTTGATCGAGTGCGTCGTTTTTTACTTGCTTGGGCAGGTACTTGAGCCATACTAGAATCGTGCTGTTCAACAAACAAACTCTCGAGCGTATTCACGATCTACTTCGTTGCTCGGACAAAATCGTCGATGCTCCATTGCGATGCGATCGTTGGATCGCGTCGAGTCTTCTTCAGAAATCGATCCGCCGGGGCGAGGTTGAGTTGGCGCAACGGGCGGCCTGCACGCTTCACGCATTCGATCGCAGCGCAATCTGGCGGCATCTGGTCGTTATCGCCTGCGAAGATATCGGCGTCGGCGACATCGACGCCTTGCTCGAAACGCTTCTCGCGGCGACCTCGATCGATCTTCGCCGGCAACGCGGCGAGGCGTCAGTGCTCGGTGCGGTGGTGCGTCGGTTGGCGGAAGCTGTCAAAGACCGCAGCGGGGATTACCTGGCTTGTGCGGCCGCGGATCACCCCGATCTCTCGGCAACTCGTCGATTTTGCAAGGAGGCCTCGCTCGAGAAGCGGTTGGAGCTTCTGGCTGACTTTTCTCAGCCCCTGGCAGAACGTGCCGTGGCGGCGTGGTATGCCTCGGGCATCAACCCTCGTTATCAGAATCAGGTGCAGGGCGGGGACCTTCATGCCTTGGCGGCGGCATATCGCTCGCTTGGCGGGGGCGATGAGCTTACCCACTCGATGGTGCTAGCCGCCAAACGGGCTCGCGAGGTGCTCGTTGTTTTGGCTCCGTTGATCTGGCTCGAAGTTCGGCGCGGCGGTCCGGCCGGCCTGCGCAGCGACCCTATTCCTCAATCGAGGAAGGTGGCAGGGATTCCGCTCTACGCCTTCGACAAGCACACCCGGATCGGCAAGCGCGCGATCGAGCGACTGATCGGCGAAGACAAGCCGTTCCGCGACTGCCTCGTTCGGTTCCTGGCCAAGGGCTCGCCCAGGAAAGCGGCCGAGATCGCCGCCTTCTACGCCGACGCCGCTCCGGTGGCGCGGCGGCTCGACTGGGCGCAATCGGATTCTCTGGAAACGCTGGGGATCGAGGCGGATTTCATCGATGCGGGGCTCCTGCTCGAGGGGATTGGCCCAGTTCGCGAGGCCATGGATGCCGCGCTGGACCAGCTCAACGAGATCCGGGCCGAGCTCTGGACCGCGGCCGTCGCCGCGCGCCCCTGACGCTCATGGCCATTACCCCCGATAATCTTCCCTTATCAGAACCAACCCCGCTCGCCGCAGTCACCGCCACCCCAGCCACCCCGATTGGGATCGCCTGCACCGATCCGAGGGTCCTTCATTTCATCGAGGCAGCCACAGCGCCGAACACCCGGCGCGCCTACGACAGCGATCTCAAGCATTTCCTCGCTTGCCGGCGAGCCCGGATGTCGTCGCTCGCTATCTGGCAGCCCACGCCACGACCCATGTCGTGGCCACCCTCGCCCGCCGCCTGGTCGCAATCCGCCGCGCGCACGCCCTCCGTGGCTTGCCTGACCCGGTCCGATCCGAGCTCGTCCGGCTGACCTTCCGCGGCATCCGGCGCGCCCACGGACGCCCGCAGCGGCGCGCAGCAGCCCTCGCAACGGAAGAGATGGCCGCCATCGTGGCTTCGCTCGGCGACTCCGTCCGGGATGCCCGGGATCGCGCCCTGCTGCTCATCGGGTTCGCCGGGGCGTTCCGGCGCTCGGAACTCATCTGCATCGACTGCAAGTCGATCGAGCGGAGGGCTGCTGGCATAGTCATCACCATTCCGAAGAGCAAGACCGACCAGGAAGGCCAGGGTCGGCAGGTCGCTATTCCCCACGGCCGAAACGATATCTGTCCGGTACGGGCGCTCGACCAATGGCTCGAGCTGTCCGGGATTACCCAAGGGCCGGTGTTCCGACCGCTTGCGCGACGCGGGCATGTGCTGCCCGGTCAACTTTCGGGCGACTCTATCGCGTCCATCGTGAAGCAGCGGGTTAAGGCGATCGGCCTCGATCCGGCACGGTACTCCGGACACTCGCTGCGCGCCGGGTTCGTCACCAGCGCCGCGACGGCGGGCGCGCCGACCTGGAGGATCAAGGCGCAGACCGGTCACGCCTCGGATGCGCTCGTCGGCAGGTACATTCGTCTGAGCGATCCCTTTGCCGCCACTGCAGGGTCGTGGATTGCGGCCTTCTGATTGTGTGGTAATCAAAAAAGGATGCACATGGGCGATTGGGAAGTCATTCTTCAGCTTGGGGCCGAAGGTGGCTCGGTTACGCTATATGGGATGGAAACCGAGCGTGGGTGGCTCTTTTACCGTGACGTGAGCGACTGGTCTCCAGAGCTGATAGGCGAAGAGCGGATTCAACATAAGTCACCTGTCGTGAACTCTTGGGAGGCCGCTGTTGCCCTTCTCGACCGGTACCCGTGGCAAAGACTTTGTCCTTTGATGATTCACCCGGAATTTTCGGAGCGAGTTCGGTCTGCGGCACGAGATCGACTTCAAAGGGATCAAGCTCCTGCCCGGTACTTTGATATGTGGTGCAGGATGATCAGCACCGGAAATAATTCCGTTTAACGCCCGGACTCAAGTACCCAGCCTGTGTTATTCAACCGGTAGCTGGGGTAATCGAACTGAGAGCGCGTCCGCGATTTCGGGGCGTGCCCACAGCTTTGGCGATGCCGTCCAGCGCCTCCAGGTCTGGACCTATGACTGGATTGAGAGGACTCCTGCCGATGGACATCGAAACGGCTAGAGCTGCGGTTGCTGCAGGGGATGCGAAATACGGGAGGGTGTTCCAGGAGCTGTGTGATTGGCAATACCGCGCTTTCGAAAGGCTTCGGGACGACGGCGCCATCTCAAAAAAGGGCTTTGATAGGATGGTGGCCGTCCCACACGGCCGCATCGTTGTGGATGGCGCCAGGGGTGGCCCATGGATCGGGGCGCGTACCCTGACGGACGGGGAAGTGATCGACAGCGGAGCGGTTGCATGCTTTGTATTTCACGAATCCATCAACACCCAACCGCTCATGATGGGCATCGTGTTCTATCCCTTTGTTTCCCCCGGCGTCTCCGACATCTTGGCTGCTTTCCGTACTGACCTACGTCAGAACCTTGGCTGGTTTGGGCGTTTGCTCTGCGCCACGCCCTTCGGCCGCTATATCCACCCCCGCGACTACGTCGGCCTCGCGGCGTTGACCGCCGTACTGGAGCCGGATACTGGAAATCGGTATGTCCGTTAAAGGCGTAATGAGCCAACTTCAACCGCGCGGCACTCAAATTTGCCGCGATGTTGATGAAACAGGACCAGTCGTGCTTGGGCGTGGGCCGGCCACCAGTGCCCCGCGTGTTCGGTCGAACATGCTAAGCGCGAGTACGAGGGGCAGCGAGAAGGTCGCACATCGCAATGAGGTTCGTTCGACGAACATCACGACTTGACGACCGGGGACGAAGGTCAAGCCACTCCGGTGCACTGTGCGCATGCCCGGCGCCCCTAGCTCGCGAAGCCGGCGCCACTCGTAGCGTCTCCTCACTTCCGGCTTGACGCCCGGCTAGACCTGCCTCCTTGTACAACCGCAAGGGACGCAGAGCCATGCTGGGGCTGGAAAGCATCGTTGCGGGCGCGAAGATTCGGGGGGTTGCTGGGCCCGCCGTCGTCGAAGTCGTGCAGTTGCTCGTAATGCGATCTTGGGATCGCGAGCACACGCTCCGTCGCGGTCAACGGAGCACGGCGAGGCGCGGCATACAGGATCGGCTTCGTCGGCGTCCCGAGACCAGTATCCTCAGTCAGCGAGATAAGGGCACTGTCGGCGAGGAATTCGCGCAGGTAGAACATGCCGGGAGCCGTTCGAATGAAGACCGACTGCTCGCCTTTGTTGAGAATGTCGAGACTGAGCCGCGCCTGCATTGATTTCTGGGGTGTTCGGCTGTGCATTTCGCCAGAGAAAAGACCTTGCTCCTGTGCATACGAGACGATCTCGTGAGCGCGCAGCGGCCGTTTGTGTTTACGCAGTACGACCTCTGCGGCCCACAGGTAAGTCGGCTTGCCCCGAACCATTATAGTCGTGCCTCCGAGAGGCTCAGGCCGGATGCTGGTCACGGCAGATATCCTGGACAGCTGCGACGGAGCATTATATCGAGCCGCGGATGACTGCACTTTCCTGACACGATACTGTCAAGTCTGCGAACTTCAAGCGTGGCCTCGGGGGCGGTCCGCACCGGTAGCAGCAAACGCGCTTAACCAGACGATCCTGAAGCCACTGCTTGATCGTAGTCGTAAGCGTAGTGCCCTTGCTTGTGTTTCTTGCGAGCGAGCTTGAAGCACCATTCGGGCGGCGTCAGCGCACGATTGCGGGCTTTCTCAAGCCGATCCAACAGTGGCTTCGCCGCCGCTTCGAACTCCGGAAAGGGCTTATGGGCGTCGATCGTTGCCACCTGCCGGAACCGATCGCGCAAGTTTGTCATCTCGCCCGCGAGCAGCGTGTAGTCGTTGATCGATGCATCCACGGTGGACGCGCGGTAGGCCGGCGGGATGACGGTCGCCAGCAGCATGAACACCGCCGACCACGCCGGGGAATTGACCAGCAGCTTCCAGGTGGCGAGAGCGCCAAAGACGATCGGCGCTACAACGCAGAAAACGCGGATGCCCCTGAGAACGCGCAGCCAGATGATGAAGACAGTCGCGGTATAGGCGCAACTCTCCGCCTGGCGCTGGCATTCGTCTATGAGGGCGACCGTGGGATCGGCGCCGCTCATAACACCAGCACGGGAATTTCCGGGCCGAAAATCTTCTGCCAGTCGTCGCCCGCGAGCGCTTGGTAGTTACCGTATTCGTTCTCGCAGGCGCTCACCGCGTTCTTGTACGCCCGTTCGGCGCGGACCTGCCACTCATTGCCGAGCGGGATAACCTCGCTGGTCACAGGCATCGTCAAGGTGCCGTTCACGAATTTTAGGAGCCACCCAAAGAAGTCGCGCATCATCCAGTCGTACCAGAACACGTCACGGTGGCTGTGAGGCCACACATCGAGGAAATGCACCGCCAACCGTTCGATCACGAAGGACCTCAGCGGCACGTTGTGCTCGCGTTGCCATTGCTTGAGCATTCGCACGAGCGCACGTGTGGTGCCGCTCCAGCGCGTATCGGATGCGCTGAGTTCGAGTTCCTCGACCTTGGCGGTCGATGTCTTGTATCGGCCGCCACCGTTCGTGTCGCAGATGATGATGCTGCCATCATCGCAGCGAAACCCGGGCGACAGCTCAACCGGCATGCTGTTAAACGGAATGCAGATGACTTGGCCGTCGCCACGCATCGTGGTCTGCGAATAGGTCTCTGCGAGCGCGTCTTTCACTTCCTGCAGCAACTGCGACTGGCGGTTACCGTCGCGCCGCTGGAAACGGTGGTAAACAGCGCCCGGCAGTAGGAAGAGAATATCAACGTCGCGCGGCGGCCGGACCTGTGTGCCCTTGCCCCAGGAGCCGATCAGCAGGCTGTTCGCGGTCTCGGACTGTGTATCCCAGTAGTGCCTATTTAGGCAGGCCCGCACCCCGGCGTGCTTGGTCTTGCCGTCCTCGCGCTGCGCGGGGGTGATCGCGAGGTTCGCCAGAAACCGGTTGAACCGGCCGCGCACGTATTGCCAGTTGAACACGGGTGGCGGTGGCGCGTTCAGGAGCGACAGGGCGCCCAGACCCAATGGGGGCGATGGGTTGCCGAACAGCGATGGCGCTGAAAAACCGGCCGTTGGAGGCGGCATCGCCAAGCCGGCAAGGGTGGCTAAGGCGTTGGGTTTTTGGGGTGCCGCGCTACCGGCGAGGGTCGCCAAGGCGTTCCCGGTCGGGGCTATGGGGAAAACGTTCCTGCCCCCCAACAGCGTCCCAAGAGCGTTGGTCGGAGGGGGCGGTGGCGGGAATGGCCAGTTCTTGGGGGGAAACCCGGCGCCCATCCACGAAACCTGGTGCCGCCATGCTCGCTGCGCAAGGATGTTCTGGAACTTCTCCACACCCGAGGCCGCGCGAGGCGCGCTACACGAACGCACGGGCGACAGCCGCGACCTGCGAATTCTTCGGAAAAAATCCGGCCGGGTGAAGCTCGTTACTGCACATAGGACGCGGCGCCTTCGCGCGGCGCCTCGGCCGTCGGGGGTTGGGCCGTGGGTAGAACTTAGAAAATCCTCAAATCTTGTGTATTTTCAAGGAGAGTCGGCGGACTCTCCCTCCGCCAGCCAGTCTGGTATTTGCGCGAAAAAATTCGACGCCGTCGAGCGATTCCAGCCATCACCGCCTGAACCGGCATGGGGAGCAACCCTTAGGCAGGGCAGAGGACCTAGCCGAAACGGAAATGACGATCAGGGACTGCGCCGATGCGTGCGCGCAAAACTGGCAACGATCAGGAACTTAGCTGTTGACGTGTGACCTAGGTCACACCCCGCCGGGCTCAATAAGCTTCAGAACGGTCCCGATCAGCAGGGGGCAACCTGTGACCGGGACCGCCCGGTCGGGGAGGACAGATAGACGATCTCCCCGACCGGGATACCGTTACGGAGCTTTGTGGCGAGCGTGCGGTGATCGACCGGTTTTTACCCGGCTCTCAGCGCAGCGCGTGGTCTTGCCGAATTTCGGATCGATCCCGATTCGAGGTGACCCTGTCAGGCGACCGCTCCGACGATCTTGTCAAATGCCGCCTCGGGGAACACCTTCAGCGTGGTCGTTCGCAAGTTTCCCCTGGAACCCAGCGATAAGAGATACGTGGCAAGGGCCTCGTCGCTAGGGGCTTCCGCGTGGATGACGAGGTCATGCGGTCCTATGGCGAGATAGCTGGCCTTGACGTCTACACCAAGTTT
>WNGH01026258.1_pt1 | contig 10964 bp, 9 predicted proteins | sample 5400631 | NCBI WGS metagenome assembly WNGH01 (sample SAMN13153373, study PRJNA577476) | soil metagenome | isolation source: 115 cm soil or saprolite under Garry oak tree replicate 1 | place: USA:California | collected 2016-06-15 | reverse complement strand
GAAGCTTCTCCGTGAGCTCCTCGATGGAGCGGGACCAATAATGATTGATCCGCAACTCGTCGCAAAAGTGAGTCTCCTCATCCCCCCACATGCTGAATTGATGCGGGTTGTGGATCGCCCGGATGAGGCGGGGGTTGGCGATGGACTTCGGCCCGCGAAGTTCCGCGGCCCTGCGCGTGTAGGATTCCAGCACGCCGCCGGGAGGTTTGGTCCGATGGCCCGAGGACCCGAAGGTGGCGCGGCGGACCTGAAGGCTGGCAAGATGGCCGTGCGTTTCCAGGATCGGGTGAATATCCCGCTGCTGCGGCGAGAACAGGAATTCGTCGAGATCGAGGAACGTGATCCATCGCGATTGTGCCGCCGCGGAGCGCAGGCAGTGCCGGTACGCCGCTCTTTGCCCCTGCGGTTTCGGCCAGTCCACCAGACTGACGATCCGGCGCTCGAGGAAGGGCGCCAATACCCCACGAAAATCATCCGTGCTGCGATTCTCATAAAGATAAAAGTGCTCGACGCCCACGCCGAGGTGAAAGACCAGCCATTCCTCCAGGTAAGACGCCTCGTTGCGGAAGATCGCGCAGGCCGAGAGGTAATATTGCAGCGGCCGGGCCAAGGCGGCGCGGTCGCGCGCCTTGGCGCGCAGCTCGCGCGGATACCGGATCGCGCGCTTGAGCGCGCGCGCAGCGGGGCCCTTGAACGGGTGCATGAGGGCATTAATCGCCATCGGAACGGGAGGTCAAGAATATCAATTTCCATCCGCTAGGCGCGCGGAATGGCGTGCCGGCGCGCGGCGATCTGCGGCCATGCGAACTGAGGTGCCCAGTTTGCGCCCTGCACCGCGCGTGACTTTTGGGGAGGCGATCTCGTTTCGTGAGCATCGTCTCGGGAACGACATCATGCATATCGATGAATATCTTGTCGGCATGGATGTCCCCATCGAGCGGTTTGCCCCATTCCTATCGGCTCATCCTAAGCAATATGTGCCGTCGACCCGTCGCACTGAACGCAGGGGAACGCCGCCGGAGCGATACCTCAATGTAGATACAGGGTTTCGGAATAGAGCAAGTTGATATCCTCACTGTCGACATTTCCCTTGACGATGATCGAGGGTCCACGATGAGGGCTGCGAACGCTGCGAGGGTCCACGATGAGGGCTGCGAACGCTGCGGAGACCCGTATAGCTCGCAAAGCGCGGCAAATAAAGACCGACAATGCCGTAATGTCTCAGCATGTGCCAGTGAACGACAGGCAGCGCTGCGCGAAGCAGGTTGTGATCCGTGGTGAACACCAGGCGCGCAGCGGGAAAGCCGCGAATCTCCTGGCCGCGCTCCCACAGGACGGGGACGATGCTCGATCGCTGCCGAACCAGGATGCCGACGTGATGACCGTCGCAATGATCCTGCATCCATCGATCGTGATCCGGATTGGGCAGTGCTCCCGGGACGAACGGCCCGACGGCGATCCCGCCCCGGAGACCTGTGCCGTTGACAAGCGGGAGGGAGGCAACCGATCCTTTTGCTGCGTAGCGAAAGCCAGCGCGCAAGCAGATTGTCTGAACCGACAATATCGGCGAGCTGCCGGTGTAGATCGTATCAGGGTCGGCGGTCACGGCCCGCATCATTCGCACCGCAAACCTTCTGTACCTTGGCCTGATGTACCAGCTCGACAAATTGACGATGCGGCGCATGCGTCCGCCGATCGTCTCGGTTTTCTCGAAGGACAGGATGCCACCTTCGGGGTGTCCGTCCACGATCAACAACGTGCCATGTCCGGTATCGCCGGGGGGCGCCCTGAACGCCCGCGACCAATCGATCGAGGCGCCCGGGAAGCCCTCGGCGAGCAATTCCAGCATCTCCCGGCGTTGCTGCGCGTCGAGAATCGGGACGAATTGCATGCCGGCGCTGCTATGCGTGTGCGAGCCGCCTGCGCTTGTGTGCGTTCATTGCCCAACTGAGGCCGCTCGCCCGGTAATACAGGGTTTCGGCGGTCTCGTCAGGCCTCACCGCGATGCGAGGCAGGCTGTGCATACGATGGCGATGCCGTGGGTAGATGGGGCTGGCTTCGGCCGTCACCGCGCTGGCGAAGCCCAACTCGTGGGCGATCTCGGCTTCCCTGCTGCCGCAAGCGCGCGGATCGCCATAAGGATAGGCGAAATGGGTGACGTCCGCATCGAGCAATCGCTCGAGATAGATCTTGTTGTCGGCCATCTCGCAACGAGCTTGCCCGGGCTCGAGCGTGGACAGCGCTGCATGGGAGGTCGTGTGGGCGCCGATCGTAACGAGCGGGTGGCGGGCCAGCGCGCGGAGCTCGTCGCAATCCAGGAAATATTCCTCCGCCAGCGCCGCGGGCGAGATGCCGTGCGCCGCGAAGGTCGGCACAAGCTGGAATTTCCGGCGATAGTCCTGGTGAACCCAACTGGCCGCCGCTTTCAAGGCGGCGATCTTGCCGGCCAAATCCGAACACTCGAAGCGACGACCCATGCACTCGATCGCTACCGCCTCGTGCGACCGGAACAGGGCGCGCAGCGCGAGCCACCATGCGTAAAGCTCGCGCGTCACCGCGCCGGTCGGCACATAAACCGTGAAAGGCGCCTGCAGGCGCTCGAGAACCGGCAGTGCGCGGCTCAGAGTATCGCGATAGCCGTCGTCGAAGGTCAAAACGGCGAACGGGGTCGCGGCGACTCCATGCGCAATCCGCCGCAGCGCCTCATCGAGGCCGACGATGTCCCAGCCATCGCGACGCAGGCTGTTGACGACTACGGTCAGCAGCGAGGGGGAACATCCCGTCATGAGTTCGCAAGCGAGGTCATCGTGAATTTCGTGCAGCACCAGGATGACGCCCGCGCCGCCTAGCCGCTCGCGGAGTGGAGAGGCGAGGCGGGAGCGACGAAGCAGGGAAACGAGACCGCTTTTGAGGGCCTTGCTCAAGCGATGGTCCATGAGCCGTGGAGATCACGAATTGGCGTCATCCGAGCTCTCGCCGGTGGTCGGCCCGGCAAGCTCCATTCTTTCGGACACTTCGTCAAGACGGAACAGCCGCCTGTTATCTTCAGGGCAATCATCTCAGGTACCTCACTACTTGCCCGCCGGCCGAGGTGTGCTCTCTCAGGATCCGACGGCAGCCAAATGCGGGAGGCAGGCAGGCATCAAGCGAGTGTCGGCGTCAAAATCGACCACGGGCCGGCTGCGCTCTGGGAGGAGTTCCCGCCCTTCGGCTGCAAACCGTCACGCGGTCGCCGCGAAATGTCGCTGGTCGGATAAAATGTCATGCCAACGCGCGGCGATCTGCGGCCACCCGAACTGGCGCGCCCAACTGGCCCCTTGAACGGCGAGCTCGGATCTTTTGGCGGGATTGGTCAGCAGGTCGACGGTCACATCGACCCACAATCGCTGGGCCTCTACGTTCTCGATGCCCAAATGGAAGCGGCCGTCTTGTTTCCCGATGTTTCTCTTCACACAGGGAACCTTGATGCCGAACTGAACGCTTTCCGCCAGGGCGCCGAAATCGGAGGTGACCGGAACGCAGCCGCAGGCCTGGGCCTTGCGGGCCGAGATGCAATCGATCTCCGGGAATTCCGTCGGATAGGCGAAGATCGCGGCCTTGCCGTAAAGCTTTCCGACTTCCGCCTGGGTCAGGTGTCCCAGCGTTTCGACTCCGGCTTCCTCCATTTCGCGGCGCGTCTTTTCCATCCATGCCAGCTTGTCAGGATGATGTGCGTTGAACAATGCAAACAGATCCCAGCCATAGGCCCACTGCAGCCGCGCCTTCGGCACGCGCCGTTTCACCTCCTTGAACAGCTTGGGCAGGACATCCAGCGACCGATCCGCCGAGGAGGTGTTGATCAGGAGATACGGGTCTTTCGGTTCGTCACTCCGCAACAGAGAGAAGTCGAGCCCATTGGGTATGACGGCGATCTTGCGGTCGGGCACGTTGGGATAGAGCGAACGGTGAAACTGTGACTTGACGAACACGCCGGTGACTCTTGCAAGGCGATTGCGATCGGTAAACGACTTCTCCGATGCTGCGTCGTGGAGATCGACAAGTATCTTCTCGGCGTTGATGTCCCAGTCGAGCGGTTTCACGACGCGCCAGAGAACCACGATGTCCTGCTTGTCTCCGGGATTGAAGTCCCATGAGGGCCGGTAGGTCACCCCGCCGTCGACCAGGGGCTTGTGCCCGCAATTGTTATAGACGGTAATGTCCCACCCGAGTTTCGCGAGCTCTCTTGTCAGATAGATCACGGCCTCTTCGGAGCCGCCGAATCCCTTGGTCTTGAACAGCTCCGGGTTCCATTGATGCTTGGTGTGGCCGCAATAAATGACCAAGTCTTTTCCCGACGACGCGGTCTTGCGGTATTCGGTGTTGCGCTTGACGAACTGCTTGAGCAGGAAACGTCCGGTCCGAACAATTCCCATTCCCGGCCTCGCTCAGGCGCCGGCGCCGCGCGGATCCGGAGCCGCCTCGGATCGGATCCGCCCGGCTCGCTGGGCCGCGTCCGCGCCGCGGAGCCGGCGCGGCGTCTCCTTCTTGAAACGGGCGAGTTCCGCCTCGACGACGCGGAACAGCACCGGGCCGCGGTCGGAATAAGGCAGCGCGTCGAGCGTGTGCGTCGCCGTGTTGAGCGGGCGATGCGCGCCGCCGACATCGAGCACGCGCGCGGCGTCGGCGGTCTCGGCGAGAAGGCGGTTGATGTTGCCGGTCAGCTGCACGCGTCCCTCCGGGCGGGCCTATCCCAATTCCTCGGTAGCGAGTCAAGCTGCCCTGCGGACCCTCCTGCGAGGGCCGGAAAGGCCGCCTCGCCGCATTTTCCAGGTGAGCCCCGCCCGTGAGCGCTGGGGTGCGTCTTGACCGGCTCGGCGCCGCTCGATAGGCATGCTTCGATCCGGAGACGTGGCCGAGTGGCTGAAGGCGGCGGTTTGCTAAACCGTTATACGCTCCAAAGGCGTATCGAGGGTTCGAATCCCTCCGTCTCCGCCAAACCAGATCAATGAAGTCAATCGCCCGGCGCCGCCGTGGGGTGACGGGCCACGCGACGAACAACGGGGCCCGAGCTTGTCGCAATTGAACGCAGGTCGATCAGCTGTGCGCTCGCGACGCGGGTGCCGCGTGGATGGAGACGCAAGGCGCGGCCGGAAGATCTCGTGTGCGAAAGGCGCGGCCGCAAGATCTCGGATGGGCGTCTCAGCGTTTCGATCGCTGCGCGCCGCCGCGCTTCCGCGCCGGCCCGCGATCCGCAAGAATCTCGACGAGCGCCAGGAAATGTCCGCGCGCATCCGTTGGCATGTGCTCGAACGCCCGCACGAGCCGCAGAGAGCCGGCAGTCCGGATCAACCCAAGGGCCTCATTGACGTTGCCGGCCGCGGTCTTCGGCCCCGGCGCGCCCTCGAAGAAGAACGAGATCGGCACCCCGAGCGTATCGGCGATCTTGGCCAATCTGCCGGCTCCAACCCGGTTCACGCCTTTTTCGTATTTTTGCACCTGTTGGAACGTGACGCCGAGCGCGTTCGCCAGCTCGGTCTGCGACATCCGGCACACCAAGCGTTGGGCTCGGATCAGCTGGCCGACTTCTCTGTCCTTGGGCTCCGGTGCCTTGGCGTGACTTCGCTTCCATGCGGGCATGATTCGTCCCCTGAGTTTTACGCCCGGCATTATTCGCTCCAATTGCGGACGGGTCAAATCGGCCAGGCGGAGGGTGTGGGCATCCTCTACCAGGCCGCCGGGCTCCAGGCCCGCGGCCGAGGGCCGGCGCATGGAATATAGCGGATGGCAGGGCAGAGCAACCCCTGGCTGAGCCGCCTCCAACTGCGCCGCGGCCCCGAGAGCCGAGAAGGACGGCTCACCGGACCCACCTCCGCAATCATCCTTCCTGGCCGGCGCGGGAGTCTTCGCGCGATTCCCCGGCAACATGCTCTCACTATGCTCTGCCGGCGCGTCGCACTTCCGGATCCTCATCGACGATCTCGAACGGCATCCCGATCGAATCGTACCAGGAAATCAGCAGGGCCACGCCGATCATCGCCGCGATCCCCAGTGCGCTGACGAGCCCCTGCATCGCAATGCCGGCCGCGATGTCGACCGTCGCAAAATGCCCGGCAAAAGCCAGGACTATTCCGAGACCGAATATTTCGAGCGAGTGCTGCCCGACGCGAATGAGCGGCCGCAGCACCGGGGACGCGAGCATTCGCCAGTCGCGCGGAACGAACCGGACCACGAGTGCGGCAAGCGCCAGGAAATGCGCGAACCGCAGCAGATCGAGATTGCTCTTGTCGATCGGGTAGAGGAGCTTCGCCATCCAGCCCGGCACGAGCCGGGCAAGCTGCGGGAAATGCCAGGTCATGACAATGAGAAAAGCGAACACGAGATAAGCCGCCGCGAGCGTCAGGACGGCGGGCGAACGTGCGACCCGTTGCAGGCGGACGGCGCCGCCCAGCGCGCACCCGGCGCCGCCCAGCGCGCACCAGGCGCCGAACACGAACAGGAGCTGCCAGGCGAACGGGTTGAAATACCAGGACCCGGTGGGATACGCGGGGAGGTTCCAGTCCAAGCTCCGCGCCAGCGCATAGAGCGCGACCGAGGCCGCCAGTCCCGCAGTGGGATTTCGGGTGAGCAGCCAGAGAAACGGCGGAAATCCGAGCATCAGCATCACATAAAGCGGCAAGATGTCGAGGTTCACGGGCCTGAACTTGAGCAACAGCGCCTCGAGCATCGCCACATCGGGCTGCTGGAGAAAAATCCGTAGATTCGCCTCTTCGGTATAATAAGCGCTGCTGCCGGCCAAATACGCGATCTCCGCTATATAGACGACGAACAGGAAAATCTGCGCGAGATAGATCTGCCAGGCGCGGTTCAGGATCCAGGCCGCGGCGTCGATCAACCCCCGCCGCCGGATCACCGCGCCATAAACATAGGCGTTGGCGTAACCGGAGATGAAGATGAAGATCTCGGTCGCATCGCTGAATCCGTAGTTGCGAACCGTGACCCAGCTGACGACGTTCGACGGGATGTGGTCGAGGAAGATCAGCAGCAGCGCCAGCCCCCGGAACAGGTCGAGCCTGAGATCGCGAACGATGCGCACGGGAGCAGGAGGCATCTGATCTCGCCACGGTCGGAATGGGCCGGCCATACACGCGTTCCCGGATCATAACCGAAGACGTGGACGCGCGGGTCGAGTCCGCGCGAAGGGGTGATGCCACGGCGCCTCGTTCGCTCGCGCCTTGGCCGTGCACCTGGGGCATGGCATGGTGGCTGCGGCCGCGCGGACACTTGGCCCGTTGCGCGCGAGCACTCGGAGCGAGGGATGGGGTACGCAGCCATCTTGGTGCACGTCGATGCGGACGAGGATTCGGATCCGCGGACCCGATTGGCGCGCGAGCTTGCCGCCCGATGCGATGCAACGCTGATCGGGGCCGGGGCCTGGGCTCTGCAATCGGAGGGAGCCGGAGACATCGCCGGCGGCGAGGAGCATGGCAGCGACGGCGCGGACTTCGTCGGCGGCGAGGAACCGGACAAGCCGGAAGTCGAGGAGATTTCCGCATGGCTGGGCCGGCTCGGCAGCCATTTCCGATCGAACGCAGGCGACAAGCCGGTCGAGTGGCGCTCCGCGGTGGATTTTCCGACCGAATTCGTGGTGCGCCAGGCGCGCGCCGCGGACCTGGTGATCGTCGGGCCGGATCGCACCGGCGATTCCTATCGTTCGCTCGATCCGGGCACCACGGTCATTCACGCCGGCCGGCCGGTGCTGTTGGTGCCGAGTGGAATCGATTCGCTCCAAGCCCGCCGAATCCTGATCGGATGGAAGAATACGAGGGAAGCGCGCCGCGCGGTGCGCGATGCGCTGCCGTTGCTGCGCCTGGCCGAGGAGGTGCTCGCCGTGCACGTCGCGGAGATGGGATGGCAGTTCGATACCGGGTCGGACGTCGAGGACGCCGCCAATTATCTCGCACGCCACAAGATCAAAATCCGGACCAAGATCGAAGCGAAGCCGAAGGCCAGCGGCGCCGGCGAGCTCCTCCGTTCGGCCAAGGAGCAAGGCGCGGATCTGATCGTAGCCGGCGGCTACGGCCGCAGCCGACTGGGCGAATTCATCTTCGGCGGGGTGACGCGGGAATTGCTCACGACAAGCCCGATTTGTTGTCTATTCTCGCATTGACGCTTGCCGTCCGCCCGGCGGGAATTTGCGCGTTGCGCAAGATGTAGGGTGGGCAAAGCGAAGCGTGCCCACCGTTTCCAAGGATTAGAGATCAGAACCAGAATCGGAAACAATTATCGCCTGGTTTTCTGGTCCGGGAATCTCGTTCCTGTCGGTGGGCACGGCCCCGCCGGCAGTGTCTGCCGAAAGGCTCATCTTGGTCGGAGGATGGCGGGGCCTTTGCCCACCCTACGTCCTGCGCTGGAAAGATCCGATTGATGCGCGCCGTCGTTCCGGTCGAGCGCGATGTGAGGCTCGATCTCTTCCGCGGGCTTGCGCTCTGGCTGCTGTTCCTGGATCAGCTGCCCTCGGCGGTGGTGAGCGCTTTCGCCATTCGCAGCTACGGCTTCAGCGACGCCACGGAAATCATCGTTTTCGTATTCGGCTACACGGCCGGGTTCGTCTACGGGCCCCTGATGCGCGAGCGCGGCTTCGTGGTGGCAACCGCCAACATCCTCAGGCGCGCCTGGCAGGTCTACGTGGCGCACGTGTTCCTGTTCGTGTTCTACATCGCGGAGATCGCCTACGTCTCGCGGCGCTTCGACAATCCGCTGTTCGCCGAGGACACCAATATTTTCGAGTTTCTGCATCGGCCCGACATGGCGTTGTTCCAGGGGCTGATGCTCAATTTCAAGCCTGTACACATGGATGTACTTCCCCTGTACATCCTGCTGCTGGTCGCCTTCGCGCCGGTCCTGTGGCTGCTGCTGCGCCGTCCCGCCCTGGCGCTGGCGGCTTCGGCGGTGGTTTATGCACTCAGCCGCAGGTTCGGCTGGAACCTGCACGCCTATCCGGCCGGGGAATGGCCGCTCAACCCGTTCGCCTGGCAGTTCCTGTTCGTGCTGGCCGCCTGGTGCGGGCTCGGTTTGCCCCGAACCGTGCAGGCCCTGATCCACTCCCGCCCGGCGCTGATCCTTGCCGCGGCTTATCTTGCGCTGTCGCTCGCCGTGGTGACCGCGCTGTTCTTTCCCCGCGCGAGCGGCTACGTGCCGACCTGGCTCATGGATGCGGTCTACCCGATCGATAAGACCGATCTCGACCCGGTGCGATTCGCGCACGTGCTGGCGCTTGCCGCGGTCGCCGTGCATTTCGTGCCCCAGGATTGGGCCGCGCTGAAATGGCGGGGCTTGCTTCCGCTGATCGGGTGCGGCCAGCACCTCGTGGAGATCTTCTGCGTCGGCGTGTTCCTGACTTTCGCCGCCCAATCGATCTTCGTGGAAGTAGCGGATACTATACCGGTGCACCTGTTGGCCGGCGCGCTGGGCATTGCCGTCATGAGCGCGGTCGCGCAGTTCATTTCCTGGTTCGTGCCGCTCGCGGCCGGAGCGCGGGCGCGAGCAGCGGTTGGCGCGTAGCACGCGGGCGGACTGGGCCAGTCGCAGATCATTGCGGAATCCCGCGGATTCCGTTATCCAATCAACGTGCTGCTCGCGTGCCGCAAAACCGCCGTCATCCCTGGGATATCATCGGCGGATGCGCTCGCGATCGCAGTCCGGGGCATCCGAGGGGCAAGAACATGCGGAAAGCTTCGAGGTGCTTTCTGCTCGCCATGATGGTCATGGTGAGCGCCGCCGGAACCGCGTTCGCCGGCGAAGATGAAGACGAGGATACTTTCGAGCAGAAGGTCATCAAGAAAATTATGCGTGGGCTGGGCGCCGATGTCGACCAGGGCAGGATCGAATATCGGGAGCGCTCGCCGATCGTCATACCGCCTGGCCGCGATCTTCCGCCGCCCGAGAGCGCCGCCGCGGTGGAAAATCCCAATTGGCCCAAAGACCCCGATCAGCAACTTAAGAAAAAGCCCGGATCGAAATCGATCCGAAGCGATTCCATCTCCCGGCACAACACGGAGCGGGCGACGATTTCTCCGCAGGAACTGGAGAACGGGAGAGTCGCGGGCGCCGGTGGCGTGACCGAGCCGAGCAAGGATCCGATCGACAACAGCTCCGAATACGGAGGACGTCCCTTGCCGCCCTCCAAGCTCGGGACCAAGAAGCTCTTCGGCTGGTTCGGTAACAAGGGGGAGCAGGCACCGTTCACGGGCGAGCCGGAGCGCAATAGCCTGACGCAGCCGCCCCCCGGATACCAAACTCCTTCGCCGAGCTATCCCTACGGCCTGGCCGGGAGCGCGCCTCCGACTGTGCATGAGATGCCGGAGATCAAAGACCCCGCCACGAAGTAGCTCGGGCCGGCATCGGGCCGATTGCCCCGATTCGGCGCCGCGGCCGGCGACCGAATCAGCATCCTGACTTCCGGGCTCGGACCGGCCATTTTGCCCGGCATTTCACGCAAGCCCGATCGCACTCGAAGCTGAGTCGCTCCGCCGGGAAGCGCCAAAACGGCCGGAATCGAACGTCGGGCCGTGTCGTTTTTCCGTGAGTTGTGACCAAAATATCACAGCCTTTGGCGTCAAACGGGGTTATGGTGTCACCGAACGCGGGATTATCAACCGGGGGCTAACCATGAAGAAGTTCCTCATTGCAACCACCGCACTGGCTTCCGTCGCCGTGGTCGCGCCGGCGAATGCGGCCGATCTCCCCGTAAAGGCGCCCCCGATGGTCATGCCGGCGCTGTACAATTGGTCGGGCATCTATATCGGCGTCGAGGGCGGCGCGGTCATGGGCCAGAAGACGAAGTGGTTTGTACATGAGACCGACACTACGTTTGAGATTTCGCAAGATCTCGGGCACCCTCTCCACGGGGGCTTCGTCGGCGGCGAAGCCGGCATCAACTGGCAGATGCCGGGGAACCGTTGGGTACTCGGGATCGAGGGCGACGG
>WNGH01006705.1_pt1 | contig 10964 bp, 15 predicted proteins | sample 5400631 | NCBI WGS metagenome assembly WNGH01 (sample SAMN13153373, study PRJNA577476) | soil metagenome | isolation source: 115 cm soil or saprolite under Garry oak tree replicate 1 | place: USA:California | collected 2016-06-15 | reverse complement strand
TCAAGATTGCGTCGATTTTGCGCACTTCGTCCGGTGTGTCGACTTTGGGGCAAACGAGACCTTCGAGTCCCGGCCGAATCACAGCCTCTAGATCCGCATCCATGCGCGCGTGGCCGATCGCATTGATGCGCACGTAGCGTGCGGGAGAGCCAGGCGCCTTTTCACGGCCGGTGGTCCCCTCGCCCTGTGTGGTTCCCCTCTGCGTGGCCGTTTCCTATCTAACCACGATAGTCACTGTAACCGGTTGGGGGCCTTTTGAAGGTGTCGGGTTTGAAAGCTCATGGGGAAACTCCACGGTATATCTAAAGGTATCAGTCCCGGCTATCGCCCCAGCTTTGTACCAGATGCGAAGTCCGGTGTAAGATTTCCCTGCGCAGTTCTCTCCACTTGGAACGGTGTAATCGGCCAGCTCTGTTATCACCTCCCCCAAAGATGGCTTCGATATTAGATTGAAGACAGGAGGGCCTGCAGTAGCGCACCGCCGGCCATAATTGGCGCCGAACCATATGCGCACTCTTTCACCTGAATTGACTGTCGCATTTCTCTCTTGGTCGAGCGAAAGCGCATGAGGCAACTGGATGAATGTCGCGACCAAAATGGAACCCGTCGCCAAGACTAAACGCCATATTTTATAACGCGACCCGACATAATCGGACGATGATTTTGCGTCGATTTCCATCTCAATCCCTAGCAAGTCTTCCCCGGCGTACATGGTCGCCCCGGTCTGCCAAGCACGCAATCAACCCGCAAAGGACAGACCACGGTTTGGACATTCCTCCATTAGTTTTTGGCGCGCTCTGCCCCTGCCCACTACTCTGCACAAATTTCACTTGATCACCTTATCCGCCTGATACAGCACCGACTCTGGAATTGTCAGGCCGAGCTGCTTGGCAGCCTTTAGATTTATCACCAGCTCGAACTTTGTTGGCTGCTCCACCGGCAACTCGGCAGGCTTGGCACCTTTAAGGATTTTGTCCACGTACCTGGCAGCACGGCGGTACATGTCAACGAGGTTTGCTCCATAGGACATGAGGCCGCCGCCTTCGACAAACAGGTTTTGGTGGTAAACCGCCGGCAGTCTGTTTTTTGTGGCCATTTCGATAATCGGTTTCCGATTGGTATTGTTAACGGGACCCGAGGCGGTAGTAAATCCTTCGACCCGCTCTCGGATCATTATCGAGAATGCATTTTCGATGTCAGCGGGACCTCGCGCCTCTACAGTTCGAAGCGTGACGCCCAACGCGGCAGCCGGGCCGCGTAACTGCTCCAATTCAACCGCGTTGGATGAAGTGGTTGGATCAAATAGGAACGCCACCCGAGATAGCTTTGGAACGCTCTCCTTAAGAAGTTCTAACCGTTTGCCACCTAACTCAGGTGCAAGGGAGGCAAGGCCCGTGATGTTACCGCCTGGCCGTGCCAGGCTCTCCACAAGCCCCGTTGCCACTATATCGGTTGTAGCAACGTAAACAATCGGGATTGCCTTTGTTTGCCTGGCTTCTTCGGGTCCCGCAGCCCAAACGATGACGTCAGTTTTGAGGTGGACCAGTTCGGCGACGAGGCCCGCAACTCGATCTCGCTTTCCTGCCGCAGTGCGATACTCAATAATAATGTTCTTTCCCTCCACATAGCCAAGCTCGCGCAGACCTCGCCGGAGCCCCCCTAACCGCGCTAAGGCATCATCTCCTGGTTTCGGTCCCGGATTCAACGCGGAGCCGATACCTAAGTAAGCTATCCGAGGGATTTTCTTCGCCTGCTGCGCCTCGGCGGGAAAGCAAAGAGCTAAGAGCAAAGCGCCTAGAGCAAGGCCGGTGATTTTTTTGCTCATCGGTTTCGTTCCTGCTTTTTCTCTGACATCTGACCTTACCTTCCGGCTTCTGTCATCTGATCACCTTGTCCGCCCGGAACAGCACCGACTCAGGAATCGTCAGGCCGATCTGTTTGGCTGTTTTTAAATTGATCACCAGCTCAAACTTTGTCGGTGCCTCCACAGGTATATCGGCCGGCTTAGTTCCTTTCAGAATTTTGTCCACAAAATACGCGGCGCGGCGATACTGAGCCTCATTATTTCCCGAGTAGCTCATTAGGCCGCCCGCCTCGACAAACTCGCTGGCGAAGTACATCCCGGGCAGCCGGTGTTTTTCCGCTAGGGCTACAATCTGCTTTCGAAGAAGATAGGATAATCCGCCACGGGGCACCACGAGAGCATCTACCCGTCCCCGCTCCACAGCTTCAGTCGCTTTGTCAAGTTCGGTCGAGGCCTTAACCTCCAGGGATAAAAGGTGGACTCCGAGGGCTCCGGCAGCGGTTTGTAACTCTTGCCACTGGACCCGCGCCACAGAATCATCCGGATTCCACATCACCGCTAGTCGGGATAATTTGGGCAGCGTTTCTTTGAGAAGTTCGAGCTGTTTTCCGCTCAGCTCCGGAGCCAGCGAGATCACTCCGGTGATGTTCCCTCCCGGCTTGGCGTAGCTCGTCACGATGCCATCAGCCACAGGATCACCACCATAGGTTGCCATGACGATCGGGATCGTCGTCGTCGCGCGCTGAAGAATCGCGACGGCACTGGAGTTGCCCGAGACGATCGCGTCAACCTTGAGTCGAACCAATTCGGTCGCAAACTCAGGAAATCGATCAGGCTTACCCTCGGTGAAGCGCCACTCGATGAAGATGCTTTGGCCTTCAACGTAGCCAAAATCTCTCAGTCCTTGCCGAAACGCCTCGCGGGTAGGTGCCCGGGGGTCAGCAGCGAGATAACCGATGCGCGGCATTTTCTTCGGCTGCTGCGCCTGGGCGAGATGAGCTGCAGTTGAAACGATAAGTAAGAAGGCGATGACTTTGTAACGCATGCCCGCTCTTTTACCGTTGTTGATCGCCGGTTGTCCAGCGCCTAATCACTGAGCCCAAAGCCCTCTTCGCTGCTCTCGCACTTCACGCTCCAGCCACCTAAACTCTTCCATCCGCGAGAAAGGAAGTTGCGTGTAGGCGTGGCCGTAGCCTTGCTTGATGATCTCGGCGTTTAGCAAAGCGCCATCCTCCAGAAACACATAAGCCAGCGTTCGCCCGTAACGGTCCTTGTGGCCGCTTGCTGTGTTCCCCTGGTCGAATTCCAACCGCACCCGCCTTCCTTCCACCATGCGCTGGGTGAAGGCGCTCGCTTCCTTGCCGAAGTATTCTACCGCTTCTTTGGGTGCTTGGTCTCAGGCGTATCAACGCCAATGAGACGGACGCGCTCACCGCTTGCCAGTAACAAAGTATCGCCATCAACCACCCGCTCGCCAACATCGAAATCGCCGGACGTTACGCTTTGGTCTGGCGGATTAAACAAAGCGGCGACCAGCGCAACAAGGATGATACCGGGAATGGACCACGTCCAAGCCTGACGGCGATGTGCTATGCGAAGGGCCACAGCGGGCTATTTTCTGCTCGTAATGCGAAAGCGTCAAGATTAAAAATTAGCGGCGGAATTTCCGGGAGCCGATTAAGGCGTTACGGTTCGACCTTCGGAATCTCGAATGCAAAGCGAGTTTGTGCAGTCGCTCGATGGTGAAATCTTTGCGCTCATGGAGCTCATCCGGCATTCGATAGTCAACCGATACAGAATCAGGAGTCCATGAGATCTGAAAGGCGGTCGCCTCTTTTCTGTCCAGGTGTTCACCTAGAGTACGTAAAAGCTGAGATAGCTTATCCCCACGCATTTGTGCGAAACCGAGATTTTGTCTTTTTCTCTGTCCTTGCGCATCGAGTCGTGCAATATCGAGAGGCCCATAACACAGCCATCCATCACCCCCGGTTAACTGGATACTTTCCTGGTCGGTTCCTGAATCCGAAACAGTCTCGGCGAGACTATTCTTCAAGATCCATTGCCGGGTCCCTCTTAGGGATTGGCTCCGCACTAAATAAGAATCGCCCTCTCTCTCCAACCTAAATGCTTGAACGCGGAGCATTTCCAGGGACTGACCGATGGCCCGTAAAGATTTGGCGTAAGGCATTTTCGGACCTCCTTGGTTATTCTCAAGTGAAGGTCGCGGCAAGCCCTCTCTGTTGCAGTGAATGGCGTGGCGCACCTATAACGCCAGCCGGGGTTAGCTGTCAATGACAATCCCCGGCAACACCGCCGTACCGTGTCAGTAGCTGACGGTAGGCTTATGGTCGTAAGCTCTTGATTAGATTCGCCTCAGAGGATGGCATCTCCGTTGCTCCCCTTCATACCAACGTTCAATAAATGGGAGGCACTTATGAAAAAGGTGATCTTGCTCACTGTCGCTCTTGTCATTGACTGGCTTTCGGTGGCTATGGCGCAGGTATGGGTCAATCCTCAAGAGTTCACCCATTTAGAATGCACGCCCAGCGAGCGCTTAAAGGTTTGAAGATGTCATCAGAACCGGAAAAAAGGACGCTGTGTTCTCAGATCGCATTGGTGTTTGTCGGTGTGGGACTCTTTGCGCTCGTTAGCGCAGTGGTCATCTTTTTTTTGTTCGGTGTTGACAGCAGCTGGCGTGTCCTGCTGTTCGGGATTTTATTCCTAATCTGGGGGCTGCTGCTGATCAGGGCGAGCACTTTGAAAAGTGACTCTGCTCACCGATCAGCGAAGGAAATCTCAGTCTCACCGTCCAGATTTTCGGACCTTTTCACGCCTCCCGACGATGCGGAGATGTGATGGCCACGTTCCTCTATAAAGATTTTCTGATCATTGCCACTGGCCTTTTCGACAAAGATACAGGACTACCAATCGTTGACATAAGCTGGTGGTCAGCCGCCGGGCGTGGGTCTCATACCATAACCCATTCAGTTCCTTCGTTCGTGGCCAAGCAAGAGGCTGAAACTTTCGCAGTTGAAACCGCTAAAGCGTGGGTCGATGAACGACTTAAGGCGGCTTAAGCGACCGGCTTAATGGGGTGGTCGGTGTAACCTCCCGTGATCACCGCTCAAAACTCACCGATAGCGGCAATGAAACTAAAGATGAAACCGGATTCACCAATGATCAAGCGACCAGAGTGGCCTGTTCTACGAATGAGATGTTTACTCTGTGGCCACCTAAATTGTCCGGACTGTCGAGACGTGTCGTTTTCTATCTTGGCGTGTTGTAAATGCCGAGCGAGAGCCATTAAGCGCCTAGAGAATCTCCGGGAGCTTCAAGACAAAAAAGATGGAGGCAAATGACGACCTCACTAATTCGCTGTACAATATTGAAGAAGCGTGGCATCCGTTACGGAAATCGGAAGCCTTCTCCGGAATTTCCCGTACTAAAGCACGTTAACGGGAAGAGAATTTCGCCGGCAAGGGACGTTGCCTTTTGTGGGCTTCGATATCCCGTAGCGCCGCCGTCTCTTGTAGAGAGTTATTCACCGCGTCCAGGCTCCTGATTGCGTCCTCCAATTTCCGCCTTCTAGCGTTCAGTTCATAGATCTCTTTTAGGAGCCTGGCTTGAGGTCCTTTGTCAGCAGACATCGGCATTTTGTCCCTCTTTGAAAAGATAAACGCTTTAGATACTAGCTGGGGCAGTTTTTTCCACCCAGATTCCTGTTACTTGCGGCCAACTTACTTGAATGTCGGAGGCGGGATACACACCGGGATAAACTGCATCCGGGCGCAACAATCAAGGCGTGGCACAACTACGACTGCGGTGATGGGGTCGCTCCGGAAAGAACTATGCGCAAGAGGGGTGCCATCCCAAAAACGAGGATATTGAGGCACTTTCAAATGCCAAAGAATACCTTAAAGTACAAAGAAGAACCATTTTGTACATTTTTGTCCATCTCATTCTTATTGGGTACGTTTCTATCACGTCCAGCGAGCGATCCAAGGACGGCTTCACCGCGAGCATCTCAGGACGGGCGTTGATCATCTGGTTTCCCATAGCCGGATCTTTAGCCCACGCGGGCACAAGGCCCCATTGGCAAAGCTCCCGCACTTCGGACGCCATCGGCTATCGAGATTCCAACGGATGCGGATCTCTCTGAACTCACCTGGGGTGAAGTCATATCTTCCGCACATTAGGAACAGCTCCAATACTCACGGAACCACAGCACCGCAAGAAAGATGGATTTGCCCGCCGTTGGCAACAGCCAATCCAGTCCGAACGGTATCAGATAGTATCCCTCAGCAAAGGCGATTATGTGGGTTACGACCAAGAATAGAATGCGCTTGACCCAGCACGGAAGGTTGGCAAGTTCCACGCTACTTTTTGAACCAGGTAATAACAACGCCCCAAACGATGGCAAAGAACCCGACAACGATAAGCACCAATCCCACTGGCGGCATGATGAACGCGAGGCCCGCTCCTATCACCACAAACCGGCTGCCAATGGATTCATCGCCCGCCGACGTTCCGGGTGCGTCGTTTCTTGGGTTTGATGCGCCTCCTCCCGCATGATGGCGGTGGCGGCCTCTCTAAGTTCCTCCTGGCTTTCCGGGTCTGTCTCCCGGATCAGGCGGCCTATTTCACGCGCGAGCCGTTCTATCTCTTGTTCTCGTTTTTGCTGATCTGAAGCCATCATTGACAGCAATTACCTCATTCTCTGCATATTCGTTGATGCGTTTCCCGCTCCTGCGCGATTTTCGCCATGAACTCTTCTCGCGTGATGAGACCTTCCTCAATCACTATACTCCTTACTCTGTGCCAGGATTGAACGGCCAATACGTCTGGTATTTTTGGCAGGCAGGTTGAGCATAGCTTTGAGCGGCTAAACACCCGCATCCGGCTATCAGACTTGAGATTAAAACCAGCGCTGCCAAAAATAATGATCTAGCGCTCTGCATAATGTTCAAGTGGTTTGTGTCCTCCTTTATCCTCCTTTCTATTTTAAAAAACGATGTGGCGAGCGCCATGCCAGACAAGGAGAATCGTGACCAGCCAGAGGATCTTCTTGTTCATGGCATCCGGCTCCTACCGCAATGGTATGCCACAAACTGAAGCTTATGAAATCACATTTTTAGAGAGTCAATTCATGCGTCCGGCTTCGATCTTGGCGAGATCGAGGAGTCCATTGATCAGGTTCAGAAGATGCTCGGAGCTCACGAGAACCTTTTCGACTACAGGGAGTAGCAGATTTGCTCGCTAGCCGAGGCTAACGGCGTTCAAAGACAAAAATCGGGGCTCCTGGCTGTTAACAATCAACGAAAGTGAAGTCGGACCCGCCTGGACTATCAACTCAAGGCCTGACGTAAAACAGGCTCCAACTTTTCCCACAGTATTACCAAACCAGAGAATGCGGACAGGGCTTCTTTTACGCTTTTGAGGACTGCGCTGACAATGGCGGGCCGTTTCTGCTCAGACTTTGCCAAGACTTGCGAGATCAAAAAGAATAGTTGTTCGACAATGGCTTTGCGTATGGCCTGGTCAAGTTCCCTACTGTCCAGTACAGCTTGGGCGAACTCCTGAAGCAATTCAGATAAGGCGGGATCGCCGTTTTGTTTTACGTAACTCAGAGCTACATCAATTGCCTGCGCCTGCCCGGTGTTAATCGCGCCGACGACACTCTGATCTACTCTGATATTGTTAAACGTTATCGGTTGGCGCTGGACTACTTTGGTAATCTCAATTCGCGACCCTATACTTCCAACCGCTGCCCCGGTAATGGACTCCACTTCGCCCAACAAGAAGTTAATCCTCGCTGTATTTTGCTCAAGCTGAAATCGGTCCATGCACTCTAAGCAGATCACTGCACCGTTAGAGAGCTGATACATGGAGGGTTTGCCGCATTCTCGGCAAGTTATCATACGAGCCCCGATACTAGCTGGGGCAGTTTTTAATGCCACCCAGGTTCCTGTTACCTTGCGGCCAACTAACTTGAATGTCGGAGGCGAGATGCACACCGGGATAAACTGCATCCGGGCGCAACAATCAAGGCGTGGCATAACCTACGGCTGTTGGTGATCGAAGTCGGGTCGCTCCATAAAGATACTGCGCAAAACCAGTGCCATTGTAAAAACGAGGATATTGAGGCACTTTCAAATGCCAAAGAATACCTTAAAGTACAAAGAAGAACCATTTTGTACATTTTTGTCCATCTCATTCTGATTGGGTACGTTTCTATCACGTCCAGCGAGCGATCCAACGACGGCTTCACCGCCAGCATCTCAGCACGGCCGTTGATCGCAAACGCTCGCGAGCTGGCGGTATATCCAGATATCACCCGCAGGTATATCCAGACTCAGAAACGCACCACCCTGCGAGCCGGTGTGCGGGGTCGGACCACGCTAAATTGCTGGAACCTCAGCAATTCTCTCCCATGGGAGCGTGTTTTCTGGCCTTAGCGACTCATTTTGGGTGTCGAAATTGGTCCTGTAAGCTTCACCGGGTTCTCGCAACGCATAGATTCCATCTAATTGCTCAATGTCACGATGCAGTGCTTTGACTCCGAGTTCGCCTTTGATCTTCTCGACAAAAGCCAGGCTGCCGACTGCAACCGCTTCCGACCACCGCGTGTCTCGCACCGCCAAGTCGCCCTGAAGAGCTGCCTCTATCCATTGGCAATGGGCTCGTTGAAAATCCGCCAGTTTCGAGAAGCCGCACAACGCAACTAATCCTGGTAAATCGATCACCGCGTAGCGTTTGGGCGGTTGTTGAATCTCATGATAGCCGCTGTGCTCCCACTTTACAGGATGATCGACCAGACCTGTGCGAACCATATTTAAATCAATGTACACGAGACAGCGATGCAGGTGCTCGTCGGTTTCGATAGCGGTAGCATGATAACGGTCCTCCCAAAACGCTCCCTGCCGCGGCTTTCGCTGGTTGTATTCTTGGGCGGTGCGGCCCGCAATCAACTGCATGCTTCCGGCAATAGCGTTTGGGCCGGTGTCCTTGATCAGAAGATGAATATGGTTAGACGTGACCATGTAATCCAGCACTGAAAGGCCGAAGTGTTTTTTGGCTTCGAACACCCAGCGCAAATAACGGCGCCGGTCGCGCGCGAACTTCAGCAGGAAATTTTTTTCGATGGCAGCGATGAGTGATGTGCCAGACGTAGCCGGGCAAGAAATGGCGGTTGGCGCGTGGCATTGATGATTGTGTCTTAGAGCACCCATTCTGGGGTCAAAAACTGGGTGCTAAGCCTCCAGGGAAGGCTATATATGCAATCCTCTGCCACTGAATCAACACCTTGCGTTGGTCCGACCCGCGTGAGGGCCGGGCTCAGGCGACAAGAGGAAACGAAAGGCGAGAAGTGATCGGTGCTCTTCGACATCGGACCAAAAACAGTCGATGAACTGTTAGACAAGATCGTTGACGACATAAAGCGAGCGGAGAGAGGAGAGCCTGTTGGTTTGTTTTGACATGCTGTTCGTACAGGGGCTTGAGGGATGCGGCCATTTCACCGCGTCACGTTGAACAGGGTCTGCTAGTCACTGACCCGTATTGATTTTCCGATGGGCGACGCGATATTTGGCTGCGTGGCCCCCTTAAAGCAACTCCGGCGGGAGCTTGCTCGCCGGATATTCCTTGTAGTCTTTTTGACTCATGCCTGTTCGAACCCGACTACGGAAATCCCCTTTCGTGAAGAGGGGAAGCAAGTCAAGAGCGTTTTTATCGTTCACGACAGCTGGCATTCGGGTATAGTAATAAAAAAGACTGATATTTCTGCTGCTAGCTTGCCCGAGCTTAGGGATTTTCCTGATGCCGAGTATTTGGAATTCAGCTGGGGAGACAGGGACTATTTTCCGGCTCCGGACCCAGGGCTGGGCTTGGCGCTCAAGGCCGCGTTCTGGTCAGGCGGGAGCGTTCTTCACGTTGTTGGCCTAAACGACGCTATGGAAAACCTTTTTCCCAATGCTGAGATTATAGAAATCGGCCTGTCGGAGGAGGCCTTCCAGCGACTGGTCAAATTTGTATCTGATACTCTTTCGCGATCGCATCCGGCAGTGCCGGCCGAGGCCCGACCAGGCCTTTCCTCGAATGCCAGGTTCTATTCTGCAGAAGGCAAATTCAGCGTCCTCCGCACGTGCAACACCTGGGTAGCGGAGGCATTGAGCTCTGCCGGATTGCCCATGAATCCGGGCTCTGTAATCACCGCAAGAAGCCTCGGCGATCAAGTGCGGCCACTCGCAGCCCGCAAATAACCGTCGCCGGAATAAGCTTTTATAGGAAATCAGCCGCAAAGGCGGCTAATTGTTTGCGATATGGCTAAGTTGGAACTGGAAACGAGAAACTTGAAACTAGCAACTAAGAATTCCGCTTGCGGAGGCCGGTTTGCCGTTTTAATTTTTTACTTTTTACTTTTGCCTTTCCGGGATAAGGTCGGCCAAAACACGCATGCTCCCCATCATCCTCGGTCTATTTGCTTCTTTTTGGTTCGCCGCGTCCATGATCCTCATCAACCGGGGAGTGCTGTTGATCGATTACTTTCGCGGTCTGCTGACCAACCTAGGCCTGAATGCGCTCTTTCTTTGGCTCTATATCGTCCTGTTCGTCGAGCTGGTCGATCTTTGGACTCCGGCCAATCTCATTTTTGTTCTGGTCGGCATATTCGTCCCCGGTGTCGCGCGTTTTTTCATGTTCAAGGGCATGGAGCGGCTTGGCGCGTCGATCACTTCGTGTTTGACCAATACCACGCCGCTCTTCGCCACCTGCTTCGCCATTTTATTTCTCCAAGAACGACCCACCATAACCAATCTTCTCGGCACATTTTCCATCGTTGCCGGGATTATCGCCCTCTCGTGGAAGGGCGCGACCAAGACTTGGCCCACGAGTGACCTTTTGTTTCCGCTTACATCCGCCTTTCTCTTCGCCAGCCGCGACAACCTGGTCCGCTTCGGCCTATTGCACATCGATTCACCGATCGTGGGTGCCGCGATTGCGGCGACCACCTCGTTCGTCACCATGTCTCTCATCTATATCGCCTTTGAGGAAAAACAGCCGCTCGGCAAATCCGTAGGGCGCGGCTTCGCGCTCTTCGCCGCCGCCGGATTCATCAACTTTCTCTCTTACGTGTTCGCCTACACCGCGCTTAGCATGGAGCGCG
>WNGH01006703.1_pt1 | contig 10964 bp, 11 predicted proteins | sample 5400631 | NCBI WGS metagenome assembly WNGH01 (sample SAMN13153373, study PRJNA577476) | soil metagenome | isolation source: 115 cm soil or saprolite under Garry oak tree replicate 1 | place: USA:California | collected 2016-06-15 | reverse complement strand
ATCGAAAAATCTTCATAGCTTAACTCAGTCAGCGCTGCGCCTTGCTCGCCACCCGGTTTGTGAGTCGAGGTGGCACAAAATGAGATGTCAACATGGCCGGTCTTTTCGACGACTGATTTGACAAAAGCAGCAACTGCATCCTTGTCGAGTACATCCAATCGCTCTGTCTGTATATTTTTGTCAGCCAGTTTTTTGAGTGCGTCCTCATTGTGACTGGCTACAAATACAGTAGCGCCAGCCTTAGCAAATGCGGCAGCTACAGCGCCGCCTATGGAACCTGCTCCGTACACCACTGCTGTTTTATTTTTGAGGATATCTTCCATATCGATTATTCCTTTCGCTCTCGTTGGGCGACGACCAAATCTCAGGCTTTCGTCGCGAACGCGTTTGGCTGATCTTTACCCGTCCTGTCAAAAACAGTATACCATTGGTGTAAATCATTTCATTCCACAAACCTCGCCACGGCTGGTTTACAAATCCCGGTAGTGATACTGACAGATAAGGTCCCTCCCTGCGAAACGCTCATTCAGATGGTGATGTTTCGATCTCTCCTCTTGTAACAGGAGAGCAGATATGCTATCCTCTTTCTTAGCAAACCATTACTTTTTCTCCTCCAACCGAAGAGCAAAGGAGTCAGAACACAAGCAGGTGGCGTTTGCTCAGACTCGCTCACCACCGCATGCTTGTGGGAGGGAAGTTGTTTGCTTTCCGGCTCCTCCTGCGCCACCCTCCCCCCTGCAAGGGCACCTCCGCACCTCCTAAGCGCCTGTTCACGGAAAGCGCGGATTGCTGGAAGAATCCGTGCGCTCCACCCTCTTCCCTCACTGAAAGAAGCACAGCACCACAAGAAAGGAAAATACTGCTCATGACACAAGCACTGCCAGACCTTGCCATGCAAGTCGAGGTCGTTGGCTGTCCCACCGTCTGCCGGCATTGCTGGGCGATGGGTCGCCCCTACCAGGCGATGCCCACCGAAGAGATCTCCTGGGTCTTACACGAAGTGCGCCGCTTCTGCACGACGCACCAGCTCTCCTTCACTGGCTATCCCATGCATGAAGTCCTTGCCCATCCGCAGGCGGGAGAGGTTCTCGTACTTTTCCAGCAACTGTGGGAGGTGGCCTTTGATCCCCTGCCGACCACCGGGGTTCCGCTGGCGACCCGTCCCGATTGGCGGGAGATTCTCGCTCCCTTGCGCTCCTATTGCGTGCCGATGCTCTGGTTCGCCTTCCATGGCACAGGCGAGGTCCACGACCGCATGGTGCAGCGTCAAGGTGCCTACCAGGAGAGCCTGCGTGCCGTCGCACTGGCGCGCCAAGCGCAGGTGCATACGGGTTGCAACCTGTTTCTCACCACCGAGAATGTGTCCCACTTCGATCAGCTCGTGGCGGATCTGTTGCAGGCAGGCATGGAGAGCATCGATCCATGTATCTACGGCTTTACCCCCAACGCGCGTGGCCGCCTGACCGAACGGGTGCGACCAACGTGGCAGCAGGTGCAACCGATCCTCGCCCAGCTCGATGCGCTGCCGGTTGATGACCTCGTGCGTCGGGGCTGGCGGGAAGAGGTGCACCCCGAGTCCTGGTTTGTCCAGCAGGCTCTCTCGGGAAGCTGGCCCGCCGAGCCAGAAAAGGCAGAACAGCGCTTGATCTGGCTGGTCTGCCGTCCCAACCTGGATGTCTATCGCGGTGATGCTGGCCACTATAACAAGCGCTACGGCAATTTGCGACGCGATGGGGTAGACGAAGTACTCAACCGCGCCCTCGCGGACGGCGCCTGTTCCCACGAGGAACTCTGGTTTACCCGGGAGCAACTGCTGCCAGTCCAGGAAGTGGCAGCACGCTTCGGAGACCAGAAGAGCCAGCGGATCCATGATGCCGGCTCCGTGCGCCATTGGTGGTTGGACTGCGCTCGGCGGGCTGGCCCGCTGAAGCAGTAGCCCGGGCGCACTTTCCGGGGTGGTTCGCCTTTCGTGCCCTGCCCGCATGCACGCGACATCCCACGAAGGGCGAATCACTTTTTCATCGAGAGCGTGGTCGCGGCCATTATGAGGCTGACACTCCCCATGCCTCTCTCGCAGGCACAGGACCGGGGTAGGTCAGCCTGAGGGCGAAGAGGCGTGGTGCTGTGGTAGATGCTCCCACGGGAGCAAAAGACGAGATTGCTCGGATATGGAGAGCTTATTTAAGCCTATCGGTCATCCTCACTGCCAGGATTTGTAAACCAGCCGTGGCGAGGTTTGTTCATTCCATGGGCGGAATCGGTACAAGTATGTGGGTGCTTTTCGCTTCTTTCACATTTCTCTTGAAGCGCTCGACATCCGCCAAAGCCAGGCCTTTCTTTACGGAAGGGATGCATTCGCTTTCGCTCACAGAATTGTACCGATTCCGCCCATGGAATGAAATGATTTACAATAGGACCATATCTTCGCCACTTTGACCCATATCTCCGCCCCAAAAAGGTGTTGAACCAAACTTTTTGGAGAGAAATTCGTGAGTTTTTGTGTGCAACTTTTCTGGACATGTTTATGAGTCAATGGAGAGTTTGGGCGAAGATATGCGTCCGAAAAGAAAAGAACATATATTCTCATTAAGCTCGATGAGCTGGCGATTTTATGCGCCAAAAGTGGCGAAGATATGGTCTTTTTAACAGTCATCTCACCTCTAACCCCTCCGTCAACTCCACCAGATTCCCCACAACCACCTCCGGTCGCTCCCCCAGCGTATCAAATATCCCTCCCGACCTATCCACCCACGCGGCCAACATCCCAGCATTCTGCGCCCCAATCACATCAAACGGATTCGACGAAATCAGCCGCACCTCACCAACTGCCCGTCCAAGGCGCTCCGCCACATGCCGATACACCTTCGCAGACGGCTTATATACCTTCACCTCATCGACACTCACAAACCCCTGGAAATACGGATGAAGCTTCGCCGCATCCATAATCCCAGCCAGCATAGATGGGCTTCCATTGGAGAAGACAACCATCGTATAGCCCGCCTCCTTCAAGCGCTGCAAACCTGGCTCGACATCAGGAAACCGCTCCAGGTCATTGTACTGCGCCATCAAAGCATCCTTCTGACCAGCTTCGAGTTCCCGTTTAACTGTAGCGAGAGCATAGTCCAGCGCCTTGCGAGTCACCTGCTCAAAATCCTCGTATCGCTCCATCGCAGTCAGGCGAAAGGTAAACTCCAGCTGCTTCTGCCGCCATACCTCGGCAACTTGCACAGCCTCACCTGGAATATACTGCTCAAGCTGCTTCCAGATGCGGATCGGATTAACCAGCGTACCATACATATCGAAGGCCAATGCTTCACGAGTTGGCATACCATTTCTCCTTAATAGGGATGCAGGGGCGAGAGCTTCCCTGCCGGGGTGTCATTTATCAGATAAAAACGTTCTTGCGCAGCCTCGCTGATTCGGGATAACTCCAGGTTGGTCAGGATTCATGAACCTGCATAAGCAGGGTCTTCCCTCTCTGGGGTCACCACTTCAATTTACCAAATTCAGGGAACCTGCGCAAGAGCCGATTTTTTTGCCGAACCGTAGCATTCCTAAAAATGTTATGATTCCAATAAGCCGATTGGCTGAAAACATATAGGGCGTTTGGCTCTTGGCTGGTTGAAGGAGCAAGAGTTACACTGTTGTCCGGAATCTAGAAAAGAAGGTATACCAAGACATCGAAGGAGAAGAATACCATGAGAAAAATCATTGTCACCATGTGGATGACCCTTGATGGCTACATTGCAGGACCAAACGGGGAAATGGATTGGATCGGGGAGATCTACGACGAAGCCATGGGCACCTATGAGGACAATCTGGTCAGCTCGGCAGATACGCTCTTGCTCGGACGAGTGACATATCAAAGTTTTGCTGGCTCCTGGCCCCATGTCCCTGACAATCCCAATGCCCCAGAGGGTGAGAAAGAATATGCTCGCAAATTGAATGCCATGCGCAAAATAGTGTTTTCAAGGACGCTCGAAAGCGTGGAGTGGAACAATTCACGGCTGGTAAAAGAGGTCGTTCCAGAAGAAATCGAGCAACTGAAACACGAGCCTGGACGCGACATGGTGATCTACGGGAGTGCCAGTCTGGTGCAAACGCTCACCAACCTTGGCTTGATCGATGAATATCAGCTCTTAGTCCATCCGGTGATTTTAGGCAGCGGCAAGCCTCTCTTTCAAGACATCAAGGACCAGGTGAAGCTGAAACTGGTCAACGCCAAAACGCATCCTTCTGGGGTGGTGCTCCTTTCCTACCAGCCCAGAGAGAAGCGCGACTGAGCGCTTTGAAGAAGACCTGGCCAGGTCCCCCTTTCAATCTGAGCGCCTAGACAAACTGGAGTAACGCGAGGAGATTGCCTTCGCTATCTTTAAACCAGGCTGCTTTGGTCGGCCCCGTGCTTGCCACACTCATGATCGTCTTGAGGGAGGGCGTATCGTACTCTTCAAAGACCACGCCTCGCGCTTTGAGATTGGCAACTTCAGCCTCGATATCATCAACAGTCCAGCCAGCCTGCGAATGGGTGCCACTGGCAGTCCCATGCTTTTCCTAACCATTGACGCCGGCGCAGCCTCCGTGCTATCATCTAGCAGATGAGTAACAGGTATATGTTCCCCTCAGGCGGTGTCAAACCGCTTTTTACCGCGTAAGCCCGGCGCTTTCGGCTTACGTGGCTGTCTGTAAGCAGCGCCACACTCGCGAGCCGCGCCTTCGGCCTCGCGTGATGGTTTGTGCTGCCTCCATCCTGCGACTTGCCCCAGACCCGTGTTGATCGGACCCTCTGTGTTGCCGGGCTCCCTCTCATTGCTTCTGCCGTTCTCTGGCGGCCTTCTGACGCCGCGCCATCCTCTGTCTTTTTGAGAGGTTGCCAATGTCTCTTCTGAAAGGATGTTTCATGGTCAACACCACCCTCCCCAATCGTCGTCTGCTCTTGACGACATTGGGCCTGACATATATCGCTATCGGCATGCTAGGCGCGCTGCCGGGCGCCTCGCTGATCCGACTGGCGAGCAATACCCACGTCTCGCTTGAAGTGGCAGGTTCCATGTTCACCCTCTCGGCCTTTGGCAGTATGCTCGGCATAATCCTGAGCGGATTCCTCGTGAGATATATACAACCAAAATACCTGCTCATGTTGGGCCTGTTCTTGCTGGGTTCCGGTTCCACGACGATCGCTCTGACCAGCTCATTTCCCATGTTACTCCTAGGCCAGATGCTGATAGGACTGGGGTTCGGCTTCATTGACCCCAGTTTGAATACCATTGCCACCCTGACTTTCCAGGAGCGGCTTGCCTCAGACCTGAACACTCTTCACGGGCTGTTTGGCCTGGGGGCTCTGCTCGGACCCTTGGTCCTTGCCTTTGGTCTGCACTTTTTCAACAGTCTGGAGCTTTCCTACTTCGCCGGCGCGGGCGTTGCCGCCATCACCATCCTGTTGCTTCTTTTGCAGCAGCTCCCCGAACTGGCACGCCAACCAAAGAATATGCAGCAAAAGCGAGCAGCGAACAGAGAACTGCACGATGTGCTCAGACAGAGATTCCTCTGGTTGATGGTTTTCCAGGTAAGCATCTTTGCAGCCGCGGAGATCGGCTTTGGCAACTGGATCGTCACAGCGGTCAGCCAGAGCGCCGGGATTTCCCTGGCACAAGCAGCCCCAGTAGCGACCGCTTTCTTTCTAGGCCTGACGGCTGGGCGGCTCTTTGGAGCGCAGGTGCTCAGGCGTGGCTGGATGAGTGAGGCGTCCCTGCTCTATGCAGCCCTCTGTGGGGGCGTTTTGTGTGGCATCGTCGTGGCCATGTTTTCCGGCCAGGTACTCGTCTCCTACGTTGCAAGCGCGCTGGTGGGCTGTTTTTATGGGCCACTCGAACCCGGTATAATGGCCATCACCTCACGCCGTTTTGTGCACGCCATTGGCCCGGTCAGCAGTATTCTGATCATCAGCACCAATGCGACCTCGATGATTATTCCGGCAGCAATGGGTCTCCTCATTCCAGCCCTGGGCATCAACTGGGTGATGGCCATTCCCGCTCTGTGCTGTGCATTTGCTGTGTTCCCCATGGCGCTGGCCAATCGTGCGCAACCGCCAGGCTCGTTGCTGCATACAGACCTCCTTTGAGAACCGTGGGGTAGAGGCAGAGCCTCTGCCGCATCTCTTTTACAGGTTTTGCGCATGGTGCATTTCCTGCGGAAATGCACCATGCGCAAAACCTGTAAAAAATCTTTCCGGTCGCCGGAGGCGACCATGCCCACTGCTTTTGCTTGACACCACCACAATACACGCCTACAATCATAGTAGAATTGTCAAAAGCAAGAGAATCGCGGTCTACTATGTCATCATCGATGGGAGCACTGCATCCGGGTTCCTTACTCGCCGACCGCTACCGTATTCTCAGCGAGATCGGTCAGGGTGGGTTCGCCACGGTCTATAAAGCGCAAGACCTCGACCGGAGAAAAGTGGTCGCGATCAAACAGATCACCCTGTCTCAACTCAGTCCCCAGGAAATGATCGAGGTGACCGATTCGTATAATCGTGAGATCATGTATCTTTCCAGGCTGAGGCATGAGCACTTGCCACTCATCTATGACCATTTTACCGACCCCGAGAATTGGTATGTGGTCATGGATTATATTGAGGGAGAGACGCTGGACGAACTGCTGGTGAAGATACGGCATGGACGCTTTCCGGTGGCAAAGGTGCTTGCGATCGGGATCGCCCTTTGCAAAGTATTGCAGTATTTGCATACGCGCAGTCCTGCGATTATCTTTCGGGATGTCAAACCTGCCAATATTATGATGAATCGTGAGGGACGCCTCTACCTCATCGATTTTGGGATTGCCCGCCAGTATCGACCGGAGCAGGCAAAGGACACAGGCCCGCTTGGCTCTCCTGGCTACGCCGCCCCTGAGCAATATGGCAAGGCGCAAAGCACAATGCAGACGGATATCTATGGTCTCGGCGCGACTTTGCAGACACTACTTACAGGAAAAGAGCCCCTGGATATTCAGGTGGAGGGCATGCCGCCAGGTGTCACCATTCCAAAGAAACTGCAAACGCTTATCACCCAGATGTTAGAGCCAGATGCCAGCAAGAGGCCGCAGAGAATGGAAGAGGTAAAACAGTCCCTCCAACATCTCAAGGACCAATTGACTTCGGAGAGGCTGAAGCGAACGCTGGCTTTTACACGAGATGCTCTTGAGGACAAAATAACTGAAGTGGTGCTCCTCGCAGGCATGCTCTTCTTCTTGTTCGTCTTTGGCCTCCTTTTTTTCGACACTCCATTCTGGATACCCTACCTGCTCCTTATGCCGGCTATCATCATTGGGCGTAGTGCCTTAGGGCTGTATCAGGAAATGAAAGAGGCCTCGACCAGGCCGAAGGCGAAAGAGACATTCGCCATCTTGTGGAAGCTACTGAGAAGTTCACTCCTCTATGCGCTGATAGCCGCCTTCCTCCTCTATTGCCTCTACGATAGTCAGCAGATAGACAGTCCCTTTCAGATACCAGAACTTCTACTTCTAGGGCTTGCCCTTTGTGCCGGCATCATCTGGAGTCTTTCTCGCCTCATCAGCTGGCTGTCACGCCTTCGCACTTCACGGCGTCAAGCTCATCGGCAGCAGGCAGAGGAACCACCCCTTCAGCAGCAAGTTCACAGACCTCGACCTTAGCCCCACCTGCAACTCTGCCTCCTCTTTGATACAGGCCCAATACCCTTTTTCTATCAGATCACTCAGCCCTACCTGAACAGTTACAACTTACCACTGCCTGTAGGTATAGACGGTCTCACGGCCTGTTGCAGCATTGACCCCTCCAGTAATACCACACATGATCCCGAAAATGGCTGCAATGATCAGTACTGTCGAGTTTAAGAAATCAGGTTGTATGTCGATTTGCTGGGTACTGTAGTAGACTGAGAGACCTATACTTATCAAGATATCGGCCGCCGCGGTACATACCACCGTGCCAAAGACACCAGCAAAGACTCCAAGCCAGATCCTCCAAATGAGGGAGAACCCGCTCCATTTCTCCTGAACCTCCACCTGCACAGGCAGAGGCGCCGCCTGGCTCCTTCTCAATGCCGAGCTTCTTTTCCCAAGGACACCTGCTATTGAACCAATGATACTAATGCACCCGACAATAATCGCGATAACGGTGTTCGTAGTGGTAAGTATGTTTTCCATATCCTGATCTACCTTCTCTTTCAAGCATGCCAACTCTCCTGATTAGCTAGACGTCTTCGGTATGCCTTTTTTGCATATCGTCTGTGAGGTGATGTCGCTGTCTTTCGAGTAGAGTTCTACGCCTGCTTGATTATAAAACTGGCCTGCGTGATGATCTCCTGGAACAATATGAGCGTCAACTCCAGTTGTATGCCCTCTTGTGGTACGAAATGTTTGGAGAATGGCCTGCTGAGGCTGCGGTTGTCTATCCCCTAACAGGAACAATGCACAGGGTATCAGTTGATCCTGTGCTATGCCAGCGCGTTGCCAATGAAGCGCGCCTGCTTATCAAGCAGTTGCAAGAAGATATTCCAGCCGAACAACTTGCCACTCCTGGCGAAGTGTGTACAGTATGCGAATTCCGTCCCTGGTGCAAACCCTTCTGGACCTGGCAGGCAAAGCACCCCAACCTCTCTACAGCCTTACAGAATGCGGCCTTGGGCTTCGAAGGTGAGATCATAACGATCGAGTCAAAAGATTATTATTGGAAACTGCTGGTGAAGTGGCGTGACGCCCAAGTCCGCATTGTCGCACCCCAAGAGCGTTTCCCCCAGTTAAAAAAGGCCTATTCCGGCATGCGCATTCGCGCACTTGATATGCGCTTACAAGGACAGCGTTACCGTCCACAGGCCATTGTGACAGAAAGCTCAGAGATATTTCTGGTCGAGTAGTGCAATGTGGAAAAGGTATAATGTCCCCGGTATCTGCTTTGGCGTTCAAGTGTTTTTAACAACATGACTAGGACCCACTTGATACTCAAAACGGGGCTCTTCCGCTAGTTTGGTGAATCGGCTTGCTTGATACGTGAAATTTTACCCATAACCTGATCAAAACGACTTGCATATGCTTCAAAAAGGTGGTGCAAGTTGGGGCTGAAACAGAGAGCTACGATATCCAGAGGACATCACCTCAACGCAGATCCCATAGTGGCACGCCTTTGTTAAGACGGCGGGAGCACATTCCCATAGTCCTTTAACCTGCTGGGCCTTGAGTAGAGCATGGGGAGCAATCCCCCCCAGAGCTCTGATGCCACCAGCGCAGGCGGGAGCAACAGCGGGCCCAGGTGATTTCGCACCGAGAGGCCCAAACGCGTTCCGGGAACAAGAAACTTGGCACCTGATCCAGCCTTTTTTTGCTCCTCTGTGACCACAGGCCTGAAGGCCTGTTCGTACTGATGAAACGCTCGCTGATGATCGCCCAGCGCCACTTTCAGTTCTCCCGCCAGGATATAGGCTCCCATCATGGCCAGAGTCGACCCTTGCCCAGAGAGCAGTGCCGGGCAAGAGCCGGCGTCTCCCAGCAGCACCGCTCGTCCGTGAGACCAGGTCTCCATCCGAATCTGGCTCACCGCATCAAAATACAAGTCAGGGGCCGTTTGCATTTTCTCAAGGAGTCTGGGTACTTCCCAGGCTTCGCTGGCAAACACATCAGCGAGCAGTTGCTTTTGCAGCTCCACATCATGGTGATCGTAGCGTAACTTGGTGGGTTGCTTGAACAGGAAATACGCGGCCAGTGCCTGGTTTCCTCTTGCATTGCGTACCGCGACCACTTTTCCAGGGACATTGTACATCTGCATGGAGGTCTCGCCGAGTCCCAGATAGTTGTCTGTGGTGAAGACCCCGACCTGATAGCCGAAATAGCGCTCAAATTGCGCTTCGTCTCCAAACTCCAGGGTGCGCACGATCGAATGCAACCCGTCCGCACCCACCAGCAGGTCGAAGCGGCGGGAGCCGCCCCGCTCAAAGGTCACATCGACGCCTTCCTCGTCCTGCTTGAGCGCTTGGATGGAGTCCCCGAAGCAGTACTCCACCTCGTCCTTCGTGAGCTCGTAGAGCGTCTTGGCCAGATCGCCCCGCATGATCTCTACAGTGCTTGGGTCGAAGGCCTTGCGCAAAGGTTGCAGGTTGACTCGGAAGATGCGCTGATGGCGTTCGTTGACAAACGAGATCTCCCCAAAGTTCGTCTTCTCTTGTTGCAGACGCGACCAGATCCCCATGAGCTTGGCGACCTGCACGGCCTCATATCGAACGTCAATCGGGTACCCGCCTTCTCGCAGTTGTGGCGCACGCTCGATTACTGTCGGGTTGAACCCATAGCGCTTGAGCCAATACGCCAGCGTCGGCCCAGCAATACTCGCTCCTGAAATGAGTATGTTAGTATTTTTGGTGATCATCATGGTTCTCTCCTTCTGAGTGAAAATGGCCGAGCATATCGCATTCTCTGCTGCTAAGCAACAGGACTGTCTGATTTGTTCAATCCTCTCCCAGAGTGAGCTGGTGCCTTAGCGGGGATTTTGGGAGGGAAAAATGTCGGGACCCCTGGTCCGGGCAATGGCACTGGCGATGAACCGTCCCAGTTCGCCGATGTTCTTCGTGCTGTTGTCCAGCTTGATCTGGTAGCCATCGACGCGACGCAATATATATGTGTACGTGGAGGTCATGCGCTGGCCCTTTCGGGAGTGAGGGATGATGCTCTGAGAAAATTCGGCGATCTGGCTCCAAGGGAATACCTGGAGTTGGCTCCTGTTCTGTATGATCAGTCCCTGCTCCCATAAATAGACTCGCCGCCCGATGCGCCGGACAGCAAAGTTGAGAAAAAAAACCGAGACGCTCAAAGCGATGAGCGTTATCACGAGTGCGAAAGTCGGAGACGTCGTGGCGGTATACACTCCTTCGAACACAAATATGAGACCTGCGACGATGCCGGCTATAGCCCCGCCAAACACGGATGTGTAGCGTCTCCTC
>WNGH01013093.1_pt1 | contig 10965 bp, 8 predicted proteins | sample 5400631 | NCBI WGS metagenome assembly WNGH01 (sample SAMN13153373, study PRJNA577476) | soil metagenome | isolation source: 115 cm soil or saprolite under Garry oak tree replicate 1 | place: USA:California | collected 2016-06-15 | reverse complement strand
CCGTCTCGCTGGACAACCCGGCCCTGGTCGCGCCGCCGCATACGCTCCGCATCACGGAGGCGCTCGCGCTAGAGTGCGGTCACGTCCTGCCGGGCCACTCGGTGAGCTTCGAAACGTACGGCACGCTCGCGGCGGCGCGTGACAACGCCATCCTCGTGTGTCATTCGCTGACCAAGGGAGCGCACGCCGCGGGACGCCACGCGGCCGGTGATCCGCGGCCGGGCTGGTGGGACGCGGCGATCGGGCCCGGCAGGCTGCTCGACACCGACCGGTACTTCGTCATCTGCGCGGAAACGCTCGCGGCCGGCCGGTCCACCGGCCCGGCCAGCCCGGACCCGGCCACCGGGAAGCCCTACGGGATGCGCTTCCCGGTCGTGACCGTGCGGGACATGGTGAACGCGCAGCACCAGCTGGTCGCCCGGCTCGGCATCGAGCGCCTGCGCGCGGTGACCGGCGGCTGCTTCGGCGGCCAGCAGGCGATCCAGTGGGCCATCCAGCACCCGGACCAGGTCGGCAACGCGGTGATCATCACCACCACGCCGGCCACCTCGGCGCATTCCATCGCGATCTTCACGGTGATGCGCCGGCTGATCCGCGGCGACCCAGCCTGGAACGGAGGCGACTACTACGGGGAGTCGTTCCCGGCCGCCGGGCTGGGCGCCGCGATCGCCGCGGCGGTACCGCTGTGGATGAGCGCCGAGGCGATGGACGCGCGGTTCGGCCGCCGCCCCGCGCGCCACGCCCCCGCAGCCCGCGGCCCGGCTGACCCGGCGGCCGGCGGCCCGGCTGACCCGGCGGCCCGCGGCCCGGCGGCCGGCGGCCCGGCGACCCGGGGTCCGGCGGGGCGCCGGTATACGCTGGACGCCGAGTTCGAGGTGGAGTCGTTCATCGCCCGGCTCGCCGCGCAGGCCGGCCATCAGCTGGATCCCAACAGCCTCATGTACCTCACCCGCGCGGTGGAGTACTTCGACCTGGAGGGCGAGTACGGCGGCCTCGAGCAGGCGCTGGCGCCGGTGACCGCCCGGGTGCTCTTCCTGAGCTACCGGCGCGACTGGCGCTACCCGGCGGCCGAAACCGACCGCATGCACCAGGCCCTGCGGGCGGCGGGCCGCGATTCCCGGCACGTCGTGCTGGACAGCGGCCTTGGCCACGGCGCCTTCCTGTTCGACGTCGCGGGCCTGGCCGCAACCGTCGCGGACTTCCTGGACCAGCGGGATGGCTGACCCGCCGGCGGACCCGGGCCGTGCCGCGCGCACGGCCCTGGCCACCCGGCTCTGGGGCACGGTATGCCGGCACATCGACGGCATGGCGATCGGCTCGACCATGGCGGCGCTGGCCTCGCACGGCGCGCTGCGGGCGCTGGCCGCCGCGGACCGGACCGAATTCGGCAAGCTCCGCGCCGGGCTCGGCGCCCAGGCCGGCTTCCTGCACGTGGCGATCCGCCTGCTCGCCGACCAGGGCTGGGTGACCTGCGCCGGCGAGGGCGGCACGGATGAGCTGAGCATCACGCCGACGCCGGGCGGCCGCGTCGTCATGACGCGGCTGGCGGATGGCTACGCGCACGCGGTGCGGTTCCTGCCCGTTGCCGGACGCGCCGCCGCTGGCCCTGTCGCGGGCCCCGCCGCGGGCGATGCCGCGCTGAAGCCGTTCCTCGACGCGGCCCGGCACGACTGGGGCCTGCCCGTGGCCGGGGTGCCGGCCGACGTGCGGCACCAGGTGCTGGCCCACCTCAACGGGCACCTGATCGCGCCGGTCATGTTCGGCCTGACCCAGGGAGACGGACTGCCTGCCGGGAACGCGGCGCAGATCCTCGCGCGGCCGGGCTGGGTGCGGTTCGACGGCGACGCCGTCCGCCTCACCGCTGCCGGGGAGGTGGCCGTGTCGCTGGCGCGTCAGTACCGGTATCCGATGGTGTACCTCCCGCTGCTGCGCAGCGTCCCCGGGCTGATCTTCGGCGATCCGCCCGCCGCTCCTTCGCCGGCCGGGGCCGCCGGCGATGACGAGACCCACCTGGACCGCGACCTGGACATCAGGTTCAGCGGCGAGGTCTTCGCCGCGACCTGCCGCGCTCCCTTCCTCGACGTCGCCCTGCCGCTGTTCGGCCGCGAGCCGCTGGCCGCCCAGCCGACCCTGGTCGTCGACATGGGCTGCGGGGACGGCACGCTGCTGGAAACGCTGTACGCCGCGGTGCGCACGCAGACCAGGCGCGGCCCCCGGCTGGGGGAGTACCCGCTGCTGATGGTCGGTGCCGACCCGAGTCCGGTGGCCCGCAGGGCGGCCGCGGCGCGGCTGGCGGCCGCGGGCGTGCCGCACCTCGTCATGGACGGGGACATCGCCGACCCGGCCCGTCTCGCCCGCGAGCTCGCCGCCGCGGGCCACGACGCCCGCGACGCGCTGCACGTCTGCAAGTCCGCCATCCACGACCGCGCCTACCAGCCACCGAGCGCCCCGCCCGGAAGCGCCCCGCCCGGAAGCGCCCCAGCCGGCAGCGTGCCACCGGCTCCGCCCGGCAGCGTGCCACCGGCTCCGCCCGGCAGCGCACCCCCGAGCGCCCCGCCCGGCGCTATGACCGCCTTCGCGCGGCCGGACGGCAGTGCCATTCCCGCCGCGCAGCTGGCCCTGAACCTGGCCGGCCTGTTCCGCAGCTGGCAGCCGCTGGCCCGTCGGCACGGCTGGATCGTGATCGAGGCGCACTCGGTCCGCTCGGCCACCGCGGCCGCCCTGATCGGGCGGACCCTGGCCACCGCCCTGGACGCCACGCACGGCTACTCATGCCAGTACCCGGTCGAACCCGAGGTGTTCGCGTGGGCCGCGCGCGCCGGGGGGTTCACCAGCCGGGCCCACCACGAGCCCGGCGCCAGCGCGCTCGGCCATACCCAGCTCACGATCGACCACTTCGTCACGAACGAGACCTGAGGCGAGCGTGGTACGCCGATTGGGCGCCCGGCGCTCAGGGCACTGACGCTCGGGCCTGGCAGGTGCGCCCTTTTCCGTGACGGGCGCCTGCCCGCCTTACTGTTGTCCCAGTGGCGAGTCCGGCCGGGAGGCCATATGACCGGGCCAGGAGCAGAAAGAGGCGGTTGATATGGACGTGGAGAACCTGCTGGCGAAAGTATCGGACAACGTGTCCGTGCGCCGCGCGTTCGGCACGGCGTACGAGAAGGACGGCATGCTCATCATCCCGGTCGCGATCGTGGCCGGAGGAGGCGGCGGGGGCACGGCACGTACCCGGCCCGGCGGCTCAGCCGCCCGTCACGGTGGCCCGCCGCAGGAGGGTCCCGCAGCGCACGGCACAGCACCGCAGGACTCGGCACCGCAGGACTCGGCACCGCAGGACTCGGCATCGCAGGCCTCAGGGCGCACGGACGCCGGCGGGGGCTTCGGCGGGCTGGTGCTGCCATCAGGCGTCTACGTCGTGAAGGACGGCCAGGTCCGCTGGGTACCCGCGGTGGACGCGACGATCGTCGTCCTGGCTTCGCTGAGCCTGGTGCGGGCGCTCGCCCGCACCTGGATCCGCCGGCGGAGACACCATGGCGGCCATGAATGACACTGTTTCCCGGCGCGGCGGCACCTGTGACTGAGCGGGTCATCGAACCCGTCCGGGGAGGGCTGCCCGTTGGCTGCTGCCGTTCGCTGGCTGTTAGGTCGGCTCGATTTCGACTCTGGTGTCGGAGAATGTCGGGGCGTTGCCGAGGTCGGCGAATACGAACGGGTTGACCGCATTGACGGTGGCGTGGCCTTTGGCGTTCTTGGGCCAGGCTCCCATCGGTGCCATGACCACTCCGCGGGCGATTTCGCCGGTGATCCGGGCCAGTGCCGTGAACTGGCCGCGGTCGTTGAACACGCGGACGTACTGCCCGTCGGTGATGCCGCGCTCGACGGCGTCGTGCGGGTGCATGGTCACCGCTTGTTCGCCCTGCACGCGCCGCTGCGCGGGCTGGTCGCCGGCGCTGGAGTTGAGGTAGGCGTGCGACTTGGGGGAGATCAGGTTCAGCCGGTAGCCGGCGTCGGCCGTCTCGCGGGGTGGCACGTAGTGCGGCAGGGGGTCGATGGTGCCGCCGGGCTGGAAGTCGTTTGAGCCCTGCCGGAACAGCGGGAGGACGAAGTTGCCGGCCTGCGCGGCGACTGAGGAGCGGAATTCGACCTTGCCCGACGGGGTCGGGAAGTTGCCCTCGGCGTGCGGGGCGTACTGGTCGGCAGGGGGCAGGTTGAGCCTGGCCCAGCCACTCTGGCGGAGTGAGTCCAGGGTGATGCCGGCCATGGCCGGCGCGGACCAGTCGAACGCTTCGGCGAGCATCTGCTCATCGGTGCGGGTGAAGCAGTCCTCGGTGAAGCCCATCCGCGCGGCCAGGCGCCGGAACAGCTCGGTGTTGGGGATGGCCTCGCCGAGCGGCTCGATGGCCGGGGTGTTCAGCGTGACGTAGAAGTGGCCCCAGCTGAACATGATGTCGTGCTGCTCGAGCTGCGTGGTGGCCGGCAGCACGAGGTCGGCGTAGCGGGCGGTGTCGGTCAGGAAGTGGTCGCTGACCACGGTGAACAGGTCCTCCCTGGACAGGCCCGCGATCACCTTGTCCTGTTCCGGGCAGACCACCGCCGGGTTGGAGTTGTAGACCATCAGCGCGGTGACCGGCGGGTCCAGGCCCAGCTGCCCGGTCAGCGCCCGGCCCAGCAGGAACTGGTTGACCACCCGGGTCCCGGGCCTGGCCAGCTCTGGATGCAGCAGCGCGGGCCAGTTCACCGGGAACGCCCACAGCGGCAGCTGCAGCAGCCCGCCGCCGACCCGGCGCCAGGCACCGGTCAGCGCCGGCAGGCAGGCGATCGAGCGCACCGTCTGCCCGCCCCCGGCGTGCCGCTCGATGGCCACCCCGATCCGGATCATCGAGGGCTGGGCGGCGGCGTACTCCCGGGCCAGGGTGCGGATGTCCGCGGCGGGGATCCCGGTCTGCTCCGATGCCCATTCCGGGGTGTACCGGCCCGCCCGCTCGGCCAGCTCCTCGTAGCCCACCGTGTAGTCACGGATATAGGCCTCATCGGTGAGCCCCTCACCGATGATGACGTTCATCATGGCCAGCGCGAGTGCGCCATCGGTCCCGGGCCGGATCGGGATGTACCAGTCCGCGTGCGCGGCGGTCCGGTGCCGGACCGGGTCGATCACCACGACCTTGGCGCCGCGGCGCTGCGCCTCGGCCACGAACGGCCACAGGTGCAGGTTCGTGGAGATCATGTTGCAAGCCCAGATGAGGATGTAGCGGGAGTGCACCAGGCTCTCCGGATCCACGCCCGCGGTCGCGCCGATCGTCATGGTGTAGGCCGTGCAGGCGCCGGAGTCGCAGTAGGTGCGCTCGGTGATCGTGGCGCCGAGCTTGTTGAAGAACGGGTCGCCCACGTTCAGGCCATTGAGGATGCCTTCAGTACCCAGGTAGCTGACCGGCATGATCGACTCCGCGCCGTGCTCCGCGACCGCAGACCGGAACCGGCCGGCGATCTCGTCCAGCGCCTCGTCCCAGGAAACCCGGCCGAACCGGCCGCTGCCCTTCGGGCCGGTACGCCGCAACGGGTAGAGCACCCGGTCGGGGCTATAGACCTTATCGACGTAGTTGTTCACCTTCACGCACAACCCGCCGCGGGTGAACGGATGCCCGGGGTCGCCCCGCACCTCCACCGCGCGGCCATCGCGCACTGAGACCAGCATGGCGCAGGTATCCGGGCAATCGTGCGGGCACGCCCCGCGAACGGTTGCCGAAGCCTGCTCATCGACAGCGGCGGCCATGAACCCTCCCTACGGTCGGCTGATACCTGCATCACTAGGCAGTATCCGCTGCAAGTACCCCCATCACAACGGGTGAAGCGACGAGACGAACTGATCACCGGCCGCTCTGAAAGCCGGTGGCAGCGCCCACGTCTCCCGAGCTCAAGCGGCGGGAGACGCCGCTGTCTTCACGCAACGCGGCGGATTCAGGCAGATGGCGGGTCCGCGTCGCCGCGATCTCACGTTCCCGGGGCCGCACGCGTCTGGTAGGCATGGGTATAGCGAAGCAGAGGATTCACCCGGGCTTGCTGCTAGGCGTGCTGCTGATCGGCCCGTTCATGGCGCAGGTCGACGTCACGATCGTGAACGTCGCCACGCCGTCGGTGCACGCCGATCTCGGCGCGTCCGGGGCCGTGCTCCAGCTAGTGGTCGGCGGGTACCTGATCGCCGTGGCGATGCTGCTGATCACCGGCGCACGGCTGGGGCAGGCGTACGGTTACCGGCGTGCCTTCCTGGCCGGCGTCTCGGTGTTCACCCTGGCGTCCCTTGCCTGCGGGCTGGCCCCCGACCCAGCGGTGCTGGTCGCCGCCCGGGTCCTGCAGGGCGCCGGGGCCGGCGTGATGTTCCCGCAGACGATGACCGGGATCCAGCTGCACTTCGCCGGGCCGGACCGGGTGCGGGCGATCGGGCGGTACGCGCTGGCGCTGTCAGCCGGGGCGGTGAGCGGCCAGATCCTGGACGGCTTGCTGGTATCGGCCAACGTGGCTGGTCTCGGCTGGCGCGCCGTGTTCCTGGTCAACGTCCCGGTGGGCATAGCCGCGGTGGTCGCCGCGCTGCGGTACCTGCCCCCAGACGGCAGGCGAGAGGCGCGGCTGGACCTGGCCGGTGCCGGGCTGCTGTCAGTCAGCGCGCTGCTCCTGGTCGTCCCGCTCACGCTGGGGAGCTCCGCCGGATGGCCGGCCTGGGCCTGGATGTGCCTGGCCGCGAGCCTGCCGGCCACTGCGGCATTCGCGGCGGTCGAGAACCGGGTGGCCAGGAATGGCCACCCGCCGCTGCTCAACATGCACCTGCTGCGGATCCCGGCCGTCCGCTGGGGGTTCGTCACGATGGCGGTCGCGACCAGCACCTATTACGCGCTGATGTTCACGCTCGCCCAGTACCTGCAGGGCGGCCTCGGGCGGAGTCCAGTCGTGTCCGGCCTCACGCTGCTGCCCTGGGTCGCCGCGTTCGGGCTGGCCGGCCAGGTCGTCCGGCGGCTCGGCGCCCGTCGCTGGGTGCCGGCCGCCGGGTGCGTGCTGCTCGCCGTCGCGTTCGCCGGGATCAGTGCCGGCATGTTCGGCGGCCAGGCGGGGGAGGCGCTGCTGGCGCCGATGTTCGGCCTGGGCGGGCTGGGCCTGGGCGTGGAGTTCGCGGCGCAGGCGGGTCGGCTGGCCGCGGCCGTCGAGCCGCGGTACGCGCCCGACATCAGCGGCGCGAGCTCCACCCTGATCCAGATCGGCGGCGCCATCGGGGTGGCCGCGATCGGCGCGCTCTACCTGGCGGGAGCCCGCGACACCGCACCGCATGCCGTCGCCCCGGTAGCCGCAGCGCACGCGTTCGCCGTCACGGCGGCCGTCCTGGCCGGCGTCGCGCTGCTCGCCGCGGCGGCGGCCTGGCGGGCCAGCCGCCCGGCCGGAACCCCCGCACCGGTCGCGGCGGCGCGATCCGCGGCGGCGAGGCCGCTCGCGGTTCGACCTGCGCGACCTGCGGACACCCGCCGGTGACCGGTATGGCCAGCCCGCAGAGAGCGCCCAGGCTGCCGCCGTTCGAGCAGGTCCTGGAACGGTACGGCGCCGACGTGTGGCGGTTCGCCGCCGCGCAGCTGGGCCCGGCGCACGCCGACGACGTGTTCCAGGACACAATGCTCGCCGCGCTCGCCGGGTACCCGCGGGTGCGCAAGCCGGAATCGGTCTGCCGCCGCGGCTCCCGGCCCCGAGCCGCCGGATGAGCACCTGTGGGCACGGGTCCGGGCGCTGCCGCCCAAGCAGCGCCAGGCGGTCGCCCTGCGCACGCTCTTCGACCTGCCCTATGACCAGATCGCCAGCACGATGCGGACCAGCGCCGAAGCCGCCCGCCGCAACGTACACGAAGCACTCAAGACACTCCGGGAGGAGATATCGGATGAAGATTCCGGAGCCCGCTGACGACACCATGGCCAGGCTGCGCGCCAGCCTGGCGGAGCGCGCCGCCGCGGCAGGGCTGCTCGACGTGGCCTACGCCACCGCGGACAGCCCGCTCGGCCCGCTCATCGTCTGCGCGACGCCGGCCGGCCTGGTGCGGATCGCGTTCGACAACGAGCCGTCCGACGACGTGCTGGCGGAGCTGGCCGCGAAGGTCTCGCCGCGGATCCTGCTCGCCCCGCCCCGGCTGGACGAAGCCCGCCGCGAGCTGGACGAGTACTTCCAGGGCCATCGCACCACATTTGACCTGCCGCTGGACTGGACGCTCAGCACCGGGTTCCGCCGCGAGGTGCTCGCCGCCACGCGGCGCGTCCCGTACGCCGCCACCAGCACCTACGGCAAGGTGGCCACCGCGGCAGGCCGCCCGAAGGCATACCGCGCGGCCGGCACCGCGCTGGCCACCAACCCGATCCCGATCGTCGTGCCGTGCCACCGGGTGCTGCCGGCCAGCGGCGCCGTCGGCCGGTACCGCGGCGGGGCCGACCGCAAGGAACTGCTGCTCCAGCTGGAGGCGGCGCGTTAAGCCCGGGACCGCAGCCCGGACAGCGGCAGCTCCGTGCAGGCATCGCGTGGCCCACGCTGCCTGGCGCTGTCAACCGGAACGCGCGCTGGTTCGGCGTGCTTCTCGCTTGTGCCGGTGCTGCCGTTCCATATGCGCGATCTGGGATATTTAGTTAACCGGAGTGGCCACAACATCTGGCGGTGGGCAGGATCTCCAACCTCTGCATGTTGTATCCCGATCACGTCCGCTCCGCTTACGTGAATATCCCAGTGCGCGATTATGGGGTGCCATGACTGACAGAAGCTTTGCTCAGGACACGGTATGTCTCGCTGTGGACCTCGGCTGGCTGCTGGCTGAGCTGTATGACAGCAGGAAGCTTCCGGGGCCGCCGCGGAATGCGAATTCCGGGCCGCTGCCATCGCATCTTCCCGGGGTCGGGAAGATGACCCCGCACGAGAAGGCGTGTGCGCTGGCCGCTCGGGCGGGTGCCGATCTCGCCCGTCTCGGGGCCGTGCTGGGCGCGGAAATGCCCACGGCGGAGAACATCCAGATCGTCCTGGACACGGCCGGTCACACTCGAGATGACGTGCGGGCAGCGGTCTACGACCTGTACCTCGATACCCGGAATCGGCTGGCCGGGAGTGACCCCGGCGCCGCGCTCGCCTTCGGGCTGGGAAGGCTGCTCGCCGACACGGCGCAGTTGCCGGCGAGCGATGAGCCGGGGCTGCTCGCGGAGCGGTTCGGGAGGTACCGGGTGGCGAACACTCTTGCCTGGCTCGACGACCTGGATGCCAGGTTGCCACCTCGTTCGGCTTCGGCCGTCCGCGCATCGCTGAGGCGATGGGAGCGGTGGGTCAGCAACTGGTGCGATTCCGCTGGCCGGATCGATCCGGCGGAGATCGACGAGGGTGTCATCCGCGCTCTTCGCCAGCAGGGATCCTTGTGGCGGCAGTTGCTCACCGGGCAGCAGGCAGCTGATCAGCTACTCGACGGACGCGCTTACGTCGGAGCCGCCGCCAGCCTGCTCGCGAATGGCCGGCTTCTTGCTTTCCGCTACATGTGGAAGTGGTCGTGGGCGATCCTGATCGCCGTGGTCGCGGTCGGAACTGCCATCTGGGCGGCACTCACATATGCGCCCGCCGGGACCGACCGGGTCATCGCTGTGCTGGTATCCGCTGCGGGCTTCCTGGGCCTGTCTTGGGCGGGTGTCCGGGCGACGCTGGGACGAGCGGTGCGGCAAGCTGAGCACGCCATGTGGGAAGCCGAGGTCGTCACGGCCATCGGGAAGGCTGCGACCATCGGGCCGAGGAAACAGGGCGTCCAGCCAGGTCCCCTGGTGGCTGACGAACCCGAGTCAGCGGTAGCCGAGCCAGCCGATGCAGGCATGACCTCGTCAGCGTGATGTTCACTTCGAGCCCGCCGGGCTGCAGGCGGCTAACTGCTGACGCGTCGCTCGTGCAAGCGTGCGAACCGGGCGCTGTGGGCCCGGAGCAGGTCCGCCTCTGTCGTCGCCCCGTCGTCGTAGGCCGGTGAGACGAGCGGGGCGGCACGCTGCACCTCGATCACGACGATCGCCGTGACCCGTTCGGTCAATGTCGAGCCGGCCGCCTTCATCCGCTCGGTGCCCGCGGCGAACACGGCCGACCCGGGCTCGTGGACCACCGCCGGGCCCTTGAACCGGTAGCCCTTGCGCACGAACGGGTCCACCACGTTGACCTCGACGAGCGAGCCGGCCCGGATATTCGCGAGGGTCTGCGGGGAGCAGATGTTGGCGAAGAACAGGTGATCGTCGTCCCACACGCGGGTCGAGCCCTTCGGCGAGAGGTTCGGCGAGCCGTCCGGGCAGACGGTCGCGTGGAACCCGAGCTGCTGCTCGTCTACCAGCCGCTTCATGTCCTCGGTGAGGATTCCCATCGACATCCCGCCTCAGTTAGGTCTCAGCCCACGATGATACGTTTCGGGCGATCACCGTCGAGGAGCCTGGAGGCCGCGCAATGCCACGCCTGGATGTTCAGATACCTGCCCCCGATGGCCGCAGCCCCGGGACGCTGCACGTCCCCGAGGGCGATGGCCCGCGGCCGGGTGTGCTGGTATTCCCGGACGCGGGCGGAACGCGGGAGACGTTCGGCCGGATGGGCGACCGGCTCGCGGGCATGGGTTACGTCGCGCTGATCCCGGACATCTACTACCGCGCGGGCCGCTGGGAGCCGTTCGACGCGGCCACCTTGTTCACCGACAGTCAGGAGCGGGCCCGGCTGGGCACCCTGGTCAGCGTGCTCACCAACGACCGGGTCGTCGCCGATGCCGGCGCCTACGCGGACTTCCTGCTGACCCGCCCCGAAGTCAGCGGACCCGCGATCGGCACCACCGGCTACTGCCTGGGCGGGCGCATGTCCCTGATCGCGGCGGGAGGGCTCGGCCGCACGATCGCCGCGGCGGCCTCGTTCCACGGCGGCAGGCTGGCCGTCGATGGCGACCCCTCGAGCCCTCACCTG
>WNGH01006701.1_pt1 | contig 10965 bp, 7 predicted proteins | sample 5400631 | NCBI WGS metagenome assembly WNGH01 (sample SAMN13153373, study PRJNA577476) | soil metagenome | isolation source: 115 cm soil or saprolite under Garry oak tree replicate 1 | place: USA:California | collected 2016-06-15 | reverse complement strand
CGATGATCGCTTCGTCGTTTTTGGCTCAGGCGAAGGACTGAAACTTGTTTTTGATCCACGGCAGCTTCCAGCGCTGCCAGCTGGATGGATTCGCGATTATTTCTTTTACGCCGACGGCTTCGAAAAGGATCTCGATTTCTATGCGGCGCATGCATTTACTGTCGAGCCTCTTCCGCGGCATTCGGTTCTGCCGTATCCGTATCCGAAGCGTCGAGACTATCCTGCCGATGCGGGGCATCTGGGTTACCAACTGGAGTACAACACGCGGGCGCGCTCGGAACGTATGCCGCCCAGCTTGCGTTACCAATACTCTCCCCCTAACTGAGGGGCTGAAGTTCGTTGCAGAAGATCTCCCGTATCGCTATTTTCCACCCGGGTTGCGAGGCATCCTGTCCTTGCCAAGTCGACCGCTGGAAATTCAAGAAACCAAAGTTTGGAATATCCGGCCTCCAGAGGTAGGATGCTTGGCAAGGAGACACCCTTGACCACCCCACAAAAGAAGCTCTGGCATATCGTTATTTTACTGGCTGTTTGCACAGTCGTCGCGGTGCCTTCAGGCGCCGATGATGCCACTTCTGTAATAGTTGATAGCCAGTTATTTTTGCGCCGAAATATGACTCCCGCGGGTCCGCCTGCAAGCGCTTCCGCCGCAGCCGTGGAAAAACTGCTCGGCCAGATGACGCTGAAAGAAAAGATCGGCCAGATGACGCAATTGGAAATCGGCATGGTGACTGACGGAAAAGACCAGTCCATTCGAATCAATCCTGAGAAGCTCCACAAGGCCGTCGGCGAATACGGGGTGGGTTCCATTCTCAACGTGAATGACGAAGCCTTGCCCGCGGAGAAGTGGCACGAGATTATCCGCGCCATCCAGGAAGAGGCGAAGAAAACCCGGCTGCACGTCCCGGTGCTCTACGGCATCGATACCATTCACGGGCCAAACTACATTGTTGGGGGCACACTTTTTCCACAGCCACTGGCGATGGCTGCGACGTGGAATCCCGAGCTGATGCTGCGGGGCAGTCAGATCGCTGCGGCAGAGACGCGCAAGGCCGGCATTCCATGGTCTTTTTCGCCGGTACTCGACGCCGGACGGCAGCCCCTGTGGTCGCGCTTGTGGGAAACATTCGGCGAGGATACCTATCTTGCGACGGTGATGGGCGTGGCCACGGTTCGCGGGTATGAGGGGAGTGATCTTTCGAGCCCATTCAGCGTTTCCGCTTCGCTGAAGCACTATATCGGGTATAGCTATTCCACGACCGGCGGTGACCGCAGCCCCGCGCTCATTCCGGAAAATACCTTGCGCGAATATTTTCTACCAACGTTTGCCGCGGCTGTGAAAGCGGGAGCGCACACGGTGATGGTGAACTCGAGCGAAGTGAACGGAACACCGGGTCACGCCAACGGCTACCTCTTGAAAAAGGTCTTGCGCGACGAATTGGGCCTGCAGGGATTCGTCGTTTCCGACTGGATGGACATCAAAGGACTCGTCTCAACACATCACATCGCGGCGAATGAGAAGGAAGCCACGCGTATTGCCGTGCTTGCCGGAGTCGATATGAGCATGGTGCCAAGCGACTACAGCTTCAGCGACCTGTTGCTCGAACTGGCGCAAGAAGGGAAAGTGCCGGCGAGCCGCATCGATGAGGCGGCCCGAAGGATACTTACGGTGAAGTACCAGCTGGGGCTTTTTGACGATCCGCTGCGCGGTATCGAAGCGAAGACCGTAATCGGCTCACCGGAATCGCGGCAGGTCAGTCTGGAAGCTGCGCGCCAGTCCATCACGCTGCTGAAAAATGAAGGCCACACTTTGCCGCTTGCGAAGACCGCTCACGTTCTCGTGACCGGGCCGGACGCCGACTCCCTGATTCCATTGAATAACGGCTGGAGCTATACATGGCAAGGCAACCGGGCGAGCATGTACCCGAAGGATCGTGCGACGATTCTCAAAGCGATTCAGGAAAAAATCGGCGCCGCCAACGTGACGTATGTTCCCGGAGCGACCTACGACAAGGAAGGCGACATCTCCAAAGCGGCAGAAGCAGCGTCTAGCGCAGACGCGGTAGTGATTTGCCTTGGAGAATGGGCTTACGCGGAAACGCCGGGGAATATTCCCGACCTCACCTTGCCCGACGCGCAACTCAACCTTGCTATGAAAGTGATAGAAACGAAAAAGCCCGTCATTCTGGTGCTTACTGAAGGGCGCCCGCGCATCATCAGCCGCATTGCGGATTCCGCGAAAGCCATCGTCATGGCTTACAACCAGAGCAACGAAGGCGGACAGGCCATTGCGGAGATTCTTTTCGGTGATGTGAATCCCAGCGGCAAGCTGCCCATCACTTATCCGCGCGCGGCGAACCACCTTTTCACCTACGACCACAAAATGTTTTCAGGGGAGGATTGGGGAGAAGGGAAAGCAATGGCTCCGCCACAGTTCGAGTTTGGACATGGATTGAGCTATACGATTTTTTCCTATTCGGATTTGCATGTGGCTCCGTCTACCGCTTCCAGGAGCCAAACTGTCCGCGTTGATGTGACGGTGAAGAACAGCGGCGAGCGCGCCGGTAAGGAAGTCGTTCAACTCTACTTGAACGAACGGTTTGCGAGTGTGACGCCCCCGCTGAAACGACTCAAGCGGTTCGCGAAAGTATTGTTGCAGCCTGGCGAGAGCCAAAAGGTGTCGTTCGAACTGACGCCCGACGACTTGTCCTTCATCGGGGCCGACAACAAGCGCGTCGTCGAGCCCGGCGTTTTCGACGTGAGAATTGGCGGACTCCAACAAACATTCGAGTGGAAGTAAGGGCCGAGTACCGGAGGTATTCTCGCCCGAAGGAGTTCAGTACACCTCCAAATCGTGGCCAATCACCACTCTCCCGCGATAAGTCTTCTGAATCTCGCGGAGCAGTTGGTCGTCGGGGATACGGCCATTCGGTCCGCGCCCAGACGTGTGATAGACGACTAAAATTCCCGGCTTGGCGCGGTTGGCAATTTCGGCCAATTCGTTAGTCGAGGTGTGGTACTTCGCACGGTAAGTTTTGTAGTCGGGCATGGTTAGCACACTCTCCGGCGAATAGACCTCGTGGATCAGCACGTCGCAAGGCTGGCAATGCGCAACAATCTCTTCGCTCGGGCTGGTGTCACCGGAAATGACGATGCTTTTTCCCGGCGTATCGAAACGGTATCCGAACGCTTCCGGCCACTGGCCGTGTGGCACGCGAAAGGCGGTGACCGTCGCGCGGTCGTCCTTGTAGACAACGCCCGGCTTGACGTCGTGCGCGCGCACCACGAGGGCGCGCCGCTGCTCCAGGCCCTTGGTACGAATTTCGATGTCCTGGCGCCACGCCTCAAGTACGTGTTTGGTCATTTCCTCGAGACCATCCGGCCCGTAGACATCCAGTTCCGTGCGTCCCATTACCCACGGCGTCAAAATCAAGTCTGGATAACCGGCGGTGTGGTCCGAATGCAGATGTGTGAGGAAGGCAGTTTTCACATTCGTCGATTCCAGCTCCGGCGTGCCCTTTTCCGCAGCAGCCGCGGCGCGCCGCACCACGCCTGGTCCAAAGTCCACAAGGTAGGCCCGCTCGCCAACCACAATCGCGGTCGCCGGTCCGGAGCGGTCCGGATACGGCCGCGGCGTTCCTGTCCCGAGAAGCACCACCTTAGTTTGTGTTTTTTCCGCGGTCGGAGTCTGCGCTTTGCTTTGGCTTTGCCCTGCCGCCACAGTGCTGAGCCTCATCGCAAACGATACAAGTACAAGTGCCGCGACGGCTGCGGAGCCGATCCCACGGTATTGCTGTTTCTGCATCACGCTCTCCTCCGCCTGCTCAACGGATCATCGGAAATTGCCGGAATTGTATCCTTTGATGGCGCCCTGAGGTCGATGAAAAATTCGGAGGGAAATCCATCGCTCGCCGCCCAAGCTGGCGACTAAATTGTCATCAGATTTGGGACACGTTGGTTACAATGCTGGCATGGTCGTACATACTTTTGCTTTTCGATGGAAGGCAGATGTGCGCGAGGGACAGAAGATGCGCGCGATCGCGGAGATTCGTAATCTGCAGGGGCAAATTCCCGGGCTGCTCGAGACTTGGGTGGGGGTCAACATCTCTCCGCGGTCGCAGGGTTACGAACTTGGCGGCGTGATGAAATTCGCAGACCGAGCCACGCTAAACGCTTACGAAGGGCATCCTGTCCACCAGGACTTACTGCAATGGCTGATGCCGCTCATTGACCCGATCGAGGTTGATTTTGAAGTGTGATGAGAATCTCGGGTAGTGTCGCCGGAATTCCATATGAAGACTCCATAGGTTTCGATAATTTATGCGGGCTGGCGCAAACAGGTCCTGGTGAGCCGTGGCTAATTGATTTCGATGCAACGATTTGAGTTTTCGCACAGAAGGCGGGGAAGTGGCAGCCGCTTTGCGGCGATTCCTTGGTTCTGTGGTGGAGCGGGACGCCTGCCTTCGGAAGAGGGTGGGTAGCCCGCTCCAAACTTCTTCCATTTTCTTAAGAAGCGTGCAAGATGGGCGCGTAAAGCCGACTCTACAGTACTAAGGGCTGGTTCTAATCCTTCTGTGAAAGCAGGGACGCGCGGACGGCTTGCAATTCCTTCTTCTTTTCTTCGTCAACTTCGGGAAAGGAAAGATCGAGCCCGTCCAGCGATTCGATGATCGCGGAGGCGACAGCCAGGCGCGTGAACCACTTATTGTCCGCGGGGATGACGTACCAGGGCGCGTACTTCGTTGCGGTGTGCTGAATCATCTCCTCGTAGGCTTCTTGATAGTCCTTCCAGAAAGCGCGCTCCTGGACGTCGGCCATAGAGAACTTCCAGTTCTTTTTCGGATCTTCGAGACGTTCGAGGAACCTTTTTTTCTGCTCCTCTTTTGAAACGTGCAGCAAGAATTTGCGGATTACGACGCCATTTTGTGTCAGGTAGCGTTCGAAGGCGTTGATGTCTTCATAGCGCTCGTCCCAAATGTGTTTGGTGATCAAATGGTCGGGGAGCTTCTCCGCCCTCAGAAACGGCGGATGCACGCGGACGACGAGAACTTCTTCGTAATAGGAGCGGTTGAAGATGCCAATCTTGCCGCGAGACGGAATGCATTTGTGGGCGCGCCAGAGGTAGTCGTGGTCCAGTTCTTCGTTGCTGGGCGCCTTGAACGCGTGGACATCGCAGCCCTGCGGGTTTACACCGGACATCACATGCTTGATGGCGCCGTCTTTCCCGGCAGCGTCCATGGCTTGAAAAATCAGCAGGAGCGCCCAGCGATCCTGGGCATAAAGTTTTTCCTGCATGTCACTGAGCAAGCCTACACGCCTCTCTAGGATGTCTTCAGCGTGTTGTTTGCTCTTGACCCCATCCGTGTCGGAGGGATCGTAGTCTTTCAGCCGGAATTTTTCGCCTTTTGCGACGCAGTACTTTTCGACGATGCGCTTCGCTTCCTTCACCTGTTTCCTGTGTTTCATGGTTCCGGAAGTGTAGTACAGACGTGCCGCTCAGAACAGCGACCCAAGCCCCCATCCGAAGGCCGAGAAGCGGTTGTGCGCGAGGAAGCTGGATGTGCTGGAGAGAGGCATGACGCGATTCAATCGCAGAACGTTCAGAGCGTAATAAGCGCGAACGGGAACCTGGACGCCGGGCACAGTCCAGCGAAGTTCGATTCCAGCGGAACCGTGAAGGGCGCCATTTGTTGCGCCGAGTAGCAGCAGCTTGGTGGGGCCAAGCCAGGTGGGGAGCAGCCAGCCGGATCCGAAGTCAAAAAAGCCGGCGGCTTCCGTGCCTCCTCTGAAAGGGAAGCGATATTCGACGCTAGATGCGGTGACAAGATTTGCGCCGGCAGGCGCTGCGGAATAAATGAGCGTGCCAGCCGCCGCACTGCTGGCGGTCACGGCGTCCGGGCCGAGTTCGCCGGGACGAAGCCCGCGCACAAGGTCGTCACCTGAAAATAGTCGCGCATAAAATGGCATGTCGCCGCGATAGCTGCCTGCACCGCTGAATGTAGTTCGAAAGGCCCATCCGCCTTGTGGTGCGAAAATCGGGTCGCGGAAGATGCGGCTGTACTCAGCGGAGGAACGGACCATGTTTTCACTGCCGCCGAGCCATCCTCCGGAAGCGGAATTCGTAAATTGAACGCGCTCATTTCCCGTTTCGTGGGTCCAGCCGACTCCGAGCGAGCGGCTGGAAGCTTTTGATCGAACGTCGCCGAGCGTCACACCAGGCACCGGGTTGATAGAGGCAGGCGGATATTCCGTAGTTGTGCTCGATAGGGTGTAATTCACGCCGAGAGAGTCGGTGTTGTTCAAAGGGTAGGTCCACGGAATATTGATCCCTTCGCTGTGCGCGGAGAAAAACGGCCCGTGCGCGCTGGTCGCGAACCGCGGGCGAATCACATTGTTAAAAACCGAGAAGGCCAGCGAGGCGCGCGTGCCAAAGATTCCTTCTTTTGCCACGCCCAGCATGACCTGCAGAGTCTCTGGACCACCATCGAGTTGCGCGGAAAGAAGTTCCTCGTGATTCAGCAGGTCGAAGACGGTGTAGACGATGCCAAGCGTGTTCCCGAATTGGCCAGTGCCTCCTGCTAGCGAGGCGCGCTGCTGGCCAATTTCTTGGAGGCGGATCGAGACGTTGGCCGTGCGAGTGGCTTCATCGAGTTGGACTTGAATATCTTCTTTGTGGATCGGCTTGAAGTAGCCCGTCCTCGCCAAGCGCAGGAGGCCGCCTTCGAGCGCGCGCTCATCGATTGGATGGCCTTCGCGCAAGAGGATTCTGCGGCGCACGTAGCGGTCGCTGAATTTGTGCAAGCCAAGAAATTCGATGCGCTGCACACGATACGCCGGGGAGTCGCTCAGATCGAAAGTAACTCGCACGGTGTGATTCTCCGGGTCGAAGGTTCGGATGACGTCCACAGAATGGGAGGGAAGGGAATCCACTTTAAAATTCCTGGACTGAATGCGCGCCGTCCATAATCGTTGCAACTTGTCTATCTTCTCCGGCGAAAAGGCGCTGGCTTCATCCAAGTCACCGGCATTGATGGCTAATTGGCCTCGATCTTTCGCGGCTTGCCGGAGAGCGTCAGTGGATCCGATCGATTCGAACCGATAAAAAGGCCCTGCCTCCACCGGGATGGAGATGGATAGCCCCGCTTGCGCTGACTCGTGCGGCCAGGGGAGCCAACGGTGTGATGGTTCGTCGGACCGGGCGACTATCGCGCTGCCGACTCGCGCCTCCGGAAAGCCATGGTTCTGGTAATAGGTGACGATACGCTGACGATCCTCCTCAAACGCCTCGCGGGTGTAGGCATTCTTGCCGCGCCATGAGGCCAGCGGTTTCCACGGCGCGACATTGCGCATCTGCGCGCGCAGTAGTCTTATCGAGACTAGAGGGTGGCCGTCGAAATTGACGCGCCGCACCCGCAACAGAGGGCCATCGTCGATTTGGAACCGAATGGCAACGGTGGCGTTGCTCGCTTCCTCACGCGCAACTCGGACGCGTGCCTGTGGATGGCCCAGCTCATTTAGACTGTTGCGAATTGCGAAAGCGATGCGTTGAAGCGCCACCGGATCGGCTGGTTTTCCCAAGCCAGACATGAGTTTCTTGTCCTCCAGCAATTTTTCGATCTGTTTCTGTGAGAGCAGACGAGATCCCGAATACTCCACTTTGGAAAGAAAAGGGAATTCATGCAGATGAAAAATCAAAGTTACGCATTTGCAGTTTTCAGGCAATTGTGGAGGGAATTCGGCTGAGGACGCTGCTTCCACTTGAATTGATTCGAACCATCCCAACCGCGCGAGGACTCGAACATCTTTGTCAAGCGTCGACGGATCAATTCGATCGCCGGGATGCGTGGCAATTTGGGCGGCGACGGCTGCGGGCGTGATGCGACGCAATCCGGTGAAGCGAATCTCGGCGAGCATTGGAGTTCCTGGCGCTTTCACCTGCTCGGCGAGTATTTGTTCCGGCAGGCCATGAACTTGCGCCAAGACAGGCGCTGCAGATACCAGAAGCACTCCGAAGCAAAACGCGTTTGCGAGACTAGGCACCGGCATCGCTCCTTGCACCGAGGAGGACAAGTGGACGGATGACTGCCGTGGCCGCGGGGTTGTCCGGCCTGAAAGAGGCTTTAGCGAAGGAGCGCCGAAAACGACGGCCCCGGATCGCCTTGTCGGAATTGAGACGATCCGGGGAGTTTGTGTGAAAATGGTTGGCGCGGAACGATTCCGCGCATGGCTCGGTTATTGAGAAACGACTGTCCCAGTAGCAGGATCGAGGATGAGCTTTCCTGCCTTCGGGCCGCCGCTGAAGTCGCACATATTGTTCAGCGTGCCCGCGATTACATCTGTTGAACCTCCGCCGATCCTGCCAAGGTCCCAGTTGTCTTCAATGAAACGGAGGATGGAAGACTGATCCGTGATGGTGTCGTAGATGAAGTTCTGTTTTGCCCAGGGGGAAACCACCAGTAGCGGCAAACGCGGACCAAAGCCGCAGCGGCCATTCTGCGTTCCGCCGCTCACATCATTCGCTCTTGGCGAGCCGCAATTACCAGGACCAAGCAGTTGATCATCCGACACGTTCGATTGAGTCACGATCGTCCCCATCTGGTGGTCGTACCAGCCGTCGGAGTCATCCCACGCGATAATAACGGCAGTCTCGTTCCACTCCGGGCTATGCATGAGAGCATTGATGACGCCCACGACAAAAATCTGTTCGTCGATAGGATCAGAATAAGCCGCGTGGCCGTCCTGGTAGGCACCGGCCTTCAAATAGCTTACTGCGGGCAAGCGATTCAGATTCAGTGCAGCAAAGAAGTCCGTCAGGTCATACTGATGGTTTGCGCCGTCGCTCGACGTTCCAATGAGCCTTGGATTGCTCGGTCGCACGTGATGCGGGTTGGTCGTTTGCGGATAATACATGAACGGCTCGTGGTGCGGGATGTAGTCGCCAGCGTTGACGACCGCATCGTCTCCGGCAAGGCCCGCGTGATGCTGGCCGCATACTGCACGTCCTTGAGCGTCCACGCCGGTCGGCGCGAAGCCGCCCTGGAACCAGCCCCAGGTGATGCCCTTGGCATTCAGCAAGTCGCCCACGTTCTTGCCCGACACCGTGATTTGGTTAACGGTTTGGAACTTCGGATTAGATGCCACGCAATCGTCGAGCAATGGCCGCGGGTCGCCAATCACCGCTCCGGTTGTCGCCGCGTTGGCAATATTGCCCGCCGCACTGGCGGGGCTACCGTTTGGCCGTTTTGGAGACAATGTTCCCGGAAAAGTATTTCCTGCCACCAAATTGAGCGCTCCCGGAGTGGACGGCCCAAACGTGGTGCCCCAGGAGTTGTCGCTCATAGCGAAGTTTTGGGCGTAATTCCACATCGCGGTAACAGTGTTGCCGTCGTAGTAGCCCATGGTGCTGGCGGGCCCTAGAACCTTATCGTTGCAACTCAATTTCTCCACAAACTTGTCCATCAGGCCGCCGTCTACCGCCGCTTGTTCATCGTTGTAATTGTGGTCCTCGTCGCAAGTCACTGGCACGCTCGGAGGAATGCGGAACGGATTTGCTTTGTTCGGATTGTGAGTCAGCAGCCCGGAAGACAAGAGCGAGTTCGCTTCCGGTGTGTCCTCCTTGGCGCGGAAGGGAGTCTCGCCCGGAAGGTTGAAGGCGTGCGGATAAGTCCCAAAGTAATGATCGAACGAAACGTTCTCCTGGAAGATCACCACAACATGCTTGATGGGCGTTTTCGTCGAAGAACCGTCTTTGTCCTCTGCCGATGCCGGGCACACGGGCAAGAGCGTTATGGCTGCAGCGGCCAAAATCGCTAGACCCTTAGTAAAACACTGATGCATAGAAAATCTCTCCTTGGAATTCTCAGTCTTGAACCGCAAATTGAAATACCAAGGCCGGACGCGCTCGCGGGGAGGCGCTGACTCGAAGTCGTCTCAGCCCATTTTCCTGCGCATGAAGTTCTAAGCCGTATTTGTTAGCAGTACGTTAACGCCGCATCAAAACTGATGGCGCAAAAGGGGAAGCTGTATAGAATCGGGGCGCGCTACGGGAGCCATGACTACACTCGCCCGCAAACTCCGCATCACCGATTACTTTGCCCTGGCATTTGGAACGATGATCGGCGCGGGATGGCTAGTACTAATGGACGACTGGCTCGGGCGCAGCGGGCCGCTCGGCGCGATTCTGGGTTTTGCGATCGGAGGCGTTCTGCTGCTGCCCGTCGGCTATGTTTACGGCCAATGGGTACAGCGGCTTCCGGACGCCGCTGGCGAGGCTGCCTACACGGCTCAGGTCTTTCCGCCCATCGTGAGTTATTTTACCGGCTGGATGATGCTGCTGGCGTACTTCATCGTGTGCCCGTGGGAAGCCGTGGCGGTCGGAAAACTTGCGGCGTACATTTTCCCCTCGCTGAATTCGTTCGAATTGTACCGAGTGGCGGAGCAACCCGTTTTTCTTCCGCGTTTGCTGTTGGGCGTGGGGCTTACGGTGTTTCTTGCAGTGCTGAACTACCGGGGAATCCGCTGGAGCGCCACTTTTCAAAGTTGGACGACGGGGATAGTGCTCTTTCTGCTCGTGATTCTCCTGGGCATTAGTGTCACTCGCGGCGTTCCCGGCAATTTTCGCCCGGCATTTCGCGCGACTCCCTTGGTTTCGATTCTTCTGACGCTTCAGATCGTGCCTTATTTCATGACCGGATTCGAGTCGGTGCCCAAAGTGGCGGAAGAGGCTCATCCGGGATTTCGTTCGGCGGGATTTTTTCGCGCGATCGTGATGGCGCTTCTAGTCGGTGCGGGTTTTTACGTGTTTGCTGTGGCGGCGGTGGCTTACGTTGCCCCCTGGCAAAGTCTAGTGGGAAAGCGATTCGCAACCGCGATCGCGTTCGAACAAGCCCTGGGAGCACAGTGGCCCGTGCGGTTGATTGTGATCATGGCCCTCTTTGGGCTGTTCCAATGTTTCAACGGCAATTT
>WNGH01035804.1_pt1 | contig 10966 bp, 9 predicted proteins | sample 5400631 | NCBI WGS metagenome assembly WNGH01 (sample SAMN13153373, study PRJNA577476) | soil metagenome | isolation source: 115 cm soil or saprolite under Garry oak tree replicate 1 | place: USA:California | collected 2016-06-15 | reverse complement strand
TGGTCCGGGCCTGCGTTTAAGAATCTCCAACCCAGTACACTAAAAGGACGACATTTGCAGCCCTTTTGGCTTTTACCGCCATCCTTCGCGGAGCAAATAACACTACTGGCAACGCTCTGATAGAAGTCTATGCGCTGAATTAATCGCGGCGTGTTTGACTAGCTAGAGATTCTTCGACTGCGCTCGGAAGGACAGGAAAAGAGATACCAGACCGCGGTCGGCGACCGCAGCTACAGCTACACCCAGCCCGGCTATTTCAGCACCGCTTCAATCGCGGAAGGATCATCGAGCAGTATCCACTCGATAATGGAAACTGGCAGGCTGCCGTTCTTAACCAAATCATCGTGGAATTGCCCGAGACGAAAATTCGCGCCCATTTTGTCATAGTATTTGCCGAGCAGATTCATGATCTGCCATTTGCCGGTGATGTACCAGATTTTCTGTGTTGGCTGCGTTGCGGCGCCCGCCGCCTCGCCCTCCGCCGCTTCACGATCAAGCCCGCCCGCCTCCATAAAATAGTTCACCGCCTGTTCGAACGTCCATTTGCCGGTGTGCAAATTGACGTCCACGCCAATACGCGCGGCCCGATAACGCGACAGCCGCAAAATTTGTCCCTGCGCGGCCGAGCCTTCGGGATATAGCCCGGTGCGCATCAGCATTTCTTCACCGTAGAGGGCCCAGCCTTCGACAAAGACGCCGTTCTGATTTTGCCTCCGAATCTCATTGGGTAAATGATTCGCGATCGAGAGTTGCATAAAGTGACCGGGGATTCCTTCGTGCCCAAGAATCGGCCGCGGATCTTCGATCGCGGCACGCAGGTAAAAATTCTTCGACTTCGGATTGTAGGTGGGAATAAAAAAGAACCCGACCGGGTCCTTATCGTAAACCCCAGGTGGATTCATGAAGCCGCCCGGGCTCGTCGGCTTGAACGCTTCTGGCAACTGCCGAATCTCAAACTTCCCGAGGTAATCCGGCAAAGTGATAAGTTGATGCGATTTCAAAAAATCGATCATCTCGGCCTCGCGGCTTTCATACGCCTTCAGGAATGCCTCTTGATCGGGCGGAACACTTTTCGCGCGCTCCGGATTGGGATCGGCCATGGATGGATCAGGAAGTAGCGCTTCGAGCGCGCGATAACGCGCCAGTTCTGCGCGACCTAGCATCTCTACTTGAACCGCGTTCAGTGGTAGCAGCAAGACGTGCTTAAGGTAGTAGTTGTAGTTGGCCTCGCCCATCGGGGCGAAGTCCACCATCCGCGGCAATTTCTTTTCCAATCTATCGGCAAAGCCATGGATGGCCGCGAGCGCGCCGTCGCGCGACTTCTCAAAATCCGCGCGTTCCGCCTCGGATAAATCTTTGGCCAGCGGCGCTGTGCTTTCCTTAAACAGCGGATCGATATTACGCGCCGACTGAATCGCGAGTTGGGCATAGAGCTTTACTGGTTTCTGCAAATTCTTCTCTGCTTCCGCGAACAGTCCTGGCATGGCTTTGAATCGCGCCGCCGCCGAAAGCGCGCGATTCCGTGGCGTGTCGTATTCCTTCTTCAGCAGGGAAAAGATGGCGCTACTACATTCGTTGACATACGTGAGCGGATTCGTCTGCTCGAGCTTCAGAACACGTTCCCCAAAATCGACTTCTTCGAGCTGCGCACGAAAAAGCAGCCAATCGATCCGATCATCTTTCGTCCACTTCTCGGTCTTCGTCGCCCGCACTTGATCGAGCAACTTGCGCACGTGCTGGGCGCGCTCGGCGATCTTGGCGGCAGAATAATCTGTCAGGCGATTGTCCCAGGTATGCAGACCCGCTTCGCTGCTGGCAACAGGATAATTTTCGTTCCGCCAGTTGTAATAGTCGTCGGCGAGTTTGTGCAACGCGGCGGAGTCCGCGGCGGGTGCTTTGCTTTCGCCAGTAATGGGTGGCGCGGTTTTTGTAATCAAAGCCTTATTGGAGACATCGGGCCTCACTTCACGCGGGGAACGCGCTTGGGCGAAGCAAAATTGCACCGCAGCGACGAAGCAGACAAAGAGTAAAAAACGTAGGGTCGTTTTCACAGCCGGATGCTACCCCACTCGGTGAATGGTGAAAGTATCTTTTCTGTTTCTGGGGAGCGCAGGTTGCTAGCCTGCTGCGGCCGTTAGCTTCCGGCCGAAATGTTCGGAATGTTTTCGGCAAGCTGCCGAAAACGGCAGGCTGGCAGCCTGCGCTCCCCAGAACTCAGATCACACCGCCAAGATTCGCGCCGCGCTGAGCGGCATTCGGGCGCACCGGCGCAATTTTCACGACGTACTCCGGGTCGTAATCGATCAGCTTCAGCCAATCTTCCGTGATGTCCGTCGGCGGGAAAATATCATTTTCCGCGTATTCGGCGTGAAAGGACATTTGCAAATCCTGTTCGGTGATGCCTTCGCCAACTCCGGGCGAAACATCCAAGGGCGTTTCCCTTAAGGTTTCATCGCGGGATCCCTCGACTTCGCTTGCGCTCCGCTCGGGATGACGGGCAGTTTGATTCGCGATAGCGCGCTTGATCGCCATCGCTTTTGCCCGCTCAACCACCGATGCGATGATGGCGCCGCTGATTAGGTCGCCGCGATACAAAACTTCTTTGCGCCCGCTCCGCAATGTCACTTCCAGGAATTTGTTCTCGTCGCGTTTGGCAAATTGCCAATCCACCAACCGTTCGATCAGCTTTTCAATCGCCGCCCCAATATTGTCAGCTTCTTTGGCCAGCGCGCCGTCGTACGGTAAATCGTTAGTTAAGTAAATCCGGTAGATTTCCCGCGCCCCTTCCTTGTTCGGACGGTCGACTTTGATTTTCCGGTCGATGCGGCCAGGGCGAAGAATCGCTGGATCGATTAAGTCGGCGCGGTTCGAAGCCAGAATAATGACGACGTCGTTTAGTGAATCGATCCCGTCCATCTCCGAGCAGAACATTGGTACCAAAGTCGAGAGGATGTTGGAGTAACGCGAGGCGCGCCGCGTCCCGAGAATACTTTCCGCTTCGTCGATAAACAGGAATGGCATGAACCCTTCCCGGCGCTTCTCCCGCGCGGTCGCGAAAATTTCGCGCACCATCCGCTCCGATTCGCCTACCCACATGTTCAAAATCTCCGGGCCCTTCACGTGCATGAAGTATTCGCGGACGTCTTTTTCGGCTGCTTTCTCGCGCAACTGCCGAGTCAAATTGTAAGCGGTCGCCTTTCCGATCAGCGTCTTGCCGCACCCGGGTGGCCCGTAAAGCAGAAATCCTTTCGGAGTCGCATGGTGAAATTTTTCGAACAAATGCGGATGCAAGAGCGGCAGCTCGATCGCATCCTTGATCGCTTCAATGGCTCGCTCCTGTCCGCCGACCTTCGACCAGGGCAGTTCCGGCACGTTATCGAGATAATGCTCGTGCGAGCCGGGTGCCGACATCATTTCCAGCGCCATGCGATAATTGGAATCCACCCGCACTTCGTCGCCTTGTTTCAGCGCCGTTTTCGCCAGCTGCGCGGAACGTTGCAGAACTAACGATTGCGTTCCGTGTTCATTGCCGACGCGTAGTCGGTCGGTTCCGATCACTTCGGTAATTTTCGTGACCGGCCCGGCCGGTTCGAAGCCGAGATCGCCCACGATGACGAATGCTTCATTCACCAGCACGCGGGTCCCCTTTTTCAACTTCGCCATCGGAATTCGTGGATCGACATTGCAGTAATAATCCGCCCCGCCCACGACAATGTGTGCCGTCTCCTTGCCGACGTTGCCGAGAAAAGTGCCGATGCGATTGGCCGGCGAGGTCACCTTTTTGATGACTTCCTCAAGTTTCTCGATCGTTTGGCGTGCTTCGATAAAGACTTCTTCGCGCTGGCAAATTTCCATGCGCAGGTCGAGCAGCTCGCGACGCATGGCGTCGCCGGGCGGGAGTGTCGCGATTAAAAGATCGATGCGATCGAGCAAATCGAATTCCCTTTCTCCCTCGTGGCGCTCGTCGCTCATCCGTTTTTCACCCGATTAGACTATACGATGCGCGAGATTGTTCGACAATCCCCGCAGTCGCCTCCTCTTGAAGCATGAAACGGCCCACGACTATTCAACAGCAGGAATCGTTCACCGTTGCGGAGTCAACTTGCCCGATGCAACCGAACATGGACTTCCCATCGGTGCGGCAAACAGGCTTGGAGCCTGTTTTCGAAATTTGCGGCACGCCGAAAGCCCGTTGGGCGCACAGGATTAAGGCCTGTGTTCTTCCGCCGACCGCCATCGACGCGTTTTTAGAGCAGCGCCACGACATTCACGCTTACCGAACATCAGGAAGTGGTTCTGACCTAAAGGGTAGCAGTTATCTATGTTACTGAACAGTCAGGTCCTGGTGCTCAACCGTCTCTGGCAGGCGGTGAACATCTGCTCGGCGCGCCGGGCTTTTGCCCTGGTCTATGCCGGACACGCCCAGGTCGTGGCCACTGATGGCGCAAATAATTTCCTGACTCACGACTTCGATAGCTGGCGCGATTTTTCCGCGCAATCACCAGAGCCGAAAATGGTGACGACGATTTCGTGGAAGATCCGCGTCCCACGCGTAATTGTGCTGCTACTGTTCGATCGGTTGCCTAAAAAGGAAGTGAAGTTCACCCGGCACAACGTTTTCGAACGGGACAAGAATACCTGCCAGTATTGCGGACATGTTTTTGAACGGAGCGAGCTCAATCTGGATCACGTCCTGCCGCGAGACCGCGGCGGGCTAACGACATGGGAGAATGTGGTTTGCTCTTGCATCGAGTGTAACACCCGCAAGGGCAACCGGCTCCCGCATGAAGCGCACATGACGCTGATTCGCAAGCCAAAGCGACCGAAATGGCGACCATTCGTGCAGGTGACCTTTACGACACAACAGCACGAAAGCTGGCGGCATTTCGTCGATCTGGCGTACTGGAACGTTGAGTTGAGCGATTGAGTTGTAGGGGCGCTCTATGAGCGCCGAAGCTTAGCCGAATCGGCGGTCATAGACCGCGGCTACAGATGCACGATTTGCCTACTGCAACGCATCAAAAATCGGCTGGGGATAAACGCCGAGTAAAAACGTTCCCGCGATCATCGCTATGATTGCGAAGCGAGTGAGCGGGCTAATGATAATTTTGTCGGCTGAAGATGGAGGCGCGTCCCAGTAAATCGCTCGCACCACTTTGAAGTAATAGTAGAAGCCGGCGCCGACCGTGATGACGGCGACGACAACGAGGCCGAAATGTTGAGCAGAAACGGCGGCGTCGAAGACAAGAAACTTGCCGAGAAAGCCGGCGGTGAAAGGCACACCTGCGAGCGAAGCCATGGCCACCAGCATGGCGAAGGCGAGAAATGGTGAACGCTGGGAAAGTCCGGCGAAGTTCTCCAATTGGTCACCTTCGCCCTGGCTAACGAGAACCAGGACGGCGAAACTCAGTAAGGTCATCAGTAAATAAGCCACGAGATAAAAGGCAACGGCGCGCCCGGAAAACGAGACTACCGCCACGAGTAGATAACCAGCGTGCGCAATGCTTGAATAGGCAAGTAGACGCTTGACGTTCGTTTGCGGCAGCGCCGCCAGGTTGCCGTAGATAAGAGTGAGGACGGCGATCGCAACGAGCAGAGTGCGCATTTGCGGCAGAATCAAAAATGGCTCGAGCACGCGCAGAAGAACGATAAACCCGGCGGCTTTCGAACCGACCGACAGGTACGCTGTCACCGGGGTAGGCGCGCCCTGGTAAACATCCGCTACCCAAATATGAAACGGGACGGCAGCGATTTTGAAGCCGAGTGCGACGATGACGAGGACACCGCCGAAAAGAGCGGCGTTGTGCTCAAGGCCGGGCCGCGAAAATACCGTCGTAATTTTTTGGAGATTCGTTTCGCCGGTTGCGCCAAAGATCCAGGTGATCCCGTAAACGAGAAAACCCGTCGCGAGGGCACTGAGCACCAGATATTTCACGGCGGCTTCCAGCGAGGTTGGATTACGCCGGGTAAAACCAACCAGCACATAAAAGGAAATCGTAACCAACTCCAGAGAAACGAAAATCAGGACGAAATCAATGGCCGAAGCCATCCACATCAGGCCGGCGCAGGTGAAAAGTGGGATCGTGAAAAATTCGCCGAGACCGGCCTGCGGTGTCGCACCCTGAACGCCGATCGAGACCGAGGGTGCGAAATCGAGCATCATCACCAAAACGCCCGCGGTGGTGGCGAGGGCGATCCGTTTAAAGAAAAGCGAGAGCGCGTCGGCGGAGTAAAAGGTCCACAGCGGAGCCGAGGCTGTGGACGACTGAGGCGCGACAAAGAATGTGGCGATGAAAATCACCGCCAGGCCGAACAAGGCGGCATAGCCGAGCACACGGCGGTCGAGTTGGGAAGCGAAAGATTCGACCAAGAGAATGATGGTGCCGAGGATAATTACCGCAACTTCGAGATAAGGCGCTGGAATCATTGGCTCGCGGTGAGGTAATTACGGAAGGCGGGCGCGATTCGTTGTACGGCAATTTGAGGGAAAAATCCGAACAGAATTGATGCTGCAACGAGTAACGCAATGGGAAAACGAAACCCGGAACGAATATCGGCGACTACTACCTCAGGTTCCGGAGAGCTGCCGAAAAAGGCGCGGCGATAGGCGCGCAACATGTAAACCGCCGAAATTACCACGCCCCAAAGCGCGAGAAATGCCGCCCATTGAAAGATATGAAAATGTTGATAATCGAATCCGTTTCGAAAAGCACCGAAGACGACCATGATTTCGGCCGCGAAATTCGAGAACCCGGGCAGCCCGATGGCGGCGAATACGCCAAGACCGAAGGCAAACGCCGCCAGCGGCATTTGTTTTGCCAGGCCACCCATCGCATCAAAGTCGAGTGAGGGAACGCGTTTACGAATTTCGCCGGTAATGGCGAAAAGGAGAGCGATGGAGAGACCGTGCGCGAACATCAGAATCGCCGCGCCAGTAGTGCCGAGAATATTCGCGCTGGCGATGCCGAGAAAAATGTAGCCCATGTGCATGACGCTGGAATAACCGAGCATCCAATCGAGCCGGCGTTGCGCGATCGTGACCAGGCCGATGTAAATGATGTTCGCCAGCAGAAGGACCAGGAGCAAACCCGACCAATGCCGTGCGCCATCAGGCAGGAGCGGCAAGGCCAGGCGGAGCAATCCGTAGAGTCCAAATTTCTTCAAAACTCCCGCGTGCAACATCGCCGCTGGCGCCGGGGCACAGGCATACGCTTCCGGAGCCCAGGTATGGACGGCTTGCAGGACTCGAAGATCGAGACTGCGTGCGCTCGAAGGCACCGCGCGATAGAGCATGATCAAGCCGACCAGCAGGATGACACTTCCGAGCGCAAGATAGATCGTCACCTTCCAGGCGGCGGCGCGCCGATTGCCTGTCCCCCAAATTCCAATGAGCAGGAAAGTGGGAATCAATGCCAGCTCGTGAAAGGCGTAGAAGAAAAACAAGTTGAGCGAAGCGAAAGCGCCGATGGCACCCCCGGCAATGAGGAGCAGGCAGGCGTAGAACGCGTTCTCGTGATGCTCGATTTCACCAGTAAACCAGACCGCGGCGACGAGGACGATCGCGCCAAGCAAGATCATGAGAAGACTAAGTCCGTCCACGCCGAGGGCGAAGTTCAGGCGCAGCTCAGTTGAAATTGGAATCGTGAAGACGAATTGAAAACCGCGTGCAATGGAATCGAAACTGAGAAACAGAAGCACGCTGGTCACGAGGGTGAGAACGGACGCGGCGAGTGCCGTCGTGCGTGCTGGAAGACCGAGCATGATCAATACGGCCGCAACGATTGGCGCAAATGTGACGAGAAGAAGCATTAGCGGAAAAGGGCGAAGTAAATGATCCAGATAATTCCAAGTCCGAAGATAAACGCGTAAGCTTGCAAATTTCCGACCTGCATCAGGCGGAGTAAGGCACCCAAACTCCAGGTAGCACCACTACTTCCTCGCACCGCGGTGGCATCGATAACCCAGCGATCGATGAAGGCAGAGATACGGGCAAGGAGTTCCTGTGTGGCGTTAATCAAAGCGCGATAAAATTCATCGAAGTAGAATTTCTTTCGCAATATTGCCAACGACAACGGATCGGATGCACGGTCACGATAAAGAAAAATTGCACCGGTGGCGCCCACCAGCATGGCGACGAGAGCAAGGCCCGGAACGAATTGGGCGGCATCCCGTTCATGAGGAAGGGTGAGAAAATGACGAGCGAAAAAGTTGAATCCTCCGATCAGGGCGAGCGCCGCTAGAACCACGAGCGGAATGAGCATGCTAGTGGGCGCTTCACGGCTTGTTCTGGCAACGGGCGAGCGCGGCTTGCCGAAGAAAACAACAACGAACAATCGCATCATGTAGAAGGCGGTCAGAAATGCGGTGACGAGTGCGAGGACAAAGATTGTGGGGTTCCGGTTGTAGGCGAGCGAGAGGATGGCGTCCTTACTAAAAAATCCCGCAAATGGCGGGCAGCCGATAAGCGCAAGCATGCCAACACCGAAAGTGATAAAAGTGAGGAAGAGATTGCGACCTTGTCCGCCCATCTTCCAAATGTCCTGCTCATGATGAAGTGCAACGAGAACGGACCCGGCGCCGAGAAAGAGCAGTGCTTTAAAGAAGGCGTGAGTAAACAAATGGAACATGGCAGCTTCGCCCGAGGCGAGACCGACCGCCATGATCATGTAGCCGAGCTGAGAAAGCGTGGAGTACGCCAGAATCCGTTTGATGTCGTCCTGTTGCGTAGCGATGAGCGCGGCCATCACTGCCGTGATTGTGCCAATCCATGCGATAACGCAGAGCGCGTCCGGTGAAGCTTGGACGAGAAATCCCACCCGCACCAGCATGTAAACGCCGGCCGCGACCATGGTCGCGGCATGGATGAGGGCCGAGATCGGCGTAGGACCTTCCATCGCGTCGGGCAGCCAGACATGAAGCGGAAATTGCGCGGATTTTCCGACGGCGCCACAAAAGATCAGTAGTACACAAATCGTGAGAAAGGTCGGGTTGTTGCTGACGCGCCAGAGTTGTGGAATGATGTCGTCGAAAACGACCGAGCCAGTCGCGCCCCACACCATCAGGATTCCAAGCATGAATCCGAAATCGCCAATTCGATTGGTAATAAACGCTTTTTTGGCGGCGTCGGCCGCGCTCTCGCGCTCGAACCAATGACCAATGAGCAAATAGGAGCAAAGGCCGACCAATTCCCAAAAGACGAACATCATCACGAAATTATTCGCCAGCACGATGCCGAGCATTGAGAACATGAAGAGCGAGAGCGACGCGAAGTATCGTGATTTGCCCGGGTCATCGCGCATGTAGCCGAGCGAGTAGATGTGAATGAGAGCGCCTACTCCGCTAACGAGAACAAGCATCGTCTTGCTCAATGAATCGAGGGTAAAGCCGATCGGCACTCGGAGGAACCCGCGGATTTCAATCCATGGGATTTCAGTAGCTCTTATTTCCGGTTTCGCAAAAACGATACAGCTGCAAATGAAACTAATTAATACCGCGACGACGGAAATAAACGCACTCAAGCTGCGCGCCCGACGAGTGACAAGGGAGATGATCGCAGCGCTGGCCAGCGGTACGAGCAAAACAAGCCACGGGATCACGCTCATAAAGGATTTGGCCCACTAAACACGCGGAAGGACACTAAATTTTCAGAGATAAACATCGTCTGGCTCCTGCTTTTTAGTGACGAGGCGCTCGTATTCCATCCCTGGATAATTACCAAAGTTCACGAGAAGACCGAGCTCACAGCCGGTGGCATTGAGATAGTTCAGGAGCTGGGCGCGATGCTCATCGATCAGCATAGAGACGGTCTTGATTTCGACAACGATCTTCTCGTAACAAATGAAATCAGGCGTAAACGTTTGAACGAGCGCGCGACCACGATACTGCAGCGTCTGCGGCGGCTTGGAAAGGAACGGAATTCGCTGCAAGTCGAATTCCATTTCCAGGCACTCGTGATAGACTGGTTCGAGAAATCCCCGTCCTTTGTCTTTATACACGGCGAAACATGCGCCGATACTGGCGTAGCTTTCATCCTTCCAAATCAACTGCATCTTTTCAGCCGTTCGTGTCATTCGTGTGTTTCGTGGGCTAGAATTTCAAGCTATTAATATCTTCCACGTGGGTGGTGCGGCGGGCGCGATAGAGCGCCACAATAATGGCTAGCCCGACTGCGACTTCGGCGGCAGCGACAGTGATGATAAAGAAGACGAGCACCTGCGCGTTGTAATTGGGCAAGCCATCGTCGCCGAGACGAAAACGCGAAAAGGCGACAAGGGAAAGATTGGCCGCGTTCAACATCAACTCGAGCGCCATGAAAATAATGATGACATTGCGCCGCAACAGGACGCCGCTGAAACCGATGGCGAACAATATTCCGCTGACGGTCAGGTAGTCGCCGAGAGTGGTCATCGCAATTGGCGTTTGCTCAAAACGATGACGCCGATGGTCGCGACAAGAATCAGCACCGCGATTACCTGAAAAGGCAGGTTGTAGTTTCCAAACAGTACTAACCCGACGTTGCGAACGTCATCAGCGTGCTGGGAAGCGAGCGGCGGAAAGGCTTGTTTGGCCATTTGCGTGCTGCCAATGACAGCAAGAATTTGCACCAGCAAAGAGAACGCGACCAGAACCCCGCCCACAAAAGCAACCCAATTCATCTTGCGGCGTTCTTCGGCGCGGAGATCGAGCAGCATGATGATGAACAGAAAAAGCACCATCACTGCGCCGGCGTAGACCAGCACCTGAATGATCCCGATGAAAAATGCGTCCAGAGACATGAACAAGGCGGAAAGCCCAAGAAAGCAAACGACCAGGCTGAGCGCGCTCGCGATCGGGTTGCGGTTAATAACGACGAGTGCGCCGAAGACCAGCATCACGATGGCAAAGAGCCAGAAAAGGAAGGAGGGCATCAAATTAAGTGGAGTGATGGACTAGTGGAGTAATGGAGTATTGGGCGAAACAAAACGCG
>WNGH01006700.1_pt1 | contig 10966 bp, 9 predicted proteins | sample 5400631 | NCBI WGS metagenome assembly WNGH01 (sample SAMN13153373, study PRJNA577476) | soil metagenome | isolation source: 115 cm soil or saprolite under Garry oak tree replicate 1 | place: USA:California | collected 2016-06-15 | reverse complement strand
GAAGTCGGTCAGGCCGTGCGCCAGCCGCAGCGTCCGCAACCTTGGGTAGATCCGGGTCCGCTGGGCGGCAGGCACCGCCTCGGCCAGGACTTCCCTAAGCACTGGCACCTCGGACCTCAGGTCCGGCACGAGCGCCCGGATCTCTATGTCGTGCCGCCGCGCAAGCTGTGGATCTGAGCGCAGGGTCGCTTCGGTAACGGCGCGTGCGATTACTCCGCCTGCCGTGTAGGGCCCGCGAAGCCGCGCGTGGGCGTCGACCGGAGGGATCAGCGGTGGCGGGAGTGCCATAGCGGTGACCAGACGCTCACGGTCAGCACGCAGGCCGCCGCGGACGGCGAGATGGTGCAATTCGGGGGCGCTACCTGCTGCAGTGGAGGGTGGTGGCGATTCCAGTCAGCCGCACCGTACCCGGCTTGCGCACGATGATCTTCTTCATAACACCTCCTGACAGGCGGGACCACTGTCAGCGCGGCGTGGCCAATCGACGTTCGATACGAGACGCAGTATCGCAGTCGCTATGTGTAACGTCAAGAAATCTCGTATATCGGGTATTTTTCAGATATTGTTCTGTCATATACGACAAATTCACCTTATTCATATATACAGCCTCACCAGCGTCACTGCATGACCGGCGGGAGTATCTGGCGCAGCACGCCCGGTGGTCCTTTGCGCCGCCGCCACTCCCTCGGGTAGCCGCACGAGACCTCTTCGAATCGCACGCCGTCATGCCAGGTGGTGCGCGGGATGTGCAAATGGCCGTACACGACGGCCGTCGCGTCAAACCTGGTGTGCCAGTCAGCGGTTCGTTCAGTACCACACCACTGCGCGAATTCCGGGTGGCGCAAGATCCTCGTGGGCTCACGTACGAGTGGAAAGTGATTCACGAGCACCGTGGGCCTATGGCGGTCGCGCGCCAGCCGACGTTCCGTAACAGCGAGCCTTGCTTCACACCAGGCTTCACGGCTCAGATGCGGATACGGATCGAGCAGAATCTCGTCCGTGCACACCACGCCCGCGCGGTACGCGAGCGCCAGGGCTTCCTCCTTGGTCGCCGCACCCGCCGGGCGGAACGTGTAGTCGTACAGGAGGAACAGCGGCGCGACCGTGGCCGGCCCGCCAGGGCCATCCCAGATGGGATATGGATCCTCGGGAGTGATCACCCCCATGCCGCGACACAGCTCAACCAGGTGCCAGTAGCGCTCCTCGCCGCGAAGCCGCACGGGGTCGCTCCGTGGTGTCCAGAGCTCGTGATTGCCAGGCACCCATACCACAGTCGCGAACCGGCGGCTGAGCGTTCGCAGCGCCCAGGTGATGTCCGCTACCTGCTCGCCGACGTCGCCCGCGACGATAAGCCAGTCCGCAGCGGACTGCGGGCGCAGGCCTTCGGTGATCTCCCGGTTCTCAGCGAAACCCACGTGCAGGTCGCTGATGGCGAGCAGCTTCGGCGCGATGCGTCACCTCTCTGACCGTGGCACTCCGCAGCGGCACCCGTGACTTTGCCATCGGGGAGGGACGAGCCCCGACCCCGACGGTTCATTATCCCGAACGGCTGCCGCAGGGTGGCACAGCCTGCCGAAGGCAGCCTCAGAACCTGTTCGGCCGCCAGGATCTAGGCGTTCACGGCACTCGGAAGCGCCGCGACCTGGTCGCGGAAGCTTTGCACGATCGGATGACCGCTCGATGCGGCAGCGGCCGCGCAGGCCAGATCCCTGGCACGGCGAAGCACGATCTCCGGTCGGTCGTCGGCGGGAAGATCGCTGATCGTCTCCTCGCCGATCCGCAGAGCCTCTTCGACCTTGCCACGCACCAGCTTGAACATCGCACGCTCGAAACGGATCAGCGAGCGGTCGAGACGCTCGGTGGCCGGATATGCGTCGAGTGCGTCAGCGAGCACGCTGTCCGCTTCAGCGGCGCCGAGCCTGGCGAGCGTCTCGCCTTCGTGGAAGAGCAACTGCCGTTCCGTATAGCCGAATGCCGTATCGGCGGACTGATAGTCGCTGAGCTGCGCGAAGACCGCATGTGCACGGGCGACGGCCCGTTTGGCTTGGTCTGTCGCGGACCGATGGCCGGGACCCGCCTTGGCCAGCGCGCGCGCCTCGATCATCGGAGCGAGCGCCGCCGCAGCACACGGCGTGCGGCCGGCCAGATCCTGGCTGATTCTGGCAAGCCTCAGCGCTTCACGCGCGTCACCGTAGTAGAGCGGCACGAGTGCCTCCCGCGCGACAACCCACGCTCGCAGAGCTCGGTCCCCTGTCTCGTCCGCGGCTGTGCGGGCGGTACGGAAAAAGGATCTCGCCATCCTGTGGTCGCCGACGTCGATCATGGTCATGCCGGTGAGTGCGGCGAGTTGCGCGGCGAGGCGGCACAGCCGTTCCTGTGCCTCGATGGACTGACGTGTCTCGCACATTCGGCGCACGTCGCCAAGGTCGAGCAGAACGTCGCAGAGCAGGCGAAGCGGCGGGACTGTCATGTACTGGCGCCCATAGCCAGCCGCGGCCTCCTCCCATTGATCGAGGGTGGTAGCAGCGACACCGCTTCTCAGCAGCGCGTCATCGAGGCGACGGCGGGCACCGTCGGCCGCGCCAAAGAAGCGGCCGTCCAGCGTGATGCCCGCGCCGCCGATCAGCTGAAGCAGGGTTCGTCGTAACACGTCTTCATGCTCCTCGCCCGGGTGGCTGAATTGATCACGGGCGCGCCAGGCGGCTGCAGTCGATCCGGCGGCGTCCAGGCTGCCCGCTCTTCCCGCCGCCACGCCGGCGGGCTCGGCGCCGCGTATCGGCTCATCGCAACGGGCTGCGGCTCGATGGCTTCGACAGCAAAAACACCGGGCCGTGAAGCCGATATCGGCTGGCTCGGCGCGGTAGACCACGCAAAGGTAGTGCAGGTACTCGGTGCCCGGCCGCTTGTTGCCGCTCTCGTATGCCGACAGCAGCGTCTCGCTGAATCGGGGTGGCGTGCGGCCTTCGTATTCGTATAGCGCCTTGACCTGCTCGACGATGTCGGCCAGGGCCGTGCCCGACGCCAGGCGGTATGCCCTGATCCACGTTGTGCCGAAGATCGGCTCGCATTCGTCATGTATGGCGACAGCGATCGCAGCAGTGGAACGCCCTGCCGCAAGGCCTTGCGCTCGGATCTTGCGCGCAATGACGGCTTCCTTCTGCGTGTCCGTGTGGCCTGTGTCGGCGTCGCCCGTGCGGGCGTGGCCTGTGTCGGTGTGGCCTGTGTCGGTGTGGCCTGTGTCGGTGCGGCCTGTGTCGGTGTCGCCCGTGTCGGTCGCGCCTAGTCGATCCGGCGACGCTGCCGGGTGCGCAGCGATCGCTCTGACGGCTGGACCCGATGATCTTACGGGCGACAGTTCATTGATCTCGCCTGTGTCATTGATGGCGTCGCGTAGATGATCACACGACCCGATGTTTGCAGCGGCGATTACGCCGCCGCGTTGCCCGGACATACCGGCCCCTCCCCCCCTAAACCCAGTACCCATCCGCCCCCGGCCGGATCATGCTGGCTAACGCAGCGTAACTCAATCGTTGCTCTCCGCCAACTAGATTGGCAGGAAATCCTGCACATTGGGTGATCCACTATGGATCATGGCGGATGATCCTCCAACCGAGATGGACGTTCCTGCTCTGCGAGATAGGAATCTTGTGCGCGAACCACGCCGCAGCATTTGACCGCACTGTATCCATATTGCGATTCTCATTTCGCATGTTGAGCTATGCGGTATTCAGCCCACCTGAGCAATAGGTGTCCTCTGAGCAGGGATGACTACACATGGTACTTGTAAACTTTCGGAACGTAATAGGCCATGAGCGTGGCGCGGTTCGGAAGATCGGGATCGCCGCGGTGCAGCGTCCATCGGGTGGCACGATGGCATACCTGAAGGAATTGGCCGAGGAGCTCGACGCACGTGGGCTTGTCGCGCGCGTGGTGCGGGGTCGCTGCGGGCCAGCCTTCGTCCGCGTTGTCAATCCGCTGGCCACGACCATGCAGGAGAGCGTTACCTGCGCACCGGCCCCGGTCGGCCTGCACGATTGGTACTACTGGTGGTCCTGGGGAGAGTGCATGCACCGAGTGGACGACCCGACTGGGGCGGCGTCGAAGGTCGCGCACGTCCTGGATGTTGCGGCGGCGACTGGGGGGTAACGCCCGCCCTCGTAGCGGTGGTCGTCGCTGCCGAGGCAGCGGTAGTAGTAGATCTTCTTGCGGGCGGTGCACCCAAGGACGGGCATGGGCGGCAGCCGCGGGCAAGTGACCCTAACCGGCACGGTCGACGTGCGCAGACACCATTCGATCGGCAAGTATGAGGTCAGTCCGCTGACGGGATTCCGGTCGGCTCCGGGCGCGGCCCGGCCGATTGGCCAGTCGTTTACCGGCATGGAAGGCAACCCTGTGAGCCCTGCATCGCCGATCGCGCTCATCCCCACGATCTTGACCCGAGTGCCGGCCACGCTCGAATCTGCGTGCAGTCGCAACCCAGGCATCGCCTGCCGCCTCGTTTGGGACATTTCGCACGACGCCAATGCGGCCCGCCTGGTCGCTACCTATCTGGCCGACCCGCTCAAGGCTGCACTGCGGATCGCGTTCGTGCTCGCCCTTGCCATCTTTGCCCGCTGGCTCGCGCACAGATTCATTGACCGGCTGACCGGCAGGGGCCGGGGGTCGCTGGTGCCCAGGCGGCTGCGGGCGAAGGCCGCGGCGGTCCTTGAGGCGTCGCCGGTCGGATTCAGCGAACGGCGACGCCAGCGTGCGCATGCACTGGGCTCGATCCTGCGCAGCATCGCATCGGTCGTGATCTTGGGCATCGCTGCCCTGACCATCCTGGGCGACCTGGGCCTGAACCTGGCGCCGCTGCTCGCAAGCGCCGGGGTGGCGGGCGTCGCGATCGGCTTCGGTGCGCAGAACGTCGTCAAAGACTTCCTCTCCGGGATCTTCATGCTTCTTGAGGACCAATACGGGGTCGGCGATGTGATCGATGCCGCCGTAGCGACTGGCACAGTCGAAGCGGTAGGTCTTCGTGTGACCCGGATTCGCGACATCAACGGGGTCGTCTGGCACATACGCAACGGCACAATCGACAGGATCGGCAATCAGTCTCAGGGCTGGTCCCGTGCGGTCGTGGACCTGCCGATCGGCTATGGCCAGGACATCTCCCGTGCGCGCGAGACGATGAAGCAGGCGGCGGTCAAGATGTCGACGGAGCCGACATGGCGCGACACCATCCTGGAGGAACCGGAGGTGTGGGGCGCACAAGAGCTGCTCAGCAATGCCGTCGTCATGCGTATCGTCGTTAAGACGGTCCCGCTCAAGCAGTGGCGGGTCGCCCGTGAGCTTCGCGAGCGCCTTCTGGCGGCGCTTGATGATCAAGGCTTGGCCGTCGGCGTGATCAGCGGGGACGCGGCGACACAGATCGAGTCGGCGTAGCCATCTGGGTCGCATGACCCGGCGTGGCACGTACCCTTGACACTGCGATGGAGGACTTTACCGAGCTGAGCTTCTATGAGGCGGTTGGCGGTGAGGAGACGTTCCAGCGTCTCGTAGGCCGCTTTTATGCCAAAGTTGCCGCGGATCCGCTGCTGCGCTCGCTCTACCGTGGCGAGGATCTCGGCCCTGCCGAGGAACACCTGAGACTCTTCCTCGTGCAGTACTGGGGCGGCCCGCGCACCTACAGTGAGCAGCGCGGTCATCCAAGGCTTCGCATGCGACACGCGCCGTTCCGTATTGGGGAAGCTGAGCGCGACGCGTGGCTGCGCCACATGCGGGCGGCGCTCGACGAGCTACAGCTTGACCCGCAGCACGACGCGCAGCTTTGGGACTACCTGGTGATGGCCGCGCACAGCCTGGTGAATGCAACCGGGCATGTCGGCGGCGCGACTCCGACGCTGCCGCTCGCCCCGCGATGACTCTCTGTGACAGCGGCAGCGACACGCAGCGCAGCCGTTAAGGCTACTGAATGGCGGCACGGTTCACGGGCCGTGTGCGGGCCTGCGGCGCTCAGCCTCGCGTTAGCTTGCGGTAGGTCACCCGGTGCGGGCGGGCTGCCTCGGCGCCCAGCCGCTCGATCTTGTTCTTCTCGTACGACTCGAAGTTGCCCTCGAACCAGAACCAGTTTGCGTCGCCTTCCCAGGCAAGAATGTGGGTCGCGACCCGGTCAAGAAACCACCGGTCGTGTGCGGTGATCACCGCACATCCCGGGAAGTCGAGTAGTGCATTCTCCAGTGAGGAGAGCGTCTCGACGTCCAGATCGTTGGTCGGCTCGTCAAGCAGCAGCAGGTTGCCGCCCTGCTTGAGGGTCAGCGCCAGGTTGACCCGGTTGCGCTCGCCTCCGGACATCAGACCGGCTGGCTTCTGCTGGTCCGCGCCCTTGAAGCCGAACGCAGCCACATACGCGCGGCTCGGGATCTCAACGCCGCCGGCCTGAATGGAGGCCTCGCCGTCGGAGATGACTTCCCAGACAGTCTTGTTCGGGTCTATTCGGGCGCGCAGCTGGTCCACGTAGGCGATCTTCACGGTATCGCCGACCCGGATAATCCCGGAGTTTGGCTGCTCCTGACCCACGATCATCTTGAACAGGGTCGTCTTGCCGATCCCGTTGGGCCCGATGACGCCGACGATGCCGTTACGCGGAAGCGTGAAGCTCAAATCCTCGATCAGCACACGGTCACCGAACCCCTTGGTGAGGTTCTCAGCCTCGACCACGAGGCCGCCAAGGCGCGGGCCCGGCGGAATCTGGATCTCTTCAAAGTCCAGCTTCCTGTGCCTATCCGCTTCGGCGGCCATCTCCTCGTACCGCTCAAGCCGCGCTCGGCTCTTGGCTTGCCGCGCTCGCGGAGCTGATCGCACCCACTCAAGCTCGTCTTCGAGGCGCTTGCGCCGCTTGGCATCCTTGGCGCCCTCGACCTTTATCCGCGCCGCCTTCGTCTCCAGGTACGTCGAATAGTTGCCCTCATACGGGTACGCGTGACCGCGGTCGAGTTCGAGAATCCACTGCGCCACATTGTCAAGGAAGTACCGGTCGTGGGTGACCGCCACGACCGTTCCGTGATACTTCTCGAGATGCTGCTCGAGCCACTGCACGCTCTCCGCATCGAGGTGGTTGGTTGGCTCGTCAAGCAACAGCAGGTCCGGCTGGGACAGCAGCAGCTTGCACAACGCGACCCGGCGACGCTCGCCCCCCGAGAGCACCTTGACATCGGCATCCGGCGGCGGACAGCGCAGCGCGTCCATCGCCTGCTCGAGCTGGCTGTCAAGATCCCACGCCTCGCGGTGATCAAGTTGCTCCTGCAGCCGGCCCATCTCAGCAAGCAGATCATCCGAATAGTCCGCGGCCAGTTTCTCCGCGATCTCGTTGTAGCGGTCGAGCAAGGCCTTGGTCTCGGCGACGCCCTCCTCGACATTGCCGAGCACCGTCTTATCTTCATTCAGCGGCGGCTCTTGCAGCAGGATCCCGACCGTGTAACCGGGCATGAGGCGAGCTTCGCCATTTGACGGCTGCTCAAGCCCTGCCATCATCTTCAGCAGTGTTGATTTGCCGGTACCGTTCGGCCCAACCACGCCGATCTTGGCACCGGGCAGGAACGCCAGGGTGACGTCGTCGAGAATCACCTTGTCGCCATAGGCCTTGCGCACGCGACGCATCTGGTAAATGAACTCCGGCATGGCACCAAGGGTATGGGGTCATCGCCGGCGGCTGGACACAGCCGTCGGCGTCGCCACGACCACGGTCCGGGGATGGCGGTCCAACGAGGCCCGAGTGAAGTACCTCGAGCGCGGCTACCACCGGCGTCCATCGCTAGCGCCCCGCGGCCTCCGGCTGCTCGCCACTGCCGCCATCTCCGTGGGTGGCTGTACCGCTGAGGCGGGTAGGTGACACGCCGTTGAAGTCGGTAGGTGTGCCGCCGTTGAAGTCGGTAGGTGTACCGCCATTGAAGAGGCAGATCCTGTCGCGTCCTGCCCGCTTGGCTCGGTAAAGGGCAAGATCAGCAGCAGCGAGCAGCTCGAAGAGGTCCCGGCCATGCGTGCCCAGCATCGCCACCCCTATGGACACCGTGACAGCGACGCGCCTGTCGCGAACACCGATCACCGATTCGCTCACGCGGATGCGCACCCGCTCGGCAACCTGGCAGGCTTCCGCAACGGTCGTCTGCGGCAACAGCGCGACAAACTCCTCACCACCGAACCGGCCTACCAGGTCGGACTCACGGACGAGAAGGCGTAGTTCCGCCGAGAGTCCGGCGAGCACCTGATCACCGGCCAGATGACCGCAGCTGTCATTCACGCGCTTGAAATGGTCGATGTCGATCAGCAGAACCGCAAGAGGGGCGCCAGCGTGAAGCGCCCTGCCGATCTCGATGTCGGCCTCGCGTTGCCATGCGGCCGCGTTGAGCAGCCCAGTCTTTGCGTCGATCCGCGCTGCGGCTCGAAGCTGCTTATGCATCAGGCTGCGCTGAAGCACAACCACAGGCGGCAGCGCGACGATCAGCAACGCCGTGCTCGCCACGCATGCGATCGTGACGAGGACGCCCACGCACAGCTCAGCCACGTCGAGAAGGAGCCTTTCGCGATCCCAGAACAACCCGCGCCAGGGCATCTGCCGATCTGCCAGATGGGCGGCGAACACGACGATGAGCATGTTCACGATTGTGAAAATCACCGCACAAGCGACGGCCGCCGCCACGACCGCCGGATCTGTCAGCCAGGCGTGTGAGTACACGAGTGCGGCATCTCCAGCGATTCCTGCACCTATCGCACGGAACGTGGCCGACGCCACGGCGCCAGCGATCCCGAGTGCGGCAGCGCTGAACACGCGCCGGAAGACCGGACCGCGGGTGACCCTGAGCTGCAGCAGTAGACCCAGAGGTATGGGCGCGAGCAGCGCGTACAGCGGCGGCAACAACAGCGCGACCGGCAGCCACCATGCCGACAGGAGGTCGCGCGACACACCAGCAGGCATGCCAAGCCGCCGCGTTGCCTCAATGCAGACGGCGCCGCACGCCAGCAGAGAACCGAATAGCAGCAGCTCTCCCGCACGCAAACTGGTGTGCGCAAGCTCCGAGCAAGCGAGGGCAAGATTCCCGCCGATTACGGCCAGCACGTAGGCCCTGAGCGGGACCGGCTGGCCAAAGAGCGGCCAGCGCCGCAGTGACCTCATCCACCTGCCCAGACGGCGATGTGGCCGACGCAGAAACGTGGCATCGCGGGGTGACATGCCTTCCACTCCCGGGTCCTGTGGCTCCATGCCCGTCTTGTATTGTCCGTCACACTGGGTAACACGATAGATGCAAGGCGTGCGCACGGCGCTGCGAACGAGTATGTTGTGGCTGCGCGGATAGAGTCGCTGCCTGCTTGGCGCGTCCAGCCGGTGGCGTGGCACGGCTCTTCTGCTTCACGGGGGTTAGTTAGTTGCTGGGACGCAATGCGCCGACTGCTTGGACGAAGGCCTTCGGCGCCGGGACGGAAGGAGAAGCCCTTATGCGAGGCATCATCTGGACGTGATGCCACCGCATCGGCGCCAGCCCGAACACCCGGCGGCGCGAACACCTGCAGTGCGAACACCTGCAGTGCGAACACCTGCAGTGCGAACACCTGCAGTGCGAACACGCGGCGACGCCTACACCCAGCGGACGAGGCGCCGTCAGGCGCACCTAGCGGCACCCAGCCGCCGGGCGAGCCCAGCGGGACCAGGCGCCGCCGGGCGCACCCAGCGGGACCCAGCCGGCTGGGCATACCTAGCGAGACTCGGTGTCGGCTAGGCGCACCCAGCGGGATCCGAAATGCGCCAGCTTAGGCCGCGGCCTTCCCAGCGCGCTCGTCAACACCCACGGCGCCGCTCGCACTGGCATCGCCCGGCATCTCGGCACCGTCGCCATCGCCGGCGGCGACATCTGACCCGCCCACTGCTGCGCTATCGCGCGCAAACGTGACCGACGATGCCTCTATCGCGGCGTCATCGAACAGATCTGCTGCGGAGATGTCATCGTCGGGAATGCGCCCTGACCCAAGCGGCATGGCGTCCGGCGGCACCGCGGCAGGCCACTCGTCGCCCGAATGCCCGTTTGCCGAGTTACCAGCACCATCCTGGCCGGCGGCAGGAGCATCCCCTGGCGAGCGCCTGGTCCGCAGGAAGTGCGCGACGCCACGGGTTAGGTCGTGGCCGAGCGTGGACGCGTCGACCTCCACGGCCACCCGCTGCTTGCCGTCCTTGTCGTCGTACTGCCTTACCCGCATCCGCCCCTTCACGACGATGGGATCACCCTTGCGCAGGCAGGCGGCCGCGTTGGTGGCTAGCGAGCGCCAGCAGGTCACGGTCACATACGAGGTATCTCCGTCGGACCACTGGCCGGTTTCCTTATCCTGCAGCCGCGGCGTCACCCCCACCCGCATGTTCGTCACAAAGCGGCCACCCTTAGTTTGGAAAAGCTTCGGCGCGCTCGCAACGTAACCGATCATGGTCAGCTGTGCTTCGTTCATCACAGTCCTCCAGGGGCTGGTCCGGCCGTTCTTCGTGGCCGACTCTGCAAAATAAACGGTCGGCCGGCCGGGCCGCGCGGGCCATACCGAACTTGCACTCTGTGGACAACGGGCGCCAGCGCAGCGGATCTGTGGACAAAGACATGCGATCTTCAGGCGCCGGTGGCATTATCCAGCCCTGGCGCATCCGATACAGCGCGAGCCCCTGCTCAGCGCGACGGGCTTGCCGACATGCGGCTGACCTCAGGCGCCGACAAGCTCCGTCGGCTCGGTGATCACGTCAACTAGAGCACCATTGCGCATCACCGTGATCGCGAAGGGCCGCCCGATCGCCTCTGCGAACATCAGCCGCTGTAGGGCCTGCGCACTGTCCACCGGCTGCCCGCCTGCATAGAGGAGAAGGTCGCCCACCCGCAGCCCGGCGCGGTCCGCAGGCCCGCCGGGCACGACCTCGACGACCCGGATACCGTGGCCAGAGCTACCGGGCTCCCGCAGC
>WNGH01023629.1_pt1 | contig 10967 bp, 10 predicted proteins | sample 5400631 | NCBI WGS metagenome assembly WNGH01 (sample SAMN13153373, study PRJNA577476) | soil metagenome | isolation source: 115 cm soil or saprolite under Garry oak tree replicate 1 | place: USA:California | collected 2016-06-15 | reverse complement strand
AGAATATCGTTGGCATTACTTAACGACTCAGTCGAAGCATTTCTACGAAGAGACTATTATCTGGCGGATAGCATTGTAGATAAAACAGATGGCATACGTTCGTTGGAAAATGAGATAATTATATTTCTTGACAAAGAAAAGGCTTCTTCCTCAACCTTGCACGAATCTACAAATGTTTATATCAAGCTAATTTTGGAAGACATACGAAGAACTGCGGAACATGCAAGTGATATAGCAGAAGCGGCTATGAATGAGACGGTGGGTGAAGTAATTGAAAAAATTCCCGGTCGTGAGAGCAAGGTGGTCGCTCAATGAGCCATCAACCATTTTACATAACTTGGTAGAGATGAATGCACCTTTTGTAAGATACTGAACAATCAAACGGATCGATTGCAAGAGCCTTGTCCTTAGCAAACTTCAGATCATGTCATAACTTACAGCTATTTCCTAATGTAGTAAATGGAAATTTGACAACCATCCCCTTTATGGAATAAGCATGACATTAGTCCTACGTATGTAAATATGGTTATTATCTCGGATTTATGAACAAGGTTTCGTTGTAATAACCAATCCTTGCATCAGCATTTTGTGCTGTAGTAGAGGCTAAATAGTCTTCGCCGAATAACTGAATGCTATGAAATAGAGTTATGACAATTCGAGAAGTTCTTTTATCCTGACAAGTATTGAATCCATCTTCTCAGATCTAACGTCTGGCCTCTTCTTAAACATTGAATGGACTGGTCCTGCTCCGTCATGACTGGTGCGTGGAATAATATGGATATGAACATGTAATATGTCCTGCCCTGCTTCTACGCCATTATGTATTGCTATAGTTGATGCTTTGACTCCAGTTGCCTTTTCTACTGCTGCAATTACAACCCTCAGCAAGCCAAACACAGATAATGAATATTCCCTATTCATATCCTGTACTTTAGAATAATGTCTTTTTGGAATGATTAGGGTGTGTCCTAAGGATAAGGGAAAAGCATCCAAAAAGGCAATAGCATTATCATTCTGACTAATAATTCTTGCAGAAATATTTCCATCGACAATTTTACAAAAAGTACAATTTGTCAACATTTTCAATTTACACTTAAATGATCCACGTCATATTTATGAAATACTAAAAATGAAAAGATCCGCAGAACACATTATATTACAGGTAGACACGGGCCAAAAAAAATGAAGTATAGTGATCGAGTTTACACCAGAGATTTACAAATCTTAGAAGATTGCGGTCTTCGGACTAAAACTGTTATACGGTTGGAAATTTTATACTCTGATGATGTCCATCCAGCTGGTATCTTCAAATGATTTAGTTGCTCTCTGCTATAGCTGTGACAATGCTTTGATATTGACTATCAGGATATGAAATGTCTTAATCGATAACCCGGTTGGTTCAAATGAAGGAGAACAGTCTAAGGCATGATTTAAGAGCAATTGATCTCTAGTGTATTGCTTTTGTTCCCTACTAGCTGAGCATTTTATCTGTACTCTTGAGCTCTCTAGTAACCCATGTCTTTACAACAGCTTGATGTATCTACACGAATATCAATAAGGTGACTAAGTAACATGGAAGTATTCTCAGAAGATGCCAGCATCTCTGGTTATATTATGTAACAGTAAGTCATTCTGACACCTAATGCTAGTCCAATTCAATAATTGACCCTGAATCCTTCAAATTCTCCAGTATACCTTTCGTACTTTATATCAACATCATTAACTGTTGCCTTTGGTGGACCTGCATGACACCATTCAATCACCTGTCCCACATCTGCGGAATATCCTTCTAAAAGGATCTCCACTCGTCCATCTCTTAGATTACGTACCCAACCCGTAACGCCATGTCTAGTAGCTACGATTCGAGTGTTTTGTCGAAAATACACGCCCTGGACTTTGCCAAGTATTAAAATATGTGCTCTGATTTTCTTGTTATTATTGTCATGGCCATTTCTGGTAAATGAGGAGGGTGAAGGTGACAATATATTTAACAATCTCTGTAAGTAAAATGTATATAAACTCTATTCGGAAATAAAATAGCGCGGCTAGATTATATCTCCTCCTTCTTCTGTAAAGAGTCGTTCATATGATGTTCCTTTTCTAACCTCTTTAAATTCTCCCTTGGCAGTCTTCATAATGACAGGTGGTTTTATCTGACAGTGAAAGGGCATATTGAATACGAGGGAGTATGCTCCTACATTATAGAATGCTATATACCTTCCAACATCTGCCTCGTTCAGGCTTGATGCTTTCGATAGAGGAAATATGTCATACGTATCACATAACCTACCTGCCAAATGGATGTTCTTTGTGTGTATTAGACTTGTTGTCTTCAGTCTGTTTTTAGGCATTGAAACTATTTCTTGTGGATATTCTTGTTTTAAAAGAGCAGCATCTAATAATAAATGATACCCTGCATCTACTATGACAATTTTGTGTTCATTATATTCCTTAGTATTTACTATCTTAGAAAGCAAGATCGATGATTCAGCTACAAGAAATCTACCGCTTTCGATCATCAATTCGAATTTTCCGTGACTCTCTACTAACTGGTTGAGTCGAGAGACAAGGTTTTCAGCCATCTGCATGGGACTTGATATGGGTTCATCATAGAAAACTGGAGTTCCTCCCCCGATATCAAATGTAGTAACCTGGAAGTTTGGATATTCCTTCTTCATTTTCGTCATAAATGCATCCATCTTGTCAAGTGCATGTATGAAACATGAAAAGTCTGTAATTTGCGACCCTAGATGAAAGTGGAAGCCCTCAAATCTAAGTAAATCATTATCCATTAGGTGTTTGATCATTTTGGTTGCGCTATCGATAGTTCCACCATTGAATGGAACTCCGAATTTACCGTTTCTGTATGAAGCACGAACTCCAGCTTTAACTCCTACCTCTGGATTCACTCGGATCATAGTTGGTATTTTGACACCTATTTTGCTAGCTGCTTTTGCTAGATTCGTCATCCCATTAAAGGAACTCACAACAACTCTCCTTACACCACTTTGTAATACCTCAAGGTACTCCTCGAATTCCTCTGTAACGCTCGTATAAATGATATTTTCAGGAACTGCTTTGCATCGTTTTATAAAATGAAGCTCGCCAATCGATGTTAAATCGAATGTTATGCCGTCAGCTATGAAGGCCCTTAAGATTGCCGGGCTAAAATTAGCTTTAATAGAGTAGGCGATCTTTAGAGGTCCACTGAATTTTGAGTATGATGCATGTAATTCCTTGACTTTTGCGTGTAGCGTGTCTTCGTCAATTAAATAAAGCGGGGTGCCGTACTGTGCAACTAATTTGTTGATGTCATTTGGTTTTACAAAGCGGTTTAACGCTGGTGCCGTTAGATTTGGATTTTCCACCAGTTGAATCTGAGAATTCTCCACCAATTTCTTTTTGTTAGTTTATTGTTAAACATATAACTTAAAAACATTGCCCCACGTAGATTTATTACTGTTGCAATAACGAAAAATAAAGTCGGGGTCAGTTATGAAGGCTTTGATGTCTATATCCTTTCTGAATGTCAAATGATATTCTTTATTAGTTTAGTTTATTTTGCATAAACAAATTTGTATGTACTGGCCAGGGTTTCTCCCAATATTATTATCAATTATCTAGGTAGGAATCTACTTGGTCTTTGTGAGGTCATGAATATAAAGAATTAAACTCCATGTGTGGTCCCATAGAAAGAAGAATTGTAGTCATAGCCAATGATAACTAGTAATTTTCAATGATAGTATAAGAAAAGTTGCCTAGATGGCCATTTATAAAATGAACTAGAAAGCTCGGCCATAGCAGACCATAGCCGTTTGTAACTTAATTCGACGATTCTCTTCTTACGATAAATTCATATCATAACTTTGAATATTCATATTCCAGTTCGTGTTAGATAAATTCCAATTTTGGCGACACATAAAATGAGATGGTGCTGGCAGAAGTGCTTCATTATGTCGCGTGCGATAGCAGGGTAAGTATAGTTACAACCATCCCTACTGTCATTGTTACCATAGCTCCAAAAATCACGACCTTTGGTCTAGATTCCAAATTCTTAAGTCGTCTTGACAATCTTACATTGCTTAACATATCTTATTCTTTTCATGTCAAATATTTAAGAAAATACCCAAATTATACCCAAATCATCTATTGACGCTCTCATGGAGTTCCGGTTCAGTTTGGCGGCCATTCATAGATACAATAATTTCTTTATCAAATCTTATCCATGAAACGAGTGTGGACAGTACAAATACCGTCCGATGCAATTTACATCCTTTGATTAGGAAAAATTTAACACTATTGGTAACAGAAAAGAAATATCGTGAGAGTATACAAGATATCTGCAGTTACGCTATCAGTTAAAAACATGGAAAGGTCATGCAAATTTTATTCCAACATACCTGGTTTTAAGGTTGCATATGGGGGATCTTATAGTGATTCTTTCACAACGTTTGAGATTTGTGAGGAAAGTACATACAAAATGTATCTCAACTTGGAGGTAAAGAGGAACATTAATTCTACTAACCAGCACAATAGTGATAAAATGGATTTTGGTAGGATAATATTTTACTCCGAAGATGTAGATGAACTTTACTCACGATTTACGAATGATGCTTCTATATCAGAATTAGTATTATTTGAAAATGAACCTATAAATGCGTCATGGGGTGAAAGATTCTTTCATATATTAGACCCGGATGGGTACCAGCTCTCATTTGCGATGCCAATAGAAAGAAAAAAGTGAGGAACAGTAGGATTAGCACTACTATACTACTGTTACTTCGTTGGCCCATGTTTTATATGATTATGCTCTGTCAGTTCAGTTCCAGTCTTGAATTTCTCGTCACACATATTGCATTTGAATTTTTTCCTATCAAAAGGATTGAATTTCATACAATGAATATTAGTGTCTCTGGCATATAAATCCCTGAGGTTCAAAATCACAAAATAGTATACTGATTCAGTTACTCTTGTTGTTACCTTGACCTATTGTATGACTGCTTAATTAATTAGGAAGTGTTTCGAGGTTTATTCTAAAAAGGTCTGTATGCTCTTGACTGGTAACAATGTATAATTATTTGAGTAGATTGTAATGTTTCTGTATAATTTGGCTTTGTACACAATAATCAAACTGAGTAAAGATTACTGCGACTGAATCACCCCCTCCAGTAAAGAAGTCCCTTTCGCAAGAATTTTTCGACTTTCTTATGATATTTGGAATAATAGGCCAAGCAGCTTCTAAATTGGTTACAGCGTTTGTTAATTATATTGTGACGCCATTTATTGGACTGTTTTTGCCTGCTGGAGATTTGAACGCAGCGAAGTTTACTGTGGGGCATTCTACTTTCATGGTGGGCGATCTAATTGGAAATATAATCAACTTTATAATATTGCATTCATAGTATTTCTAGCATACAAGCAGCTCTCTAGATTCAAATTAGTTGAAGATAAAACTAAACCTGCTCCTACAGATAAAAAGTAGCTAGTTCAGAAAGACAAATTACAAAATGATTTTCACTTAAGTAACTCATTCATTAGATGGTATAGTTGCAAAAATTGGATACCCGTAGAAGTGGTCTTAAACATTCGCTTTTCTTTTTGATAGATCAACAATTTATTCTCAAGAAGCATCTTAAAATATTGCAGGCTGCTCGAGTGATTAAGAAATGCAGTTGATATTATTTTGGATTTAGATGCTCCACCATTTGCGAGTTCTAGGATTGTCGCAGATATGTCAGTCTTGTCTCTGTAATTCATTCGCCGAAAACCTACTTTTTTTCCTCTTTTGAAATTGAAGGAAATCTAAGCGCTGTATTGAAGAGCCTGTAAAGCATGTGTGCCATAACGGGTAATACGTAAGTTAAATATTTAGGAACTGTGGACACGGCCTCTATAGTTGTGTACATATTCTCACATGTGATTGCTTTAGATGACTTCAATCTAATTATTGTTATTTTATTTTTTTTTATGTGATATTCTTCGATTTCTATGAGTGTATTGTTGATGGCCCAAAACAAAATAATTTTTAATTATGGTGGTTGTGATGAATACTGCTAGTTATCGGTGGTTATGGTGTGACAGGTGTTCCTGTTGGTGATAGGGATGCCTTGTTTTTAGCTTGCCCAATTGTTGTGGATGGTTATGCAAGGGTCACATCGAGTGAACGAACAAGAAGAATTTATGTTCCATCCCATAGTATATAATATCGTTCCGTAGTACCAGTACATGTAATGCGTAAGGGCACGATACATAAGAAACCCGATAGAAAAAAAAATAAAACACACGCTTATAGTTCGTATAGATCACGAAGCAAAAAATATGCCAAGGCCGAAAGGCGGAAACGAAATAAGCCAAAGGCATAGAGACACACCGATTTTCTGGTCCTAGCTTTTTTGTTGTGCGGCTAAAACCGATGACGTACTAACGATTTTGTAATATCACAAAAGAGCTTTCACGGCAGAAGGCAATTGCTAATGTTGTATAGAAGAAATCTCAAGATTAAAACATTTGAATTACAATTTTCCACTCGCAAGATGTATCTTGAGCTTTCTTTACTTTTTCATTTATCTGGTCTTTAGTCATTATCTTGTATGTATTAATGACTTCCTCTGTTACGGTTCCTTTTTCTTTCAAGGGTTTATTACACCTCTCCCAAGTATTTTGCCGTCTTTCAACATTGTCAATGCATCCGTAGCTTGATCAAGTTTGAATCGATTTGAAACAACGGGTTTGATTACTCCTCTCCTTGCTAAGGAAACCAATTCTATCAAATCGCTTATAGTCCCAGTATATGATCCGATTAACTTGTATGCTCTTGTTGGCATGCTGACTAGACTTAATTTCAGTTCGCCACCAAAGAGTCCAACAAGTACTACTCTGGCTCTTCTTCTAAGGAATTGCATATCACTTTCTACAGTCTTTGAAGCATTGACAAAGTCAATTACTGCATCTGCACCCATCTTATCAGTTAACTCCATTATAGCTTTTATTGGGTCTTCATTTTTTGAATTGACAGTAGTATCTGCACCTTCCTTCTTTGCAAATTCTAGTTTCTTGTCATCTAGATCCATAGCGATGATCCTAGCTCCAGTAACTGCTTTTGCCAGTTGTATGGCCATCAAGCCCAATCCCCCTGCACCAACAATCACTACGTTATCATCCGGTTTTAGATTGGCGTTCTTTACTGCACCATATGCTGTAAGGGCAGAACATGATAAAGTGGCACTTGCATCAATATCCATTCCATCACTTATTTTTACTAAATACTTGTAGCTTGGTATCAATACGTATTCTGCATAACCTCCATTCATGTATACACCTAATGACCTAGGTTTATCACATAGATTTTCTTCTCCAATTCTACAAGCAGGACATAATCCTTCTCCTATCCATGGGTAGACAAGAACTTTATCATCTTTGCTAAATCCTTCGGCTTGTTCACCTAAAGCATCAACTATTCCTGCCACCTCGTGTCCCGGGGTAAGAGGATAATTTACACCTCTATCCGTAGTTTTTAATGGTTGTCCGCCGATGCCTTCATAATAACCTTCCCACAGGTGGATATCGCTATGACAAACACCCGATGATTGAACTTTTACAAGAACTTGAGAACCTTTTGGTTTTGGAGTTTCAAGCTGCTGTATCTCAAGTTTTTCATTCACCTTAACAATTCTTGCTGCTTTCATATCTTTTCTCCTGTTTTCACTGATATCTATCTATTCCCATTGTAATACCACTGACGAGAGGATTTGTTACATCGGAGGGTCACAAAGAGGTTATGACCTGTTATTGAAGGCAGCTTTTCAAGCTTTTCGATGAAAACAAGTTAAAAATTCTCATCTTCATAGGAAGTTTGAAAACAGGTTCTCGTATCCCATATGTGCCCGATGATCATACTACGGATTCAAATCCGTCATGATATCCCTTTGATAACATCATCCTCAATCAATTACATATTTTGGCCCACCAAAAATTTTTGATATTGTCAATAATTTAGCCCATTCCTCAAGTGCTTCGACAACAGCACGCGCTTGATGAATGTTGTATCCAACAGCTACAACTCCGTGATTTCTAATTATAACTGCTCTTACCTTTTCACAGCCGTGTCCAAATGCCTCGGAAACTATATTTGCTAATTCTGTTGATCCTGATGGTTTATTTGGTATTATGACAGGATTTCCTACTACTATCTTGGCCTCTTCTATAACGTGTTGGAACTTGATTACAGATATAGCAATACCCAGTGTATATGGACTATGGGTATGAACAATTGCATTTACTTTTCCTAACTTTTTGTAGATAGATACATGCATATACGATTCTATACTCGGTATTAGTCTTCCAAGAGTTTTTCCAGTTTCTAAATGAACTTTGATCAAATCTTCCTCTTGCAAATTGTAACGTGGAATTCCTGAAGGAGTTATCCACATCCATTTTTTGTTTTGTATTCTAATACTATGGTTACCTGATACAGGAGATGTAAAACCCATCCTGTACAAATCTTTAACACAATTTACAAGGGTCTTTTTATTGTTGACGTAAGTTTTATTGATGGGAATCAATAGAATGCAAACGTTATAGGCAGAGATCCTATTAACGATACTGCAGTTTTAAGGATAGCAGACTCACTCACAAAAGTATATTTTCATCCATTTTTTCTAAAATCTGATCAAGTTTTTTAACAATTTCTAATTGAGTAACCACTTGTGGAAAATCTATATGAGTTATTTAAGGCACTCTTCCCCAGTTAGGAGCGAGTTACTTAGTATTTCTTACGTTTAGGCAATTGATAAAGTAACAAATATACTTCAGGTGAGGACGCAGAGATGATCTGCAAAAAGACCCAACAACCAAGGTTGTAGACGTAAGCAAGCTTAGATGTCTGAACAGATTCCAAAAAGTAAGGATTTTAATTGCATGCAGGAAGACATGGTCAGTCGTCTAATAGTCTGACTCTCCCTCGCGAAATATAATTCAATCAAGTAGAAAAGCCGGAACCGCAGAAAGCTACTTTATATATTTGGAATCCTACGTACAAACGAAATAAGAAATTGTCAGAACCACCAGTATTGGATTGGGATAGGATCGTTCATAAAAACGTCAGATCCAAAGATAGAGCAGACGTAGGAAATGTTGATGCGGTAGATGAAGACTCTGTGGTAATAATCACTGAGGGTGCACGTGGTGAGTACAAGATACCAAAAGCAGAGGTAGAAGCGTTTGATGGGGCCGAAGTATTCTTGAAATCAACTATTTCTGAATTACAAAAGTTTAAAGTTTGAATTAGCAGCCAAAAATCAATCCTATGGTTTTTTATTTACTATAATATCACTGGCGATAATAATACAATACTAGGATGATATTTACAGGCCGTCGCGCTCAAAAAGCAGAGTTTGATTCCGGACGTAGATATCTCCTTACATCGTGTTCAACTGGGAGGATGGTTTTGCCAAATAAGGCTAATCTATAGTTTCCACGAAATTTCATGAAGATTTCCTATTGTTTGGGTGCCATATCTCATGATAAGCAACTACTAATACTCTGGACAAGCAACTACTAACACTAGACCAGTCTAATGTTAAGATGTGATAATTGTAGAGTTGCTGTTGTAGAGAATTGTTCTGCCTTCATTCTTGATCTGTAGACGCGGAAATATTGAAGTCAACCACACCACTTATATCCAACAAATCTATCTCTTTTGCCATTTCCTTAGCATCTTCTGTCTCGCTATCTTCATTCATACATTTTTGATAAAACTTGCAATATGGACATTTGGTATTTCTTATGGCTTCTGCTAGTCTTGGTAAGATGGAGACATTGTTTTCTTGAAGCGCTTTTAGAAATAAGGACTTGCGTCTAATCATTTCGTTTTTCAGTATTTCTCTTGCGATGTCTTCTTTAGGTAAAATGACTTGCCAGCTTTCGATCCCAACATCTCTTCCGTTATAAGGCCTGAAGAAATAATCGCCTTCAGAATCGCTTTTGGTCCATCTTAATTCCCGACTATTATATCTTATAGAAATTATTCCTTTCTCTATTCCTGTCATAACAAGGTAGTACAATAGCTGTCTAAGATAAGAAGTAAATTTCTGATCTGTAATATCGAGACGTCTACCGTTGACTGTATCTTTTAGTTCTACTATTACGCTTTGTCCTTTTGTTTTTGCTTCCGTTGCTTCTACTTCTTCTCCTCCCTCTCCTTTTTCCTCACTCATAATATCAGGATGTGCAATCAATCCATCCATCTCTAATTCAGCTTGTGCAACATCCATATTCGCGAGGTTAGTTATGACGAATTCGCTTGCTTCTCCTCTTACAAAATGATGTACTGATTCATTTGAGATAGGGTCGATTTCTGGAAACTTACGTGAATAATACTGTTTTCTAATGCAATTAGTAGGTAGGATATCTGAAACATGAATACATGAATCACCAAGCCTTCGTCTTTCCTCATATCTTTTATTGAGGTTCTTCTGTAAAAGGTTAGTAAACTCTGGATTTCTTCTTATGGTTATTGTCATTTTCTGAATTCTTTTTCCTATTGGTAAATTTTTAACTCCCAAAAACAAAGAGTAATAGTATTGGTGCCAATTAAAGAAAGATACAGGTGTAGACTCAAGAAGAATAGGAATGATAGATTCCAATCTTCAGTATCGAAATCCGATTATATTGTTAACCAAACGTGGAAAGGACTAGGGCGGGCTGGTTCGAATATTCCATTGCAAAGTACAAAGGAGAGCACAAAAGAATGGTATATTATGTTTCGGTGATTTAGAGATTGCAGAGAAGACTAGGGTTGATTACAGGTATAGCGAATTTTCAGCATCAAGATAGGCACAAAAAAGGAAAAATCCAACAGGAAAAAGAATTCAGAAAATGACAATAACCATAAGAAGAAATCCAGAGTTTACTAACCTTTTACAGAAGAACCTCAATAAAAGATATGAGGAAAGACGAAGGCTTGGTGA
>WNGH01019712.1_pt1 | contig 10970 bp, 7 predicted proteins | sample 5400631 | NCBI WGS metagenome assembly WNGH01 (sample SAMN13153373, study PRJNA577476) | soil metagenome | isolation source: 115 cm soil or saprolite under Garry oak tree replicate 1 | place: USA:California | collected 2016-06-15 | reverse complement strand
CCAACGGCCGAGTTCATCGGCTCGAATCGCGAAGCGCCATCCTTGGCGGCTTGGTTGATGAACCTCCGTCCGAATCAGTCGAAGAAGTCGACCTGATTTCGGGCGACCGCCTCGTGCTGTATACGGACGGATTCATTGAAGTCTTCAATAAGTGTGACGAAATGCTGGGTATCGAGGGTCTTGAAGAACTGGTCCGCGGGTCAGCCAAAAAGTCTCTTCCCGAGATGAAGCAGTTGATTCTGGACGGGGTGGCTGCCTGGAGACACGGTCCTCTCACGGACGATATGTCCCCCGTGCTCTCGAACTTCGTTAGGTCGTTGCGTGCAACCGGCGCACGAGCGGCTAACCCGGGATTCGACGGAGACAGCGAGGACGCCGGACTGTCCCTGTGCCGAATTACGAGCAATTGACCCACCAACGCCATAAGGAGAGGTATACCCGATCAACGCATGCGACCGGGCGAGATTTAACTAGAGAATTCCTAAATATCTTCGAATCCCCAGTCCACTCACCGGTTGGAGGAGTCCGTCATTCAAATGGTCGGGCCTGGACGCCAAGGGCTGAGGAACCTGACCGTGATAGCCGATCGCAACGCGGACCTGCGGGTTCATGAAGTAGGCGCCGGCCACAATCTCCGCCAGCGCGGCGAAGCTCGCAGGATTCTCGTCTTGTAGTTGGGCGACAACTTCTGCAGGATTTCGACCTTTGGCGGATTGTAATATCACTTTCAAAGGCTTTGCGAAGTCGGGGCGAACGGCCAAGACTTGGTCTAGTCCCTCATCCGCCACACCTACCTGACTGGCGGAAGGAAAACCAGCACTCGCCGGAATAAGTACGTCGGCCAGGCCAGCGAGTGTCGACCGGTCTTTGTTCTCGATGGTCATAGTGGCGCGGCCGGATGGCGCCCTTCTTCGACGAGGTGCTCTGCGCATCGCAGGGCTAGTGCTGCGATGGTCGCCGTAGGATTCATTCCGCTGGAAGTTGGCCAAATGCTGCCATCGAAGATGTAGAGGTTGGCAACTTCATGGCAGCGACCCCAGGCGTTCACCACAGAAGTTTCCGGGTTGTAGCCCATTTTCGCCGTGCCCAGAAGATGCCAACCGGTCTCCCGAATGAGTGGCGCAACCACTGTTTGGTATGCTCCAGCGGTTTCAAGCGATTCCCGCGCGCGCGCCAAATGGAATTGGAGCAGACGACGCGAGTTCTCCGACATGCGATAAATGATCTTCGGCGAAGGAATGCCATCAGAATCCTGAAGAACAGGATCGAGCACGACTCGGTTTTCTTCTTCCGGCAAATCCTCGCAAATGATTCCCCACATGGCCGAATGGCTCAGGCGTTTGCGAAGTTCCTTGTGAAAATCGGGTCCCCAGATCGGATGGTCACCCCACGGGTAGTTGCGGGTCATCGAAAGCGGACCACCGGTGGGCTGCAACCCCCACTTGGCGCCGCGGGCAAAACCGCGGGAACGATCCGTTTCGTAAAACTCAAGACAGTGAATGTGCTGCCCCCACAGGCCGTGAGTGCTGCCGAGGTCTTCATTAAAGAGCCCAACCACGGTGCCAAACGGATGCATCATTAGCCGGCGGCCTACCAGGCCGGACGCATTGGCAAGCCCATTCGGAAATTTCGATGATGCGGAAAGAAGCAGAATACGAGGTGTGCCAATGCCGTTTGCGGCGAGCACGGTAACGCGTGCTTTCTGAAAATGGTCGACGCCGTTGCGGTCCACAAAAAGAGCTCCAGTCACCAGGCCGCGAGCGTTTGTCTCGAGCCTGCGTACGCGAGCCCCTGTGATCAGTTGGACGCCGCTACGGATGTTCTGTGGCCAGTGAGTACGGTCCACGGATGCTTTGGCACCTTCAACACACCCCCACATGCAGGTGGCGCGTTGGGTGCATGCGCTGAGGGGCCCGTAACTGCGAGTCGCAATGGCGTTTGGCCCTGGCCACCAGTGCCAGCCAAGCTGGTTGTGAGCCTTCGCTACGCGCCTGCCCATGGGGGCCAGTGGGCCCGGCGGCAGTGGCGGTCCTTTTCCAGGCGGAAACGCAGGATCGCCTGCCAGACCAGAAACACCAAAGTCGAGTTCGACCCGCTCATAATACGGCTGCAAATCCTCGTAGGTGAGCGGCCAGTCGTCCGCTATCCCGTCCAAGGTGCGCACACGAAAATCCGAGGGCATGTTGCGTTGCCAATGGGCCGCGTAAATGACCGTTCCCCCTCCGACCGCATTATAGAGGACGGCCGAAATATCTGAGTCAGAGTCGTCAATGGGATAATCCGCAGGCGCTCCACGCCGGTTCGGATTGCCGGACCAATAGCGTCCAGCAGTGAGCTCGAAGTCCGGATGGTCTGCCCGCGCGTTTGAATAATCCGGCCACTCGCCCTGTTCGAGCACGATGACTCGAAGGCCGCCTTCAGCAAAGCGTTTGGCAGCTACGGCGCCCGTGGGTCCAGCGCCGACAATCAGAACATCAGGATCAGCCTCTGCCGGGTGGCTGGTCATGCGCTATCGAGTTTCTCCATTTCACAGAGTGAAACAGCGATCTAAAAGCGTCTCGGCGATCTTAGAACCGCTTGGGGGAGTCCAGATCCTGGGATTGACAGGATAGCTCTCCACAACACTCGGGAGTGTTCTTGTCGACCGCAGGGAAGTTTCAATCTGGGTCATCACCCCCTGAGCGTTCATCCCGACGAGGCGCTAGGCAATTGACCACATCGAGTTCTCGATCGCGATATCCGGACAAATCCTGCGACGTACTGGCCCGGCCTTCTCAAAGTGAAAGAAGGGACAATCACAGTTGCTTCCCCGCAGCCCAGAGGATAGCTCGTCGAACCAACACACTGTAGTTCGGATTTTCGTAGGCCGTCGGGCCGTGGCCTAGTTCGAAGTAGACGACCCGGGACTTTTTGTACTCGTGCCTCCATCCGATAACGTGTTCGCTCGTGGGGTTGTCGGTAGTCAGCAGGACATGCACCGTGGGATCAACCCGGTAGTGGTTGTAAGTTTCATCGATAATGTCGAAGTCCTGGAGGCCTTTCGTGACTGGATCGGATGGATCGACGACGTGTACGCGGATATGTTCTTCGTCCTTGTAAGTTGACGTTGGCGAGGGTCCGACAACAACTTGTTCTTTTGACGAGGCTCTCCCTCCTACAATACGACGGTACTCATCCCAGCTTCCGTCATAAGACCAGAGTGAATGGTGCAGAAATACCATACCTTTTCCATGCCCCAGTAGTTGCAGCATTCCTTTCCAATGTCGGTCCTTGTTTTGGTGCATGTCGTAGAACACAATTGCTTCAAAATCTTTTGCACCCTCGGGGTTCAACTTCTCCTCCGCGCCTTTCCCGTATGCGGCTTGGGTAAAGACAATTCCCTCCATCTTGCGGAACATTCCAAGAAAACCGGCTTCGTCAAATTCATGCCCGCCGGTTACAATCAGAACACGCACTTCGTCTACAGGCGCAACCTTGGCAAACGAGGGACAAAGCAAACAGAAGGTCAACGACAGCCAGGGGAGTCCCGCTGAGACCACACGCCGCTCGCTCGAATGACGATTAACCTTCATGGATATTGTCGAATACTTCGAGTCACAACACCTATTTCGCAAACCACGTTGCCTCATGCTGGTCAGAGCCTCGATTCAAATTCGTTTTGGCTTTGCCGGTGTTTCACCCATTCGACAACCGAGCCAAGCGGTCATCTCTGCTCGCCCCTGAGTCCGAAGCAATAGACGCGCGAACTGTAGTCCACGGTGAAGACGTGGCCCTCGGCCACAGCCAGCCCGCTAAAGTGAACCCAACTCTTCATGGAATCGCCACTCTGGTAGAGGAGCTTTCCTGTCTTCGCATCCAGAGCAAACAGAACTGCAGGGCGTGTCCCCGAGCCCCGTTCCTCGGTGGTCAAAAGGTTCCTTTTCCAGTCTTCAACGCTCTTGTAATGAAGGAGCCCCTGGACATGCTGCTGCTGCGGATTTTCTCCGGTCGAGAGCGCGAACAGGACGCCGTTGGCAATGACGGGAGGGTCCGGTAGATTGAAGTCGGGCGAGGTCCAGGCAGGCACCAGGACTGGCTTGTGGGTGCCGCCGTCCAGGTCCACTCTAAAGGCCATAATGCAACCGTGAGGAACCAGTCCATTTGTTTTGGGGAATTTCGGTGCATCCTTCGAGAGGGGGCCCCAGAGGGTGACATAGAGCCATAGTTGACCCTGCTTGTCCGTCCATACCGAGGGGGCCCCCCACATACCCTTTTGCTCAAGCTCCTTCTGATCGTTCCCGAGACGCGGGGTGATGTAGAGGGGCGTGTGATGATCCTGGCTTCCCAGCGAATTCGCATCCAACAAATATACGACCGACTCCTTGCCGCCGCCCGCAACCAAGTTGTAGTCTTTAAAGGAAAACCATACGTATCCGCCTGAAGGCATATCCAAATCGTACTTGTTGATCTCCTCCCAATTTCGAGGCGCGTAATAGTCAACGGCGTTCAAATCCTTGAGCGAGACGGCAAGAAATGTGCTGCCATAATCACCGACGGCCGGATCGAAGTTTCCGTCACCTGCGGACGTGTACAACAAACGATTCCTCCCAATGACCGGCCCACCGCGTCCCCACATCCCTCCGCCGTGGCCTCTTCGGATCAGCAGCTCAGGAAGTGGAAGTGTAGACCACTTCGTCGTTGAAGTTCAGGCTCCAGGCCTTGGCAAAGGCAGGCACAAACTGGAAAGGCCCAAATTTCGTCTCGCCGGATCCCAGGTCAAGCCCGTAGAGCTTGCCGTTCCTCGCAATCGTATAGACGATGTTCCGGCTCTTGTCGATTGTGGGTGTGGCGTTGACGGCGTTTGGACAGAGATAGAAGCTCTCGTCTTTGGGGAGGACCTCCGAATCAAAAGTTCGGCTCCAGACGACCTTGCCGTCCTGGGCATCTAATGCAAAGAACGTATCCGAACTGCCCGCCGCGTAAACCAAAGTCTTAATCCCCTGAGACGTTTGCACATGCGCGGCGACGACTGGTGGCATCAAAGCGTTCAGCGCCAGCGGAATATTATCGACCTGAGTTTTCCACTTGAGCTCCAAGCCATTAACATTCTCAGGAGTAAGTGTGGTTTCCTCAGAGGCCCAGCCGGATCGTTGGGGGTCATGGCCGAACGTCGGCCAATCGGCTGCTCGAACGACCGTCGAAAAGCAGATAATTGAAATGAGGGCGGTCCCAAGGACGGACGATTTTCGGATGAAGTTCCTCTCCACAGTTTGCTGAGTTTGCTGCATGTGACTTAAGCCCCAGGGCGAACGCAATTAGGGAATTCAAGGTGGGCGCTGCGCCTTCTGAGGAGCAGCGCGAGTCAGCAGTTGGCGGTTACCCGATCAGAAGAGAATTTTCATGGCAAACTGAATGTTGCGCGGCGTGCTCACATTACCGTTCCATTGGCCGAATGTCGGGCTTGAGACATCGGTGTCGAAACCCGTCGCTCCAAAGCATCGGGTTGTGCAATTAAGGCTATGCCAATTCCAAGCATTGAAGAACTCAGCTCGGAACTGCAACCCCACTTTTTCTGTGACCCTTGTATTCTTGATCAAGCTCAGATCATGGTTACGGTAGCCGGGCCCCCTCAAATTTGAGATACGCGCCCCCCGACCCCAGTAAAAGTTAAAGCTGTTCGGATCTTCGAACGCGGCACTATTGAATAGAGGGCCTTTGTCGGGGTTATAGGAATTTACACTCTGAAGATATGGCTTGGCTCCTGGCAGGATCGCCGGAATGCAAGCCGCCGTGAATGCATCAGGCACATTGCAAAAGCTGGAGCGGAAAAAGAACGGGACACCTGAAGAGACTCGGAACAGGCTGACCAGTTGCCAATCCCCCAAGACCTTATCTACCGGTCCACTGACGTTTAAGAAGCGCTTTCCCTTCCCGACCGGAAGGTCGTACATAAGCGACAATTGGAGGATTTGCGGAACGTCATCGACCGAGAGAGACTTGTTTCGCTGGCGCTCATACGGAGAAATCGCACCCTCAGCCCTCGACCAAACCATGGCCACGCTTTGCACACTGTCGGCAGTCGTAAGGAGCTTTGAGAGCGTGTACGAGCCGAGAAACCAGAGTCCTTTAGAAACGCGGTGCTCCGCCTTCACCTGGAAAGAATTGTAGAATGACTTGCCCGCGTTTTCATTCTCCCCGAAGAGACCCCCGCAGTATTGAGGGAAGGGACGGAGTGCCTGTGCCACTGACGGGGCGCAATTCTGCATCTGATCCACCCATCCCTGGTACGGGACTCGAACGCCATCCAATTCAGTATCGCCGGGCGCAAATTCGTCGTAGAGCTGTTGACCCATAGACAAATATTTTGGATTTAAGGCGTTCAGGGGAGCGGTGTTGGACGGCAATCGACTCCCTTTGTTCGCCACGTACGCCGCGCTGATGTAGAAGTCGCTCGTGAACTGGTGATCGACAGTTAAATTCCACTGTTGTGCGTACGTCAAGCGATTGGCGTCAAACGGACGATAGGTCGGCCCGTCCTGGCCATTCAGAAGTGCCGAGTCGATGAACGGTGGTCGCTGAAAGTCTTGGGGGAGACCCTGAGCGAGCGTAAAGGCAGGGGTCAAGCCGCCGTTTGTGCTCGAAAACGACGGAGTGAAGTTGAATCCGTCCTGTCCGATGCCGCTGTTCCAGCCCGGATAAAAGGCTTGGTTGTAAAATATTCCGTATCCTGTCCGGATGACCGTTCTTGGGGTAAGGGCATAGGCGATGCCAAGCCGCGGGCTGAAAGCATGGTACCAATTAATCTCAGGATGGCGCCGACCGAAGCTCGCTGGCCTATAACGTGATCCGGCATACGCCAATCGCCCCGGCAGATTCCCAGCTCCCGAATTAGGCCCCAAGGGATCGAGGAATGTGAAATGGTCGTATTTTTCGTAGGAGGGCGTGCTGACGTCCCACCGGATTCCGTACGTGACGCTGAGTTTGGGCGTGACTTTCCAGGTGTCGCCCACATGGAGGTCCCACAGCTTGGCGCGGCCGTAATTGTTGTTGACCGTGTTGAAGGACGCGTTACCGTTGTCAACCAGTCCGAACAGGAAGCTGGCGATAGGGTTGCCGCTGTTGATGCCGAGCAAGCCCGTGGTTATATCGGCGAAAGCGAATGTCCCTGACTCATTGTTGTTGTCTGTAAGATTATTTTCCAGGGCGCGGACCTCACCCCCGAATTTAAGCGTGTGCTTCCCGTGGACCCACGTCACCAGGTCGTTAACGATGTTGGTCGGTCGCGCCTCATAATGCAGTATGTCGAGGCCCATGGACTCGAATCCGTCCGAAAAATCGATTTCCGGTGGCGCCTTGTAATTGGCGACGCCAGGAATTTTTGGCATGGAATCAACGTAACGAGTGTCATCTGCGATTTCGCTCCCTCTCATACCCATGTAGCCGTAGTTGAAATTATTCAGGAGCGTGGGAGTAAAAGTATGATCCCAGTTAAATCGAATGTTCCACGGGCCGATTTCTCCGCCATTGGGGAGGAGTTGGGAATCGTGGCTGATTTGTGCCGGCAAGTTCGAGCGGTTCGAGAAGACGGTGTTGTGGTTATGAATCGATGCCGAAAAGTGATCTTTGGTCCCCAAATATTCATCGATGCGAATATCCCAACTTTGCCGGTGGTCCGTGCCCGCCCCGCTGATGTCAGATTCGGCCAGTGGGGACACGAAATTGTTCAAAGGCCCCGGGAAGGTGGGAGTGGGGAGATATTTGAACCATTGTTGGGCAAGGGAGTTTTGCAGGCGATTGTCCGTGGGGCAAATCACGTTTGGCGTCTTTCCGTCACAGCCCATAAACTGGTCGCGAAGAAAAGGCAGGTTCGTTGGTCCCACGGGGAGGTTGGGGTCAAAACTGGGATTCGGTCGCGTAGTATTTGGATCGTACACCGGAATTAAGTTCCCATCAGAATCGACCCAATCCGAGAAGTCGCCCTGGCGCTCCTTTAGAGAGGGAATACTCAAGACTGGAAATTTCGTCCCTCCCCGAATCGTCCAGCGTTCGTAATTGAGGAAGAAATAGGCCTTGCTGCGACCCGACCAAACGCCGGGAATCTTGATTGGCCCGCCGATGCTCCCACCGAACTGGTTTTCGATATCCTTGGGCCGGTCCGGCGCGCCCCACTGGCGGGCATTCAGCACGGTGTTATGGAGGAACTCACGCAAGTCGCCGTGGAATTCGTTTGTGCCAGACTTCGTGACCGCCATGATAACTCCCGAAGTCGTTGTGCCATATCGAGGCTCGTAGGTTGAAGTTAGTACGCTAACTTCACTGATGGCCTCGGGCGACATGGGGTAGTCGTTGTCAAGAGCGACCATTCCGCTCTGGCTCATCAATCCCTCTTGCATGGATACGCCGTCTAGTGCGGCTTCGTCCCCCATCTTCATGCCGCCGTTAATCCTGGCTTCGAAGGGATTGTTGCCGGCCGCCGTATTCACGCCAGGGAGCAGAATCACAAATGAAGTCGCTGAGCGAGAATTCCCCGAAACGGCTAGCGGAAGTTGCGAGAGAATCTGCGGCGTGATCTCGCCTTTATGCGTTGCATCTTCGAAGTTCAGAGGGGATGCATTGGCCCTCACCTCGAGTGTTTGGATGGCAGACCCAACTTGCAGCGTCACGTTCTGCGTCACCCTTTCGTTGATGTTGAGCGAGATTCCCCTCTGTACATAAGTCTGGAATCCCTGCGCGCTAACCTCGAGATCGTAAACGCCCTGTTGTAAATTCCCGAAGCGGTAGAGGCCGTCGGAGCTGGTGGTGAATTTTGCCACTGCCACCGTTCCGACGGATTTGAGCGTACAGTTAGCATTGGGAATCACAGAACCGCTTGGGTCCGTCACTACGCCGCTGATGGAGGAGTTGATACTCTGCCCCGCACACCCGAGTGGCATAAGCAGACACAACACTAAAAGGTGGCCGCTTTGTCGGAAACTCCGTGGATCCATGTTTTTCTCCCTCTCTTGACCCAGACCCCGAGCCGACCGACTTAACCGGAATTTCCATTATAGGTTCCGGGCCGACGGACACCGTACTACCAGACCGCCCCGAATGCAACTCGTAGCCGGTTCGGATCGTGAAGGCGCCACCGAACAGGTCGGTGTCGCCCCTCCTGATTCTCCCCAAACCCGACACTGGCCCTCGTTTGACCGATGTCTCCGACACTTTTCCCTCGCCCCGCCCTTTCGTCGCTGAAGTTCCGCTCGGTGGCGGCGGCTGGCCTATCCTGCTGGCAGGGGCAGCAACTCGATCCGCCGTACCATCGACGCGAAGAGGCGGCGCGTCAGATGGCTCTCGGCCAACAGCAGCCAATAATAACGAGCGTGCTTGATCATTCGGCCGCCTGTTTTCACCAGCCTCTGCAGCAGGCTGGTGAGCGACCAGTTGTCGATTCTCTTCGGCAGCACCAGCCGCCGCCACAGGTTCCTCAGGTTGTAGGCGATCACGCTCAGCCATAGCCTCACCTCGTTCGACCGAAAGCGATGGCAGCTCAGCCGTGTCATATTCACCGGCTGCTTGCCTTCCTTGATCCACTGCTCGGCCGTACCTCTCTTGTTATAGAAGCGCACCACCGCTCGGCTCGGCAGGGCCAGATTGGTCACGATGAATCCCACGCGTGGGAACAACTCCCCGGCATGATGCTCCACTTTCGCCACCACCCGCCGCGGCGTCTTCCAACTGGCTGCCCGATAGAGAAATCCCTTGTACTCGACCAGCGGCTTGTGGCTCGGACCTCCCACCGGGCGCGGCAGTAGTTCGCCAATGTCCCGCTCCAGGCTGTCGTTGGCGGGAATCCGGATGGCATATTTCACGCCCCGCGCTTCCAGCGCCTCGTAGACCTCGGGCCTGGCAAAGGCCGCATCACCCCGGAAGGCGACCTCCTTTCCCAGTTGTTGCTGCCGCTCGATCTCCGGCAGTAAGAGTTCTTCCCAGCCCTCGGCGCTGTGCACGTTCCTCCGGCCGCAGCTGGACGCAAGACAATCACCCTCGCCATTGAACAGCAGCAGGGGATCAAAACAGGTGGACTCGAAGTACCCGTTGTAGGCACTCTGTTCCTGCTCCCCCTATACCGGGAGCTCGGTCGAATCCGTGTCCAGGATCGTCCGGTAACCCGACTCCATGGCTTCCGCTTTCCCGATCAGTTTCCGGTTGAGTCCTGCCAGCCCCGCCAAGTTCTCCTCCTGGGCCAGCATCTCGGTCTCGAAGCTCTGTAACCGCGAGGTCAGGGCCGCGCCTCGATCCCAAATCTTCTCCGAACCGATGAGCCGGAAGGTCGGGTCCTTTGAAAGTCGTTCCGCATCGTTGAGGGCTTCGCAACCCGCCAGGCGGCTGTAGACCGATTGCCGCAGCAAGTCGGCAAAAGCAAACTGCGTATTCTTCCCACGGCGGGAATCGGTCAGATGCTGCTGGATCAATTCTCCGAACCCGAGTCGCTCGTCGAGTTCGCGCACCAGGATCAGGCCGCCGTCGGAAGTGACGCGCGAACCCTGGAAATCGATCTTCAGGGAAGCGTTGAAGGAGAGCTGAAACGGTTGGTTTGGGCTTTCACCCACTGGGCACCTACCTACGGAAGGTCTTGAACCGTTCACACCCGCATGAATATTGATGAAAACGCCGATCTGATCCGAAGATTCAGAAATAGAGTTCAAATTGGAAATTCGGGTTGGTGTGTTGGCTCTCGAAAGCGAACCCGTGGATCCTATAATAGTGTGCGCCGTCCCGCCTAATCTTTGACAACCGAGGTGGCCACCCGTCGCGGTTGTCATTGGAAATTATTATCCGGGACAGGACACTAGATTATGACCACCGAGCCCTACCGCGTCGCTCGATCCTTCTTCTGCCGCCGTTCGCGCTCCGCCCTCATTTCGGCGATGCTTTCGGCCACGTCCGGTGCGTACAGAGCCTTCACCCAACGACCATTCAGCCAGACGGGCTCGTCGCGGATGGCAACA
>WNGH01007504.1_pt1 | contig 10971 bp, 7 predicted proteins | sample 5400631 | NCBI WGS metagenome assembly WNGH01 (sample SAMN13153373, study PRJNA577476) | soil metagenome | isolation source: 115 cm soil or saprolite under Garry oak tree replicate 1 | place: USA:California | collected 2016-06-15 | reverse complement strand
GACAACGCAAGCAGCGATGGCACGCCGGAGTATGTCGAGACCAACTTCAATAGTACACGGATCAGGATGGTTAGGCTAGAATCGAACAAGGGTTATTCCGGTGCAACAAATCATGCCATTGGTCTAGCTGACGGAGAGATAATCGGTGTTCTTAACAACGACATCTCAATAGTAGATCCTTCATGGCTGTCAAAGCTCGTTAAGTTCATGATTGATGAGCCTGGGATAAGCATCGTCTCCCCTGCCCTGCTTTGGGATGATGATAGAATCGATTCTCTCGGGGGAGAGGTCAATGTCATGATGATTGCGTGGGACGCGCATTCCCGGGAGTCGTTTGAAGGCAGAGACGATCGCCCAATTATCGCGTTGAGCCCCCCAGGGGCCGCATTCCTTTTTAGGCGAGCACTAGCCGAGCGTTTCAAGAACGAGATTTTCGAGTCCGAATATTTTGCATACTACGAGGATGTCTGTCTGGGCCTGAAGATGAACTTGATGGGCGAAAGAGTAGCCGTCGTTCCCCAAAGCGTCGTCCATCACAGAAGGGGAAGCTCTTGGGGGCTCTTTTCTCCGAGAAAATATCACCTCATGAGAAGAAATTCCATTTGGACCGGCATAACCATCTTCGAGACCGGTCAGGTTCTCTTCCTTCTGCCAGCTTGGCTGGCATCAACATTCTATGGGAGTTTGGTTTACTATCGCATAACCAAAGACCCCAGATTCTTCTTGGTGCCCTTCAGGGTGATCGGAGAGATTCTGGCAAGCATGCCGAGGGTCTGGGCAAGACACGAAGATTTCCACCGAAAAAAGAGTACGGGCACGACCGCATTGAGGTTCTCTCGTAGCTTGATACTTGACAGCGACAAACTCACGTTTTTCAGAAGGATGGCCCTAACCGGAATCAATGCCATGATCCGTCTCGCGGGCCTCTCCAAGTTCACCATAACCCGGATAAAACGATACCCCCTTGTCGATCCGACTTACCTGGCGCAAGATAACTGAGCCCGATTCTCTCGCCTTCATACTTCTTGCCGCCTTTCTACTAAGACTCGCCATCATACCTCTATTCTACGACGATTACAACTACTGGGCGTTCGGAGTATTCACGAACTTCCTCCTCCATGGACAGAATCCGTATCACGTTGTAAGCCAAGACCCGACACTGCTCAACATTAACCCCTGGCGATACCCGCCATTCTACCTACTGTTCACAATCCCTGCGCTATTGATCCAACAACTAACTGGGCAGTCAATCGCGTATCTAGCAATGCTGAAGATACCTCTTGCCATTTCTGACATAGTATCGTCCTACTTTCTCTACAGGATCCTTCTCAGATCGTTCTCACGCTCTTATTCGTTGAAATTTTGCGCGTTGTTCGCTTTCAATCCCTTGGTTATCTTCGAATCCTCGGGTGGAGGATTCAACGATCCTATTCCGATAGCTTTCACGGTATCCTCCCTGTACTTTCTCCTTAAACATCAGAGCAGTCGTGTATCTGAATCTCGGAACCTGTCGATTTCTGCGATGTTACTCGGCTTGGGGATAGCCTCGAAAATCTATCCCTTGTTAATCATACCTCTCTTTCTAAGACAATTGGAGGGGACACGTTCTCGAATATTGTATGCTCTTGCAGCGATGCTGCCATTAATTGGTTTCAGCATTCCATTCCTTCTGTGGGACTGGACTTCTTATGTGCAATTGCTGACTGTGAGGAACGTAGGGGGTCAACATCCACTCTTTCCAGCATTTCAACTTGGCAGCCTAGCTGGAGCATTGATCTTCTCAATACTCGCGGCGGTTCTTGTCATCATTTATTCATCTAGAATATCTCTTTCATCAGGGTTGACCGTTCTGTTTCTATGGGTCAACCTGGCAATTTTCTCTGCATCATTCAACTATATGGTCTGGGGAATACCTTTCTTTATCTGGTTCGTTGCTGAGCATAGGCGGCTATTTCTCCTACCTGTTTCGCCCGTGTTCACTTTCATCATCGCCCTAATCTTCCAAGGGTCGTACAACTTGGTGGGCGGGTCGGCAGGATTCTTCTATTGGACATACCACATCCTACATATTCCACTGGTGTTATCTCTACAGCTTCCGTGGCTCGGAGACCTCGGATTCTTGGGTTTGTCTCTGAGTGAAATTGTTGCAGGCTACTACCTCGTCGCCGTACTCTTGCGACGTGGCAGGTTCTCGAATACCCGGTTTAGATTTAGGCTTGGTTCGTGGAGAGTTATCCCAAGAAAATCAAAGGTTTTCCCTCTAATCCTTCTGGGATTGGTGTTCATTTCCTGGGGCCTCGTAGGTTCAGTCGGCACTTTCTTGCCACATCGCTACCCCGTCATAGAAGGAAACCTGTTCAGCTTTAGCGACTCCTTCAGATCGAGCCTTCTCGACTATCAATGGGTGTTTAGCGGTCAAGGGACATATGTCATTACTCCATCACAATCCATGATTGAGACTTCTTCCCCTCTGAATGGAACTGGAGAAGTGTACAGGGGATGGGGGGCAGTCGCGAATGGATTCCAGTCATCCCGTTCCGCTCTAATTACGATGCAATTCAGATTCGACGGCTTGGCCGAGGCCGCAACCAGGATGACGTTGATCAATATGACAGACGGGGAGTTAGCCGCCCAGACCCAGAACGGAGTAGAATTCGTCTATGTTGACCGGGTCAACGGCGGTACAATCCTTCTTCTCACAGCTGACAATCACTGGCACAATTTCACAATGCGGTATTCTGAGGGGGTTCGCACGTTGAAGATTGACAATTCAAGCTGGACACTTTCCGGTGGCACATTCGATCGATTGGTGCTGGGAAACTCTAACTCTCAACAGGGCTACGGAGGTGCGGCGGCATTTTCGGACGTAAGGGTCTACGTTAGCGACTTCCCGACCGGTTATCAATCAGTCTTGGTAGCTTACATATCGATTCTAATACCCTCGGCACTAGTCGCACTCTTCCTTGCCTCCGCCGCTATCAGACCAAGACAAAGAGGCCTTGGAGATGAGAGGGAAGGGTTTCACAAATAAGCTCAAGTTGATTGACCCTTTCGGGTGAGGCTACTTACCCCAAGGCCAACCCACACGTTGCAGTCTCATCCGATGAGAGGGGCCAGTCCAGGGAAACATGGAAGTTATATGACCACTCGCCACGTCCCACAAATCGTTAATAGTTGAAATCCCCGAAGACAAAGAAAGAGACCAAGAAGAGCTGGCTCGGACGCGGATTCTAGAATTGGTCAAATTCGGAAAAAAAGGTCTCAGCTTGCGTCAGTCGGCTCCCATGTTCAGGTCGCTCCTTGGAACAGACGTTCTCTCAGCGACTAGTCCCGCGGGGCGTCCAGGTAGGGCAGGCGTTGTTGCTTCCGGCATGTTTCTGCTCATTGTTGCGGGACTAATGATCTTACTATCGGACTTGAGCCTAGTTCCTTCGATTGTTCTAAGTGCCTTCGGCATATTCATTCTAATCTCCGCACTCAAGTCGAATCTCACTAGGTCTAGAGCCAACATCATAGCCCTCATCGGTCACCTATGCGCTCTGTTCTCCTTCTACCTGTTCTTCACTCGGATGGTGAATGTAACCTACGTAACTGACAGCATAGTCGGAACATACATGGGTATAGTCAAGATCATGCAATTCCAGAATCCATACTCTTACTCGATAAAGTCATTTCTGGACCAGCTAGGCTTTCCTCCGTCATTCTACACCCCTAGGGTAGACGGGACTTTCGAATTCCACCTAAACTATCCCGCGATGAATTTCTTAGCCCTCATGCCGACGTACCTAGCCGGGCTTCATGACCTTCGGGACGGGGTTTTCGTATTTCATCTCGCTTCAGTTCTTGCAGTGTTCTCTCTGGTTCCTTCTCGATTGAAAGCGTTGAGCCTGGCTCCGTTCGCCGTCGGTTTTCCGCTCGCCATTGGCTATAGCTGGACTGATAGCGTGTGGGCCTTCTTCATCCTCCTGACGGTGGTCTTTTGGAGAAGGAACAGAGGCGTGAGTATGCTTTCATTTGGTCTGTCGGTTGCTACGAAGCAAATCGCTATCGTTGCTGCGCCCTTTCTGCTCATCAGAGTCTGGAAGGAATCAGAGGGCCATGGGCCTAGGTCCGTGGCGAAGGGATTGATTCTAATTCTGGTGGGATTCATAGTGCCGAATCTTCCGTTCATAGTCACGTCTCCATTCGAATGGTGGGCGGGGATTGTCGGCCCCTATCTTCCGAGCAGTGCTCCCCTGGTTCCGGGGGGTATCGGCTTATCGGAGATACTCCCGGACGTGGGCCTAGTGCTTTCCCCAGCATACTTTTCCGTTCTTACAGTTTTAGCAAGTGTCGCGTGCCTCGCTCTATTCATCGCAAACTATCGAAGGCTCAATCGCTTCCTCTGGGCAATGCCAGTGATTGTGTTGTTCTTCTATCCCCGGTCGTACCCCAACTACATCGTATACTGGGGCTTTCCCTACATTCTTGAATGGTTCAGAGATGGAAACCCGAGCCTAAATCTGTTCAGAACCCGTTCACTGGTTTCCTTGACTCGTAAGACTCCAGCATGGAACCTGCACGGTCTCCCAAGACGGAGGGCCGGACCGATGATCTTGGTGCTACTGTCCCTGATGTCGGTTCTGGCAGGGGTTTCAGGGGCCTACGTAGCCCAGGCTTCAAGGCCTAGACTTGACGTTAGAGTCGTTGGCATGGAGGATCGTGATGCCTTGGGCATTGCAACGACGCTCATCGTCAACGTAACAAATCATGACTCTCCCGTTTCCCCCAAGTTTTTCGTAAAATGGTTCTTTCTCTGGGACCTCTGGACAACTAATACCACTGGAACTGTCCTGTCGTCAACCACCCGAACCTTCCAGCTGACCGCTACTGATGCTCTTGCGGGAGTTCCACGCGGCCGTTCGTTCAGGGTGGCGGTCTATGACTCAGTCTCCTGGGAGTTCTTAGGCGAGTCCATTCCGTCCGTGTCGACCGTTCCTAGGACTCCTGTGGCGAATCCACGTTTCACATGGTGGACGCTGGACACAGGCACAGGACAAGTCGCTCCGCTTCCCTGGAAGCTCTTCTCAAGTACTCGGGCTGGCGAGGCGGGAATCCTGCCCGGAGATTCAAACGCATCGAGCGGCGTAAGATTCTGGATCAACTCTACTTCTAACAAGGGACTGCCGAAGACCCTTTCGCTTTCGCAGAGAATCCTCTTCAACGAGACAAACTTGAACGCACGGGTCTTCTTGGACTCGTCGGTGAGCTCTCTGGGGAGCACTAGCTTCGGGTTTCAAGCCACTGATGGCGTTCACATGCTCGTCTACGTGGTATCTTCCGTCGCGCCGGTAAGAACGGTAACCACGTTCGTGTCCAACACCACCGTAACACTCCCAGTCAAAGAGATGGCGTGGCAGGCAGTCCCTATTGACATCCAGTCCACCTGGCTAAGTCAGGGATGGGAGCGTTCGCCCGGGTTGATCGTATCCTTGTTCTTGCGGTCCAGTTCAGAGGGATACTGCACGGCGCAGATTGAGCAAGTGAATTTCGGTAACTAGCAAGTCTCCCAGTTTCGTCAACTAACTCAACCCATTTATTCTCGCCGGCAATCGGCCCGGTCGTAAAGGTCTCTGCGCGTGAAAGGACTCCTACTGGCCGGAGGTCATGGCACTCGTCTGCGACCCCTCACGTACACCGGCAACAAGCACATGTTACCTATCGCTAACAAGCCCATGTTGATGTACGGTTTCGACCAGATGCGTGCGTCCGGAATCAAGGAGATCGGGGTCGTTCTCGGCCCCATCCAAGAAGGAATCGTAGACGCGCTAGGGGACGGCGGGAGATTTGGGGTGAGGATAACCTACATTGATCAGCCGGAGCCGAAAGGTATTGCGCACGCAGTTCTGATTTCGCGGGATTTCTTGGGAAGTGATCCGTTCGTGGTTCACCTAGGCGACAATCTCCTCAAAGAAAGCATTCCTACCCTAGCGCAAGAGTTCCGCAAATCGGACTCTGACGCTACCGTGCTGGTGAGCCGTGTCAAGGACCCGGGCAGATTCGGGGTCGTTCGGATATCGGACGGGAAGATCGTCAAATTGGTGGAGAAGCCGAAGGAGTATGTAAGCGACCTCGCTCTCGCAGGGGTCTACTTTTTCAGACAACGGATTTTCGAGACCATCGAAAAGCTTCGGCCCAGTTGGAGGAATGAGCTGGAAATCACTGAGGCTATCCAGAACCTGTTGGCTGAGGGGGGAAAGATAGCCTATCACGAGATTACTGGCTGGTGGAAGGATACTGGCCGTCCAGAAGACATTCTAGAGGCTAATCAGCTCGTCCTGAATGATCTACAGGCGTCCATCAAAGGAAATGTTGAGGGAGATGCGAGTATTTCGGGAAACGTCGAGATTGGAAAAGGAACTGTGGTGAGGAAGGGGGCCTCCATTAGGGGTCCGGCCACGATAGGAGACACTTCAGAAATTGGCGACGGTGCATATGTTGGTCCTTACACGTCAGTCGGAAGCCGAGTGAAGATCCTAAGAGCTGAGATTGAAAACAGCATAGTCCTCGACGACGTCACAATAGACTGCAGGGAAAGAATCGTTGATAGCATAATAGGGAAGGAGTCGAAGATAGTTTCAAACTCGAACCTTCGACCAACAGGCAAAAGGTTTGTCGTGGGCGAAAGCACGCTTGTCACATTGTAGCGCGGTGGCCCCTTTCAGCCTGAGGCTCCCTCGTCAAGATTTGAAACTGGTGTGCTCGCGACGCATCTGATCATATGCTTTATCAATGGGTATAGGAGTCTCATGGAGTAATCGTTGAGCGCTGAGCACATTCAAGGATGAGTCCTTCGGCCGTCTCGCCTTCCAATGCAAGCTCTCTGACTCTACGGGGCTTATCAGAGTCGATTCCAGTTTGAAGGTCTTGGCCAGTCCCAGCGCGAAATCATAGCGGTTCATACGAGTTGCTCCTGCGGTATGAAGAATCCCCGGCATTTGCCGGCCTGCAATTTCTAATACCATCGCGCTCAGGTTTGTATTAAGCGTCGGGCTGGAGAACTGGTCATGAACCATCTGAACTCCCTCCCCCTTGGATAATTTATCATAGATGTACGTGGCAGCGTTGGGTCTATGGGCCCGGCCCCATCCGTAGACTACGCTGGCTCTTGCGATTGACCACGTTCCTTCGTCCAGAGTTCTCATCACTGCTTTCTCTCCTTCTAGCTTGGACTGACCATACCGGTTGACTGGACTGGCCTTGTCATTCTCAGAGTACATTCCTTTCTCGCCGTCAAAGACATAATCCGTTGACACCTGGACCATGAACGCGTTTGCGTCTCGAGCTTCATTTGCAAGGTTTTCCGCTGCTGTTGCGTTGATTGCAAAGGCGAGGTCGGGATCTATTTCGCACCTATCCACGTCTGTTATGGCTGCCGCGTTTATGATAGCATTGGGCCGGATTTCTGAGATTGCCCTTCTGACCGCGCCAGCGCTTGTAAGGTCGAGGAGCCTAGGTTCCCCATAGGACGGAGGATGCTCCTTGTATCCCGAGATGACTTGGTGCCCTTTCTCTAGCGCGAGCTCAGCCAGCTTGGTGCCAAGTAGACCGCTCGCTCCTGTAATCAGAATCCTCGTTTTCTACCATCTCTTTTCCCAGGGTCGGGCCGAGAGCACTTTGGAGGATGCTAGCGGTGCCCACCACTTTCGGTTCTCCATGTACCATTTCACAGTAAGAGATAGTGCTTCGCCTATCATCCTCGCAGGCTTCCACGACAGGTCTCGTCGGGCTTTGTTTGAGGAGAGGCTGTATCTGTAGTCGTGACCAGGTCTGTCCTTAGTGTTTGTGATCATGTTTACTGGTTTTCCCAGTTCTCTCAGAACTTTCTCAGCCATTTCTCGATTGGTGAGTTCATTGCCTGCCGATATGTTGTAGATCTCGCCTGGGACGCCTTTCTCAAGTCCTCTTTCGATGGCTGCGCAAAAGTCTTCGACGTAGATCCAGTCCCGAATTTGTCTTCCCCCTCCGTAGAGAGTGATTGGCATGCCTCTCAGCGCTCGTATGATGGCCTTGGGGATGAATTTCTCCGGGTGCTGAAAGGGTCCGAAATTGTTCGTGCAACGGAAGGTAACGACGGGGAGCTCGTAGGTTGCGCACCATGCTCGCGCAAGAACGTCCGCTGCAGCCTTTGTAGCTGAATATGGGCTGGATGGATTCAATGGGCTCTTCTCGGTGAATGATCCGTATTCTATCGATCCATATACTTCGTCGGTTGAGATGTGCACGATTTTCTCAATACGAGCTTTCCTGCACTCCTCTAGTAGTGTGAAGGTTCCAATGACGTTGCTCCTGAGAAACTTGTCTGGGTTGGAAATGCTTCTGTCTACGTGAGTTTCGGCGGCGAAGTTCACAATGAACCTCGCATCTTTAATGATCTTCCGCCAGAGCCCTGAGTTGGCAGTATCTCCTTTGACGAACTTGTACCGGGGGTTCTTGCTCAGGAAGACTAGGTTGGATAGGTTGCTGCCTTGCCCCATGTAGTCAACATTTACAAGCTGGATGTTCTTCCTTGACTGAAAGACGCGTCTGACAAAGTTACTTCCGATGAACCCGAGCCCGCCAGTGACTATTATCTTGTCCAAGGTTTCGCCGTCTCAGGGAGAACGGGAAAATTGGCCACGATAGTAACTTTTCATGTTTTTTGGATAATGCATGAATCGAGCGAGAATGGTTTGCGGGTGGGTAAGCTGCCTTTCGCCGGTGTGTGCAGGTTTGTCCACGGATTTACTTGTGTGGGGGCTTGTTCCAGTCAAATATCTTTCCCGTACGGGCCGTGATTATTGAGGGGTCGTTCCAGGCTCTTCGCTCCTCGTCTGGACTCTTCACGTCGTATAGCCTGTTGACGCAGTAGACTGTCATTGACGGCTGATCGCCGAGTGTCTTGGTTCCGTGCCAATAGTGACCGGGTATTCTAACGACTTGTAATCGTTCTGCGGAGGTGATGATCTCGTCCAGCTGGCCCGAGGTCGGGCTTCCGGGCTTGTCGTCGTATGCACAGATCTTCAATGATCCTTTCAGGACTATGAAGTAGTCGACTTGGCCTCGCAGGTGTCTGTGCCAGGCGCGGATCATGCCAGGGTATGAGAAGGACAGGTTGGCCTGGACGATCTTGTCTTCGCCGAGTAGGTCGGTCCAGTCCTCTCGAAGAATCTCTGCAAAGTAGCCTCGTTCGTCAATGTTCTTCTTGAGATCTGTGACTTTGACGCCTGGAAGCATGGTTGGTGGGCTAGTTTTCCTGTCTATTAAAGCGAAAAAGCAGGATTCGGATTTGGGTGGTAGCTTGTTTCTATGGAGTGTGCTTGCGTAGAGTGTCTTCTATGCTCTTCAATCGGTTCTCAATGGAACTGATTCTGTCTAGAATGTCCTTGAGCAGTTTCAGCAGCTGTTCATCTCTGACTGCAGGAGGCTGGCTCGCAGGTCGGAAGGGCGAGGGTAGAGGCTCGATTGGACGGAGCGGGTCGAAGGGTCTCTTTGGCTCCATTGTCTTGAGCGTATACGGTAGCTAGACGGTCTTTACGTTTTCTATCGTTGCGAGTCGGGGGCGGTGCTGTCAGTGTCATGACTGCTGTTCATGTGGGTTTTTCTGAGATATGCACTGACACCCTGGAAAGTGCCGGCAGCGAGTGCGGTGATGAAGACGATGTGTCCGACGGTTATGGCGGTGAGAGCTTTTCTGGAGAATGCGAGTACAGTTAGCGGAATGTTATTGTCGCCGGCGAACAGCAGAGTCAGTGTCACAATTGCCGCTAACGGTATGGCGATGCGGACTGATTCCTTTCTTGCTTGGGCGAACTGGACATAGTCGCCGTTGAGGAAGACTAGTCCGATGGAGGCGGCGAGGGCTCCGACCTCTAGCAATGTGTCCGCGGGGCTGGGTATTCCTAGGCCGAGGCCGATTGTTACCGGGGAGAGTGGATAGAGAATCGGGATCGTGCCGACTAGGCCGTCAGTCAGTAGGTGTGAGAGGATGCCTAGGTAGCTCCAGCAGCTGTGTCCAAGCAGAAACATGGGGTTGGCTTCTCCTGACTACTTGATTCTTGTTCTAGGCGGGTGTTCCCATGCAGGTTGTTGATGAAGAATGCGTCGCGCCTCAGACCTTTCCCAAAGAGTGTTCTTTGCACAATGCTGAAGAACCCTTTGATGCCAGCCCTTGTTTTCGTGCGATGACAACGAGCCGGCCCGATTACAATGTGGCTAGGGGGACAGCCTACATCACGGGCCAGCAAGTTGTCGTATACCTGACATATTTCGTCTTCTACGTTGTGACGACCCGGGTTCTTTCCAAAGCTGACATTGGAGCCGTGTCGCTCCTTGCTGCAACCCTGGCGGCCTTCAACACTCTGACGCAGCTTGCTCTGCCTCAAGCGGCTACGAGGTTCATCTCTCGACACTTGGCCTCTGGGGAGAGACCGATGGCTGGTTCGGTCGCCAAGACAACGATGAGGCTGACATTGTTGCTTGCAACGCCTTTGGTCCTTGTTGCGATTCTGCTTGTTAGGTTCATCAATTCTGCGCTGTTCGTCGCGGGCGAAGACTACACTCAGGTTCTGGTTGTTACTTTCGTCTGCGGGGTTATCGTTGACGTATACTTGCTCTATGGAGCCTATTTCTTGGGAGCTGGCATGTACGCGGATTATGCGTACCAGACGATGCTCTACATTCCTCTCAGCCGAGGGCTGGGAATCGCACTGGCCCTCCTGAACCAGGGAGTGCTAGGGATTATTGTAGGATGGGCGGTAGGTGGAGTTGCCGCGATCGGGCTCTCGGTATTCCTATGGAGGAACAAGCTGCCCGAGACTAGTAATTATCCGATGAGACCGCTCCTCGCATTCACGCTTCCGTTGTTTGTTGCTACTTTGATTTCTCTGGGACAACAGTGGGGAGACGTGACTATTCTCCAGATCAGAACTGGGAGTCTGTCGATCACGGGTG
>WNGH01006690.1_pt1 | contig 10974 bp, 10 predicted proteins | sample 5400631 | NCBI WGS metagenome assembly WNGH01 (sample SAMN13153373, study PRJNA577476) | soil metagenome | isolation source: 115 cm soil or saprolite under Garry oak tree replicate 1 | place: USA:California | collected 2016-06-15 | reverse complement strand
TCGCGGCGGTGATGTCGGCATTGCTCGTGTCGAAGGTCGTTCCCGCCAGAGCGCTGACGTTCGTGCACGCTCCGGTGCAGGTATACAGCTTGCGCGCCGTCTGCGAGGTTGCGAAGGCGGTGCGCAATTTTTCGGCGACGCCCCCCTTCTCGACCAGGTCTCCGTCGGGGCTGTCCGAGCCCTGCCCGATGTCGGTCGGCGCAAAGGGGCTGCGGAAGTTCCAGAACGTCGAGGCCGTGGTCCAGAAGCTGCGGGCCGAGTTGGAGATGAAGCCGGTAGCCGCGTTGGTGGCGGCGAAGCCGTTGGCGTCGCCAAGGAACACGCTCCCGGTTGCAGGATCGGTTGTCAGGTCGTAGAGCTTCAGGTTGCCGAACCAGCGCGGCGACTTCGCCGGGTCGGGGCGGAACACACCGAGATACACCTGATTGACGTTGGTGCCGCGGACATTCACGCTGACCGGCATCGAGGTGGCCGCGAACACGCTGTTGACCGACTGGACTTCCCCGAGGATCTGGTTCAGGGCCGCGACGATCTCGGAGCCCCCGTTGGCCGAGGACACCGCGAAGTACTTGCCTTTGCCGTTGTCGGCAACACTGTGCATCAGCGCCGTCATGGCGGGCCCCTGGCCGGAGGTGCTCGGATCGACTTCGAGAACGTAGGTCGAAACGCTCTGATTTCCGATAAACTGATTGGGAGAGCAGTCGCCGTTCGCCATGAACCTGGCGTACTCGTCCATCCAGTTGCCCTGCTGGCCGTTCGGCGTGATGCTGATCGTATCGGGCGGGTTCTTTGACACGAGGCCGGCGAGCTTGGTCTGGGCGTCGGCAAGCGCCTGGGTGTTTTCGGCCGCCGGTCCGTTGCTGATGTAGATCTGGAAGTTTTTCTGGCAGCCGTTGGTGATCGGGCTGGTATAAGCGTTGGTGTCCGCGTCGGTAAAGGCATTGCCCGGCAGGTTGGCCGCGAACGGGTTGCCGGCGTTGTTGAGGTGGTAGTCGCGCTTGGCCTGGCCGAAACCCAGATTGGCGGTGATCCCGGCCCAGTAGGCGTACGCCTCGTACATCATCTCGGAGACTTCGTTGTTGTTGCCCTTGTCGCCGAGCTGGTTGAGATTGTTGACGATGTTCATCAGCGCGGACTGGTTGACACCGAACTTGACACCGTCCATATGCCGTATCGCGAAGCGGACGTAGGCGCCGTGGTTGTCGGGCTGGCCGGATTCGTTGAACAGCATCAGGCCCATGTTGAAGTCTTGGGAAACTCCTTTGACCACCGTGACCAGCGCGCTTTTTTCGTTGGCGAACGCGTTGTTCCAATTGGCGGTGTTGTCGAGCATGATCAGCACGTTCGGCAGCTGCGCGGTGAAGCTCGGGTTGGCGAGGAAGATATCGATGTCCTCCCCGATCGGGTCGAACGCGGCGAAGCCGCGCGGGATCGCAACGCCGAACACCAGGACGACGGCGGCGAGCGCCTTGAGGGTGTGGGTGAGCTTCATGATGAGCCTCGTTTCACGCAATCACGGGCAGTTGCCCGAAGGCAGGCGCATCCTCACGCCTTGCACAAGGTTGACCTGGGCGCCGGTGACGGGATCGGTGGAGCCCGCGGGAACTTCCCAGTTGGTGTCTTCCGGCACGAGAGTGATAGTGAGGCCGTAGCCCGTTGCCGGCGTCGAATTAACGCAGGTCGGGCGGGAGATCGCGATCGTGTAGCCATTGATCACCGGGGCCGGGACAAGGTATGGATTCCCCGCCGGCCACTGCCCGGCGTTGTTGGCGGCGTCGCTGAAAAAAGTATAGGTGCTTATGCTGCTCTCGATGGCCTGCTGGGCGCTCGCCTCGAGCGCGCGCTGCGCCTGCATGTTGCCCACCACCTTGAGATTGGTGCTGGAGAGCCGGATCATCGAAACGACGAACAGCGTGATCATGACCAGCATGACCAGCACCACCAGCAGCGTCGCGCCGCCCTGTCTGCCGAAAAACGGCTTCACGGGTTTTCCCTCCTCGCGCTCAGGTTCGTCAGCCGAATGCCGCTGAAATAAGAATGCCGCTTGAACTGATCGTTGTACGGCCCGTAGACGAGTCCGGTCCCCTGGACGGTTCCCGCGCCGAGCACGGTGGACGGAGTGGCGACCGGATAGGTCTTGGTATCGGTGAAGCCGGGGCTCGGCTCGGTGTTGCGCGCGATCAGCCACACCTTGGTGCTCACCGCGCTGGCGAAATCCGCGGCGGCCGGCGCGGCGGTCGCGATGTTGGGGATGTACACGTCCGCGGCGCCGTCGCCGATGCGTCCCGTGGAGCCGTTCGCGGCGTTCGGGCTGTTGTCGATCCCGTATTCGAGCTTGAACGCCTCGATTCCCTCCGCGATCGGGACCACGTTGAACGTGAGCGTGCCCGCCGGTGGCGTTGGGCCGCCCGACACACTCAGTTCCAGGCGCTTCAGCGTGGGGATGGTGTCCTCGCCCACCGCCCCGGTGCAGGGGATGCTGGTACCCGCCGGCACGCTGCACGGGGCGACAAAATAGATGTGCACGTGGTACTTCCGGATCGATTCGGCATTGCCGTTCTTCTGCGTGATCGTCGCCGCCGTGGTGCCGTCGGCCTGGCTGAGCGAGGTGATGGGGTTACCTGCTCCGTACTGTATGGCCACGCTCGCCGGACCGGACTGCAGATAAACCTCGTTCAAGGCGGCATTCGCTCCGATCGCGAGCGGCGTCGTCGCGGCGCGGCGGATCACGAGAATGTCGCTGCCGGGGTACAGATTCGCCGTCGGCAGCAACGCCGCTGCTCCGCAGGTGGTCGCCGAAAGGTCCGGCCTGCTGGTCTGATTCGGAGCGACATATCCCTGAACCGGATAGGCGAGAGCGCTGGCAAGCGCCGCGGCATTGCCGGTGATGCACGGATCGGGAAAAGGAGGAAGGAGGGCGACGTCGGGGTAGGCCGAGTAGCGGCCGTAATAGCCCGCGAGATGGATATCCTGGGTGATGGCGTCCATCGCGTAGCGCCCGTTCTCGATCTGTTGCGCCGACCTCTGCAGCTCGCGCTGGCTCTGGCTCGAGTTGGCGAACACGACCGCCAGCCCCGCCAGCAACATCAGGCCGAGGGTCATCGCGACCATCAGCTCGATGAGGGAAAGGCCGTGCTGTTTGAACCCGTTCATGATCAGCTCAGCTTCGCAATCTGCAGGGTCGTCCAGACCACCCTGCGCTTGGTTTCGGGGCCGTACAGTCCGTTGGCGCAATTGACGACCGGAGTGAACGTGTCGGTCATTCCCTGCCAGGCGACGGCGGCCGTGTAGGTATTGGTCAGCGCGTTGAAGCTCACGCAGCCGCGCGCGCCGAGCATCGCGCCGATGTTTCCGGCGCTTCCCACCTCGGCCGCGCCTTGCAGCATCTGGTCCCATTCGTACATCCCGCTGTCGGCCAGCGCCTTCGTCTGGGTGTTGACGTATCCGAAGGTGCAGTTCGGCGTCCCGGCATAGCCTCCGCCGGTGGTCGTGCCGAGGTACGGCGTGCCGGCGGCCGCGTTGGTGATCGCGTAGCAGGTGGCGGAACCGCGGTTGGAATTGATCCGCTCGACGATGTCGTTCAGCAGGATCAGCGCTTGCGCGCGCTGGTACGACTCCAGCTCCGCCTGGTGCGCGATGCTCTGGATGCCGGCAAGGCCGAGCAGGCCGAAGACGGTGATCACGAGCGCGACCAGCACCTCGAGCATGCTGAAACCGCGCGAGCCGCGCGGCGCCCCGCCCGCAGCACGGCCGGACGGCGCAGTCCCTTGCGCCGATGAGATGTCAATTACAGCCGTTCGATGGATCATTGTCGGTGTCCGTCCTGATGCTCGGCCGTCCGCTCGCGGCGATGAGGACGCAGCGGGCGGCTATGGGTTGAGCCGATTGCGTGGTGCTGAAAATGACGTTCGTGATGTCCGTCGACTGGCGCCCGTCCATGCTGAAGGTGATGTTGGTGCTCAGCGGCGTCGCAAGCTGGAGCGCTTTCGGCGTGACCGTCACGTTGGGCGCCGCGTCCCGCGATTGGAGCACGGTCGCGCCCGCCTGCACCGTCCAGCCGTTCTGCCAGTTGCCCGACACCGGGATCAGGTCGACGTTCGCCGCGCGCTTGATCGCTTCGCTGCGGGCGAGGATCACGCTTTCGTAGAGATCGGAAGCGGTGGTCCGTACCTGGGACGCGATCACCAGGTCGCGCATGGACGGCGCGGCCAGAGTGACGAAGACCGCCAGCACCGTAAGCGTGATCATCAGCTCGATGAGCGTGAACCCGCCCAAGCGCGCTGCGTGCCTCCTGCGGATCAGGGCCGCGTTTACCATTGGTTGTTACCGGCCGTGCGGTACTTGAAGCCTTCGACCCAGTTGGTGTAGGTCGGATCGGCATTGAGATACAAATCACCGTCCGCGGCCTGCGATCCCGCTGCCGTCGCCTTGATCATGAAAGCGGGAGGCGGACCGGCAACCAGGTTGATGTGGACCGTGTAGTTGCTGTTGCTGCAATCCGCGGCGCAGGTCCAGGTGTCCTGGCTGATGTTCAGGCCGCCCGCGCCGATCGTCGCCGTGTACGCGCGCGCGTCGAGAAAATACTGCACTTCCTTGTTGCTGATTGCCATCATGAGCTGCTCGGCCTGCGAACGGTTGCCGCGCTGCAGATACGACTGATACGACGGATAGGCGATCGCCGCCAGGATGCCGATGACCGCAACCACGATCATCACCTCGATCAACGTGAAGCCGCACCACCGCTTGCGAATGGCGTTCATGTGCTCCCTTCCTGAAACGTTTCGACAGCCTAAGTCGATCCGGCGTGTAAAGCCATCTCCTGGCGACGAGCGGACCTTATTTCCGACGAGCGGGCTGTCGGATCACCAGAACGTGAAAAATTACCGCCGGGGACTGACGGAAATTTCGATTGCCGCTGACGGCCGGATCAACCCGGCCGGCGCTAGATTGAGACCAAGCCCTTGGGAAGCGGGAAAACCACGTTCTCTTCAATTCCCTTCAGTGCGGTGACGCGGGTCGCGCCGAGCTCGCGCAGCTTTGCGATGACCTCCTGCACCAGCACTTCCGGAGCCGAAGCGCCCGCGGTGACGCCGACCCGGTGCTTGCCGGCGAGCCACTCCGATTTGAGCTGCGCGGCGTTGTCGACCATGTAAGCGTCGGTGCCGCGGGTCTGCGCGACTTCGCGCAGGCGGTTGGAGTTGGAGCTGTTGGGCGAGCCGACCACGATCACGAGGTCGCATTGCGGCGCCATGAGTTTCACCGCGTCCTGCCGGTTCTGCGTGGCATAGCAGATGTCGTCCTTCTTCGGCCCGGTGATCGCGGGGAAGCGCGCTTTCAGCGCGTCGACGATGGCGGCCGCGTCATCGACCGAGAGCGTCGTCTGGGTGACGTAGGAAAGCCGCTGCGGATCGCGCACTTCCAGGCGCGCGACGTCCTTCACCGTTTCCACGAGATGCATGCCCGCGGCGGATTGCCCCATGGTTCCTTCCACTTCGGGGTGCCCGCGGTGCCCGATCATGACGATTTCGCGGCCCGCCTCGCGCATCCTCGCGACTTCGACGTGGACCTTGGTGACCAGAGGACAAGTCGCGTCGAACACGTGCAAGCCCCGCGCCAGCGCGTCGCCGCGCACCGCTTTCGATACGCCGTGGGCGCTGAAAATCACGGTGCTGCCTGCGGGGACTTCGGCGAGCGTTTCGACGAAAACCGCGCCCTTTCTCCTGAGGTCCTCGACGACGTACTTGTTGTGCACCACTTCGTGGCGGACGTAGATCGGCGCGCCGTGAATGGCGAGCGCGCGCTCGACGATGCCGATGGCGCGCTCGACGCCGGCGCAGAACCCGCGCGGATTGGCCAGCAGGACTTCCATGACCGAGTATTCTAGGGCTTTTGTCCGGCCCCGGCCGGGTACAGCCCGTCCAGTATCAGCAGGCCCGCACCGATGGTGATCGCGGAGTCGGCGAGATTAAAAGCCCAGAAATGCCAGCCGAAAGCGTGAAAGTCGAGAAAGTCCACCACGTGGCCGAGGACGAGCCGGTCCCAGAGGTTGCCGAGCGCTCCGCCCAGTATCAGCGCGAGACCCGCGCAGAACAGCCGCTCCCCGGCGTGGCTCACGAGCAGTACGACGATCACGGCGGTGGCGATCGCGGCGATGGCGATGAAAAACCCGCGCTGCCAGCCGGCGGCGTCGGAGAGAAAGCTGAACGCCGCGCCGCGGTTGTACGCGAGCACCAGATTGAAAAACGGCGCGATTTCGCGCACCTCGCCCGGGCGCAGGCTCGAGCCGATCGCGTACTTGCTCGCCTGATCGGCGAGCGCGATCAGGAGAGCGAGCGCAAGCCACGCCGCGATCAGCTTCGGGTTGAACCGCTTCACGCGAACCTCCGCGGCTCGCCGTCGCCGTAAAGGTTCGAGACGCAGCGCCCGCAGATTCCCGGATGTTCGGGATCGGCCCCGACGTCCGCGCGCCAGTGCCAGCAGCGCTCGCATTTGACATGCTTGCTCGGGGCGGTACGAACGGCTTCCTCGGCCTCGCTTGCGGCGGGAACCACGGCGGTGCGCGAAGTGATGAAAACGAACCGCAAGTCGTCCCCGAAGCTCCGCAAGAGATCCAGCTTGTCTCCCCGTGCCGAAATCTCGACCTCGGCCTGGAGCGAGGAGCCGATTTCTCCGGCTGCGCGGTGGTTTTCGAGGAGCTTCTGCACCTCCGACCGGATCTCGCGCAGGGCTCGCCACTTCGCGAGCAGCGTTCCGGTCCCGGACGCCTCGGGAAAGCGATAGTAGTTCAGCGCAAAAATGGTTTCGTCGTCCGGCTGGAACACCTTCCACGCCTCCTCGGCGGTGAAACTGAGGATCGGCGCCATCAGCCGCAGCAGGCTCTGCGCGATGTGGTAAAGCGCGTTTTGGGCCGAGCGGCGCGCCGCCGATTCGCGCCCGCACGTATACAGCCGGTCCTTGAGAACGTCGAGATAAAACGCCCCCAGATCCTCGGAGCAGAAGTTCTGAAGCTTCGCCACGGCCGGATGAAATTCGTACCGGTCGTAGTCGGCGAGGACGCTTTGCTGCAACTCGGCCGCGAGCGCGAGCGCGTAGCGGTCGATCTCGACCCATCGTTCCACCGGAATCGCGTGCCGTTTCGGATCGAAATCCGACGTGTTGGCGAGCAGGAACCGCAGCGTGTTGCGGATGCGGCGGTAGGCTTCGACCACGCGCTTCAGGATCTCGTCGGAAATGAAAAGCTCCCCGGAGTAGTCGGTCGCCGCCACCCACAGCCGCAGGATTTCCGCCCCGAGCGTTTCGGAGATCTTTTGCGGAGCGATCACGTTGCCGAGCGACTTCGACATCTTGCGTCCCTGGCCGTCGACGACGAAGCCGTGCGTGAGCAGCGCGTCGTAGGGCGCGCGGCCGTTGAGCATGCAGGACACGAGCAGCGAGGAGTGGAACCAGCCGCGGTGCTGGTCCGAGCCTTCGAGATAGAGGTCGGCCGGGAATTTCAGCTCTGCCGCGTGCGAGCCCCTCAGCACCGTCTCGTGCGTGGAGCCGGAATCGAACCACACGTCGAGCGTGTCCCTGACCTTTTCGTAGCGCTCGGCCTCCGCGCCAAGCAGGTCTTTCGCGTGAATTCGCTGCCAGGCTTCGATGCCGCCGTTCTCGACCTTTCGGGCGACCGCTTCGAGCAGCTCGAGCGCGCGCGGATGCAGCTCGCCGGATTCCTTGTGGATGAAAAAAGGCATCGGCACCCCCCATTGACGCTGGCGCGACAGCGTCCAGTCGGGGCGGTTCGCGATCATGCCGTGCAAGCGCGCCTGGCCCCAGGAGGGATAGAAGCGCGTCGCCTCGACGCCGCGCAGCGCCGCGGCGCGCAAGGTTTCCGCGGGCTTCGTTCCGTTGTAGCCCGGCACCTCGTCCATGCCGGCGAACCACTGGGTGGTCGCCCGGTAGATCACCGGGGTCTTGTGCCGCCAGCAATGCATGTAGCTGTGCCGGTGCTTTTCCGAATGGAACAGCGCCCCGGCCTCGCGGATTTTCTCGACGATCTTCGGGTTCGCCTTCCAGATGTCCAGCCCGCCGAAGAACGGCAGCGAAGAAGCGTACTTCCCGTCGCCCATCACCAGCGCGAGGATCTGGTCGTCCTTCATGCCGTAGCGGCGGCACGAGACGAAGTCTTCGACGCCGTAGGCCGGCGCGCTGTGGACGATGCCGGTGCCCTGCTCGAGCGTGACGTATTCCCCGAGGTAGACCGGCGCGAGGCGATCGTAGAAAGGGTGGCGAAAGGCGGTCCGCTCGAGCTGTTTCCCCTTGCACGAGGCGAGCGCCTTGCCGCTCAACCGGTAGCGCGCGAGACAGGCTTCCTGCAACTCGGCTGCGAGGATCAGCAGCCCCCGCTCGGTTTCGACGAGGCTGTAGGTAGACTCGGGATGGACGTTGAGCGCCTGGTTCGCCGGAATCGTCCATGGCGTGGTGGTCCAGATGAGGATCCAGCCTTTTTCCGCCGGCAGCTTCTTCAATCCGAACGCCTTCGCCACCTTGTCCGGCTCGGCGATGGGAAATCCGACGTCGACGGCGAAGTCGGTGCGGTCGATGTACTCGACCTCGGCCTCGGCGAGCGCCGAGCCGCAGTCGAAGCACCAGTTCACCGGCTTCAGGCCGCGGTAGATATAGCCCTTCGCGAGCAGCTTGCCGAGCGTCCTGATCTCGTCCGCCTCGTTCTTGTACGCCATCGTCGTGTACGCGTGATCCCAGTCGCCGAGCACGCCCAGGCGCCGGAAGTCCTTCATCTGCCGCCCGATCTGCTCGGCGGCGTAGGCGCGCGCGAGGCTTTGGGTCTTCTCCGCCGGGATGTTCTTGCCGTGGGTCTTCTCGATCTGCACCTCGATCGGCATGCCGTGGCAGTCCCATCCCGGGACGTACACCGCGTCGAACCCGGCCATGTTGCGCGACTTGACGATGATGTCCTTGAGGATCTTGTTGACCGCGGTGCCGATGTGGATGTCGCCGTTGGCGTAGGGCGGGCCGTCGTGCAGCACGAACTTCGGCCGGCCGCGGCTCGCGGCGCGGATTTTTTCGTAGACCTTTTTCTCCTGCCATTCCCCGACCCACTGCGGCTCGCGCCTGGCGAGATCGCCGCGCATGGGAAACGGCGTGTCGGGCAGGTTGAGCGTGCTCTTGTAGTCGTTCTTCTCGTCAGGCATTACGGCTTTCCATGAGAAAGCTTTTCGCGGCCTCGCAGTCGCGCGCGATCTGGGCCTTCAGGGTCTCGAGATCGGGGTACTTTTCCTCGTCGCGGATCTTGTGCAGGAACTCGACGCGCACGTGCTCGTGATAGAGATCCCCGGAAAAATCGAACAGATGTGCTTCGAGCACCACGCGTCCGCTTGCCGTGATCGTGGGCCGCACGCCGAGGCTCGCGACCGCGGGACGGGGACCGGCGCCGACCCCGTGGACCCGCACCGCATAAATGCCGGTGAGGGGCGGGCGGTTGTGCTTCAGTTGTACGTTGGCGGTGGCGAAGCCGAGCTCTCGGCCGAGCTTCCTTCCGTGGACGACGCGCCCGCTGATGCTGTAGGGCCGGCCGAGCAGGGCTTCGGCCGAGGCGAGATCGCCGGCCGCGAGCGCCGCGCGAACTGCCGAGCTCGACACGCGCGCGCCCGCGCGCGTCACGACGGACATGACTTCCACCTCGTATCCGAAACGTGCGGCAAAGCTCCTCAATAGCGGGATGTCACCGGCGCGCTTCGCCCCGAAACGAAAGTCCTCGCCGATGAGGAGCCAGCGCGCCTTCAGCCGCCGGGCAAGCACCTGCTCGACGAAGGCCTGCGGCGCTATGGCCGAGAACGACCGCGTGAAGCGCTGCACGTGCACGCGCCTTATTCCGCGCGCCGCGAGGAGCTCGCACTTCTCGCGCAAGGAAGTCAGGCGCGTCGGCGCCGCCAGCGGCGCAAAGAACTCGCGCGGATGGGGCTCGAAGGTCAGCACGCAGCTCGCCAGGCCGCGCTTGCGCGCTTCGCCGACGAGGCGCTCGAGCATTGCCTGGTGGCCGAGGTGGATGCCGTCGAAATTGCCTATGGTCAGCGCGACCGGAGGTAGTGCGGCGGACGCTGCGCCGTGGGTGAGCAGCATGACCTGGACGGGAAAAGCGCAAAGGTTTGAATTATAGCGGCTTTCCTCGACCCCCAGACGTGAAATCAAGGCCCTCGCCGCCGCGAGACGTAGAATCGGAGCGCGAACGACGGAGGCGGAAGTGAAATCTTTGGACGAACAGATGTCGATCTACGCGGCCTACCACCGCGACCGCCGAAACAAGGCGACGCATTTTGTCGGCGTTCCTGCGATCGTCTTCGCGATCCTGATCCCGATGAGCTGGGTTGAAATCGGGGCCGGCGTCACCCTCGCTCACATGTTCGTCGTCGCGGTTCTCGCGTATTACTTTATGCTCGATGCGCTACTTGCTTTGGTGACGACGGTCGCAGTCGCGGCGCTTTTGTACGCGGCGGAATCGGCCGCCGCAACGGGTTTCGCCTCGGGCGGAGCTTGGTCCGGAGTTTTTTTCGTTGGAGGCTGGGCGCTCCAGCTCGTCGGCCACGCGTTCGAAGGCCGCAAGCCGGCGCTTGCCGACAACCTGTTCCAGATCTTCGTCGCGCCGATATTCCTCGTGGCCGAGGTTTTCTTCGCTTTCGGCCTCAAGCGCGACCTATTGAAAAAGATCGAGGCGCGGCTTGCGCAAAGTCCTTCCGCGAAATGAACCGCCGTCAGGTCGGTTCGAATTCGCGGGCGTAAGGCGGCGCGCAACGTGCGTCCGCTCTTACGCTCAGTTCAGCCGCGTTGCGGCCTGCTTTAGCTCGACGATCTTTCCGTGGATTTCCGGGGCGTCCGGCGCCTGCGGCCGCCGCCGCAGGTAGTTCTGCAGGTCGGACAGCGCCGGCCGGAAGCACTCGAGCCGCTGATACACGAGGCCCCGGTCGCGCAGCTCCTCGG